>Ga0194115_10000066_pt1 | contig 155270 bp, 144 predicted proteins | sample TA2MahsurfametaG_3_FD_148656 | JGI IMG/M metagenome (GOLD analysis project Ga0194115, IMG submission 148656) | Freshwater microbial communities from Lake Tanganyika, Tanzania - TA2015002 Mahale S4 surface | ecosystem: Environmental > Aquatic > Freshwater > Lake | place: Tanzania: Lake... | reverse complement strand
TTGTAAATAAAGCCTTACCTGCGGGAAGGCGAACACCTTGTGGCTTCTTTTCTTCCATGTAAAACTTCATACCTTCGTATTCGTATTCATAAAGTCGAGGTTGTGCCGCTTCTTTCTGAACACCAAAAACATTTAGCTCATAAGCTACTTTTTCGATCTTTTTTGCAAGTTCTACAAGACTTTGTTTTCTTCTCACGATGATTTCCTTTTTTGGGATTTCTTGTGGTGGCAAACTTTCCAAGAATTGTTTTGCTTCTTCTTGGCTTTTCAAAATTTCTTTTTTAGCTTTTTCAAAACTGATACCATCATCAAAATTTTTAACATAAGAATAAACATCGTGGTCACTGATGTATTTTTTAGAAAAATCCATCAATTCTTTTAAAAACGATGATTTTTTATTCTCAGGTGTATCCAAAAAAAGACTTCGTATTTCTTTTTTGGATATACCAAAAAATTTATTCATCCGAATCTTCTTTGAGGTCTTTTGCAAGTGCGCCAGAAACTGGGTAAAATTTCTTTGTAAATAAAGCCTTACCTGCGGGAAGGCGAACACCTTGTGGCTTCTTTTCTTCCATGTAAAACTTCATACCTTCGTATTCGTATTCATAAAGTCGAGGTTGTGCCGCTTCTTTCTGAACACCAAATACATCGAGTTCATAAGCAATTTTTTCAATTTCTTGAGCTAGTGCGCTAAGTTTATTCATACGAAATCCTCCTTGAATTAGTTACCAGATACAAAAACATTTACAGTCGCGTTCTCGCTCACCGTAGTGAAAAACAATTTACTAGCTAAGATTGCGCCTCGGTCAGGTAAAAACGGATGCGCATCTGTAATTAGGATGGCATCATTGTTGGTAGAATTGATACGAACGCTTACATTTTTAGTTGTTTCAATCCGTAGACAATTCGCTTGCCGACCTAAAAGCTGAACGATGTCGTACTCTACATTTGTAGCTGAATGCGCCAAAGATAAAGTCGCACTTTTATAGACAGGTGAATTGTCATCAGCCCAACGATTTCTAAAAACATCATCCAAAGCATCAACAGAAATAAACTCAGAATCATCAATATCTGATTCAGAATCGCTCATATCTACAGATGTAATCTTGAAAAAATAAGGTGCATCTGCCGCTAAACTTAAAGCGGACCTCGATATTTTTACTAAGACTGAACCGGGAGACATGGGGTTAGCTACGTTTGGGATAGATCCCTCAACAAGGCTATATGATCCACCTGAAGTGGTGCAACCGTAAAGGTTGTAGGACTTAAAAGTGTCCCTCTCTTTAACCTTCCAAACCAAGATGATGTAATCTGAGTCCACAGACCAGACGTTTACATTAGGAATCATAGTCTTCCTTTTTAATTAACAGGTTATCACCAGGTCCGCCCATTAACTGGTCGTGTAAACCATCTAAGTTATCTTCCATGTCATCAACGATGTCAGACTCCCCATCTAGGTCACGAAAGTGTTCGAGCATATCTTTTAAATTACGAGCCATTTCCATACAGTTATATCTTAGTGCTTTTTTGATTGTTTCATCATCGATGAGTTCAGTACCATCCCAATAATCCTGAACCAACTCAAGTTGATTGGAAAATAATTCAGAGAACAACCCTTTTAATTCTTTCATTTTCGCCTCAAAACGAAAAGTCTAACCTTCGGCACACACGCAGCTACATGCTTACAGATTAGATGAGTTTTTCCTCGCACTGTGGGTGCAGCACCATTTGACATCTGGCGTTCTTGGTAATCCTTCCTTTTTGAGTTCCAATCACACCCGTAATAACGCCAAAATTCACAGGAGCAACTGACTAAAACTCTTGTTTTCCAAGCGTATTTTGTATTTCCTTGCGGTAAAAATTTGAATTTAACTGTGTGACCGTTTGGATCTGAATAATCCTCACCACAAATGACGTTGAAATCGTACCGATTTAGTTTCCCGTTTTTTCGAGTGATTCTAGGAGAACATTTCGGTTCATTTTTCTTCGAAAATGCTGAGGTGCTTTTGATAAGATCAAGGAGACTGACTGCAACCTTGGTTTGATCTAATTCAATTTCATAAGGATGGTTTTCAAGCATCCAACCTGAAACAACCCTTCTTGCAATTTTTTCAATGTATGGGTCTGGTAAATTTGGAATCTCAACATGAGCAGAAGGATTATTAACATCAAGATCTCTATTCTCGATGTAATCGTTTGTCGCATCAGGGTTTGGACTCTGATCCGACAAAAAAGCAGACCTCGTAGGCACGGATGTGATTCTCGGTAACTGCTGTTCCGTTTCAGGATCTCTTTGATCCAACCTTCTCATATATTCAGCAGGGAGAAGACCAAACTCCGTGCGCACCATTTCAGGTACAGCAAAAGCGTGGTCTTCCACAGGCTGTAAAACTACATCACCAGATTTCGGTAAGTCCTCTGGGGATGTAAAATCATGGATGTTGTCCCACATCTTTGGCTTTGGCATGATCTACTTCCGCTAATCTTTCTTCAGCTTTTCGGCGAAGATTTCCACCCTCACTGTCAATAATTCTTTTGATTAGGGAAATATCGGTCGCTTTTTTGATGAAAGCCTCTTTCTTTTTTACTGTAAAGGACTTCCAACTTTTTAACGGATCTTTTTTTGGAGTGATCTCAGATGCTTCCCCTACTGACTCGACCAACTTCTTCACTTCTACCGCATCATCTTGACTAGATTTTTTGATGACTTTTCTTGCAAATTGGTCTTTTGCAATTTCTAGTTTCTTTTTATCCCCATCTAACATGGCTTCATAAAAAGATTTCGATGTGTCTTCTTCCAAACCTGATTTAGCTTTGGTGACCTTAGCTACTTCTTTACCTTCGTTTTCTTGTACAACGGCTCGTTTTTCTTTTTTCGGATGCTTAACTTCAGCGATTTCAACAACCGCAGCTTGGGCAACCGGAGTGCCATCACGCTTTACCACCTTGGATGGCTTCACCGCAATCTCTTCGAGGATCTCACCGTTTCCTTTCGCACCGTTGATAGCGCGGAGACGCTCTTCCTTCATCCTCTTGGCTCTATTTTCCGCTGATTCTTCTACATGTTCGATGCTCTTTCCAGATGCATCTGTTTGAGCTAACATCAAGAGACCCGCTCTGACGGCAGCCATCAAAGTGCTGCATTTATATTCTTGCCCTCGGATCAAAGCCTTGAAACCATCGAACTTGATTCTCTCCTGTTCGTTGATTTTTAAGTTGATTTCACCAGCAAAAAAAGTTTTTGTTGCGATATATTCTCGATTAGTGCTTGCTGTCATAAATCAGCCTCCTTGCTGAAATAGTATTATAGTTTGTTGTGTCTTGATTCTAATAAAGAAATTAGGATCAGGGAATAGGATGCATTTTGCATACGGTAGCAGACTTTGACTTTGTGTGGGAGCGGGCAGATAGAAAACCGCTCCGCGATAAAAAATATTCGGGAAATGATCGGAGAGAGCATCCCGCCCAGAGGTTTGAAGCGAATTTCTGACTACTTACTGGAAGCTTCAACCTTTCAGACCAACCAAGCGAAGCGGAATTCCCAGAAATTCCAAAAATGAGAAAAGAATTAGAAAAACAATTCGGAAAAAAATAGCATCAGTTTTTTATGTCAGCCAAGTGAACAGAAAATCTCTCCCCTGTTAATAGCTTTTTTGCTGTATAGCGATCCGATGTTACCCGAAATGTACTACCATCTATAATTTTATTCGGATAATCCATCCTGTGGTTTGCCCCTAAATGGTAGAGTCTTAATGAAGGGGAGTATGATTTTCCTTGGAATAATAACTTATCCGTCGGTGTCCAGTCGTTCTCTTTGGTTGCCACTTTTGAATAATAATCGTAAGTCGTACAGAAACACTGACCTCCGATCGTCAGACCTGGATGTTCATCGACATGCAGCCAACGACTGTGATCATTTAGATTCAATCTCTGTAATCCATAGATCACGTTCACATTCTCAACACCGTAGTGCCATGCAACCATATCAAATTGATGAAGTCGACTTGCAAACTGGGTGACCCACTGAGGAAAATAATTGCGCGTCGTCTCAGGGAAAATGACATCATCCTCACAGTAAATAAACTTTTTAGGCTTATACACCTGAAGAGCTACGTTCAAAGCTGCGAATTTCGCGTTCGGCGAAATTTCTAAGAATTCAAGGTCTCGGTCTAAGTACGAAAAACACAGGTTTCTCACTTCAGTCGTTGCGTCATTCAAAATGACTACGATTTTTCTATTTTCCAAATCTTCTGTCGAATACAGCAATGAATTCAAAGTTAATTTAAGATACTCAGGTCTATTGTGAGCTAAAACGAAAATCGGAACTTGCTCATACTGTGGTTTTGCGATGGTTAAAACGTAATCAGATGACCTGTACAACAGGCTAAAAAAGTTATCCGAATACGGTTTAAAACCATCTTTTATTTGCACATGGGATGGATTCAAAGAAACTGGTTGATAGAAACCCCAACTCGTATCCGTTGTAAAAGGAGAATTTGGATTCTGCCTGTGATAGTCCAAATACTCTTTTGGACTTTTTATTCTTATGAATTCGTTTCGATAAAAAAGAACAGGAGTGTTTGGATTTTTTAAACCTTTTTTCCAATCGTCGTATTCACCAAGATGTGTAATAGTATCAAACATCAATCCAGAAGATTTGAGTTCATTTGACAATTCTTCAAAGGCACCTGAATCACCATATCCATCGTACACGATTAGAGCATCTGTCATACCTGATTATCCTTTAGGAGAAGTCAGATGATTCTAGCTCTTTTCTGATTTCAGATAAAGTAAAAACGACTGCTTTTCTATTTATTTCTGGAGTCCCTCGCGATTTCGTTTCATACATGCGTTCTAAACTTACAAAAAGTTTATATGGATTTAGATCCCTGATATCTAAAAAGGAACTGTGTAAATTTTCTTGTTCACAGAAAATCGAGTGCTTACCGGTGTCGCTCAAACTTACAAAAGGTACCTTGCATATATTTGCGAAAATAGCCCCGTGAAATCTCATAGTTAAAAGAACATCGAGGTTTGATATAACTTTGAGCATTTCTTCGGGTGTTTTAGGTTTGACAATTTGACAAGGTATCGAGCACTTAGACAATATTTTTGAAACCATAATTTCATCAGATTCTTTAAAAATAAGAAAACTGATGTCAAAAGTATCTTTTCTAACTTCTAAAACTCGGGCGATATGATCTTGTAGGTGTTCTTCATCTTGAAGTAGATGGTTCATCAAGGACACACCCAATTTCGGCGGAAAGTTGAATTTAGATTTAACAGGCGGCTCCAAATAGAAAGCGATGTCTGGCATGTACACGACATTCGATAGACCCTGAGCACGCGCTAACCAACAGTATTCCTTCGAACGAATGTAAATCTTGCGAAAAGGAAACTTCATGATCAGGTCACCGTAACGCGGACCTGATAGCGGTATATCAACCCCGACAGCGTACAAAGGTCGGCTACCAAGGTTCTCTAAACCCTCGAAATAACCATAATCAATAACACCACCACCGCCGAGAATAAAAGCATCGGCACTTAGATCAGGCTTTTCAGAAAAAATTAAGTCATGCCCGTAAAAAGCCTGAGAAAAAACTGACTGAAAAGAATCATCACCTAAGTTATTTTTACCATACCAACCGATGAAATTTATTTTCATAGTGCATCAAAGTCCTGTTCAGAAGTACAAGTCAAATACCACTCGGCTACTTTAGTCCAAGTTCTTTCCGCTGAAATTTTAAAAGATTTTTCAGACATTTGACTCCAGTAATTTTGGTCTGAAAACAGGTGATCAATTTCAGTAGCCGCTTCCTCTGGGGTCTTCACAAGAGGTATTTTTCCTCGGTACTCTTCAAATTGAGAGAAATCGCCTAACACTAAAGGTAGACCCATCGATAAAGGCATCTGCACTGCCCCTGATGCACCCCAACTGAACCAATTCTTAGGGCTCTGGTAAGGGAAAAAACCGACTTTTACACCCGAGAGTATATTCCTGATCATCATCTCAGATTGAAAACCTCTGATGATCGAAACATTCTCAGTTAGACCCTTCTTTTTTATCAAGTCTAACAATTCTAAGTGATAGAGGTGAGTATGAGTTTCACCTCCAACAGGAATGTTAAATACACCAAGATAAAGAATCTCGGGATATTTAGACTTTAGAATTTCTACAGTATCAATCGCGAATTCCCAACCCTTATGCCTACCCCCAAAACCGTATTGAAACATGGAATGGTCAGTATACATTCCATATTTCTGGGGTTGTAGTCGCTTCTCTCGATTCGGTTCAAAACAACCGTGAGGTATATAATGGACACGACCAGAAAAACCACGGTCGCGAAGAGTTTCTCTCGCTTTCTTTTGATGAACTATAATTTCAAGACACGCCGTTTCAGCGAAAGAACGCGCTCTATAATCCAAACTTGCATCCGAGTTCGGAACTCTATGTTCCAAAACCGTATGGAAGGTCGTTACCACGCGCCAACGGGATAATTGACTCAGAAGTGTTTGCCACAAATTAACTTTATGAAACAAACCAAATTCATGTTGTATGATGATCAGGTCAGGGTTATATTTTTCAATCTCACCTAGAATTTTTCCGTAGTCACCCTTCCTATCCCAACATCTAACAACATCGTTCTCAAATGGTACACCTTCAGCTATTTCAGCAAAAATTTTCACAGATGGTGTTATTTTTTTTAAAGACTGTACTAAATAACCTGTGTAAGTAGCGATACCGCAATTCACATTCCAATTCGATATTACCGCAATCTTAGACGGTTTTTTACACGCATTTAATTTTTCGATGGTTTGATTTTGAATGAAGTAATTAGAGATGATTTCCGTATCAGTTACGGATGAAAGTGATTTCGGAACGACAACGAAATCACGACCTAAAGGTTTGGATGTTAAAATAGCAGTAATTCGGTTTCCAGAGGAGACCGCGTATCTTTCCATATAAAGTCTCTTTTTACTGTTTTACTAACCATTTTATAGTTCTCGTACCCGCTACATTCCAAGTAATCTTAAAATTGTGTGCGTGACTACTATGCACCAAAAGTTCCCCTGAAACAGAGTCAGAAACATTAGGTGAACATGTAATGTATGATGGGTTTGATGGAGAAATAAAATTCACAAAATATTCATCAACCAAAAAACCAATAGGGACGATGATATTGTCCGACCCTGTAACAGTCAGATATCCGCTCTTCATATCCACAGCGGCTTGGGCAATTTTTGTTGCACTTTGAAGCAAGTCATTGACGATAGCTGCTGTTGCAACCATACCTAAGGAATTAGCATAATTTACAAGATTTTGTAGCAAAGTAGGATCACTGCCCGCTGCCACCTTATGGAGTTGATGTAGAAAAAAAGATTCCTCAGAGACACCTACAGCTTTTGCTTGAGGTTTCAATGAAGATAATACAGTTGAAAATGACACGGCTTATCCCCTCCCCGCATGGGGTTTTAAATTCTATAACTACCTATGAAGTTTCTTCTATTTTGAACACCGCGACCACTATACGGTCCTAAAGCCGAAGCGATACCAATACCGTAACGTGGTTGCTGAATACCCATAATAATCTTGACTCCAAAATCTTTGTAACGCTCTAATTGGGTCTGATATTCAGATTCGAACTTTTCAGACAAACCCTGATATTTAGATGATTTATCAATATTTAAAGACACACCACCGATTGAATAATCGAATTCATCATGCACCCAATTTATCGCTAGAGCGGATAAAGCAAACGAAGCTGCCTTGAGAACGATAAGAGCCGCCAAATGGGATGGGGCGCTCGGTAGAGAGTGATCTTCTAAAGGTGGGTAGTTGTTCACTGCATCTACAGCAAGCAAAAGATATTCATACAACTCTTCATCAGTCCAAATAAACCCAAAGGTCTCGGTGAAGTTTTGTATGACCCTTTCACTTTCAGGAGGCACAAATTTATAATTTCTATCTGGGTTGTTGTCTCTAAGAAGAAAACGCAACCTTCTTAAAAAGTCCCGTTCGCGTTCTTTATAAGGGCTAGAAACAACAGTAGATGGATGGACCACAGCAAACTCTTGTACAACATTTCGCTCACTGTCCGTTGCATCATCCTTGAAATTCCAACGAATAATCCAATCCCCTTGATTTGCGTTTACGGGGATTTGAAAATTCGCGTGATACCTTCCACACGATGTTCGAGTCGGAGTTTGCGCAGGTGAACCTACAAGGATGTCTAATCCTGTAGTTCTGTCGAAAATAGCGTATGTGATTTCTGATGGGTCGAAAGGGTTATTTCTTTCGTTTAAAACTTGAATGTATAGCTCGTTTGGACCGAGAAATTGATTGGGGTAGTAGGCTACACCACCCGTGTTGGAAAGCATTCTCAAAGGATCGCTTTTCTTTACGATAGAGAACCTTTGCCTCACACACTCTTTTACAGAGTTCTCGTTAATCCGAATAGCCCATTCGATTTCGAATTCACCGAGATTATCAGCATCTTCTATTCGGATGTTAGCCCAATAAAAGCCTACGGATTCTCTGGCAGGCTGTTGGTCAAGTCGATTTCCGACTAAAACAGGTTTTGATCCCGTCCTGTCATAAATCGCATAAGTAATAGAAAAAGGGTCGACCAAATTGTTCGCATCATCTCTGACGTAAACCTGAAGATCGTTTTTAGTGAGTTGCTGACCTCTTTCTATCGCTATCATACACCCGCCACAAAATTTGCACTTGCTAAGTTTTGACGAATGATACTGACTCTCTCAATCTGCTGAGAACCACCATCGCTCAATACGATGAAGTAAGGCTTATTCAAAACGAACACGTTTCTGTCCAGATATACGCTCACCGCAGCCAAGGTCGGAGAAACCATCACAACACTAATATCTGCGCTCACAGATAATAAATTATGGTCTGTTCCAAACGCATCCGTAACCGTTAAACCGAGAGACTGATTCGTGTTTTTCACGCTGATGGTTGAATCTGAACCTTTAACTAGCGAATTGATTAAAACGAAACCATTACGAGAGGAAACTTCAATATTTCCCGATGAACCAACTGCCTGAGAAATCACACCTGCAATTTCACTTGCGTAGTTTAAGTCCTTGTCGAAATTAACTGTGATGGTCTGTAACTCTGATATTTTTAATGTACCGTAGTCGGCTGATGCCAAATGCGTGTCCGCATCTAGTTTATCCATCAAATCATTAAAGTTTGATTGGAAATATCCGCTTGATGAATACGATAGGCTTGAATAGTAATCATCATCCGTCACGCCTGTGTCATTGTCTAGTTTCTGCAAAAGAACGTGAAATCTGGTTTGCAAAGAACCACCTGAAACGATGACAGTCGATTGATAGTCATCATCAGATGCTCCTAAATCAGAATCTAATTTCTGTGTAACAGAAACCAACCTAGATTGAAACAAATCTGTATCGGCTGTTGGAACTTCCAGAACTAAACTTGATCCTGCAAGCCCTAAAAAAGGCTCCCGCTTACCACTCACTATTGAAGCGGGCGTCAAATCTTGCACCGTCAAAACAGACACAGAAGATACTGAAACAGGTGCGACGACTGGAAATAAAAAATCAGCGTTTGACCCTAGTAAAAAACTCATTTTTGATGTCTCCCACGGATCAAAAAATAATTAGCTTTTTACAGATCAACTAGCGAGAATTTGATGAGTCAGACTTTTTAAATTCTTTATTTGAGCCGCATAAGCCTGAGCTTTCACTTTCGCCTCACCATTGAAATACTGAATTTTCAGCTCTTCCAACAAAGGTGTATAATCGAAAATGAAAAAAATTCGGCTCATAACGCGCTCAGTTTTTTTCAAAGTGCAGCCCGCTGTCATCAAATATGCACCAAAGTATAAATCTGAGGTGCGATGCTCTCTTTGGTCGCGTTGTTGATCCATATTATACCTGAGTAAAAAAAGGGTCGTCCGAAGACGACCCTCAAAGATTAAACATCAGTGACTTCGAGAAGACCGATGGATACAAGTTTAGCGATGACACCTTTCTCAATAGAAAGAAGCACATCTCCAGTTGCAACCAAATCTACATAGTCACCGGAAGCAAGATATTGATCTTGACCAAGCTGATAAATAGAACCACCACCGCCGAGACCGTTACGGCGACCGATGTCTCCAAGATAAACAGATGATTCAAAATCACCTACTTTAAAACCACCTAACGCCAAAGTAACTTCACCTGTATGCGTAATACGTTTCATAACCCCTCCTTGTGAGATTTACGATTTTTGTACAACCAATCTAAAATATCATTCACATTCAAAATCGCATTCGTAACATTCAATACGAACTCAACTTGATTACGGTTTTTGTATAAATGCGCTTTTGTAACATGTAACTCTAAAAGTGCCTGAAATTTTTTAATAGCTGGGTAATCCAAAACAGATAGCTCTTCCTGAAGGTCTGAAACAATTAAAAAAAGTTCCCGAACCGTAGCAGGTTTAAATAAGTAAAGTGGTTGCCATTCACCACCCTTCATATCTTTGAATAATTTATCTAAATTTTCAGCCATCAAGCACCTTTTAATATTATTTTTATTAGAGAACAAACAGAGAGGTGACTCTAATCCATGAAAAACAAAAACGGATTACTTAATGTAGTAAAAAGAGATGGTGATACTGTTATATGTTTGTGCGACTGCGGAAAAAAATTACAAAAAACAATCAAGCAATTCTATAACAGTAAATCTTGTGGGTGTTTGAAAACAAACCACCTGAGATCACGAGCCAAGATACACACATGTGATAAATTTGGTTTTCTTGTCGTAGAAAAATCAGAGGGGAAAGATAGCTCAGGTAACTACAGATGGTTATGCAAGTGTTTTTGCGGGTCGAAAGTTTCAGTGCGATCATCTTCATTGATTTCTGGGAAATCTAAATCTTGTGGCTGTATTTCCGCAGGTTTGAGAAATGAAAGTTATTACTCAAACAGACCCGAACTCGCACAAAAATACATAAAGAAATAAATGGTAGGGATGACCAGACTCGAACTGGCACGAGATTACTCCCACCGGATTTTAAGTCCGATGCGTCTACCTATTTCGCCACATCCCCGAAATACTGATTCTTAGATTCTAAAATCAGATAAGTTTGAATTTCTTTGAAGGCATCAGCCTTCTCCCACATCTCATGATTATTGTGGTACTCAATAACTGGTTGCAAACCCTCTAGGATCAAAGAGACTTGCCGACTCGTCAATGACACTTCACTTTGACTAAGATCAAATTCTCTTGATAAATTAACATTCTTCACATAACATAAAGAGGATTCCACTGTCTCGCGGAACAAAGGGGTCACTTTGAATGTGAAAGTCTGATTCATGTCTATACACCTATCAAAACCTAAAGAAAAAAGTCAAGGTATGAAAAGCCACCAGAGGATTATCAGAGAAAACCTCTTCGAATCTGATCTTAAAACCTTGCCCTTCGACCACTCTTCCCTCAAAGCTACTGATTTTACCCTCAGTTTAGAACCCATGAGCAAAGAGATCACCCACTTCATCAAGACCTATGAATGGCTTGGTACCACGGGAGTTAGCCCTAAATGGGTATTCACAGCCCGTTACAACGGTGTCCTCGGTGGTGTCGTCCTTATCAATGAACCAAACAGCTATTCCAAAATACTCGGTTCCAACACAAGAAAATATGAGGCTCTCATCCAACGAGGTGCCTGTGCTTCGTGGACTCCTAAAAACTTAGCAAGCCGCTTGATCATGCACTCGTGTCGATGGATGGTGAGCAATACCGAGAAAAGAATGTTTGTCGCTTATGCAGACCCATCTGCGCACGAAATCGGTACAATTTATCAAGCCTGTAACTTTGAATACCTAGGCTCAGGTTTCGGTGTAAAAGAAATGCTCGTACACCCTGCCATGAAAAAAGGTGAACCCTTCTCACCACAAACTCTCAGACGAACATCAACGCTTAAAAAATGGGCAAAAGAGACTGGAATCACCATCGACCCAAGTTGGATTAAAGAAAACGGATTTAAAGACTTGAGCAAAATCCCAGATATTATCAAAAAAGCATGGTATCAGTGGGGATCAAACATCAAAAAAGAATCTAAAAAAATCAAAGTCAACCCGAAAGGTAAATACATCTTAGTTCTTGGCAAAGATAAAAAAGAACAGGCTGAACTTAATACTTTTAAAAAATATCAAACTAAGCCCTACCCAAAAAGAAACCCTGATGAGAAAACTACCTGAAAAACACGAGCAAGCGGTTCAACTCTACCTGTCAGGTGCCCCCATCACGGAAATAGCGCAACGCCTCAATTCTTCATTCTCATCAATCTATGCGTGGCTCAAGAACCAAAAGGTTGTGTTCAGGCGTAACGATGGTGTGAACATCACAAAAAGATTTCTGATTGAAGAATACATCGAGAAAAAAAGAACAATCGAAGAGATCGCAAAACAAGCCAATACAACTACCATCGCGGTCAGCAAGGCTCTGATACGACATCAACTGACGCACGAAACCCTTTGGAGTGGAAATGAGCCTTTGAATTGGCTCCACCCGATTCAAGAACAACTCATTTATGGAAGCCTTTTCGGAGATGCTTTTTTAGAACTACACCACGGATCTGCGAGAATTAAGTTTGAGCACGGCTTGCCCCAGAAGAGCTACTGTGAACATAAATTCCAAGTTCTTAGAAACCTGACTTCAAACGAAATCAAGGTCAATGAACGGTACCACAAGAAAGCCGATAAGACCTACACATCTGTTTCTTTCAAAACAGTGAATTCAAAAATCTTCAGTGACATCCACCCCATGTTTTATCGAGGTCGAATTAAGTATGTGAGCGAAGACGCCCTGAGGAAATTAGATGACAGAGGACTCACATATTGGTTTCAAGATGATGGGTTCAAAACTCAAAATCTCATAGGTCTCTCGACAGATGCTTATGATGATGAAGATAGAGAAATCATAATCAGATGGTTTCAAGAACGGTGGGGTATGAAGGCATACACGAGAGACTCGCGGATATTCTTTCAAGGTGTGGATGCCTATAAGTTTGAAAAACTCGTTGAACCGAACATCTTGGGCGAGTTTAGGTATAAAATTGGGTTGGTATCCAAATGAACTCGCAAACGACCTGAAAATATTTTAGGGTCATCTGCACAAAAATGGGATAAAGAAATTTCTGCACTAACCCTACTTGCAGCAGAGGGTATCTACCCTATTTACGGTTCAGGTAACTGGAGATTTATTCTCAAATCTTAACCTACGCGCAAGCATATTTTTCAAACAAAAAAGCCATGACAGATCTCTCTGTCAGGGCTTTTTTAATTCCGAATCAAAGAAGCGAAATTAACGAGCTACAACAAGACGCGACAATCCCGCAGGGTTATGCGCACCGATTCCGATGTTCTCGAAGATTGAGAATCCAACAGTACGAGCCTTAGGATCATCAGCAGATAGTACAGTCAATTCGCTACGCACAGGAATTCTGCCGAACATTTCAGCTTCACAGCAAGTGTAAAGATGGTTCACAGGAACACGACGAGAGACGAGGATTTGTGCACCCCAGAGGTACGCGAGCAATCCAGTCTTGAGAAGTGTTTGTTGAGTTTCGATGTCAAGTACGTCGCGACCCCATTTACGAATATCGCTATAGTCTTTTGCGTTAGCAAAAACCTTAGAGACGCGAAGGTCATGACGTTCAACATCAGCGTAGCTGTCAGCGAGAACGCTAGGGGTGATAGGAGCAACGACAGGGATATCAGGGTTAGTGATACCATCATCGGTAGCTGCACCAGCGATAGCGTCGAGGATTTCAAATACGCGACCATCTTCTTCAGCCTGAATTTCAGACTTAGCGAGATCTTGAGCACGTTCGATTAGGTCGAAGCGACGCTCTTTGATCTGAGTAAGAGGGATTTCAGGATTCGAAGCGATTTCGAACAATGGGAAAATTACACGCTTTGGCTTTTGGATAGCGAGAATGTTTTCACCTTCTTCACCGATCACATAAGCTGTAGCCTTAGGATCCTTGTCATAGATTGGCAACGCGCCATCAGGAAGTGATTCAACCAAGAAAGTCTTACGACCGATCGAGGTATAGTCACGACGGAAACGGAGTGGTTGAACCATAGAAGCCGCGAGTTTAGCGCGACCTGCTGCTGTCTTAATAAGGTCAGAGATGACCTTCTGCTTTGTTTCGTTAGATGCCTTCATGTTTTCTCCTTAGTCCTTTATGTTTTTCACGAGACACTTGCTCGCTAACACTTGACTCTAAATTTATATCAATCTTTTATTAGATACGGAGCTGGATAACGTAACCATCAGCTTCGACCTTGAGGACGATGCCAGCGACGGTTCCACTTGAGTAAGCCTTGAAAAGACCAGAACCATCTGATCCAAGCAAAGCACCTGCAAGAGGGCTTCCTGCAACCTGATCTGTCTTGATAACTGCGCCTGCACCTGCAACGAGAGAAACCTTGCTACCGCCGCCCGCGCTTCCAACTGCTCCGTTTACCTGAGCACTGAGAAGACCGGTTGATTCGTAAGCAGGAACAGATGCTTGAGTCTGGAAGACTCCAACAACTGCTGCGCTGTTATTACCAGCGATTTCAAGTTCACCCGAGTTGTTAACAGCCGCGAGTTTACCTGCCAAAACAGCGTCTTTGCTGACCCCAGCCGATAGCTTGAGAATCGTAGGACGCTTTACCGCGTGAAGAATTTCAAAAAGAGCCATAATTTCCTCCTAAACCTTTCCTTTGAGCGATTTATTACTCGCTTATTAAGAATAAAATTAAATCCGCATATCAAATCGCATCATTAAATTGCTACCGCTTGGTGCTACAGTTACGATGCCGATAACTGTTGCTCCTGATGGTGCTGTTCCACCCGCGAGACCTCTTACTGTAGTAAGCAGACCATTTTGGGATGAGTAAAGTTTTTCACCAACCTGAGGCAACTGAATTGGATTTCCCGAAGTATCGTGTGTTTCGAAAATATCCACTTCAAAAGTCCCCATCCCGCTAACGTAGGGACCAATTCCAGAAGATGCAGCAGGAGAATTTTCAAACGGGTTACCCGCTGCATTGTTGATGAAAATACCGACAACGGAGTCACTCGCTGCTGCTGCACCTGAAGGTCCGATAAGATCGGAACCGACCGCAGCGGCAACGGAGCCACCGAGAACTCCAGCAACATCCCGATAGGGTGCTAACGTAAGGTTAGCTGCAAGTTGAGCGTTACCACTAGCGTTGCTTTTCGTGAAAGCAAGGTTCGTGAGCTTCCCTAAACTTGTTCTTTTACCTACATATAGGATGTTTAACATGGTTCCCCCTAAAGTCTCTTACTTGAAAAGATGAGAAACGTCTGGAGGAGCATCCCAAAGGTTGGACAAATCAGAATTAGAAACAGAGCTAATTTTGATTCCTGCCTTTAGAGATTTAGCACCTTTTTTAGACGCAGTTTTTACAGGAGCTTCTTCATCTTCTTTGCCTTCACCGAACGCAGCTTCGTATGCTTCCTGAGCTTCCTTCATGTCTTCATTCATGAAGATTTCTTCAAGACCTTCATCTTTTTCAGAAGGGATCATATCGAGATCTTCTTCTTCAGCTTCGTCTTCGAGTTCTGGATCTTCTTCCATAGCTTCAGGTTCTTCATCTTCCTTCGCTTCGACTTCAGCTTCAGGCTCTTCTTCCTTACCGCACTCAGCTTCCCATTCAGCCATTAGCTTACGAGCAGCTTCGAGATGACGCATCGCAGCTTCTTTTTTAGCTTCAAGGTCATCTTCTTCTTCGAGTCCGCCTTCTTCTTTCATCTTCTTAGCGTTTTCTTGAAGAGCAGGTGGAAGGTCTTCCATCCCAGCGAGAACGCGACGCGCTGAAGCTAAAACTGCGCGTGCAGCTTTCTTGAGCTCTTCAGCTTCTTCTTCATCACCGAGTTCTTCTTCAGCTTCAGCAGCTAGGATGATGCCTTTCGCTTTCTTGACGAGAACGGAAGCCTTCTTTTCAGCTTCGCTCATTTCTTCATCTTCTTCAGCGGCTTCTTCATCTTCTTCTACTTCTTCAGCGGCTTCTTCTTCTTCTTCGAGTTCAGCGATCAAACCGCGAACTTTTGCGAGAAGAGTGCGTGCTTCCTTAACAACTTCTTCTTCTTTTTCCTGTGCTTCTTCTTGCTCATCTTCAATTTCAGCGAGACGCTTCAGAGTAGCTTCGATAGCACGGTCAGAAAGTTCCATAAGATCAAGACCTTGATCCTCGATAGCCTCTTCTTTAGCATCTGGAAGCATAGCTTCAGCGATGCGAACGCATTTTACCGCTTTAGCTTTGATTTCCTTAGCTTGCTTGATAGCCGCTTCTTTTACACTCGGTCCAAAATTCTTGAATGATTCAGACGCGTGACCTGTTTCTTCACGCTCATCAGCCTCGGAAAGATTTTTATCATAAACATCTTCACCGAACTCACTTGGACCACCTTTTTCATACTTCTCGACAGGGTAAACATCTGCTTTTTCCCGTCCAAGAGTAAAAGGATCCGCTTTCTTAATTCTTCTTGTCAAACGATCTCTCATAATTCCTCCGTAATCAAACCTTTCAGATAAAACCAAAAAATTAATATTTAATTTCTTTTTTCTTTTTTTTCTGTCTCTTCTCGACAGCTTCTTTTATCATAGCTGCAATTTTAGCTTTTGTTTTATCATCCACATCAAGCTGTGAAATCAATAAATCATTGTCCACGAAAGCTAGAGCGATGTTCGATGCGATTCTTCGCAAGCGCGATGCTGTATAGATATCAGAATCAAGTATGTCATCTGAGCATTCTTCTAACTGATATACGATGCTTGAAATATGATCTTTCGACACTACCCAATCCTTCTATACGATGGTCTTCTTTTTCTAGCTTTCAAAAGATTTTTGTATCTCTTTCGATATACGTGCATCCTTTTCTTAATCGCCGATCTATGTTTTCGATAGTACATCCTGCTTTCCACGCGGGATTTACCACGAATCTTGTGCTGTCTTTGAATTCTGGGTTTGTAAGCTACTTTTGACAGTAGGCTTTCAATTTCTTCAAGAATAGTCATCAAGCACCTTTAACAGAGAAGCCCTTTCAAAAATCTTTTTTATTACGTTGTTATCAACCAACCCTGATTTTTTTAAATAAGAGTAAAAATTATCAGGAGATGAAAAATCTTTGGAAGATGCACGCCTCAATAAATTATAGTGCATGGAGGACAAACCGTTGCTTGTAAATTTGTCTAAAAATTCAAAAAAGTCGATTGCATCACGACGATTTTTTGCAAACTTGGTCAAAGGTTCTTTATTGTTTTGAGCAACAAGCATTTTACAAACAGATGCTAATTTTGAAGAAGACCACCCTGTTTTTGGTTTATATTCTTTAACAAAGGCTTTTACCAAGTTGTCATTGTTTGACATCGGTGGATAATTCTGAGGGTGGCTGGTGTAATCATCATTTTGCGCGTTCATTTTTTGAACTTCGGTTGAAAGTTCATCCATAATTTGTTGGCGGATGTTCTTTTTCACATCATCGATCAAGTCTTCTAAAGATGCAGGACTCCCATCCTGTGGAGTCATCGCCTGTGGTGCTTCCGCAGGTGGTGCTTCCGCAGGTGGTGCTTCCGCAGGTGGTGCTTCCGCAGGTGGTGCTTCCGCAGGTGGCTGTTCCGCAGGCGGCTGTTCCGCAGGCGGCTGTTCCGCAGGCGGCTGTTCCGCAGGCGGCTGTTCCGCAGGCGGCTGTTCCGCAGGCGGCTGTTCCGCAGGTGGTGCTTCCGCAGGTGGTGCTTCCGCAGGTGGTGCTTCCGCAGGTGGTGCTTCCGCAGGTGGTGCTTGTTTTAAGCTATCCGTTAATTCATTTTGTAATTTATCTGCTTCCGCCTGAGTATTTTCAGCAGGCTTACCCTCGTCTTCATCATCAAACACTCCAAGAGGATCTTCGTCAGCTTTTTTGTTTTTTAATGCTTTAGATATTTTTGAAATCAACGTATCGATTTGTGATATTGACGCCGCTTTTAAAAACCCATCGATGTTTGAGAATTCAGCTTTTCGAGAGATGTATGCTTTTTCAATTTTTTTTGCCGTTTCTGCATCATCTTTAGCGACTATGATGTTTCTCAACACAGCTCCCTTAAAGGCAGGGTTCGCAACCCAAGATGCTTCAATAAATACATTTGAATCAGGCTCGTCTCGGTGACCGCAAAGTTCAGCGATAATTCTTTGTTGACCATCTTCATCTACAAAAAATTGATTTTTCATGTATTTGATATGGTCACAGAGCTGAGTCTCATCAACTGCTCGATTCCCACATTTTGAGCAAATAGAAAATTTAATTGAACACCCCATAGATAGGGTATTTAAAGTTCCATTTTCGATCGATTCTACTAGATCAATGTGCTCTTTACTCGTAGCGACCAGAATGTCTATGTAAATAGATTCATCATCATTCACTGAACGAGCCACTGCATCGATAATCCTGCCTTTACTTAGGTGCGGTATTTGCACGTGCTCTAAGTAATTTTGCGCACCGATGAATGTGTGGAATGTAGATAGAAGAAGTTTTCTTTCCCAGCTATCACCATTTTGGTTAACGTATTTTGAACAGCATGATTTGATATAATAATCGTTTTTTTCGACATCCACGCTTGCAACAATAGTAGCGTGAGTTAAAAGATATTTATCAGGGCTAAAATCAGCCAAGATATTATTTACAGCAACGGACTGCACAGAGGGCACAGAAGATGCCACACGAACCTTGTTCCACTCTTTATGTGAACCAAGTTTAGGTGTATTTACGATAGCATCAGCATACTTCAAAAATGCCATTAGAATCTTTCCTCTTCGAAGTCATCTTGAAAATCATCATCGAGATAATCATCATCATTATACTCATCGACAACTTCGGTAGCGACTTGCGTAAGGTCATCTTCAGATGGAGTGTTTCCGTTGCAGAGACCATAAATCACCAAGTCTAAGTATCGGGATAAAATTTCAACAAGAATTTCATCATCTACGCTGATGTCCCTGTCTTCGAGAAATTTCTTGCAATTTACAACTATGGCATAATTGATAGGTAGCTTTACAGTTAAGTAGGCTCTTTTAAATCGGGCAGCTACGTTATTTGCAATACGAGAATTTTTCATAGCTGCTCCTTAATCTCTTTAAGAATAACTTCTCTAATTCTAAAAAAATTGGGTAACTCGGAAGCTGTTTTTGAACGCTCTTCATTAGCGACTGTGCTCAATTTTGAATATAAATCGCTATCCTTAACGGTAGAGAACAAAAAATCTTGAAATTCTTTTTTAGATAAATTGCTAGATGCTAATTTTGCATCGAAAGATACTTTAATTTTATTTCCAATAGCTGTGAATTTCATATTTTCAAAAATTTCATTCAAAAAATCGCATGATTTTTTTGACATTTTTTTCAAATATGATGAATTTTTATCTGCAAGTATTTCATCAAAAACCATCACAGCTACTTCATCTTGGTCTTCTGGGCAAAGTTCTTCTACTTCTGGTTCGTTCATCAAATCTGAAATAATCTCATCACCAACTTCGATGATTACAACTTGCTCAGGTGAATCTTCGAAGACAGGTTCAGCAAGCACAGGGTCACCGTTTTTGAGAACATCCTCAGCAAGAATCTCAAAAGAAATACGTGATGATGCCATAAGTTTTCTCACTTCTTGCACAGCGTTGGATGCGTTTGAAACGGTTTTATAAAATTTATCAGAACCGCTTGTCCAAATTTCACCTGATGCATTTACATAGATATTTTTATCAGAATCGGTGATGTGAAGAATGTTATTTTCATCAGTCATGGCGTACAAAGTCGAATTAGCCCTTGCACCCAAATCTTTTTTTACTTTTTGAAGATCTAGATTCGCAATCTTGTTTGATGAAACGACGAATAAACAGGCAGGGTTAGAGCAAACCCAAACGTATTTCCTATCACCCATGAGATCAATATCAGAGATACGTTTTACCATTACAGATTTACACTTCGGGCATGAATGGGTGTCCGCATCAGTTTTATGCTTACGAAATAAACGCCCTTTACCAGACCAGTATAAACCTGTTTTTGATTTCATTATTCACTCTTAAAAAGGTAATCTAGTTTATCTTTCAAATTTGTGAGCTTTGCGTAATTGTTCGAACCACCTGTATAGTCTTTTTCATTTTTTGCAGTGCGAACAAGAATATTGTTGAACCATTCACCTGGAAAACTGCGCACATCGGAAATCGAGAAATAGAAGTATTTACCTTCTTTTTTCAAGAATCCGCTCACATAAAAATGACCAACGCTCTTTTCAACAATTTCATACCCATCACATACTTTTTTGATGTCGGATAAAAAGTCTCTAGCGAATTGTTTAAATTCAGGAGTTTTCGTCGAAGAACTTTCAAATTTATGGTCAAGCCATTTTTCAGACTTGAGTCCGGCAGCTTCTTTATCAGTGAAACGCAGAGCGATCTTTGAAGCGATAGATGCCCGTCTGTTGCTCGGAAGTTTACCGAACATCTTTTCGCTCTTGTCTGTTTCCCAAGTTGAGTATGATGTATCGGTTATGGCGCTTGGCGGGTACCAATCTTTTGGAACCTTGATCAAAGTCTCAGGAGACTCTGATTTATTACCCCAAGCCCATTGGACGTTAACTTTATTTGACTTGGGTAAAATGTGCGTGACAACGCCAACATGGTTTGCAGCGAGGTCTTGTGAAACACTTTTTACCACATCACTGACAGCAAAGTCAGTGGCATTTACCATGTTATTGTTTTGTCCTGCAATTTTACCCATATCAATTATGCCTTACGCTTTTGAGCTAATTTACGAGCATCAAGTTTATTCGATGCACTCTTCATTTCTTCGAATGCGTTTTGACCTTTGTTGGAAAATTCTTCCATGTATTCTTCATCTTTATCAGCTTCGATCGTAGCTGGGTCATTTCCGAAGCCTTCCATGTATTCTTCATCAGCTTCATGTTCGAGAGCAGATGCTTCTTTTTCAATATCATCGCTGATTTCATCGAGTGAGTATTCAAGTTCATAACCTTGCTCTGGACTCAACTCACCTGCGACTACAAGAGCGCGGATTTCGTTTGCAATCTTGTCTAGTTTACTCGTGTAATACGAAGCCGTTCTTTTCATAAATACCTCCTTATAATCAATAAATTTATTTTTTATTTTCTAAATCCGAAATCTGTTTATCTGTGAATTTGAATTTTTTCTTCAATATCTTTTTTGCTTCATCAGCATCAGGACCGCCCAAAAGTGATTTATTTGGGTTTTTTACAGTATCTTTAAGAATTTTTAGTTGATGATCTTCGAATACCGATGCAGTCACATCTTTTTCGATTTCATCGCTGACTTCATCAAGTGCGTGCTCAAGTTCGTACCCCAAATCAGGGCTGATTTCACCTGAGACGACCATTTCTCTAATTTCATTTGCGATCTTGTCTAGTTTGCTCGTGTAATACGAAGCCGTTCTGATAGTTCCAATCTTTTTCATCTTTTTTACTAAACCTTTTAACTGTAAATAGTTTTCAGCATCGATTTTTCCATCGTACAAACCACCCATGAAATCGCGGATAGTTAAAACCAAAGCAGATTCAACAGCCGCTTCTTGATTATAATCAAGCATTTGTTTATCTAAATTTTTCACCGTTTCAGATGCAATCTCTTCAAGATGATCTTCTGAAATCTGCGATGGTTTTACTGTTTCAGGATGAACAGATTTCTGGTCACCGCTATCAAGAACTTGACCTTTATGAAAATATTCACTGCCATCCACTTGTGTGGGTTCTGTTTCTTTATAGATGACCCTATCATCTAAAGTTTTCTTCAAGATATTTTCAGCAATTCTGTCTCTACTCATAATAGACCCCTAGGTTATACAAACCTATAAAATACTAAGTTAGTTTATTCCTTGAACAGCCCACCAAGACCAAAATTCGTTGACTTTATACGGAGCGAGACCTTTCATATAGGCTACAAACCCATCAGCTTCAGGTTCACCTGATGTGACAGGCTCAACTCCAAATAATTTAAAATAAAATGCTTTTTCTTTGTCTGAAAAATGGTGCACCATAAAATGAGCTATTTCATGGTAAACTAAAGATTCAAAATCTTCTGATTTTCTGTGGCTCTCTTCGAATCTTTGTACGTTGTATAAGATTCTTTTTTCCTTAGGACGACAGAAGCCTAAAACACCATCTTGTCCTACTACAGCCTTCATCAGCGGGTCACCGCATAAGTGTACAGAGATACCTCTAAGGATTTCCTTGCATTTCGTAGGCAATTTATTGTAAGTGCTTTGAAATAAACTTTGATAACTACCATCGTTTAGTTTTTTAACGTAGGCATCAACATTTATTTTTGGATAGGCTAACTCCACCCATCGTTCAGCGACTCGTATAGCAATCATGTATTAGTCACAGCCTTACGCAAAAGGTAAGCTATTTTGTCTTCAGGGTTCTCTGTGCTTTCATCAGATTTTTGTTCTTGTTTGAAGCAATCCCAATGTTTAGCTCTCGTTTCATCGTACAAAGTATCAATAAGAGATGAGATGGACTCGACACAATGGTACATCCGTTCGCGCATCTCTGGGATTTCCATAACAAAACCTTTTCCACCTAATTTACCATCGTGGCTCACATCCACTGATTTAAGAGCGATAAATTCACCCATCGCTTGACTTAAATATTTCAAACAGATGTCGAGTTTTGTTTCGATTGAAATTAAACTTTGAAGATTTTCCAACTTTGGCTCAAAACCAGAAATAGATCTTAATTGTTGCGGTTGCCCTTTGTCTTGGGCTCTTTTGTTCTTTGGTTGGTAAACGGATGTACCTCCCAAGTCTTTTCTTTTCTGAATTTTTTCAGACTGTAGGTCTGGATCACGCAAGGGTGCATGATCTCTTCTCAAGTCATGGCGCGGAGGTCTTTCAAAAGTAGTGTCGTACTTTCTGTTTTCAATATCAGTATCCGATTGACTTTGATTAGCATACTTTTTCATAATTTTACTCTTGAATATTTGAGACTGAATTACCAGCTCCACCTGGGGTGTAAACTGAAGTCGATGAAAGCCAACATCTTACAAAACAGTAATTACTACCTGTCAAAACTAGATCACCGCCTACCTTAAATCCGGAAACATTATTACCTGATCCTGAAATGGTAAGGTTTCCGCTGAGGATAGTAGCTCTCCCTTTTCCTTCGATGGTCATGTCATTTTTACTTAGAGTGGTGTTACCTGAGTAGGTACCTGCAAGCACAAGTATCCGCGATCCTGAGGCTAGAGCATCGATGGCAGACTGTAGAGTGGAATGCGTGGCGATTCCGGCTGTCACATTAGCAGAAGACCCGACAATAGCTTCATATTGAGCATTCAGCCTTAAACTATTCGTAGATGAAACATCCTGTGTTCCCGTTCTACGTTTAATCGTGATTTGACGAGTTGAAGTGCTAAGGTCTTCCCAAAGAGTGATTTTGTTGAAAGCTGTTTCGGTGTAATAAGGCAAGTTGTCATCGGTGACACCTACTGTACGTCTAGGTATCTCGATACCAAAATCTTCAACAATCAAGTCACCAAACGGAGTCCCTGAATTTACATTCATGACATAGTTAGGGAAGTTGTTCGTGATGGTTATAACCGTTTTACCGCTATCAACACTGAAGGCGCAGTTTAGACCCGTGGCAGATGTTGTGTAACCAAAAGATTGGCTTAAAATACCACCGTTGAAAATGAAAGGATCTTTAAATAGGAAGCAAGAATACCAAAGTAAATTTACTGTTCCGTTACCGGTCGTGATATTCGGTAAGAATACCAGAGTAAGATTATTCGATGGCGTGTTAGTGAAAGTTTCAACTAAGGAACCGTTCTTTGTCGAAGGTCGAACAGCAGATATAAAATTATCCACATTCCCATTTGAGACCAAGCAAACTACGTTCGGGGTGCCACCATCCCAATCAATATCACCTAAAGATAAGCTGTCATCGTAGTCTACAATAACCGAATCTACGTTTGAGGTGAAGACATCTGAGAGTCGAGTTTGTTGACTCGCGTTGCCAACTTCTGTCACTAAATCTTTCGTATAAACAGGCTCCAAGATGATAAATGTACCGGAACCGTTCGTGAGAGATGTAGCTAAAGTGAATGTAGTTTGATTCGTAACAGTAACGATTCTCGAAAAAGAAGAGCCTAATCGAACCCAACAGCCAACACGCACTGAAAAACTAGGTGCGGATGAGAGAACTAATTCTGTATCACCAGAAATTGTACCTGTTCTTGTGCTGTAATTCAGTGTTAACAAGTTAGATGCGGCGTACTGACTAACAGATGTTTTATTGGTACCGAAATCGACAGAGCTATCATCGGTGTTAGGGAAAGCAACGAAATTATCAGCGATTTGAGCAAGGTACTGCTCTGATACAAGTTCTTCACCTGTCGCATAAAAAATAGGTTGGTCGTTGATTTGGTTGGTTGCTCTACGATCCGTGATGTCTGTATTCGTGATAGGATCGAGATTTAGAGCACCTTTTTTCAACTTGACCAAGGCGACTTGATAGTTTGCGGTCGTTGGAAGAGTGGCTGCACCGAGAGTTAAAGCAGGGGTACCTAGCACGACTTCGATTTGGTCGATTGAATTGATCGTGACTAAGGCGTAGCAGAAATTATTTGCAGGTATACTTGATGAAACAGTGCTGAAGTCGAAAGATCCACCTGTGAAGTCAGATGGTTTTCTAGGGACTGTATATGCTTTTACGGTTTGACCGTTTTGTTTTACCGCAGTAGCAGACCTAACAGTGATAACTGTATCTGTTTCCGTACATGTAGGCTCAAGAAGCCGGAGCGATAGTATGCTATCATCTTCGGTAACAGCGTTTCCTTTTAGTTTTAAACCGATGTTAGCCATGCTTTACAATCACTCCTGAATGTTTCCTTCCATTACAATCTTTGTAACGGTTGAATAGTCAATATCTGTAGTATTTCCGCTGAACCAATTTCTATTGATCATACAGCTTTCTGAACGAATGTAGAGAGCTGTCGTAAAACCTTGAAATTTTATTTTTTCAACGAGGACACCTGCTGCTGTAATATTCAAACCAACACCTGAGCCTGTGAGAAGAGCACCTCTTCCAACACCCTCGATTGTTAAGTTTTGTTTATTCACATTCACAGCCGATGATAAAGTGTAGGTGCCTGTATCGATAAGAATGCGCGAACCTGCGCTAACATCGTTGATAGCAGACTGTAGGTTGTCATGAGTACCGTTCGCGCCTACAACTGCATGAACAGTTGATGTTAAGGATTGAATACTGTAATTTGGAGCGAAAAATTTGTTGCCTGCGTTTGTTAAATACCCTGTTCCATTTTTATAAAGGTCTCCTGCAAGCTGATTGATATTAAACGTATTAGTTGATGAGTTATCCCTCAGAATAGTACCGCCGTTTACAATCAGAGCGATTTTATCTGAGCTGTTGATGGTTCCGGTAAATAATATGGTTCTAGCATCGAGGATTTGGTAGTCGACACCTTCATACATGTACTCACCGTTTTTGAATACCATCAAAGACTTATCATCGACGACGAAATTTCTACTTGTTTGAAAAATTTTATTTCCAGGTCCAGATCCATCGGAACCGTTATACAAGTTGAAATTGAACACCCCTCCTGCCAAGTCAGCATCACGAGGTGTGCGTATTTTTCTAAGTTTTCTGATCCCGCTGATTTTAACGAGCGACATTATGGATTCCTCACCAAAACATTGTTACCAATTTCGTTTCCTGTGGCAGAGGCTCCAATCACAATACCATCCACGGAATTGTCAGTTACAACATTAGACTCAAGTATGTTTTCAATACCATTGAGAATAATTCCAGTTGAATTTGATTTACAAATATTAGCTTTGATAACACTGGAATCGGCATCAGACTGAACCGCTGTAGTACAACTTTTAACGATGTTATCTGCAACCACGGTTTCATCTGCGCTAGAATTCAAATGGATACCAACCCCACACAAGGATACAGCGTTACCTGAAATAACGGATGAACCTTGTGCTCTTAAACCGAAGGTCGAGTAGTTCTTGATGATATTGTTGTTGATGACTGACTCACCACTAAACAAAACTCCCTCAGTTCCGTTAGTTGAACCATTTAATTCACAGTTCACTAGCCGTACTCTTGAAGATCCGACAACAGCTTTTCCGCAATTTATAAACTTGCAATCCCTGATGATAAGCCTGTTACAACCGGATGCAACATTGATTGCGACTCCTAGATTTTCAAACACACAATTTGAAATAACAACATCAGGTGATGTTCCTGATAAGTTGATGCCTTTAGCTGATGAAGCGTATGAAGCCGATCGAATAGTTACGTTAGACAACTGAAATTCAGAGTTATCTTGAATATTCAAAATTGATGATGAATAACTAGATGAACACTGAAGAGTCGCTTTACGTGACTTAGCATAAATGTAGGTAGGCTTATTAGAAATAAGAATTGCGGTTGAAATATTATGAGTCTGTGTCTCTAGCAGAATATTTCCACCATCAGATGGGTCTAAGTCATTATTAACAGATGTTTGAACATCAGGGCTTGTACCTTCAGATGGAGTACGGACAAGACCATCAACAATATGCTTGGAAGATACAAGACCGCTTAGAGTAGATTGAAATTGAGCCACTGTCTGACCGAAGTAACCGGCAGGCATCACTAAATCTAAGCGATCCGATGGATTCAACCCCGTTTGGAGTTGAATCGATGTCATGCTTGATTCTCTGTACGAATTGGAAATGGTGAGAGTGGAATCCTTCGGAAGAAGGGAACCATTTTTGAATACCATCAGTGCGTTTTCACCGATAGGGTATTGCCGACCATCCTTCAGAGTAACTGTTGTACCTGAGACTTCAGGATCAGACCCCAAAATAGTCTGGAACAACGGAAGACGCTCGTTTGAAAAGAGAAAGGATGGACTTATCTCATCATCGTTGTAAAAAACACCGTAATTAGAGATAACCACATCGGAGGAACCTTGATTCGTGAGACGGAGCCTTAAATCAAGACCACTCGTCGTAAATTCAAGTACACCTTTTTCCTGAACGGTAAACCAGTCTAAACCACCGTTATTCGTTAGTTCAACGCTTAGGTCATTCACATTATCCGCATCAATAATAACTAATCCACGATCAATCGATACAAGACCTGCGAAATTGTCGTAAATGTCGAGAGTTGTGATTTTTTGACCTGGTTGTAGTGTACAATTATTGTCAACTAAAACATCAACATCACCGGTCGTATTATCTGTATCGATCAAATCATCATCTTGGAAATCTTCATAAAAACCTTGTTCCCAAGATGATGTGTTAAGGTAATCACTATAAATGGATGAAGCGGGTGTCACACCGCCTGCGCCACTGCCAGAAGCACCAAGCCAAGGACGGATATCCCGAATATGCTCGTTTTTGATTGGGCGGATACTTCCGGCTAACCCAGCAAAGTCATCCTGAACATCAACGTACGCGAGAGGTATGACATTTTTAGGGATGATTGGGTTGATTAGGGAAGCGCGGTCACTGCTTTCAGCGGAGTAAAATAGAAGCGTGTTCCCAGCAGCATCTAATGAAATAAGAATGCGTTTCCAGTAACCATTACTCAGCGGTGTTAACTGATTTACCCCTGTACCGAAATCAAGGATTTCAGTTTCATAATCAATCAGAAGTCCTGCTGATGGGTAAATGATTCCCCCGTTGATGGTAATTCTTTTATCTGGGGGAAACATCGACTGAACTTTTACATAATTCAGGTCATCTGCTCTGAGAATACCCAACATAGCTGAAGTCGAGGGTCGGGTATCTGAAATGTTCTCATTGCTGATTGGGCGGATCGATCCGACGACTGCGGAACCGTTATCCCGAACGGTCACAGCGGCGAGGGGAATGATTCCTCGGGGCAGATTCGGTCTAACCAGTGCCATATCATCAGCATTCGGATCCGACCAAACTATTTCGATTGAGCTATATTGGGTGAGGCAAATAACCCCCACGCGGAACTGATTTGCGGGGCTCGCGGGTACTTCATACGTACCACCTGTGCCGAGTGGAAGCACTGTTTCAGGTAGTTCAACAAGCTGACCGTTAGAAAAATAAATATGACCGAATCGAACGATCAAGTCTGTGCTTGCAGGAAATGTAGGGTCAATCTTAAAATCTGAAATCGCATCGGTATAGTCGAGCGGCTGATTATAGGATCCGTAAAAAAACGGTCTTCTATCGATAATCTCAGCCGGATTCAGATCGTTAATTGTCCCCGCAGATCCAGAGCCACTGTCCTGATAAGTCACCAAACAAATAGGTAACGTCCCGAAAGGAAATACAGGAGGCACTACAGCTTCTTTTGTTGCAGCGGGTGTACCTTCGGTCTTTACGATTGTTCCATTTTGAGTCACGCTGAAAGCCGCTTGATTCCAATACCCAGCCGGAATCGACTCAGTTTCGTGAGTACCACCGATACCCATCGAAATGTTTGTATCGCTTATCGACACAAAATTTCTCAGGATTACCGCGTAGCCACCAAGAATAGTAAACCCTTTAGATGGTGAAACTGAAGGGGTAGCTGCGAAAAACGATGATGACCTAGAATCAATTTTATCAACTGACTTAGATTTTTCGACTTGTCCATCCGGTCTTACGACTAGATATTTTTCTAGCGCCATCTCTTAATTCCTCACAGTAAAAAAGCTAGGATTGAATTCAATCGTTGATGGCGTCACGGGCATGGCTACTTTTTGTATAATTGTTAGATCCGCTGAAGGTGGTGTTTGCGTCATATTACCATCTAATCCCAAAAAAATCGGAAGTCCTAGAGTCCAATTCCATGAAGGATTATAGACTTGACCTCGACGTAGGAAAGAACCTTCGTTATTTGCAGCGAGAGGAGTTAGAGCCAATCCAACAACTGGAGCTGTTGCGCTTGAAATATTTGAAGCCTTGCGAACCACATTTGATGTAGATGTCAGATAAACCAAACCAAATTTTTGAACGGCTTCACCTGCCATATAACTTTGCTTATCGACACCTGTCTCAGGGTTCGGGTCAATCACATCAGGTTGCACTCGTGGTTGAGCATAAATAACAGGTTGAAACACCCTGTTATCTTCTATGATATTGATACCTGAGCTTCCAGTTACGATTCTTGCAAGAACCACATGATAAGAAGTAGGTAATAGAGCGACTTGAGAGATAGTTTCACCCGCCATTATGAGATAGCGTGTCGAATTTCCCGGCAGAGAAATCGTAGGTTGGTTCGATTCTACAAAGTAATCGTTTCCCGCTACACGTACTTGACCTGATGTCACCGAAACCGCAAGTCCACCTGCGGATTTCACTTCAGCTCCATTAACAACATAGGTATGAACTGTTCTGTATCGGTCATCGACAATCATAGATTCAGTGATATTAGGATTTGCGGCTTCACGTCTTAGTGTTGCAAGCTGAAAATAAAACCTGTTACCTTGAGGTACAGGGAAAGCAACACCTTCACCTACGCGGATAGAAAAGAAGAGTTTGATTCGCTGTGATGTTTCTAGCCCTACAGCGGGATCAAGCATGTCTGAATCGAGAGTCGCATCAACTGTACCAAAATAATATTCACAGAAAACTGTATCGACACGATCTGTCACAGGTGTCGTAAGAAATCCGATTGTCACATCTTGGAGCAAACGGACAGCGTAGCCATTATGGAAAAAAGTGCCTTTTTTTACAACAATACTGTTCGTGTCAGGGCTTACGACAACACGCCATTCATCACCTGCGTATGCTGTACCGAACCCAGCTCTTCTAGTATCTTCAATAGAAGAACGGATAATCTTTTGCGCTTCATTCAGTTCTGAGTCCAAAAGAGGAACATCCTGATTGAACTGAACTTCGAGGTAGCCTTTTGATATGTCAAATGATTCTCTTGATACGCTCATTTTTTCCCCTTTGGAACCTGAGAAATCTATAAATTAGAGTAATATCGGTTCCGCCGAAATCGGATTTGCTACTTCTACTATTTCATATTATTACAGTAAGACTATGAGTATTTTCTCAAAATTAAATTCTCAACAATTAGCGGCTGTAAAAGCCCCTTCTGGTGTCGTGCGCGTTATTGCGGGAGCAGGGTCAGGTAAGACAACCTTGCTTACTGCAAAAATAGCATACGAAATTAAAAGGGGTGTAAATCCATCGAAAATAGTCGCTTTAACTTTTACCAAAAAAGCGGGGTCTGAGTTAAAAACTCGACTCAAAAAAATCATAGGTGACTCCGCTGAAAAAGTTTACTCTGGTACCTTCCACTCTTTTGCGCACAATTACCTGAAAAAATTATTTAAATATACACTGATGTCTGAAAATGATGTTCACGATGTTGTCGGTGAATTAGCTGAACGCATGGGTTGGGAAGGTAAAAATTCTGAGTTGGTAGCTCTGATTAGTTCATCGAGAAACAAGAACGAGGCTATAAAAGATCCTGATCTTGCCAAATTAGCTACTGAATTTAAAGCGTATAAAATTGATAAAAATCTAAAAGATTATGATGACCTGCTTGAAGACTTCTTACTTCTTTTGCGCAAAGATGTTATCAAGTTAAATCTCGAATTAGTTCTAGTCGATGAAGCTCAGGATAACTCGGTTATTCAATCTGAGATTACCAAGGCTTTGATAAACCCTAAACGCAATCTTTTTATTGTCGGTGATGCAGCGCAATGTCTGTATAGTTGGCGCGGAGCATCGCTGGAGTCATTCCAAGATTGGTCGAACGAGGGGTGCATCGACTACCCTTTGTCAGTAAATTACAGGTCGACTCAAGAGGTCTGTAGGGTCGCAAATTTGGTGGTTCGGAAACTCACATCGACCGAAAAGGTAGAACTTGTACCTATACGGAATGAACCTGATGCTCCGAAAATAATCGTAGCTAGACCTGACAATAGCGGTGATGAATCAGCTTGGGTTTACAACAAAATGGCTGAATTGCGTCGCGAAGGTCACAGTTGGGATTCGATGGCGATCCTGTATAGGTCGCATCACGCATCTCAGCAAATGCAGCTAAGACTCACATCTCAACAAGTCCCTTTTTCGGTTTGGAGCGGACAGAGCCTTCTTACAGCAAACCATATCCAAGACGTGATTTGTTTTTTGAGATGTTATGCAAACCCAAAAGATACGATAGCTTGGACTAGAATTGCTAGGATGTTGCCGAAAATTGGAAAAGTAAAAGGCAGTCAAATTGCTGATGAAATCGTTAAGTCAGGAATTAAAAATGTAAAAAACGAGGCAATTAAAGAATTGCAAAATGTTTTTTCTGATAGGGATACAAGCACTTTTCTTAAAGAAGTAAAGAAATTTTACATTCCCTACGTGAAAGAAAAATACCCAGACCAACCGAGAGACCTTGCGGTAGAAAGATTTCTTGAATACGCATCATCTCAAAAAGATTTAGAAAAATTCGTGACTGATATCATGTTTTCGGTCGATGAAAAAACATCTGAAGGTGTCACCCTCACCACAATTCATTCAAGCAAAGGTCTTGAATGGGACAATGTTTTCATCATCGGGGTTTACGATGGTCTTTTCCCATCTCTGAGAAACGATCGCTTTGAGTTTCATCGAGTAGACCAAGAGGAAGAACTCCGTTTGTATTACGTTGCGATCACCAGAGCTAGGACACGTTTATTTATATCTTTTCCTAAAACGACTTTCAAAGGTATACCTGCAAAAAATACTTTTTTGGATATCATAACTTCATGAATACCATCTCGTACCTTTTGATGTCGATTAGCTCATTCGTATTCTGGATGGCTCAAGTTATCCGACAACAAGGAAAAGACAAAGTTATTGTTGATTTAGATAAATTTTCTGCTTTGACATGTGGATTTTTCGTAGAAAAAGTCGAATTTGAAGAAAATTCTTCATTTCTTTGCGCTAACTCGCAAATTGGATTTTTCTATAAAGACAGAATTTACGAAAAAGAGATGCTGAACCGTAAAGCTACTCCGGAAGAAGTGAATTCGGTTTTTGAATACTTAGCAAATAAAATTGACGAGTGTGAAGAACTTGCAAGGAAATTAAATGCGATTCAACGAGGTCTACAAGACAAACAAACCATTTGACAGAACGGAGCCTAAGCCCTCCGCATCTCTCCCTTTGCCGCCTATGAATGTGTTTGTTTTATCACCTTATATCAACGGTGTTCTCGATGTTAGATGGGATGACCCCAAACTCATTCCTGAAAACACCATCTTCAGTGCGATCCTCGGGGTAAATATTTATCGCAGTTTTGATTCTGAAGCAGGACCATATCAAAAATTGAACAGCGATCCTTTGGGTGTTGGTGTCTACCGCGACCACACTACAAACACAGTCATTCAAGATGAGTCCGTTGTGAATTTAGACCCTGGTTTAAATGCTCAAGGGGAATGGAGATTCAAAACACGTTTCTACCCAATCGTTTCGGATAATTTGGATGCCCCCTACGCTACAACTAGAGATGTAATTGTTAAAGTCGATAACGGTGATGGTTTAGGTTTACTAGAGGTACCGATTCTGCGAATTGAACCTAGAACAGGTGATGTTATCTTAATCAGCACTGGTATTTTGGATCCACAAACACAAAAAGTTTTACCGCCAAGACTACCAACTGCGATCTCAGGATCTTTGACCATCAGCTACAAAGTCAATTCGAATAAAGTTTCAACATCTCTGCACAATCGCATATTCTATAAGCTGACAACGGTAGCTCTTGATACCGAAGGTCAAATACTAGAGTCCGAGTTGAATTCGTGTAAAGCAGTTACCTTGTTCCAACAAGAAAAAACCGATTGGATCTGGAAAGAGTCTATACGTAGAAACCGTTGGATACTTGAGCAAAGCGGTGAGCGTGTTCAGGTTTATATTAGAAAATGGAACGGTCAAAATTGCGCTGAGTATTCTGAAACTCACGAAAACTCACCACATGATTGCCCCATCTGTTTCGGTACTAACATCGTAGGTGGTTACGAAGGTCCTTTTGAGATTATCATAGCTCCACCTGATGCTGAGAAAAACATTGAATTGACTGAGATAGGTCTCCGAGTGAATTATACCTTCGATTCGTGGACAGGACCTTCTCCGATGCTCAACAAAAGGGATATCGTTGTTCGAGCAACAGGTGAAAGGTTTTCGGTTGGATCTATAAATTATGTAGGTCAACGCGGGGCTATTTTTCAGCAGATGTTCCAACTCCAACAATTAGATTTCGGAGACACCGCATATAAAGTTGGATTGAAAGCATTAGAACCTGCACCACCGTTCAATACGAGAACAGAAAGACCCTCTCAGGTATCACCTCTGATACCATCAGAAAAACCCTCAGATCGAAATTACCCTGCTGAGAAGGGGAGAACGGTGACTTTTGAGGACATAATGGCGTAATCTGAGGATTCTTCACTGAAAGTTCAATTAGTGTTTGCCACACCTAGAAAATATGAATTTTCTTCATTCGGCTCTGCGAAAACGATACCCCATTGAACCGACCCTTCGCATATTTTTTCGGCTGTCAGGTAACCTCTATCAGACACGTATAAAAGCTGCCCTGCTTTATATTCCAAATCGTAAGATGTGGTGTTCAAGGCTGAGTGCGTTTGCCCATACTTGTCTGTTAAAACAGATAACCCTGTTCGCTCAAAAAAAGAAACGGTCTCAAAATTTCTTGTTAAGAAAATCTGATTACCGTAGGTGCATTGCACATAACGGTATCGCTTATATTGCTCAGTGTAGGATGTCTGCCTGTCTTCAGGTTCATCGCTACCCCAAAGAGCTAAAGGTCCACCATAAATACCATCGGATACTGTTACTGTAGGTACAGCTTTACCATCTACGATAAGAGCGTTTGCAAAGGACAGAAAAGTTCCACCCTTCCAACCTTGATCAAGCAATAGCTGATCAGCCACACAAGTGAGCGTATCACCTTTTTTCAAGTGGATGTAATCGCGCATAGCGAGGTTTGATAAAGCCATCAGAAAGAATCCTTTTTGCGTTTTTTTCCTTCATTATCGATGTAGTATCTAACAAGGTAATTGATTTTATCGAACTGAGGAGTTTTTTCAAAGTCTTCTGTATCACCCCCACCTTTGAGATGGTGATATAGAACCTTATCTTTTTGCATGATCAAATCAGAGGGTTTCGCTGATTCATCTTTTTTTAAACTGTCTGAAGGATCAATCATTTCTGATATTTCGCTCAGATATTTCACAGCGACTTTGTAAGCCACTCGCTTTATTTTCATGGTCATTCACCTCTCACGCAACCATAAAAATTATAGATTAGTTGTTTAATCACTTAATTTATCAAGTATTTCTTCCCGTAACGCTTGAATGTATTCAGGCATCGTTTTTCTAATTTTTGCAGCTTTGTTTTCAAGTATCGAACGCTGCCTGTCACTAAGAACCACTTGAGGATCCAAGAGTTTTGATTCTATTTCTTTCAAAAGTCTTAGTGGTCGTACATATTTAGAATAAATTTGCGATATTCTTGGTGGGCTTCTTCGGGTAGGTCGAGAAAGGTGATGACAAGTTTCGCAAGCATATTCATCGTCGAGTTTGTATAATTTTAGTTTTTTCTCTCTACATTTTGGACAAAGAACATAAACCTTCCAAGTATCAGCCTCAAAATAAATGAAACGGAAAAATCGACCATCGAATTCTGTATTTCTCAAAAGAGATACAAGAGCACCGTTTCTTTTCATTCGCAAACGTGTTGCAAGAGTTTCGATGATAGACCTGAAGTCTATTTCATCGACATTCTTAGGGCTAATTGTGTAGTGTATTTCTTTTTTGCTAGGCACAAGAGGATCCTAGTGTTCAAGATGAGGCTTGAATAACCTTAGAATTTCTTGAATGGTCTCTTCATCTTTGTCACCACCCGACCAAGGAAAATGAGGTTTTTTCAACTCATCTTCTGAAAAAAATCGGATCGATGAACCTTTTTCAGCAAGCACAGCTTCCACGGCACTATATTCACTCTCGGTTTCTTCTTGAACAAATCCGTAATAGTAAAGAACAGCCTTGCCTGAAACTGGTTTTGTGCTGTAATCTGTGCAATTTTTCCATGTGAACTGATGAAAAGCATTGTCCTCAATGTAGAGAGGACTTAAACCAGACAACTGTTCGACTAAAGCCATCGCTACAGCTTCGCACGGAGCATTGTCATCAAAAGGGTCACAACCTTCGCATTCCTCTGGTGGGATTTCAGGTATCGCGCTACCTGGTAACATATAACCATCACCGGTATCGTACAGCATCACTTTAATTTCTGTTTTGGGGCGACCTCTTTCCACAACGGGATCCCCATCTTCATCTCTTAGCACAGACATTCTTAATAGAATCACATCGACCTGAGTTTCGAATAACATTCATTACCCCTTTCAATATGCTGTAATATGGTAAGATCATTTCCTACCTTTCACAGGTCTCGATTCTGCAACGCTGAATGAATAAGACATTTGAAATAAATGCTCGATCTTGCAGCTTATTTTAACCGTGCGTAGATTGGGATTAGAATGGCTCGAAGGCAAGCCTAGGTCAAGTCTAAAGGGGTAATTTGTTAAAAAGTCTTTGATTTTGATGTATTGAGTCATTCTTCTTCGATGACTAAACCTGATTCCTGAATTGAACCTTTCAACACCGCGTAACCACCACCCTGAAACAGAGTTTTTGTGTACAGTATCAAATCACACTGACCCCATAGAATTTTCGGGTAGTCCGCTACAGGTTCGGGCAACCAATCAGGTTCGGTCACAAAAAAAGATTTTTTAAGTGCGTGAAAAAAAATCACATCGTTTTTTGCTAAGTCTAGTCTTTGCTTGATGTCTTCTGCGGTTTGATTGCTGTTCGTTCCAACTAATTGGTAGTTTGAAATATTTTTAATCCTAGACCTGAATAGATTCTGACTAATTTTATCTCTTGATAGGATCAAAATTTTCAAAACGACACCTCAGTTATCCGACTCTGGTATTGTGTCAATATTAAGATACTTGTCATAATACCCAGTTTCTCTTAACAACTCACCCAGTTCGACCATGTGATCATCACACCCAGAGATGACTAAACCATCGTATTCAAGAAATAGGGTGGGTTTCGCACATTTCTCACAGTGCTTACACTTCTCAACAAATTTTAGCACTTCATCCTTTTTCACTTCTCACGCCAAGAGCTTTTAATAGTTTTTCTCGTGTCTTCTCTAATAGAGACTGACAATTAGCAATTCTGCGAGAAAGCTCCACTTCAGCTTGATTTAATTCTTCAATATTTTCATCAGGGAATTGTTTCTGCTCGCGAATTCCCCAAAGATTAACTTCATACCTAGCTTTACTTTTTAGGATTTCATCGAAATAATGAAGGTCTTCTTGAATAGCGAGCACCCTGTTTCTTATTGCGGAAATATCCATCAAATTTCGCCTTCCAAGGTGTCATCCAGATCATTTGAGTAGTCAGAGATAACCAACGAGTGAATTTCAGATACCGATACTAAAACTTCACCCTCATCGTACTTAAAATGAAGAACTGGATTTTTGTTTTTGAAATCTTCTTTCACTTGCAATAAACAAGATTCAGAAACACCAGCATAAATAAAATTTTTTATATCAGGGTTTTTATCAACGATCGTCAAATTGTATTTCATGTCTGTCGCGCTTCTTCTTTCCTAGAGATCATCATTTCAGGAACACCCATACTCACAGCCATTACTTTTAAATTGTCGGAGATGTACCCGTTGGTTGTTAGATATTCGACCACAAGACCTGGTGCAATATTCAAATCTCTAACAGGAATGATGTTGTATTTATCGTAACCGTGAACACGCGAATTAAAATCATCGATGCAGAATTTAATTTTCATGTCATCTGTCATTTCTGAAGCGTTAATTTCTCTGATTTTAGCCTCTCGACGAGGGAGCATGTTCAAATACAGAGACTCGACTTCATCAAAGTCTTGTTGAGTAATAACACCTTTTCTTTCGAGAGATTCTTTGAGCTTGGTAAAACTCCCGAACAGTTTGCGATTAAATTCAGTTATTTTTAGGTTTTGTTTATGCAAGGCTTGAAGTTGTTCAACGATACCACCCAATTTCAAGGATAAATCGGCTGGTGGTTGAAAATTTGGCATAACACCTTTGGAGTTAGCTGCCCGCCTTTGCTGTCTATTTAGATTCATTTTTTTCTCCAGAATTTTTGAATTTTAGCTTTTGTATTTACGAACAGCCTTTTAATTTCGCTCACTATAACATCAAATTTAGTAATCAAAAATATAGGGCTTTTCTTTTCTAAAACCCACTCAAGAGCCAATAATTCAGGGTACTTGTGCGAGTTTTCAATCATGTCTTTTTCAAGTTGCTCTCGAACTTGCTTTTTAGATTTCTTGCACACGAAAGCATCGCAATTCCGAGCACTATCCTCGGTATCACAAACGATGTAGTTTTTATCATCAGAATAAAAACCACAAAGTCGAGTCACAACTTCACCTTCACCGTGAAGCGTGACCTTTCGGTTGTAAATACAGTTACAAGGATGCCGTGTTAATTCAATTTGGTAAGCGGCTTTTAGGTATTCAAATCTTACCTGTTTTATTTTTGATGAAATTTCCGATGGTGTTTTCACCTTTCATGTACCTCTTCAATGTGAAGACTACCGTGTTTTTCACTCGCCTTGTATATTCTTGTTGCTGAGTAAAGGATCTCTTTATTATGGGTCACGAGTAAAATTTTCACACCTAGTTGTTTTGATAATTCTCTCAAAAGATGTGAAAGGTTTGGAAGGTATTCCTCGCTAACCGCATTCAAACTCTCGTCCAATACAATCAGAGGGTATAGTTTGAGTTGTAGTATAGCGAGAACTCTCAAAATCAGAGACTCAATCTGAGCTACTGAACCGCCGAAACCATCTAAGGCATTCGCTGAGATACCATCAGAATTTATTGTGAGGAATTCCACCCAAGGTTTGTTCATCTTGGTAGATACCTCGCATTCAAAATCTAACTCTTGGTCGGGTATTACAGTTTTCAGACCGAAACCGACATACTCTTTGATACGTTCTAGCTGAAAACCTATAAAACTCTTTACAAGGTCATCCAAAACTGCTTTGGCTTTTAATAATTCAACCTGCTCTTTTTTGAGAGTTTCGATTTCCGATTCAGCTAAATTTTGTCTTCTAAGAATAGAATCCCTATCACCTTTTATACGAGCTAAGGCTAACTTGGCATCTTGAGTCTGTTTCAAAAGTTCCGATGGGTTGATTTTCAACGACTCAAGCATACTCACCTCATTCCGCTGATGTTTCCGCTGAGATCGAGTTGAGTCGGGACATCACTTCAGTGATCTCTTTTTCTTTCGTTTCAACTAGATTTTTTAATTCAGCGATTTTCTCTTCCCTAATCTTATCTAAATTCTTAATATCATATCCAGCTTCGGTGACTTTCTGAACTAAAGCACGAAGGTTTTTTTCAGCCGCTTTTTTACGCTCTTCAAGCCTAACCTTCATTTCATTCGCTTGTTCAATATTTTTCAATAGACTTTGATATTTTTCGGAAAGTTCTTTTACAGTCTGCATAATTCCACCTTATAAAGTGTCTTCTTTGATTCCTTGTGATGACATCCAAGTTTGATATTCTTTACATTTTGGCTTAAATTTACACCACAAGCAAGCATCACCTACAGAAGCCTGAAAGTCATTATTGAGCATCCTTTCGGCTATTTTTTCCGCTTTTTCTTCGAATGTTTTTAATCCCACTCTGGGGTCGATCCAACGCATTTTGTTGAACCGAAACATCATGAAACCTAATTTGCTTGGTAAAACACCGTATTGGTACTCGTTCATCAAGGCATACGCGTAGAGTTGATCCGGATCGTTGTAATCTTCACCTTTTTCTAGGATCGTATCTTTCCCATCGATGATAACAGGGCTGTTTCTTCTGTCGCCGATTACAAGGTCGATACGACCTTTCAAAGTAAAATTTTTCCCTTCGAATACCCCATCAACCTCTGATCGGTTGTTTTCCGCAGGAGATACTAAAAGTTTGGCTGATTTTATGATGTTAAATATTTGGTCAACACCATTTGTGATTTCAGATATCAAAGCATCAGGGCTTCTATCATATCTTTTAAAATCAACATGATTCCCCTCTTTTTCAACACTTTTGAGCCAGTCATTGAATAAATTAGGGACGCTTTTTTTAAAGTGGTTTTTAATGATTTGAGGTTGTTCTCGAAAAAACCAGTCTTCATTATACAGTAGCTCAACTATCTTTTGCTTGATCGTTCCTGAGCAAGCGTAGTACAGATCCTCAGGTATTTTCAATTTATCAATGTACCTAAATTTGTAGCGTTTAGGGCATTCACTGTAGTCTTTCATACGACTATAAGTGAGATACATTTTTTTCATAAATTGATGCCTGCACCGCGATTGTTTAAGTATTGCTCAACGCGATTTTTTACGTTCTTTTCAAGCTCCATAGATTTTATCGTATTTTCTAAAGATGATAAAGACTCGAATAAATTCGCTTTACCTAGAGAAGAAACGAATTGCTCTATTTCGTTCTCTTTTTCTTCTATGGATTTTTTCTTTTCGACATCGAATATTTCAACACCGGACTTAACAGGAAGGTTTATCTCTTCACAAATAACTTTTCCATTTGTGATGCTTATTTTTCCTATTTTCACATCACGATCTAGATTCTCTTTATTTAAAGATCCTCTCGATAGGGCTCCGATGTTTACAAAAGATTTATCACCTATTTTCACAATACCTTGGTCGTGGTGGTAATGACCAAAAACATAGACATCCACATCAGTATTTTCAGATATTTTATCATAACCATAAATGGGTTCACCGAAAAGATCTCTTTCCGTGGGTTCAGCGTATACATGACACACCGTAACTAACTTGCGCTCTGGGTCTGTTTTCTTGGGTTTCAAAGTTTCATAAGTAACATTTTCATCAAAATCGACACCGACGACCTCGAATTCACCTATTTGCTCGCGAGTTAGCCTTTTCAAAGCACCGCTCTCAAATAAGACACCAAGGGGTTGTTTTTCAAGGGTCTCCATACGGTTGTAGGAGATGTCGTGATTTCCTACGATAGAATAGCATGGGCAAGGAAACGAAGAAAAAACGGACATGGCTTCTCGAACAAGAGAATGGCTGTTCATTTTGGCACTTTTCTCGTGGAAAATGTCACCAGTAAACAACACAGCCGATGCATTTTGCTTGGCTGCAACCCTAGCTATCATTCTAAGTTCATTAAATGTTTCTGCTTTGTAATCATCTTTTCTGGATGCAGGTGTCCGATCTGCGAGATGAACATCACCCACTGTGAGTAGAACAGTCTTTTTCTTCACCATCGAAACCTCTTCCACAGGTTGGGCAGTCACCTAAATCTTTTTGCATCTTTTTCTTTTGATCAAAGAAGTTTTTGATTTGGTCTGATGTATCTTTCAACTGTTTTTGGATAGAAATTATGTCCGCTTCGACTGAGGTGTAATCTTTTCTGAATAACTCGATGTTATTGATGTCTGATATTTTTTCGGAGACTGTTTCTAATTCAGGTACATCAGGCAGATTCGGAATTCTTGATTTCAAAGATTTATAAGTGATCTCGATCAATTCCAGATCTGCTAATTTAAAATCAAGACTTGGAACAGAAAAATCATTTAAAGTTTTTAGCGGTACATATTTATTTTTTTGAATATCTCTTTCGAGTACCCAAGACTCAATACTGAGAAGCGACTGAAGGTTAAATTCAGCTTTTGGCACATCAGGTATTTTTGACAGAACAGAGAGTTCAGCCTTCAAATCATCTCTACCTTGAATATAGCAATCGATGTTTTCAATAGCGTTGATGTCAAAATCGACAAACAAAATTTCAGGTAGATTTTTAAGTTTTTTAATTTGGTTTTGAAAATCTTCAAAAGATCGAAGGGATGCATCTAAGAAAATTACATCTTCATGTAAAGTTATTGACTTTTTTATATCTTTGATTGTTTCATCTAAATCAGTATCTATCTTGTCAACAGAAATGAATCGTTGGAGTTGTAGGTCTAAACGATCCTTTTCTTTTTGAGAAGATTTAATATTTTCATTACATTTTCTTATATCAGATTCGCAATCTTTCACAGCACCAGTTAGTACATCAGCTTTGGTGATTTTTGATATAAAATCAGCGATGAACCCACCGGATCTATTTAATAAGAAAATGTATTCGTGCTGCCTTGCAAATTGAACTTCAAGAGGTTCATCATTTACACGGATATCTTTAAATCCAAATTCTTCTACATCTTTTGGAACATCTTTGCCAACTTTGGTAAATTCTTTGCCATTGATTAGGTATGCGTTTATCTTGTCGCCTTTTTTCCATTCGATGGAAATATTTTTAGCAACATCCTCGATTTTTACCGAGCTTTGGTTTGTACCTGTGCGAAACAGAGTTTTGGGGCTCTTATTTGTTAAGGCTGCGTGCATACCTCGAATCAATGATGATTTACCAGAGTTACTACGCCCAACCACAGCGGTGAAGCCTTCGATTTCAATCGAGGCTTTTTTCACCGCTTGGATGTTTTCCAACTCTACCTTTAAAACATCTTTCATGCTTCTTTAGCCGCATCTTTTGATTTACGTTTTACAGACTTTACGTTTTCTTGATCGTGGGCGACTTCAGCTTGTGTGTAGCTGTGTTTTTTATCTTCAGCCAACGTCTCCCGTTTCACGTTTTCATCTGGATCTAACAGAACGCGGTCTGCTAGTTTCTCACGCATGTCTGAGTGAGTCGCAAAGTATTGGTATAGCTTCTCTGAACCTTGAAATTTAGGTTCATCACCTGCCATCAAATTGCTGTCCATGACCAAAGGGAAACTTGGATCGAGGAAGTAGTATGAACCTTTGCGAGTGATGATTTTAAGATTTTCCGCAAGGTCAACCAAACTACGTAAATTATCCACTCCGATTCCATATTCAAGGAAGAACGAGCCCTTACGGAAGGGAGTAGCTAACTTGTTCTTACGGCACACGGCATTGACGAAAGTCCCGAAAGGAACATCATCTTTAATACCAGTCACAGGGTTAATAGCCTCACGCGATTCCTTGCGTCCAGGGGACAATTCAAGACGCAGCGTGGCATAAAATTTTAGAGCCCTTCCACCTGGACTGTCAGTGTCGGGTCCGAAGTCCATAGGACTCGATTTAATTCTGTTACGAATTTGATTCACGATCAGCAAAGCAGTGTTGGTATCGATAATGGTTTTGCTGATTTCAGCGAGGAACATTCCAATCTTACGAGCCTGAAGACCGACTTGAGGAGTTTTCTCTGGATCACCTTCGAGCAAAGCCCTTGGTGTCATTGCAGCAAGAGAGTCGATGATAATCAGGTCAATCTTCGCAGCACTTTCCAAAAGGGTGCGTACCACCTGCCAACCTTTTTCAAGGTCTTCCGGATTTACAAGAATAAAACGGTCGTGGTCATTTATAAGATCTACAGGGAATCCTAACGTCTGCGCATACTCGACTACAAAAGAACCTTCATAATCAAGATAAACGACGTTGCCACCTTCATTTAATACGTTTGCGGCTGCAATCATCGCCAAAGTTGATTTACCCGATGATTCAGGTCCGTAAATTTCTGAGATTCTTTTTTTTGGGTAACCAGGGATGCCCAAAATTTTATTCAGGATGATCGAACCCGTATAAATAAAATCAAGTTTCTCGTTAAAATCCACCAATACGCTTGACCCAAATTCCTTGGTCAAACCTGCAATAACATCAGACATGCCTTTTTTCTTGCTGCTCATCGGTTTCTCCTTAGAAAGTCTGCATCAGGGTAGGGAATTTCATCGAAAAGATAGTAGATCTCATTTCGGCGGAAAACAATCCCCTTCTTTTCGACAAAACCTTTTTTCTTACCCCGTGTATACTCATGTTGTTGAAGAAACATGTCATGTTCCTTCTTGGTTAAATCGGATTCTTTGATTTCACCTTCCATGTAAGACCAAAAACGAAATCCTATCTTACTTATCCAGAAGGCATCAGCGACATCGTTAGCAAGGCGAGCATTATCAGCCATCCCTAGATCCAACCGAGCGGCTTTTACCATGTCGGATTTGAAAACTTTTCCTTTGGTGTTAGGGCAAGCGTAACTTTTCACTTGAGTTGGTGCTAAAAACACAACTTTCAAGCCGTGAGCCCAATAAACACCTTGAAGAAAACTTTGTAATCCAAACAATATTTCGGTTGAAAAATCACGCATGATTGGTGATTCGGATGCTAGATACTTGATATCATACTTGCGAATAAGTTCAGACATGCGTTTCGCTTGTAAGAAATACCGCTGTATGTTCAGACCATCTTCCGGTGATGTCTGAAATTTACCTTTTTCAAGCAATCCATCTTTGGAATCTAAGACACAATAACCAAGATTGGTTAGTGATGGGTCAACGCCAATAACTCGCATGAAAACCCCTGATGGGTGCTCCTTTCAGAGCACCCATCCCCATCCTTGGTTTAAAGGGAAGCTAGGATATCGTCTGCTGCTGAACTCTGATTAACTGTTGAAGCAGAATCAGGTTCTTCAGATTCCGAGGCTTGTCCTAACTTAGCTTTCAACTCCTCAACCGTCCATGTACGCCCAAGCTCGCGGTCCATGTTCTTGGCAAGAACAGCGACTTGCTCCTCGACCAATTTCTTGATCTCAGGCTTGAGTTTCCACGCAGCCTCTTTACAAGGCGTAAAGTCAATCTTCTGGTAAGTAGCTTCCGTGCATTTTGCCAAAAGATCGTGTTCCGAAAGAGGGAACTCGGAGTTGATAGCACTAAGGCGTTCAGCCTTCGCCTTAGAGAAGATGTAGTATTTCAAGTTCACGCTGTTTTCCGTGAACGGGGTTTTGAGCTTTCCGAGACGATCAGTTGTATAGTGCGCAATAATCGCCACAAACCGCTGAGATGCGCTCGTATAACCCAATTTTTCAGTCGCTTCATTTGCGATGCAGTAACCAGCACCTTCGATGTATACCACATTCGCTGATTTGATGACCGGTTTTTTCTGCGGGTTCAGATGAACAAAAGCGATACGATCCGTAACATCTTTAGTGCCCTTAAAGCGGTCTACCTGTGCAGATGCTAGAGAGCTATCATCGAACGACATTTCCTGAACTGATGATGACATGATTCACCTCTTGACTTTTGACCGTTAGTCTTTGTCGGAATCTCACTTGGTCATAGTGAGTTTAGTCAAAGATCATCACTCTTCGACCTTGGCAATTCCCTTACCTTTTTTATCGTCCGTGATTTCGGCGGAAAAATCAATACCTCACCAAAAATAAATTTCGGCGGAAAGTTACTTTGGTGAAAATACCTCTTTAGATATGAAAAGCATCTTTCGAGCTTTCATTTCATCACCAAATGTTTGAAAGAATAGTTGATAAGCCAATTCTTCTTTGTCGTTTCGGGGTGCTTCTTGCGGGCAAGTTTTTTTGTCGATTTCCCCTTGCTCTGAATTCGAGCAAGCTGCGTGCATCAGACCGTTTTGAGTCAGCTTACCTTTGTTTCGAGAAACAACACAGATATGGGGACAATTCAAAATTTTACAAATTTCATAGCGTTCACCTGACAATAAAACTTTACCACCCGAAACGGTACTCAGCCGCTCGACTTTCAACGGTGTAAAAAGAATATCATCGGAAGATTCCGATTTTTGCTGCTCTTGCCTCGGTTCTTCTTGTGGCTTTAATCGCTGACCGACTTGTCTATTTTTAATGGCTTCTGCCCCTAAGACTGTCGGTGGTGTTGTTCCACCTACAGATACCCCAAGACGCGAATTAAGTTCAGAAGCTAGTTCAGGTGGAGTCATCTGACTTTTGAAAATTTTATTGAAACTATTACAGACTTTTTCAGATGTCGCCTTGTAACCTTCAGCATCATTAGGGTGTTTATAGGATTCGTGGTACTGCAAAAGATAGTCAAAACAGTCAGGATTAACTTTGAAATCTATCTTTCCATCTGAGGAAGGACCTTCGTTTGCAATCAAAGTCCTTTTGCCGACAGGTCGAGTCGATTCTTCTTCAGGGGTAGTCAGGTCAAAATCATCAGAAACTCGTGTATTTTTGTCCACAATAGTTCTGCGAACAGGTTTGCCGAGTTTTTTGAGAACTACACCTTCATTATCCCTGTAAATCTCCGCCACAAATCACCCCTTTTTCTTTTTTTTGCTCAGAGAGTGGCTGAATACTTCATCTATCGTACTCACAGGAACCACCTCTAAAGCTGAGAGAACCTCTTTGGGAACATCTTCCAAGTCTTTGAAGTTATCTTTAGGGATGAGGACTTTCTTGCAGCCTTTCCTTGCGGCGGCGATTAGTTTTTCCTTCACCCCACCGATGATCATAACCCTTCCTGTTAACGAGAGCTCACCCGTCATGGCTACATCCCTGCTGATCGGACGATCAGACAAGACACTCGCTATAGCGACAGCCATCGTGATTCCCGCCGAAGGTCCATCTTTTGGCACGGCTCCATCAAGGGCATGAACGTGGATGGAAGTGTTTTTGTGATCCTCGATGTTCACACCTAATTCAGAGAGTTTGCTTTTGACAACACTGAAAGATATCTCTGATGATTCTTTCATAACGCTACCAAGCTGACCTGTGACCTTGATGTTGAAGGTAGTGTCTGGAACTTTAATAGCTTCCATTTCCAGAGTTTCACCACCAACGCTTGTCCAAGCCAGACCTGTGACAACCCCTACCAAATCTTTTTCAGCCAAGTCATCATCGAGATACTTCACACTACCTAAGTAGGTCGGAATATCCTCAGCATCGATCTTGAAATTACCATCAACACCATCTTCAGCGACTTTCAGGGCAATTTTACGATAAATTTTAGAGGCAAGCCTTTCAAGATTACGCAAACCGTTTTCTCGCGTATAACCTCGAATAATCTTTTGAATCGCTGATTCTGTAAATTCAATAACTTTATCGCTCAAACCGTTTTCTGTTTGCTGTTTAGGCAAAAGGTATTGTTTACAGATTTCAAGTTTTTCACGATCAGTATAACCTGATACCTTGATGACTTCCATGCGGTCTAGCAAAGGTCCTGGAATCGTATCCAACGAGTTTGCTGTGGCGATGAAAAAAACTTGGCTTACATCAAAAGGTACATTTAGATAATGGTCTTTAAATTCTCTGTTTTGCTCAGGGTCAAGAACTTCGAGCAAAGCCGCTGATGGATCACCTCTAAAGTCACGCCCCATCTTATCAATCTCATCCAAGATAAAAACAGGGTTATTGCTACCTGCTTGTTTTAGGCTTTGAATGATTTTTCCTGGCATGGAACCAATATAGGTTCGACGATGACCTCTAATTTCAGCCTCATCACGGACACCACCTAAAGAACAGCGAATATACTTGCGTCCGAGAGATTTAGCGATAGATCGACCGATGCTAGTTTTACCAACACCAGGGGGTCCAACAAAACATAAGATAGGACCTTTACTATCAGCTTTAAGTTTTCTTACTGATAAGAATTCAAGAATTCTTTCTTTCACATCTTCAAGACCGAAATGGTCTTCGTTCAAGATTTCTCGGCTATGCAAAATGCTTGTATCATCTTCAGTAGAGATTGACCAAGGAACCTCGACCATCCAATCAAGATAATGTTTAATCAAGCCGCTTTCGGAAGAATCAGGGCTTAAAGAATCCAACCTCTTAGCTTGTTTCAGAGCTTCTTTTTCAGCTTCAGGAGGCATTTTCGCATCTTTGATTTTTTTCGAATAACCTTCCTTGTCTTCTACTTCGCCTAGCTCTTTGCGAATAGATTGGAGTTGCTCACGCAAATAATACTCGCGTTGAGTTTTAGTCATCTCTTCTTTTGTAGTGTTTTTTATTTTTTGCTGAATTTTGTGGATTTCAATATCAGCTACAAGATGCTTGTTAATGATATCTAGTCGTTTCTTAGGGGAAATTTCTTCAAGAAGAGCGTAGCTTTCAGAGACCTTGAGGGTTAGATTTACCGCAAGTAAATCTGCAAGTTTACCTGCATCTGTTTCTTCAAGGATAGCTGGAGCCTCGGCAGTAATAAACTTCCCGAGATCGATAAGCTGAGTGATGTTATCTTTCACGAGCTGTACGATAGCGATTGTTTCAGGATCCTCTTGAGAATCGGCGGGTTCATCTATCCTTTCATATTTAACTACATAAGGATTGGATGACACAAACTCGGTTATTTTTACTTTACCTAGCCCTTGAACCAAAATTTTAACCCGTCCATCAGGTACATTTTTGGTGCGGACGATTAAACAAGCAGTACCGATTTCATAGATGTCTGAAGGAGACGGTTTATCATTCAAGATATCTTTTTGCGACGCGCAAATCACAACTCGGTGGGTGTGCTGCAAGGCGAAGTTGATAGAACGGATGGATTCTTCTCTGCCTACGAAAAAAGGTATAATCATGTTCGGAAACATGACTACATCCCTAATAGGCATCAAAGGCAATTCCTCTTCAAACTTGATCTGATCTTTATTCATCAGCGCCCTTCTTTTTTCTTTCAGATCTAACATAAACACTTGGAGTTAAACCGTTCAACTCATAGAGCTGATAACAGTTTCTCCGGAATTGCTTTCGAAGCAAAGTTCTCAACCTCGCTGACAATCGAAGAGTGATGCGAGGGTTCTGGTAAATAACAGTGCGATCTAGCTTTGGATTAAAAATGCGTCTTTGAAACTTAGGTTCAAAGATGATTCGACCGAATTTTGGAAATTGGATGATGCTTTCTGTGTGTGAAATTTCCACAAGTAAATCACAGAAAGCATCAAAAACATTTCCAATTTTTGCTTTTGGTAAATCACAGACTCCTGTAAGCAAGTCTACGATCTCCATCTTTTTATACAATTTATAACTAGCTTCACGTTTGCGTCTTTCGAGGATTCGCAAGTAACCCTCGGTGTGCTCACCTTCAGCCCTCTTTTCCTTTTTTTTCTTAGTAAGTTCCATTTATGGTTCCCTCTACTTACTTGATTATAGTCAATACCGGAACCACTTGTACTTATTACGTCATTAGCCTAACAAATCAGATAGAGCTGGATCCTCGATAGGATCGATGAGCGCAGGGTCGGAATGAATTGTATTTATCGGTGTTTCGACTGCCGTGGGATCAAAGTTAAGATATTTCGCGGTCATCATCGTACTTTCGAATTGTTTCTTTACAGAAACAATCGTGTTCTGAATAGATTTCATACGGTTTTCAATAATCTTTACTAAATTGGTGAGGCTCTTCTTTTTAGACCTTAACTCAATAACACGGTGACGAAGATCTTTAGTTTTTTGTCGAACAAAAGCATCTTTCAATCTTTGACTCGAAAGTTGTTGAACCTGATTGTCGTTTAAATAAAGGTCATCTTCAGATAGAGAAAGCTGATCTTCAGAATTGTCTAAAACAGGTTCTAGCTTTCGAATAGAATCTACGGCTTCATTAAGAAACTCAGAACATCTGTTCAGATGAGCATTCCCAACTGCAAGAATTTGAGTCAAATAATAACGAGTGATGTCAGCTTGATTCCCTGATAAATCAATCTGCATTTTTGTTATATCTAAGATTATCTCATTCATTCGACTTTCATTCATGTCTTACTCCACGAAGGCTTCCCAGTCTCAAGCAAACGCAGTCCTGTAAATCTATCTTGATCTTTGGTGTTTCGAATTGCTTTCGACAATGCTGAAGATGAACCAAATACAACACATTTTTGTTTAGCTCGTGTGATAGCAGTGTAAAGTAGCCTGTTTTTTAACATGGTTCCAAACGCATCTACGAAAGGCATTATTACTGTCTCGAATTCCAACCCTTGCGATTTATGAACCGTGATTGCGTAGGATAATTTCAAATTTACGATCACTTCGTTGTTTATTTGAAACTCTTTTCCTGCGACCGAAATAATCATATTATTGTTCGCTAGAATTTCTTTTATGTGACCGATATCACCATTAACCAAACCTAAATCGTAAAAGTTTCTATTGACCAGGATTCGATCACCTTCACGCCAAGAGTTTAATTCTCTTTTTTCTATTGCAGGTGGATTGAATATCTCTTTCAACTTGATATTCAAAAAATCTACACCACATGAGCCTTTTTTCACAGGTGATAGAACTACAAAATTTCTCTTCTCAGCCATCAGTTTTTGCGCTGACTTCAAAATCAAATTAGGTATTTCTCGTTCATTCATTTCGTAAAACTTAAATTCAGAAGCGTTGATTAAATTTGTTTTACCCGACCTAATCAAAGCTGCATTTTGAGCAATCTCACTACCAGTTTTTTGACGAATGATTTCAGTTAGCTGAGTATAAGAGAAATTTAGTATTTGTTTCAAAGATATGATTTCAGAAAGAAGGTTTCCACCACCTACAGATGGAAGTTGATTCGTATCACCGACAAGAACTAAAAACGGTTCACAATCTTGTATGACTTCAAAAAAATCTGAGAAGATACGCGTGTCAACCATCGAAAACTCATCGATGAGAAATGCGTGTCTACCTTGCAAAGATTTTTCTTTATTTTTTTGAGATAGGACAAAAGAATGGATGGTTGATGCGTGTTTATTGCAGCGGTCTTTTAGATTTTTTGCAGCGAGACCCGTTGGAGCAAGCAGAGTTACCTGAAATCCATCGGCTTCAAGAACCTGAGAAATTTTCGCAGACAAGTAGGTTTTTCCGGTACCAGGGTAACCATCCAAAATTACCATTCTTGATTTACTGAGTGAGCGGATGACCGATGCTTGCATTTCAGTCAAACCCGCTGTGAAGGCATCCAAAGGAACTTCTACATCTGAAGGTCGACTCACTACATCTCTTAAACCACTGAGAATTTTGGATTCATCGGAGTAGGAATGTTGTATCCACACGGTTTTGTTTTTTATTACAACTTTCCCTAGGTCTATAAGTTTTCTAAGCGCATTCTCTAAATCAACTTTTTCGTTTTTCAGATACGGAAAGTTGTATTTCATGGCTCCGAAAAGCAAACTCAAGGGGTAGCAGGTATGCCCTTCGGATGCGATTTTGTTGTTCAAAAAGAAAAGCAAATGCCCTTCTACCTCAGTCGATTTTGCAAACTCTTGACCCAAAGCATGGGTAGCGTTCCATGACAGACCTGAAGGGTAATTGATGTAAACATTCGTTATAAAAGTGCTTATGTTCTGCTCAAATTTAAGAATAGCACGGTCGCTTTCACTTCCATGCTCATGAAGAATTGCTTGGACTTTTTCATGAATTTCTATGTCGTTCATGTAATTTTTATCTCACATGAAGCTCTTATAAACAAGTATCCGCCGAAATTAGCTAAGTTTAAAATTCACTTTATAATCGGGTGGATCTTTATCAATACCTAACATTTCTTGCTGTATCTTTGAATCGACTGTGATGATGATTCCATCCAAGAATGAGGGTCTGTTTTTTTTGTAGCTCTTATAAATAGAAACAACTTCCTCTAACGCTGCTTTCTTGTAAAACGGAGTCTGTAGTTTCAAAATGTTTTTTATGTAATCAAATTTTTGATGTTCCACATGAAACACCATACTTCCAAGCAAATCAAAAAAATAAAGACCTTGGGGTGAAGTGACCCCTTGAAGGACTACTGATATCGATACAGGCAAACCAAATGGCAATTTTTGTCGCAAATCTTTAGAAATATCGATACCCGTTTTACCATCACCTTTAGTAATAGCTTGGTAGAATTTCCCTTGTAAATAAGAAACACTGAATGACTGACCTATGATTTTCTCCGACACACAGAAAATCCCATCGTTAGATACATCGTTCGCCCAAGAGCGAAACTCACCCTCTTCTGAAATAGATTTCAGAGAAACCATCGCGATGGAGTGATTTGCAGAAACCGAAGTTGATGCCTCGGTTTGGGTTGATGTGACCCCTACCCCGCGAAGAAAAGGGTGGTCTGGGTAGTGCTGTCTAAATTCATTTTTGATAGCATTGTACTCTTGATCTGATACTTCAGGTTCTCTCGAAGTGTAGTAAGAGCTGTTATACCTTCTCAGAATCTCTATGTAGTTCTCAGCACTTTTCATAAGATTACCTATTAAAAAGGGTGTTTTTCAGGATGAAAAACACCCTAAAATTAAACTCGACTTAAAAATCAGAGTCGAAATCAAGAGACCTCGATAAAGGCTTTTGGTACTCCGTAGTCCTCACTTCGAAGAAATTACCTTTAAGCTCTAAATCAGATAAAGCCATGAAATCAAATGGGTTTTCTACTTTGTAAATTTTCTCGTAACCAAATTTTTCGCACAATCTGTCCGCTGTGTACTCAATATATTGTGCCATGAGAGTTGCATTCATTCCAATCAGGCTGACAGGCAAAGCATCGGTGATGAAATGACGTTCGATTTCGACCGCTTCGGTCACGATCGTTCTGAAATCTTCAACACTTAGTTTCAAGCCCATCTCTTTGAAAAGTTCGGCTGCAAAAACCCAATGCAAACCTTCATCACGAGCAATCAAATTGTTGGCACTCGCTAAACCTGGAAGTAAGCCCCGCTTTCTAAACCAAAAAATCGCGCAAAAACTCCCACTGAAAAAAATGCCTTCAACAACAGCGAATGCGACTAATCGTTTTGCAAAGTTTTCTTGTGAATCAATCCACTTCATCGCCCATTTCGCTTTTTCGGCGATAGTTGGGATATTTTCGATCGCGTTGAACAACTTATTCCGCTCTTGAGAGTCAGAAACATAAGTCTCGATCAACTTGCCATACGTTTCAGCATGTACAGTCTCGATGAGCATTTGCATTGTGTAGAAGGCGCGAGCTTCTGGAATTTCTACATCTTTATAGAAACGGATTGCCAAATTTTCATTCACAATTCCATCTGATTGAGCAAAAAATGCTAGCACCCAAGTAACAAAATGTAATTCACCCGCTGTGAGTTTTGGAAGATCTTGTAGGTCTCTCGCAAAATCTAGCTCTTCAAGAGTCCAGATCGCACGCTGATGAACTTTGAAGGCTTCCCACAAATTTGAATGCTTGATTGGAAAAATAGAATATCTATTATCTGTCATAAATCACCTTATGAAGAGCAAGCAACACAGTCTTCTGGGTTGTCGAGAGAACATACGATAGCTTCTTGAGCCGTATATTCAGGTTTATCTGTTTTAGTGTTTGTCGTGACTTTTACTGCTTCAAGAGCGGGTTTCGTTCGGATATAGTAGCTACCTGTCTTTAATCCACGCTCCCATGAATAGAACAACGCGGAGTTGATTGCCCCAAACGTCGGTTTTGCAAACCAGAGATTCATAGACTGACTTTGGCAAACAAAAGGACCACGTGCCGCAGCCATGTCGATGATTGTTCGGTTTTTAATTTCCCAAACAGTTTTATACACTTGTTTGATTTCATCGGGGATTTCGAAGACACCTGCGATTGAACCACCTTCAGCGATGATTTGATCCCGCATCTCTTTGTTCCAGAGATTCAGCTTTTCAAGGTCGGCTACAAGATATTTGTTTACCAGAACAAACTCCCCTGCCAAAACCATTCTCTTATAGAGGTTTGAGGTAATAGCTTCGAAACACTCGATGTTGCCAAAAATAGAAGCGGTTGAAGCTGTAGGCATGGGTGCGACCAAGAGAGAGTTTCTCAGTCCAAATTCAACAACATTTTTCTCAAGACCTTTCCAGTCGTATTTCATCGTGGGAGTTACACCCCAAAGATGATACTGAAGTTTTCCTTGAGATGCAGGTGACCCTTGGAAGGTCGCGTAGGCTCCCTGTTCTTTCGCAAGTTCAACCGATTCAGTGACAGCGTGAAAATAAATCGTTTCAGCAATTTGCTGATTCAACTCTTGTGCTTTTACAGATTCGAATGGCAGACCTAACATAAAGAAAACATCAGCCAGACCTTGCACACCCAATCCAATCGGGCGATGCCTATCATTCGATTTTTTAGTAGCGGGTGTCGGATAATAGTTGATGTCGATAACACGGTTCAAATTCCGAGTCGCAACACGCACGACTTTGCCGAGAGCCTCATGATCAAATGCCCCATTTTTGACAAACTTAGGCAAACAGATGCTTGCCAAGTTACAAACAGCGGTTTCTGTTGGATCTGAGTATTCAATAATTTCGCAGCACAAATTCGATGACTTGATGGTGCCAAGATTTTGTTGGTTTGACTTAGCGTTCGCTGCATCTTTGAACAAAATATAAGGTACACCTGTTTCAATCTGAGCTTCGATGATTTTCGCCATCAATTCTCGCGCTTTGATGGTTTTGCGACCGCGATTTTCAGATTCATACTTGGTGTAGAGTTTCTCAAACTCATCACCCCAAACATCAGGCAAGTTAGGGCATTCATCAGGGCACATCAAAGTCCAGTTTCCATCTTCTCTGACACGCTTCATGAAAAGATCTGGAATCCACAGAGCAAGATAGAGGTCTCTCGCCCGCATTTCTTCTTTCCCTGTATTCTTTTTTAGGTCAAGGTAAGCCTCGACATCCGCGTGCCAAGGTTCGAGATAAATTGCAAATGATCCCTTACGACGACCACCTTGATTTACATATCGTGCAGTCTCATTGAAGTTTTTGAGCATCGGGATGATACCATCGCTCGTGCCGTTGATTCCACGGATAGGGCTGCCTGTAGCACGAATATTGTGAACATGAAGACCGATACCACCTGCATTTTTTGAAATTAAAGCGCACTCTTTAAGAGTGTCATATATGCCTTCGATGCTGTCAGATTTCATGGATGTAAGGAAACAACTCGAAAGTTGAGGTCTTTTTGTACCCGCATTGAACAGCGTAGGTGTCGCGTGAGTGTACAAACCGTTCGAAATCATTTCGTACAGTTCTTTCACATCATCCAGAGTGCCACCACCCAAACCGGCGACACCAACGGCAACGCGCATAAATAGATGTTGAGGTCTCTCAACAATCTTCCCATTGATCTTTTGCAGGTAGCCTTTTTCTAGTGTTTTGTAACCAAAGTATTCAAAATTAAAGTCACGCTCATAATCGAGCATGGCATCAATCTTTTGCCCATTTCCGCGCAAAAATTCGATGAACTGATCTGAAAGGACACCTTCTTTATAAAGCTGTTTCATCGTTTGGTAGAACGACGAAGCTGTGACCTTATGTAAGGCGGATACTGAAATTCTTGCAGCCAAACAAGCGTAGTCAGGGTGCTCGGTTGTGAGCACGGCTGCGGTTTCTGCCAACAACTCATCAATCTTGGTCGATGAAATACCATCAACAAGACCAGCTACAACTTTTTGAGAAACAGCTACAGGCTCAACTTTCAAACCATCCGAAAGATTTTTCACTCGTTGCAGGATTTTGTCGAACTTAACGTCTTCTTTTTTTCCATTACGTTTTACAATCTGCATCACACACCCTTTTGAAAAATACCTGAGTTACCTGTCATCTCGACTGCATCTTCGACCGAGATTTTTTCACCCACCACATCCCTCAAAATTGAAAGGAAATTGGGTTTGGAACGTAAGGTGTCTGTGACACTTCGTAATAACTCACGTTTTTGTTTAATTTGTGACTCTTTTACGTTTTTTGTAATTAAGAACGCTTGTTCAGCAGTTTTCCCTTGATGGAAATCGATAAAATTTTGTAGTTCTTTGTCTGACACCCAATCACACCGAACTTCGATGTAGGGTATTTTCAACCCATTAAACAGAAACGAGTTTTCAAGCACTTTCGAAATGTGCGCGAGTTTATCTCTTGATAGGTTAGCTCGACCTTCGCGCACTTCGTTTAAGTCTTGTTCCGTCAATCCAAACCACTCACCTACAGTAAATCTTAGGACAGAAGCCATCCTGTAATCATTTGGGATTTCCCAATCAGGCTTATAGATGTTTGGTTTTTGGGGCATGATCCATCGAAAAACGTAGGAATGACTTTCTAAAGGCAAATTGAAAGTATGCCCATCAAGATAAACTTGTTTTTTCTTTTCAGTTTGAAAAACTGTTTCCTTATAAAACCATTCAGGGAAGTCGGAGTCGAGTAGGTCATTTGAAGGGTGCCAACCCCCACCTACAAAAAAATCTTTAGAAATTTCCATTTTTTACTCCACTGTTCCGCCGAATTTACATCTTCGCAGAACGCTCTCCATCATTATCGGTACAGCAATATTCACAATCTTTTTAGATTTATGAATTGCGATGGTACAGTCTTTGAGAGCACCGATCAATTCTTTCTCCGACCATTTTGATTCAATCTCGGGAAAGGAGTATTTGAAATACCAAAAAGGAATGCCTGTTTCCGCTGTGATTTTTTCTATTTTCATATTCTTTTTCTTACAGACCAAAGCGAGCAAGGCTTTTTCAATAGCTTTGAATTGGCTGTGAAGCTGAAGCTGCACATCAGTGATTTTCCAAGTGTGTAATTCGTTAAGAGCCATTTTCGAATTTTTTTGCAGATAAAAAGTTGAAAAGGCAAAAGGGTCTGTATCAAAACGAGGACCCATCAAACAACGAAGTTCATCTAAAGAAATGTGAGCTGAATTTGTAGCGTGGGCGTAAATTGCAACCTTTTGTATTTCGTTGAAAGCGTGGAACAAATCCCCATTCGTCAGAGAGAAGATTTTTTTCAAAGCGTTGTCATTTAAAGTGAAACTAGAACTTTTTAACCAGTCTCTCACTGTCTGAACAAATTCTCGTTCGTTTTGCTTCGAGTCTGAGCATTCAATCTCTACAACGCTCTTAGTTGTTGCAATTTTTTCTTTTTTTGCGCTTTGAAGTAAAAAAATAGAACCTTCAGCCGATCTTTCGATGAGATCGAAAAATAATTTTTTATTTTTTATCTCTGAAAAATCTTCAATAATTACCAACTTTGGCTCAGGGATTAGACCACCACATTCAGCCTTTTCGAATAAGTTAGGATCATCTCCGAAAATTACTGAGCGCGGAAGCGCACTGTGAATCTTTTCAAGTTTTTTTCTTAACTGCCATTTTGCAAATAAATTTGTACCGTAGCTTAGAAATACCGATGCTTGAGGAATATTACCAAGAGCATCGTTTATTTTCATGACAAGACCTCAAGCAAAGCTGATTTGAAACTCACTTCAGTCCTATTTTGAGCTATAATTTCTTGCCTTAAATGCTGAATTTTTTTAGCTGTTTCAGTGGGAACTAAAAACATCAATTCCGCTAAACAAGATAGATGTAAATTTTTAATTTGTTCCAAATCTTTGCCAGCCATTTCAGATATTTTGAAATGAAGTTTAAATAGGTCAAGATAATTTTTACTTGAAATTAGTTGCTTGAGTTCTGATGTAAAAAGAGCGTTTTCAGCGGATGACTGAACCCAATCCATGATAAATGATCGAGAGATGATAGGCTCCAAGATGCGGTTACGGTTTTTTACGGATAAAACCCAAAAACTACGTTCAGGGGAATCTTCGATCGCTTTGAGCAAAGTCGCTTGAATGTCTTTTCTGGAGTGGCAAAGATTATTGACTACCACAACTCTTCGATCTCCCCGAGGGGCTAAAGATGAGAAGTAGATCATTTCTTCAGCTTTCTCGCTAGTCAAGTGATCGATGTAAAGTGAATCTGCATCGGAAAAATAAGTTTTTGTGAAATCATCTGCGCTTCGATTACCCACAAGTAATGTACTTTTGGGTTTGACAGGCATTCTTGCATAAATCGCTTGAATCGGCGTCATTTTCTCTCTGCGTTTTGTTGACAATGAACGCAACGACGAGCTGTCGGGATGAAGATAAGACGTTTATACTCGATCTCTTCCCCGCAATCATCGCAGTTCGCAAAATACTTGTTTGTCGTTAGTCTGTTTAAAACCTGTTTAACCTTTTCAAGCTGATCGATCAACCGGTCACGTTCGATCAAAAGAAGACCCTCATCCGAGAGGGCTGAACTAATATCCCCGAAATCACCCGTTGATTCAGAGGGTCTGAATTGAATCGCGGAGATTCTTTTTTCAATATCAGCCTTTTCGTTAAGCAGATGTTGTTTCAATTCACTTTTTAATTCTTTTACTTTTGGCACATACCCCTGTTTGTCTGTGACAGGGGAAACCACCTTCGAAGTTTTTTTAACCTCACCCTTGGGCTTGTTTGATACCTTTTTAGGGCTGCTGAGATGTGCAGATGAACCCTTCACGGATGGTTTTGCTTGAGATGGTTTTTTTACAGAATTTTTAGAAACAGTTTTTAGACTGCTCTTACTCACACGCTTTGACATGATTGTACCTCTTTTAAAAAGGCTAAGGTCAAATCGGCGGAAAGTCAATCAATCAGTTTACTCCTTGGGGGTGTATCTTTTGAATATCTTTCCTTAAACCTCTTTTTCCAATTCCGCCGAAAACTTTCATACTGTTTCGTGGTTGGATAGTCCCCTGTATTTTTGAACATGCGGTACAGGAAAATATCCAAAGACAATTCCATTTTGACCTTCCAAAAAGGAACTCGGAGTCTCAAAGTCCAGTACAGCTTTTCAGCGTGCTTACAGGCACGCCTTTCCGCTTTAAAGATTGATTTCCTAGCCCAATCGGGACAGTCATCGGAATCGATGAGATTATAGGAATCTGGCATCTTCCCTGATTCGATGAAGTCAAGATGGTGACCTATCTCATGAAGCAAGGTGATGATTTGAAAAGTGATGGTGGTTCTTCTGGTTTTACAAACTTCGATTATGCCAGGTTCGAATTTCTCAGGGTGCATATAACAACCGTGGTAATCGCGCTTATACGCATCTATGAAATGCACCTTGAGTCCTAGGCTTTCAGCGAATTTCACAACTCTTTTGAGTTCTGCCTTTAAAGCACTCACCTTTCACCCCCATCCGTAGGTTGAAAAGGATGAACGATTTATCTCACCCTATGAGCTACTCTTCTCTTCTATGAGGTATCCTATGAGGTATCCTATGAGGTATCCTATGAGGTATCCCTATCCTCTTCTCTTCTCCTATGAACTATCCTTTACTCAATATTTATAGATATAGATCTTACCCTCTTACTTTGTTTCTTTGAAACAAAGACAAAAAACTGTAATAGGAAGAGAAGAAAAACATCTATAAGAAACAGTAGGTATCTATCATGTCATAGTGCTATAAAAGTAATCAAACATAAAATGCTATATTTTAGATCATTATAAATATAAATATAAATAGATATAGATCTTACCCTCTTACTTTGTTTCTTTGAAACAAAGACAAAAAACTGTAATAGGAAGAGAAGAAAAACATCTATAAGAAACAGTAAGACTGCCCTCGATTAAATGCATCAAAAGTAGTCAAGTATATTTATTTTGAAAATCTTAGATGAGTTATTGACTCCGCCGAAATTGTCTGTCTATTATGTAATCGTTCAGATGAACAATGTGTGAACAGGTATCTATTCTTGATAGTTAGTTTACCGAAAGACAGAGTTCATTCTGTAAGCAAGTAACACTTGCAGAAGCGTATCTAAGGTTTGTGGGAATGGATTGAATTCCGCTACTGCAATCCTTCAGAGAAGTTAAGTCAAAGGTTCATGGGAATGGATTGAATTCCGCTACTGTTACCTTCTTGTCTTTAATGGTCTTCGTAGGAGCGTATCTAGGGTTTATGGGAATGGATTGAATTCCGCTACTGTTTATCTTGGAGAAGTTGGTGGGAAAGGTTTATGGGAATGGGTTGAATTCCGCTACTGTTACCTTCTTGATTGATGGTCTTCATAGAAGCGTATCTAGGTTTATGGGAATGGATTGAATTCCGCTACTGTTTACCTGAGAAGTTAAGGGCAAAAGGTTTATGGAAATGGGTGATGTTCACTACCATCACTTTCTGAAGTAATGGTCTTCATGTAGGTCAGTCTTGTGGGAGCATAGGCTGTTGGTTCGAAGGGGTGAACTATTTCATCCCTGTGCAATCTTTACAGCATCATCTGAACTAGGTCAGGGCACAGCCGATAACATCATCTCCTGTAGCGTCACCGAACGATAGTTTAAGTTGGGTGTCTGCGGTGGGTAGCTCGTAGCGACAAGGGTCGACGACCCAAGAAGTTACCTGTGAAACGGATGGACCAGAGAAGACACTCGCCCCGCTTTTAGAAATGAAAGCTCGTCGAGATGCTCGGAGAATCGAGGTGAAAGCCTCGTGGTTGGACGGACACGATGAAAAGTGAAGCCCCGAAAGTTCGAAAAAAAACAAAGACAAAAAACTGAAATAGGAAAAGAAGAAAAACATCTATAAGAAACAGTAAAAACAAACAGTTAGGACAGGATGCTTGAGCTCCTGAAGCTAGAAAACCCTCTTAACTGTAGACTCGATGCCAAGCTCCAAAAGGGATACGAGGTGAGTCGAAATTCTCTGATATGAGCGACCAGAGTGAGTAGTTTCTTATGAGCATAAATTTATTTCAGACATCTTTGTGGATGTTTTTGAAATGAGAATTGTGTTTGTATTAAATTTGCTATCATCTTAGGATGGAACTTCCGAAGATAAAAACAAGTGTATTTGTGTGTAAGGGATGGTCGTGCTCAAGATGCTCCTACCAAGGTGATGTGGAAGTACATACTTTGGGGTTAGGTGTTGTTGGGAACGTCTATAAAGATGGAGATCCTATCGGTGAAGGCATCGTTGGGGACTTCGAGCATTTCGATGCTTTTCTTTGCCCTGAGTGTGTGCAAAAAATGGATTTCACCCTTTATGGAGTTACGCTTTATATATCGAACGGAAGGTATTCGGGAGCTGTGTTCTGCTAATTAAGCAATAATTCTAAGAACTATGCTTAGTTGATCAGAAATCCTGAACTCGTAAAGTTTTGATAATTGCATCGCGTAAGAGTGTAAAGGGAGAAAGAGTTTGAGGAATTTAGGAAACAAAACCAGTAGAGTGCTTCCAGCGGAAGACAGATCCTTTACAGGAGTCGTTTTTCAACCTCTTCGTCCTCCTCTCGACAGTGAGTGGAACCTTGTTCAGGCGATCGGTGTGGAAAATCTCCGAAACTTGGTATCCGCGATAACGACGAGTGGTTTCGTTATCAAAGGTCCAATTACAGGTCGTCCTTCGAGTGGAACGAATGTGTGGAAACATACGATTTCCATTCCTAACCCTACTGTGTTGATAAACGGGCATGTGTTTCACGTTGGCGGGGGAACTAATCAGTTCCAAGCTAATGCGACGCAGAATGTTTGGCAGATGTTGGGCAATGGTGATGAGAACTCAAGTTTCTTCATCATCGGTGATGGTCCATCCATCGGCAGTCGAGAAGATTTGGTTTTCCTTGAGGTGTGGGAAGAGGTTATTTCAAGTGATTCCTACATTCCAAAATATGGAAACTCGCAGTACGCAGGTACTCCGATCGCAAATGATTTAGTTGATTCTAACATCGGTCGCGAAACGACGAAACGTACTCAAATCAAGTATCGTTACCGTGTAGTCGAAGGTGTGGATTTTCTATCATTTCGAGAAGGTGTAGACCATCCCGCTGTTTTTGCGCAAGGAGCAAAAACAAGTCCTATCATCGGTAAAAATTTTGTTAAAACACCTCAAGGTCATTTTATTGCTGGAGGTGGCACAAATACAGATACGAGTGCATTAGGTACCGTTGATGGGTATGTCTATGCATTACCTGTTTGTGCGATTCACCGTAGAAATCGTTTAGCGTACAGTTCAACAAATTTGAACGGTGGAAATAAAAAAATTGAAGACCTTGTAAGCGATCGTCCTGATGGTCTTTTCGTAGATGAAATCGCAGACCATGAAATTGAGGACCTTCGTCATGTGGTCGACTTCAATATAAATTACCCCTCACTCGCTGACAAATCTCTAAGAGATATCTTGGATGGGTTACCTAATCGTCTTTCTCTTGGTGGCACATCTGAATTATTTTCCGCAAAAAATCTTCAGGTCGATGGTATTTCCACAACTGAAAGATCAGGTATTGCGGACAATATGCTACGAAAACCAAATGGAATTCGTAGATCCTTCACTGATAACGAAATGACTGAGCGTGTAGTTCAGTACATTACAGCGGGTAGTTTAGTGAACGGTAGGTTAGAGATTGAACCTCCTGTTTTTTATACGAGTGCTGACTCAGATGACTACCAAGATTACAACCCCTTCATCGGGTTAAAGAAGATTCCTAAAGTAACCAACGCTACGACGGGTTCGGAAATATCGGCTGACACATCGGTGGGCATTTCTGGTTGGGTTAATCTTGGGGATAGGCTAAAGAAAAATAAAGTTACGTTTAAACCACTTAACAACAACGATATTCTAGGCAAACCCCTTCTTGTTGAGTATGATTTAGTGTTACCTGCGGGTTCTGGTCTATCCTATTTACCTACGGATTTTTATTCTGTTCGTGATGATTTGACCTCAAAAGAAGTCTTATGGTCTCGGGATCAAAAAATCAGAAATCTCGCTGTAACAAGAACCATTAACGGATACTTGGACAGTGCTTTCATTCGACCTGCCTCTAATTTCATCAATCCGACTACAGCAAGAGAAGATATTAAAGGTGGTTTGGTAGAACGGGTTTGGCATACTGTAGGTAACGGGACTTCAAAAGTGACCGTCCCTGCTACCATCGATAACATGGCTGTGTTGACTGTCATGCGAGTACAGAAGGCTGACACCGCTGCTGATTTGCCTCTCGGCTTCGGTCAAAATGCAAAAATAACCAGAAAATCAGATGGTAGTTACGAGGTGAATTTCGCATCCTACTTTCCGGCGAGCACGGATGTAATAAAAATTACTCTGTTGCTAGGTGGTACGGGCTGTGAGGTCATCACACCAAATAGAGGTTTGGTAAACTTTGTCCGAACGACTTATTTGACTATCACCACCGTAGCTGATCAAAAAAACTACACAATCAGGCAAGCGACCTCGACTGGTAACAGGATGGAGTATGTATACGCCTTGGCTGGTTATCAGGATACACCAAACACCTATAAGTATGGTTGTTTCATTTCTGATTCTTTGACTACAGATGGTGCCTGGTTAGAAATCGATACTATCACAGGTTTAAATACAATAAGTTTAACGGTTAGTTTTCTAACTGCCCCTCCCGCAGGAAAGACCGTTCGAATTCCTGTTCTAGGCAGTTACGCTCCTTTAGGCACAGACCTTTACTCAATTCTTTATTCATCAATTCCTTACCAAGGTCTTTCGAATACCTTATCTGATGATGAAGAGTTGGAAGCTGACTTGGTGTATTTATCAAATGATGTGATCGTAACATCGAATGGCACAGGGGGTGTTGTTCGAAACGACCACGAGGTTGGAAAAACAATACGCCTTCCAATCAATTCCACCGACTACGATTATGAATTCACAAGTAGAAACGTGTCATCTTTCGCTGTCGAAAACAAAGGTGCTACCAATAAATTTCACTACACGTTTTCTTATTTTCCCGAAACTAAACCCTTGGAGGAAGGTGACCGTCTTGTTTTCAAAAAGATTTCAAGTTCTTCATCTCCTAATTATCCAAGACGTGGTTTAGCTTTAATTTCACCGAAAATAAGTATTCAAGGTGGAAAATTTTCAGATCTGATCGAAGAGGATCTTAGCGTTCAGACCACAGGGACAAATAAGATATTTACTACTCGCGAGCCTATACTGAACATTTACGGTACTTATTGTCTAAGTAGACTTTTTATTCCTGATGAAGTGGCTACTTTTCAAAATGGACAAAGAACCGTGAATGGGGTCGGTAGTTTTTTCACGCGAGTTCTTGTACCTGGGATGAAAATCAGACCTTTCGGGACAACGACTTGGTACACTGTTCATACTGTTCAGAGTGATAGCTTTTTGAATTTGAAAACAGCTTTTTCAGGAACAAATATCACTGATTGCTATGAAATATACATGCCCGACCTTAAAGTATTTGTTGATGGGGTAGAATTAGATCCTGAGAGTATTGATGAAATTAGAGGTAGGGATAACACGATCATTTTGAAAAACGCACCTGCTGTGTCTTCTGAAGTGAAGATCATGTACCGCACAGGTCAAAATACTATGAACATAGTTTATGGCATCGCAGTAGGTCGCGGGATTTACAAAAACGAATTGTTGTTATTCACCCTGACATCCACTGCATCCGCAGAGTGGGTTTCAACCCCTGAATTTAATTTATTAAAACAAGGTAAAGCTAATTCCCTAATAATTAACAACAATGCGGTGGTTGTATCGACTACAGGGCAGAAGAATGAAGCGAACCGAATTTTAGGTGCGGCTGAACTCTTTTATCCAACTGATCGTATTATCAAAGTCAGAACGAAGGTTGATTGATGAGAAACTACAACGGAACAACAAGAACACTTGAAAAAGGCGATTCGAGCTATCGGAGTGTTATATTCAAACCGAGTAAACCACCGCTCGACTCAGAACTGAATTTCCTCGGGGACCTCTCATCATCTCTTTCGAGAGATGCATTTAGTTCTATTTACCCTTCAGGGTTCCTACCAGCTAATAATCCTTTTAGTGTTGGCTATGACCAAAGTGGTGAGCAGTACGGGGTGAACTTTACAAATACACCTAATACATTCATCGTTAAAAATAGTTTGGATAAACCTTTTAGGTTCAATCTTCTCGGTGACTTTGTTGAGATTGGTGGGACAAATACCAATGATCCCTCGAAATTAGTGATCACCTTACCACCTGCTCCAGGCACGGGTGCTCGGCAAGATTTGGTTATTCTCGAATTGTGGTACATGCAGTTAGAACCCTTAGTTTCTCAAGGTAAACCTAGCACGAACACAATTTATCCTTATGGTAATGTACAGAGTGGCATCACACCCCTCGAAGATGATATTTATTTTTCTCCTATCGGCACATCTACAACTTCGCGTGTTCAGCTTCAGTACAGAATTCGCACAGTTCAGGGGGTCAATTTCGGAGCGCACCCTGATGGTGTGACTGATTCATCTACCGTGTTTGCTCAAGGGTCGATGGCTTATCCCACGGCTTATGCATTTTCTCGGCACGATGAAGATTCAGGTATTTTTGTTTCAGGTGATGGGACGAGTGCATCCCGCAACACCCTAGGGACAGTTGATGGTTACGTTTACGCTGTTCCTTTATTCAGAATCCATCGCAGAAACGCTGCACCTTTCAGCCTTTTGAATTTAAATGGTGCAGGTCGAGTTATCGCAGATGTAACATCTGATCGCCCTGACCATCTTTTTAGTGATAAAATCGAGCCTCGTGACCTACAGGACATGAGAAATTTTATCGTCACTAAACCAGTATTTGATGAATTTCTCGAAAACAATTTTACGGCTCTTTTGGAAGGTACTCTCAACACTGCTTTGATTCAAAGCCCTTTGAGTTCGGATTTGAACTACAACGGGTTAGGTCTTCATATTGATGGTATGTCAGCCGTAGATCAGACAGGTGTTTTGGATGTAGCTCAACCTAACGCTCAACGTCGCATCATTTCTGATTCAGAAAATCTTCAATTTACATCTCAAAAAATCAATTTAAGCGACCGAACCGTTGTAAATTCATTGAATTCTTGGGCAGTCAATGACCAATTCGTAATCAACGTAGTCGCATCTAACCCTGCGGGCACCGTGTTTGGTGGACGTGACCTAAAACTTTATGCTTTAGTTCGTTCAGGTGCTTTAGAATCTCGTGTCGAGGTTCCAGTTTCTACGGTTCCTCTAGGCAACTCAACTTTGATTTGTTCTGTTTCATCGATTCCATCTGGTGTTACAACACAAGAATTAGTAGCTGAATTTGATATATCTTTCCCTGCGGGTTACGGATTATCTTTTGTCCCAGAAGAAGTTCATAAAGTTTATGAAGTCCGAGATAATACAAATTTCAGCTTCGTATCTAAGAATGATGCTGATGGTATTAAGACTTCATCTTTGACTACTTCTGCATCCGCGCATGATTACATCATCGGGTTCAGCGAGGATTATGCCTTTACGACTTTAGGCTTCATCACAGTGTCAGGGGATGGTTCTCAGAGTTACACAATTTCCGCTACACATGGCGGTACACCCATCACCCACGTTCATTGGGTGAAAGTGAACAACGTCCAGATCACTCGCACATCTTCTCCTCTAGCAATCAACGAAATTAGACGGAATTTTGATAACACGTTTACGATTACTTTTAACAACGCTATCGCTTTAGGATCATCCGCTTTAATCGGAGTAGGTCTTGCTACTAGCGCGGTTAGATTTCAAGAATTAAATAAATCTATCGATGAGTTTTCAACTGTAGAAATTTTAAGCAAAACTGTGGTTGCGGGTTCAAATTTAACTCAGGTTGGATTTAACGCTGGGAACATCGTTTTTTCAACACAGTCTGAAGTAGCAGGGTTGAATCTTTTTTCGAGTGTTTGTTTTATCGATGGTGTTCAGACGGAGTGTGTTTCTGAAATCAAAGGTTCGACAGTCCTTTTGAGTTTGAGTACACCCGTTGGAAGCAGTGCTAACTCAAAGGTTGAAGTTGTAGTAAATCGTGCCTACCCTCTAGCCATAAACCAAAGACTTCAGATTTTTTATGATTACAACCCGTATCAAGGTATTACAAGCCTGACTTCGTTCGGTAATAACGCAAATAGCTACATCAAAACTAAGATCGTCAGTCGTTGCGATGGATTTTTTGTGCATACAAGTGGCACGAGCGGTACGAATGAAACAATACCGAAAAAATTCGCTCCTATTATCACAAAACTACCAAAAGCCTTCGCTGATAAAGATTCAGATCTTAAAAATGATCCGCTTGGAGCGAAAAGTTACACTTGGCATAAAGGTATCAGCCTAAACGCCGACTTTACACTAAGTCAGAATATTGCTCTAAGTAGTTTTGAATCTCGTCAAAACTGGACGGCTGATAACGCAAATACGACAAACGTAGTCCTGAATGATAATACTCGAAGGATGTTCGATTCGGACACTATTCGATTCAGCAAAACAGGAACATCGAGTGCTGTCGGTGAAATCACAAGAGGGTCTTTGGCATCTTCTGATTTCTCTGATGTCATCGATTCATCAGGTACATTGTTGAATAACAAGCAACTTGTGTTTTGGGTCTATATGCCAGATCCGACTAAAGTTTTGAACGTGTCTTTATTGCTCAAAACTAGCGGTGGTGATCATGTGTACAGAGTGAGTGATGAGCTCTCAACGGGTTGGAACAGACTTGTATTCACTCAACGTACGACAGGTACAGCCACATCAACTACTGTAAACTCAGTTAACTTACAGTTAAACTTTCAAAGTTCTTCTGATGTTTTGAGAGGGGTCGGGTTTGTTAATCCTTACCTAGAAGATGTTAATTCATCTTTAGAGATTTCTAACAACGATATTTGGTATTCTGAATTCACTAAACTTCTGATGCGATTCACTTCAAATTCAGGCATGGCACCAATAAGCGATGGTTTCGGCATTCATTTCCTTAAAGACCGCGCTTATGCTTTTGACATCTCTATCGTTTCCGGATCTAATCTTGATCCTGAGTTTGGTATGCCTCACGTTATGGGTCGAGAGAATTATATTTCTAAAGATAACGTAAATAATGATAGGGGTACCTTTAAAGGGTCTAACTATTATTCGGTGGGTGCTGATGTCATCGCTGAGACCAAAAAACAAGCCGTTTTATATTTCTTAGAGCAAGTGATCGAAGATCCTACAGGTCATTTCCGTAAAGGTGAGTATCTGTTGAAAGTGGAAACAAAATTCTGCGAAGGTCAAAGTGTTGAAGTTACTAATTCAAACTTCTCCGCTGACAATTCGTTTGATGTTTTCAAAATCAGAGGTCGGTTGTTAGGAAAATTATGAAAAAGACAGCCATAATTCAAGCGGAAAAAATCGCGGAAACTTTGAAAAATGAAGCTCAAAGTTTAGGGCTGCCGATTTCTGATTCTACGGATCTATACAAGTTAGCGATTGGTGCCATCAGGAAAAAATTTGATTTGTCCAACCTTAAAGGTGGTATGACAATCGATGACCTTGTTCTAGGTGTGATTCAACAACTTATTGTTAAATCACCGGGCAAGCCTTTAGAAAATTATCATCGAAAATATCTTGCTGAGACTCTGATTCCTAATATTGTTCTTCAGATGAAATCTAAGGGTTTTTCATTAGATAAAATTCAACAAGATAAAAATATCCTAAAAATTTTAGATCATTTTGATTTTGATTCAAAATTCATCGAGATGTGTTTCACAGGTGAGAAAAAACCTTTCAAAACTATGAAAAAAGACATCGATTTGGACAAGATGCTTAGTGATAAACCTCGTCCAAATATCTTTAATAAATTTAAAGGTAAAGATGAACCTGAATTTATTAGTTTCTGGACAACTTCTGTTGTAAATAAAGCAAAGAATTTTATCAAAGAAAACAAAGATAAGTTTATCGACCATGCAAAGTCATTCGGAAACTTTGATAAAGGTGATGAGCAAAGTTCTACCGTAAGTGATTCTCATCATATTCAAGATGTTGTTGATGATGTTACCGTTGATGATAAGTTTTTGAAAAATCAAATTTTAGAAAAACTAGAAAATGAAGATCCTCGTTATGTTAAAGTATTTGACATAATTAAAGAGTCCGATTCATCATCGGAAATCATGGAAAATTTAAAAACAAATTTAAAACTTGAAAGTTACGCTGCCAAAAAGTTTTTGGAAAAATATACCGCTGAACTTAGAAGAATCGTTTTGAATCTTGAATTAGATTCTGATGATTTGAGAAGAGTTTTCAGGGCAAAGATTGCAAGGTCTATTGTTAGGAGAATTATGAATGTTAGCTTGCTGTGAGCTAATTTCAAGCCCTCTTCGATTGAGTATTGCTAACATTCAAAGTTTCATCATCAAAGTTCATGATTCTTACCACGAATTTTATCAAATTCTGGAAAATATAAAACATCATCAGAAGCGGCTCAAGAAAGCTACAGCATCTAAAGTGAAAGTTCAGAGCGATCTTGATTCTGAAATTCAGGATTTAAAAAATAAGTTAGGTGAAATTCAATCGCAGCATCAGGATCCCTATATGGAAAAAGTTCGGGTTCATTACCCCGAACTTCATCAAACTCTTCTTACTGTGCAAGATCGAATCCGTAAGGATCCTCGACTTAAAGCCCTCTTTCCCACAGAACTTTTGTAAAATTTGATTTTTCAAGCAATCGATTTCTGTAAGCCTCGTTTAGAGCATCTGTTATTTTCCCTAACACATCTACATCACCACGCTTCACATCTCTTACAAGGTATCTTGTGATTCTTCTGTCCGAAGTTTTGATGTTTGATGCTGATTCATCTACCCAAGCTCTGTCTAATTCAGCAACGTACAAAGATAGGCATTTTTCATCCGCTTTGAGTCGAGATGGTGCTTCCCAGCCTAAATCAAAAACTAGATGGTGCACGGGTGAAAAGTATGAATCGTCTTGATCCGAAAGGCGGCTGATTAGTTCTTCCGATGTGATATCTCTGATAACATCAGCCACAGCAATACTGTTTAAGTATTTATTGAAGCTGTTGTCCACAAGAGCAGGCATCGCTTCTTTCAACTCAGGAATTAAAAGCTGTTTTTCTTCAACACGTGCATCTGATTTTGTCAGAGATTGGTCTACCAGTAGCTTTAATGCCTCAGGATTCGCATTTAGCAGATTAGACTCAGCTAGAGTATCAATCGTGTTTGCGATCAATTTTCTGCCTAATTTGCCCTTGATTTTTGATTCTAAAGCCCGATCTACGATTTCCTCTGTGGTCGCAAACGGGTTTTGAGTCTCTTCATTTAAAACGGTCAGGTGTGAAAGCAAAAGGGCATCGATCACCTCATCTGAACTCACCGAACCATCTTTATATTTTGAAAGAAGCGAATCCCATTTTGTTCTACTGATACAGTCAGCTAAGATTTCACGCACATCTTTTTCAGAGTCAGGGGAGAACCAGAATTCGTAAAGGTTATCCCCAATCAGATTTTTATCTACCGAAATTTTATTTACGGATTCTTGTGCTATTTTTTGTACAGCCCTGATTTCATTACCATCGTAAAGATTGTCCACATTAGCTTCTTGTAAGTTGTTGTCGCTTCCGTTATTCATGACTTATGATTCCTCCGCCGAATTACTATGACAGACTTAAACAGGTTCGACAAGCTGATAACTTGCAGCTAAAGCCGTGCATTTACATTAAAGATGAAGTGAAGCTGCGAAATTATCAAGCGATCGGTGTTTATCATCTTCTCTCCTTACCTCGTATGGTGATCGGAGATGGAACTGGTCTTGGAAAAACTTTACAGATATTGAGTGGTTACGCTTACCTTAAAGAAAAAGACCCAAATTTAAAGCTGCTTGTTGTGGCGTCAAAATCCGCACTCTACCAGTGGGCAAGCGAATGCGATAAATTCTTGCAAAATATAAATACAGGTGTGATCGCATCAGGGGAAATCCAGATTTCTGCGGACTCCGATGAATGGAGCAAAATAAAAACAGGTGGGGTTGAAAAACGAGACAAGGGTGGGAAGCCCATCAAGGTTCTTGTAGACCTTTCTTTGACAGCCCTCAGTAAAGACTTCTCTGCATCAGCGAACGTGCCTTTCTTCAAGAAAGGTAAAGATAGCGATGGTAATCTCAGATGCGTCGCTTTAACTGGTAAAGCAAGTCGTCTGTTTCAGCTTAACCGTTTGGTTGAAAAAAACTGCGATATGTTTGTTGTAAATTACAACACCCTGATTGAAGAGTTTGATGATTTAAGTGCTGCTCTTGGTAATTTTATGGTTGTGTTCGATGAAGCGAGCTATTTTAAGAGCACAAACACGCTCACTTTTAGAGCGGTCGCTGAAACGAGTAAGAGGGCTTCGCGGTCATACGGACTGTCGGCAACAATCATCAAAAATCGTCTCGAAGAAGCCTACGCAATTTATAAGGCAATCATCCCCCAACTTTTCGGTAATGCTACAAAATTCAAGGATGACTACTGCAAAGTCGTTTTGCTCCCTATGGTCATAGGTGGTGTACGTAGAAAAATCCCCAAAGTTGTAGGGTACAAGAATCTTGTGCAATTCAGGCAAGTAATTGACCCTTATTTTTTGGGTAGAAAAAAAGAAGATGTTGCAAAAGAATTACCTGTTCTGATTTCTAAAGAAGTCCTTCTGGACATGACTGAAAGTCAAGTAAAAGCCTACAAAGATGCTTTAGAGGGGCTACTTGTACTAGATACAGGTGAAGAGAAGAAAGTCGAGAAAGTCGCTGCTTTGATTTATTGTCAGCAAATATCTAATTCACCCAATCTTGTTGGCATATCAGGTGATAGTTCGAAAGAAGAAGAGATATTTCGACTTTTGGAAGAAGACTTAATAGATGAAAAAGTTATTGTTTTCACGAACTTCAAAAAAATGATTGACCGTTTTGAAGAGTTGTTCGCTAAGAAAAAATTGAAGATGACTCGTATCACAGGGGATGAAAGCGCGGAACAAAGAAATAAAAACAAAGAGATTTTTCAAGATGAAAATAGCGGTGTAAATGTTATTTTCATCAACCGCGCTGGTTCTGAGTCGATAAATCTACAGATCGCTTCAACTTTCATTTTTTACGACAATCCGTGGTCTTACGGTGATTACTTGCAGCTCGTCGGTCGAGCCCAACGTATCGGCTCTAGGCATACATCCATTCTTGTTTTACACTTGATCAATCGAAAAACGATCGATGAATATGTTTTGAAGACTTTGAAAAAGAAGCAAGGGCTAGTCGCTTCAGTATTTGGGGAAACTCAAACAGGTGAACTAGCTTTTGAAGGCGATGTTACGGACAGCTTGTTTACTGAGATGGTTCAAGCTGCGAGGCAAAAACTATGAAACGTGGTTTCGTTTGGACACCCAAAGATGAAGAGAGAGCGATTGCGGAAAAGCGCAAGAGCAATCCGGATTTCGTTCCTGATGAGAAAAGTCTTATATCACCTCAGTCTTTGTGCCCACATTGCGGTAAACACAGGTATGAGCATTTTGACTACGTTTCCGGTAATCCTTACGAAGGGAAATACCAACCTTGCCAAGAAGAGCGTGAATACTATCTGAGAAAGTATTTCACGATTGAAATGAACTCCTGTATTTTTCAGAGACCTGATGAAACTGAACTTTCTAAACTATTTTCAGTTTATGAATTTGGTCATTTGAAAAAAGGGAAAATAAAGAATGCTTTTATTGTGGCAGAATACGCGTTGTTTCTGTCGCATTTACAGGCGTTTACTGAGTTTTTGGTTTTTAAGAACAAAGTCCGAAAATTTAACATACAATTTATTGATGTTCTCATGTTGAGGTCTAAAAAATTCGATGAAAAAAGCGGTCGTTCTGATTTTGGAATGTTCGATGATAAGCATCTTCTTGTTTTTGACTTGTCTAAAAAAGGCTATTCGAACATAGCCGATGAATCCCACGTCGAAGAATTGATTTTACATAGAAAATCTAAATCGCTGCCCATTTGGTTTTGGAATCCAACTCGATGGGTTACAAATCCAAACGTCGGGGACAAAAATATAAAAGAAATAGGTAGTGATAATTTTGTAACTATCACGATTGGCGATGTATCTTGTATTGTTCCTGCGGAAGACAAACAAGATGAACCTAATCTAGATAAGCAGAAACCTGCTCGAAATGCGAAACAGGTGGGTGGTAAGCAGTTGAGAAGTGGAGCGCGAACATGAGCATCAGTGATTCATCGCGTAAATACTTGCGCTGCCTCATCAAAAAAGATGACCGTGAAGATCTTGGTGAAAATCATGTAAAACTTCTGGAATACCCAACTCCCAAATTAGAAGTATTGAATCCAGATTACGGTCAGATTTTAAAATTTGTAATTGACTATGTTCAAGAGAATAACGATTTACCGACGTTCTCAATTCTAAATTTAGCTTTCGAAACTCGCGGGAGCACTTCGATTGAATTGATGGATGAATTAAATCTCATCCATGAATATTCTGCTCAGATTGGCGCTGGTTTTCGATATTTACATGATGTTGTTCAAAAAGAATGTCATCAAAGAATATTCAATAAAACTATTCAAGAAGCTGTTGAGATTGCAAACGACAAATACGTTGCACCTAAAGGTCAAAAAACCCGTAAAGGTGTCAAAGATGCAGTCGAGTTTTTGCTTCATAGTACAGATCAGTTTTTTCAAACAGAGAGTGATGAGATAACTCACGTTGAGATGACTGAAGGCGTCGAATCGGCTATTAAACGCTACGAGTTAGCGAATAAAAATAAAATGGCTCAGTGGGGGATTGTTTCAGGTCTATCCCCCCTCGACAATGCTCTTAAAGGCATACACCGAAAACAATTAGTGGTTATCGCTGGTGCCGTAGGTGAATGTAAAACAACCCTTGCTATGAATTGGGTTTATCACGCTGTAACATCTGGTTATTCTTGTATGTTTGTTTCTCTGGAAATGAGTAAAGAAAACGTACAGGATATTTTTTATTGCCTACATGCGAACAATCCTGAGCTTCAGGCGAATTGTGAAAAGAAGGTTGATGTTGTCTATGATCAAATTAAATCGGCTATGCTTTGGGGTCAAAGAGAGGCTCTTTACAAGTTTGCTCTCCGCGATTGGTCCTCTCGCGGCTTAGAATCGGGACGTGATCCGGATAATTTGTACGGAAAACTTCATATCTGGGAACCGAATCAGGACTGTACACCCAATTTATTGGCATCCAAAGCTATGGCTATTCATAGAAAAGATCCCATCGATTTGATGGTTATCGACTACCCAGGCTTGATGTTCGCTGATGACTGGAAACCTGGTATGAGTGAAAGTCATAACTTGAACTCAATCATGAAAAAACTAAAAAGAGTGGCTCAAACCTTCGATGACAATAGAGGGATAGCGATCATAAGCCCTTTTCAGATCAACCGCGAAGGTAAAAAAGAAGCCGTTAAAAAATCGGAATCGGACTCTGCTCGGATTGATGTTGCTCAAACCGATAGACCTATTTATTCAACGTATCACCTTTCTTATGCCAATGAAGCTGAACGCTCGGCTGATGCTGTTTTGTATACCTATTTGAATCATGATTTAAGGCAGAATAACCAGATTCACATAGGTTGTATCAAAAACCGTCATGGTGAGATTTTTTCACCTTTCATTAGTGATACAAAACTCGCTTGTCGTCAGATTATGTATCGTGATCAAGGAGATGAGATACCTCTGTCATCCGGAGTGCAAGAGATATCTCTTTGAAGTTTTTAAATATTCTTTAGAATAGGGATAACATCCTTGAAAAATAGAGTTAAGAACATCAAAAATCACGTTCACATGACTGATGTTTTATCTTTATTGAATTTATTACCATCGAGCGCGGATGGTGATTTTCAAATGAGGTGCCCTTTTCACGGGCAAGATTCAAAACCATCTGCTCGCATTTACCGCAACGAATTGTTTAAATGTTTTGCTTGCGGGGTTGCCTACGATATCATTGGTTTTTATTCAGAATACAAAAAAGTAAATTTCAGAGATTCTTGTTATCTGTTAGAAAAACAATTTGGTGTTAAGTGGGATGGTGTCGAAGATTCTCCTGTAAGCCGAGAATCTCGACCGCAGCAAACCCCTTCTATTCGTGATTTATCTTTGGCTGATCTTTTGCGAATTACTGAAAAGCAGTTGATTGAAAAAAAGAAAGACCTTGGCTTAGAGAAATACGCGAAATCTTTTTACGTTCTGGACAAAGCAGAAGAGACTGAAAACATGGATATGGTAAAAACGCTGCGGTCTAAGATCGGTTTAAGTGATGTTGCAAGACGAATTATTTGATGCAGACCATTTCTTTTCAAAAGGTTGGACTGCAACCCGTTTAAAAAAGTCTTTTGCAGATGAATTTCTAAAAATTGCAGAAAGCCAAAATTTCAGAGAAGAGTCGAAGACTAAGAAGTCTAATCCTCAAATACCTGACTGGGACAGTGCTTTCAGCAAAAAAACATCGGATAACAAACCCCCATCTGAGATTACTTCTATATGGGATTCAATACTTTCACAGCCTTATTTTGATTATTGGCGTTTGTTATACGGTGACTTTTCGCAGCGTACCACGCTACTTCACCAGCATAAACAAGGTGTACACCTTCCCTTTCACAATGATGTACATGAGGGTCTTCACGTCACGAATTGTTTATTTTTGACTTCGGAAAAGTGGATTTCTGAGTACGGTGGTAATCTTTTGTGTGGCTCGTGGAAACTAGACAAAACGTGGTGGGGAATCAAAGATAGTATTGATAGAGTGCAAGAGATTGTAGCTGAACACGGAGTGCTTGTATCAATCTGTAATGTGGTTCCTACGTTTTGTCATTCAGTAAGTCCTTTGGTGGTCGAAAAGACCCGTTATACTTTGATTTCCCGATGCGGTTATGTTGAAAATATAAGAGGCAACAAGTTAAGCGTCCTGTTCTGATTGAATCCAGAAAAACTCATGTTATAGTGGTGATTATGAAAATTCTTGCTTATATTTCAGGATTCGATGGGTGCGGTCTTTTTCGTATCCAGTTACCATTTAAGTACCTAGCAAAAGCAGGTCACCTCGTCAGGGTTTCTCATCGTTACGATGAAGATGAAATCCGATGGGCTGATGTGGTTATTGTACAGAAGCAATATCAAGATGCCGTTGTTCCTTATGTTCAGCTCGCTCAATCTCTAGGTAAGCCTGTTTTTTTCGAGTGCGATGACCTTATGACTGAAATCCCTGAATGGAACGCAGCACATGATTTTTATAAAGATAAAAAACAAAAGATTTTAAACTTTATTGGTCTAGTTGATGCTTGTACAGTTTCTACTGATTATTTGAGAAAAGTTCATTTAGGTATCAATAAGAACATTTATGTTTTGCCGAATTCGATGGACTTAAAAGCTCTTGAAGCTATGAGGCAACCTGATAATCGCTGGTTACAATACTTAGTTTTCAAGGATCCTAATTCTATTTCACGCTCTGTTCATCAACAGGTGCTTTCACAAGAATCCATGTTCGCTCGACTAAAAGGGAAAACGAAAGTGATTTGGTGGGGGTCTCCCACGCATAGTAAAGACCTTGCGATTATCGATCAAACTTTAGCCGAGTTAGCTGAAAAAAACCCTGATGTGGCTTTCGTTAAGGTCGGTTGTTGTACCGCTGACTTTCTCAAAATGATGAAGCCTTATCCAAATCAGCTTTATGTTTTGGATCCTATACCTGTTCATTATTTTCATGCCTGTCTGCAATATCTTATCCGTTTAGGACCGACGATTTCTGTCTGCCCTATCGTCAATTTGCCGTTCAATTATGCAAAAAGTAATTTGAAGGTAATCGAGTCTTTTTCCTTTGGTGCTGCCTGTGTAGCATCCAATATTGAGAACTATACAAAAACCATCACTCATGGTGTGAACGGATTTTTGGCTTCAGATGAAAAAGATTCGAGAGGTATCGCCGTTGAATGGTATCAATATATCCAAGATTTAATTCGAGATCCTTTGCTTCACAATATGATCTCTGAAAACGGTAGAAGAACCGCTGAAGCTGATTACGATATCAGTAAAAACTACAAACTTTGGGAACAGACTTATACCGAAATTTTAGGGGGTCAAAAATGAAAGGTGTTATTCTCGCAGGTGGATTAGGTACACGAATGTCGTATTACACTCACCGTGTTGTAAACAAACACATGATTTATGTTTTTGATCGCGCCATGATTGAATATCCTCTATCTAATTTAGTTGAAGCTGGGATCAAAGATGTCGTTGCCGTTGTAGGATCAAGAAATTCAGGGAAAGTCATTGAGTATATTGGTAATGGTAAAGAATTTGGATTGAACAGCGTCAATTTCGGGTATCAACATCGTGAGGGTGGTATCGCAGATGCTTTACGCTGTGCCCGACCTTTCGTTGGTAATAGTCCTGTTTGCGTTATTCTTGCCGACAACTTTTTTGAAGATTCTTTAGCAGAGTTCGTCTCTACCTATCGAGGTGGTGGAAAGATTCTTTTAAAACCTGTGGATGACCCAAAAGCGTTCGGAGTTGCGACTGTGGACGAATCTGGAAAAGTTTTAAAAGTCATCGAAAAACCAAAACAACCTGAGTCAAATCTCGCAGTCGTCGGTGCTTATATTTTTGACTCTGATGTTTTTGATATTATTGAGAAGATCAAGCCTTCAGGTCGAGGTGAGCTAGAAGTAACAGATATTATTCAAGCCTATCTTGAGCAAGGTCGCCTCGAATCTACAACTGTTCATGGGTATTGGACGGACATGGGTTCTCCAGAATCGTTGTTAGAAGCGGCTAATTTTATCAAAAACAACCCTCCACCTCGATTGAAGTTGTTTTCTATCGATAATGGTCTTTCAATTCCTCTTAGTTCAATAGAGAAGTGGCAAAATTGTGTAGAAAGCGGAAATAACAAAGATCAGGTTCTACATGAAATGAGCTACTACTCAAAAACTCTCAGAAAATGGCAAAGGTAATTTATGAGCTATGACTTGTCTCTCATAGACCCTGTGACAAAAGAAGTTTTACATTCAGAGAGTCCTCATCAAATTAGAGGTGGCGCCTATGCTATCAATAATGACAGGCTTCATCTCAACATCACTTATAATTATGCGCCATTTTTTTACAAAATTTTTGGAGAAAAAGGGATAAGAGCAATTTATGGGATGACTGGGGCAGAGAGCTTGCCTGTTATAAAAAAAGCTATAGCCCAACTAAAAGATGATACTGATGTCGATTATTGGAAACCGACAGAAGGTAATGCAAAACAGTCCCTTTACGGTTTGCTAGCTTTAGCTCAAATTAGACCTGATGGTGTGTGGGATGGTGATTGAATGAAAGTTTTGATTACAGGTGGTTGCGGATTTATTGGTTCCACCGTGGTGCGAAGATTTTTGGATCAAGGGTATGAAGTTCATGTTTTTGATACTCTATCTTACAGCGGGTTCAAAGAGCATATTTCTGGGTTAGATGTAAAATTTTTTAAGGCTGACCTTAGAAGAAAAGACAACATTGAACACGTTTTTTCAAACTTCGGTCCTTATGAATTAGTCGTACACATTGCGGCTGAGTCTTCAGTGGATAAATCCATATCTAATTTTGAAGATTTTATTACAACAAATGTTTTAGGTTCATCTTATCTATTTGAGGCTTGTAGGGAGACCGAAGTACCTAAGGTCATCAACTTTGCTACCGATGAGATTTTTGGGCATCTCCCAACTCATGATGGGTGTTTCACAGAAACTACTCCGATCGCACCTAGGAATTTGTATTCAGCGAGTAAAGCATCTCAATTATTGTTCGCTAATGCTTTTAGGGAAACGCACAAGCTACCTGTAATTAACGTGTGCCCTTCGAATTGTTTTGGTCCGAGGCAGCTCCCTGAAAAACTTTTACCCCGAGCACTTTATTTGATGATGAACAGCAAACCTGTCCCTGTTTATGGAAATGGGTTGAATGTTCGCGAATGGCTTTTTGTTGAAGATTTAGCTGATGCAATTATTTTATTGTCTGAAAAAGGTGAAATAGGCGAAACCTATAACATCGGCTCAGATAACGAGAGATCCAACTTAGATATTTTGCACGCTGTTCAGAGATTATCTGGTTTGTATTTGCATCTTAATTTTATCGAAGACCGAAAAGGACATGATTTTCGATATTCAGTCGATTGCACAAAATTAAAAAAATTGGGTTGGGCACCGCGTACAGATCTTGATGAAGCGTTATCAAAAACCTTGAATTGGTACAAAGATAATCGAAATTGGTTAGAAAAAACCTACGAAAATTTTTGGGGCAGAAATGAGTAAGCCTAAACTACTACTCACAGGTGCAGATGGAATGTTGGCTTTCGATTTGCTGCCTGTTTTGAATGGTAAATATCAAACTTATAGCCTTTCAAAAAAACAATTAGATATTACAAATAAAAAAGAAGTCGAATCCGCTCTTTTCAACATTCGCCCTGAAATTGTTTTGAATTGCGCCGCTTTTACAAAAGTTGATGAGTGTGAAATTAACTCGCTTTGTTATGATGTTAATGGTTTAGGTGTTTATCATCTCGCATCAGCCTGCGAAAAAGTTAATTCAAAGATCGTTCATTTTTCCACAGATTATGTTTTTGATGGAAATACCACATCACTCTATCGAGAAGATGATGAAAGAAATCCGATTAACAATTACGGGAAAAGTAAACTTTTCGGTGAAACAGCTATTGAATCTTGTTCAGCTAAATCTTTGTTGATTCGAGTACAGTGGCTTTTTGGTCGCAATGGTCCGAATTTTGTTAAAACGATGTTAAATATTGCTGCGAATAATAAAGAGATTAAGGTCGTCAGTGACCAATTTGGAAGACCTACGAGTACGAAAATGGTATCGCGAGCTGTCTCTTGGTTATTAGATCAAGGTGCCGAAGGGAAATGGCACGTGGCTTCAAGTAATTTTTGCTCTTGGTACGACTTTGCTAAAGATATTTTAAAAAATCATCCTGTTAAAGTGGTGCCTTGTTCATCAGAAGACTTCGTGCGTCCTGCGAAGAGACCTAAGAACAGCGTCCTGAATGTCGATAAAAGTATCCAAAATGGTGTGAGATTGTATCCTTGGCAAGATCATCTGCACGAATATCTAAAATAAATCATGCTTACAAACCTATTCGACCCGATATATCAATATGAATTAAATAAAATCGACAAATTTTGGATTCTCTGTAAATCGATAGATTGGGACTATCAAGCGCGACCTAATAATTTTGCAGGAAGCGTAGACTTCGAAGACTGCGAATTGAGTAAAGAAACGCTCATTCTTCATTTTGATGATAATTGTTTAGGCTTAGGTCATTTGAGCCGTGAAGCTAAAGACAAAATGTCTGCTGAGTTTTTAAATTTGGCTAAGTCTAAATTTAAAAAAATCATTTTTGTTTGTCACGGTGCTCCCCCTCGGAAAGACCGATTCAACGTGCAAAGTTTTTTTCAAAAAGACTTACCGCTCGACGATGAACTATTTACCAACATAAAAACGATCATCGGTGATCGCTTAGTGGTTGTCCCATCGGTCTCATGCCAAAAGGCGTGGGGATTTGAAAATTCTGTAGTCATTGAGCCTTCTTTTGAATTAGTAAATTTCCCTTTCAGCGTAAATAAAATAAACAGATCTCTGATTATTCACCCTGCACCTCCATCTGATCCACATGGGAGTGGCTATCATTATTCCGCTTTAGTTTCTTTGGATCTACCTGTAGACCTCTACGGGCAAGATTCATTAAATCAGTTTCGAAGTGTTCTTCCGAACATTCAAGCTGATGAAAACAAGACAGCCTACCATTTTTGGTATTCTGGACTAGATACCATTTCTCAATACAACGCTTGTTTAGATTTGCAGGATGGTTACCCTACATCACTGTCAACTCTGACATCGATGAGTTGCGGTGTGCCTGTTGTTGGGAATGGAATCTGGAATAGCGACCTTATTCTTCACGGAATCACCGGTTACAGTGCCCTGAATCTTTTGGAAGTGCGAAATTATCTCTTGTTTCTTATAAAAAACCCAGAAGTTTCAATAAGATTAGGGAAAAGAGCTAGAAGATCTGTAGAGGAAAAAAGACCTTTCTCAACTTTTGTAAAAAAATGGAGGTCGATTCTATGAAACTCGGGGTTGCTCCACATTTCAATAAGAGTTTTTTGTCTTTTCTCAACAGTTTACATGATGTTGATGCTGAGTTTAGACAGCCTTTCGTCCCCTACGATGCGACCGTTGGTTTTGAAATCAAAGGGGTTAAACACATAGAATTTGAACCTGAGAAAGAGAAATTAGTTGGTTTTAGCTACCCAATCACGGTTGACTATCAAAAGGCTGAAGAGAATTACAGATTAGATCGCGCAATCTGTGAAGCCCCATCTCGATTGATTCGAAGGTGGGAAAGTTTATTCAATGAAATAGGTATGTTATCTGTATTTGATGAGACCTATCTCGAAGTTAGACAAGCTATTCACCCATCGATTCCGGTCGAGCAAATTCGAGCACCCTCTCAAGGCATTCATATTATTCTGGAGTCGGGCTATGTTGGCAAAAAACAACTCTTAAATGCAATCATCAGAAAACAGCCTTTTCTCGTACATGATTTCGATGGTGTCGCTGAAATCCTTAGATCTTTACATTGCCTCAGTCCTTGGATGTTACCCTTTTCCACGATTTCAGATGCTTTGACCCGCTTAGACATCTTGAGGATGGGTATGGACATCTCTGGGGACTTAGAAAGATCTAGGCTGCGTTGTTTATCTCAGCGTCTTCATTACAATAATTTACATATTTGGTTGAAAGCCCTTTATGAATAAACTCGTTGCAGTCATTTATCCGTATGACCAAGAGAGCGAGATTGAGAAGCAACTCTCTTCTCGAATACAAGTCGAGAAATTCATAAATCCTTCTGCTATTGATGCCTATCGATACGACAAGGTTCTGCTTGTAGGTCAAAAAAATTTATTCGCGAAAACTACGGTTGATAAGATAACTATTTTGTCTGCAAAATATTCAAAGTTATTTGAATGGGTGGATGATAGTCACGGTAGAGCGGCTGAAATACTGCACTCTTTGCATAGGTCATCATCTCTCGGAGCTTTCCAGTCAGTTGGTTTTTCCGATGTTAAAATGCAAGAAAATCATAAGTTTACAATACTTTTCAAGCATGAGCAAGATACCTTTTCAGAATGGCGAATGCGCGTGAAAAAAGGTGGTGCTGGTTTAGCTACCTTGACGATTTTTGATGTCGACTTTGGTGGTAAGTTACTGAGAACGTACGATATCCATCTTTCCGAGTTTCTTGATGGTTGGTATTCTTTCAAGATACCTAACCCGATATTTAAGGCTCGAAAGAAATTCGCTGTTTCTTTTCACATTAAGCACCTCGTAGGGGATAACCCAACTTGGGTAGCTCACCAAGGACTGTCTGAACACTCGATGCTCATAAATCAAACAAAATCGGATTTGGTTTGTTGTTTTGAAACGCTTTGATTTTTCCAACTTTTGAATTTATCTTGTTTGGATGAACTCACTATTTGATTCGGAAACGATGGATCGCCCTCTTGAGGAAAAGTATCCTTGGATGCGCACTAAGAAATTCTTGTGTGTCAAGGATATCTCTGTACTTGATGAAATTGTTGAGGGTAGCAAAAAATCAGGCTGTTGTGTCATCGACTTGGAAACATCTGGTTTAGATGTTCGAGTCATCGATGGCAAACCTCAGACTTTCATCGCAGGGTTTTGTTTGTCCTACGATGGAGTTGCAGGTTATTATGTGCCCGTAAACCACGGCATGGAAGATGAAGGTGAATTCATCCGTTCCGATACGTGGAATTTAAATTTTGATGATGTAAAAATCCGAATTCAAGAAATACTTGATAGCTGTGTTACGATTTATCATAACTGCGGGTACGACCATGCGATTCTTGAAAATTGGGGTTTCAATATTCGCCAGATAGGTGAAACTAAATCACCTTTAGCCTTTCCTACTGGTCAGAAAATTGATGCTCCAACTATTCCTTGGCACGATACTTTTATTCTTTCGAAGTTGAAGGATGCATCGAGTCATGGTCACGGCTTAAAAGATCTTTCTAAGAATCTTCTTGGAATGGAGATGATAGAAATTCGTGACCTATTTCACGGTTCAGAGGTCAAGTTTTATCTTCTCGATCCCAATAAAAAAGATACTCTTTACTATGGCTGTTCAGATGCCGTGTGCACATGGCATGTGTTTGAGAGATTGAAATACATCGAGCAAGAACAGCCGGTTATTTATTGGATGGAGCGCAGAACTATCCGTGTTGTGCGTGAGATGGCTAAGAATAGAGTTTCCGTCAACACAGAGCTGTTACAGGAAAAAAGGTCTTTTCTCGCTAACGCTCTTTTAAAGGTTGAAACCGAGGCTAATGATTTAGTTGGTGAGCCTATAAATTTAAGTTCCCCTAAAGCTGTAGCAAAAATATTGATCGAAGATTACCATCTTCCTCTGCAAGGTGTGGATGAAGATGGTAGAGAGACCATCCACACGGACGAAAAAACATTATCAAAGTTTAAAGACAGGTGTCCTTTAATTCCGTTGATTTTAAAACAACGGGATATCGTTAAAACACTTGGAACCTACGTTGATAACTTGATCAAAAATGTTGATAAAGACAGTTGTACGAAATTTGATTTTAGACAGCTAGGTACAGAAACAGGTAGATTTTCTTGTTCTGGTGGAGATCCTGATGTGGGTTTCGCTGGTGTTAATATTCAGGCGATGACGAAACCCGCCAAGAAAAAGAAAATTAAAGGGATGACTGATGAACAAATCATGGACATCTATGGTTCTGGTTATTTTTTGAGGTCATGTTTCGTAGCTCGATCTGGTTATAAAATGGTTGCGATAGACTATTCAGGTGAAGAATTGCGCGTGGCTGCGAACGTATCCCAAGAACCTGTGTGGATTAAATCATTCAATGAAGGTGATGGAGACCTTCACACTGAAACAGCATCTCTGGTTTTTAATACCAAAAAAGTTGAACCTGAACAAAGAGATATCAGTAAATCCCTGAATTTCCAGACCTTGTACGGCGGGGGACCTTCAGCGATTGCAGGTGCCGTTGGGTGTTCGCGTGATCAAGCACGCGAATACCAACAAAAAATGATGGGTGGGTTAAAAAACCTGCAAAAGTGGATCGACAAGGTAAAAAAGGAAGTTAAGAAGAATAAATATTGTGAAACCCCTTTTGGTCGACGCAGGTCTGTAGAGAGATTTTTCAAGGATCTAGACAATAGAATTGAAATCGCTAAAGCAGAGAGATTAGCGACGAACACTCCGATTCAAGGATCGGGTGGTGATATTATGAAACTCGCCATGATTAAGACTCAAGAGTATGCCGATCAGGTGAACGATGAAGTCCGCCTTTTGCTCACGGTACACGATGAAGTAGTCTTTGAAGTTCTTGAAAGTAAACTAGATGTGCATCTTCCAAATTTGATGAACATCATGTCCCTTTCCGGAGTTCTTCAATCGACTCTGAAGTGGCAAGTTCCGCTGTCTATGGACTGTGAGGTGGGTGACTCTTGGGATGTTGACTATGAGTTTTTTGAAAAAAATCCGCATCTTCTTTCAAAATTAAATACAAGTTTGCGCAAAATGAAAGCGCGTCAGTTTGGGTTAGACCCTGAAAATCTGACAAAATCAGATGAACAAAAGAGTGAATCGGTAAAAGAAGATACGAAAATCATCGAAACTGAAAAATTTGAACCCGTTGAAGATGACCCCATCTCTGAAGTTTCAGTTGATGATATTGCACCGCTTGTAACCACGGAGCAAGCTAGTGTTTCCAAGGCTTACGATGTTTTTAAAATAGCATCTGAAAGCGGTATCAGTGGCGAAGATGCAATTAAACAAGCTATAGAAACTTATTTAAAACTTTCTCCTCCTAAAGTTTACACGGAAAAAGGGATTCAAAGTCTAAATTCCGAGGAACTGCTCTCCGAGTTGTCCAAGATTCCTTTGAGTTGGAAACCCTATTCGTACACTTTGAATCGTGTCATCACTAAACGAGACCTTATTTTATTGAATATGATTTTAGAGGAATCTGCCGGTGGAAACAATGAGGCTGTAATCCTCAAGCCTGATGGTGTACCTCTCGTTAGAAAAAAACTTGATGCTATCCGTTTTGACATACTTGCAAGACACTACAAACTATAGCAAAATTTAGTAGGGCATCAAAATCAAACCTCAAGGTCGAGGTTTTAGCGAGGGACAAGGATGTTAAAACCGTGTAAAACTTTGGAAGAGTTTGTTAAAAAATACGACAAAGATTTGGAAAGGATTCTCTGTAAATCCTTTCGTAAGTACATCAACATCGAAGATCTACCTGAAGTCAAAAATGATGTCTACGCCCATCTTTTGGAAAAGAAATTTTTTGATACCTACGATCCTTCAAAAGCTAAATTCTCCACTTACCTCTACACATATCTGTTCAAATTTCTGAAATCTAAAAAAGTTAAGAACGATAAAGATCCAACGACCTACGCGATGTGTATCGACACACCTATGTTTGATGACTCAGATGCTAGTTTGATCGAAATCAAAGATTTCACTTCTGATGATCAAAAACCCACTGATGCATTTTGTGATGTTCAACTAGATGATAAAATCAGGGATCTTGTTAAAGATAAATTTGTTTTCAAAGTTAGCAACCCACATAAGTTAGGTACACTTGAACATCAAGCGTGGGTATTGCTTTCTGAACCTCGGACTATAGATGATGTTGAGAGGTACGTTTCTCAGCATTTTTCTTTTTCGATGGAAAATCCGTACCACGCTAAAAAAGAAGACATCAAACACATCGTGTGGAATAGTTTTTGGAAAAATTGGCAAACTAAATTGCCTATCTGCTCAGAAACTACGAATTGGGCAAACGTGGCTGGTGTAAGAAAAGTCACGATTGAAACAAAAAGTCTGACAAAAGATGAATTAAATCTTTACAATTTTTTGAAGCAAGAGAAGCCGTCTTATATGGAGATGATATCTCAGGGCTTCAGCCATCAAGTTATAAATTCTTTGTTGGAAAAAGGGTACATCGAAGAAATTATTCATCAAGAACGTAGAAAAAATAATCAATACTACATCGCAATAACAAAAAGCTACTTGAGTTTTAATTTTGCTAGAAATTTGGCTTGGTACATGATTCATTTGATGCGTGAACAGCATCCTGAGTTTATTGAATTTGACCGAGGTACATATTATTTGAACACCAAATCAGATATAAATTACAAGGTGCTTCAAATGTTACTGAATGGAAAAACGAAAAAACAGATTACAACCACCCTGAATATAAGCTCAGGTGTTCTGAATGAAGCACGTGATTCCATGCTCAAAGATATTAGGAAAATAATTGACCTTTGAAAAGCTCTTCTTGGAAGATCGAAGCTATCAACAATCTTCGGTCAGGAAGGGATTAAATGCGTCAACGCTATACTGGAGTTAGAGTAGTCGAGAATTTCCCTGAATTAGATAAATTGTATCAGGATGGTTTTGTAGATTTAAAAGATAAAGAAGGATTTTTTCCAAACCAATATTTAGTTATAAAATCGGATTCTCATTCATCTGCCCTCGCTAAGGTTTCAACGGATAATTCCCGTATCGTAATTTTAAGAGACCAAAATCCCAATTTTTTCGACATCAGACCTAAAAATAAAGAACAGGTCATGTTGTTTGATCTGTTAAATGATGAAGGTATTCAAGTTGTCACTGTAACAGGGAAAGCAGGTACAGGTAAATCCTTGATTATCGGTGCTTATTTGACAGAGCTTATTACAGGTGGCTACGTCGATAAGGTTGTTATATCAAAACCGATGGAAATCGTAGGTAATTCAAAATATTTTGGCACTGTTCCTGGGGATGAAAACCAAAAATTTTCACCTTTCTTGATCAATTTCAAATATCTTTTTGACAAATTGACTGGAGAAAAAGGAAAAAGTTATTTTGAGATCATGCAATCCAAAGGCGTTATCGAATTTATGCCTCTCGAACTCATGAGAGGTGTGAGTTTTGGTGAACGCACTATCGTTTATCTTGATGAAGCTCAAAATATCGATGATCACGTTATGAAAACTCTCGGTACGCGTGTTGGTGAAGGTTGCCGTTTGATTATCACAGGTGACTACAATCAGGTTGATGTGAAAACCAAAGGATTTCAGCCTGGTTTATTACGGGTGATTGAAAACGATTTCTTCAAAAAATCACCCATCACTGGTCACATTCATTTGTTGAAAGTAGAAAGAGGACCTGTCGCTGAATTGTTCACTCGGATTTTTGAAGAAGAGTGATATAATACTATGTGCTAACAGAAACTCGAATCAAAACGGTTTTATCCGAAACGAAAAAAGAACTGACGGAATTGGAATCAAAGACCAACCCATCAGGTGATGATACTGTCAAAATAATCAAACTAAAAGAACGTATAGAAACCATCAAAGTGATTCTAGGGGAAGAGCGTAGAAACATTTTGAAGGAAACTATCAGAGAAATGAATATGTCTGAATCTGAAGTGATTCGGGGTTCAATTCTTGTGTTAGAGGGTCTTTTAGTTCAACGGGGTTTTGCGACAGAAGAAGAATTACAAACAAATCTCATCAACATAGTAAGACATCTTCGAGGTCGGAATGCCTGAAGTTTTAGTTACAAAATTAAAATCGTTAAATCCAAATAAGCAAGGTTTAATCCCAGTTGGGTTTAAGGTTTCTGGTATCCTTGTTGATACAAGCGGAAAAGAGATTACAATCGATGAAGTTAAATATAAAGGTTTACAACTGAAAGTAAGCGGGACTAAATTCTCAGAAAAACCTTTTCAATTTGCAGCAGATACCGTTCAGGTAGTTAAACAAGTAAACAAGGACTATCAGGTATTCACTGTATCTTCGGTTTTTTTAATAGAAGTAATTTGACAATTTAAATTTCAGACCCATGTTAAAAAACAGGGAGGGAAGTTTATGTTTTACGATGCTGTAAAATTTAATTTTGATAGACCTGTTTCTCAAGATGAAATTTTTGAAGCTGTGGATGGTTGCCATATTTTAATTGAAATGGCGGGCTTCCGTAAAGATGATATCAATATTGAGGTGAATGGTAGTTTTTTAACTGTTGTAGCAGAAAGAAAATCAGACAACAAACCAAGTCTAAGAAAAACTAAATTTACTAAAACCTATCATCTTGACTCTAATAAACTTTCGATAGATGAATTGAAAGCAACTTTAGAGAATGGTGTTTTGAGTATTTTTATTCCTTTGGTACTCAAAAAAATAGGTCGGAAGGTAGAAATACAGTAGGATCGAATATTCGATCCTACTTTAAAAAGTCATCGAGTTTATCTTGAACTTGCCCTACAGTATCTTGATCTTTACCAGTCCTATCCCCTATAGTCTCACCTGATTTTTTATTTTGCTCTTCAGTCTTTTCTTTTTTGGCTTTCACTGAGAAATATGCGATAAGTGCCGCTATAACTAAAGTAGCGATACCCCCGAGTGCAGGGCTGATACCACCAAATACAGTTATCAACTGAGCTGCATATCTCTGAAGAATTTCGAGCATAGTTTCTGACATAAGATATCCTTATTTATAGAGAACTGAAGAATCCCAGTTTTCGATAGCTGTGACCATTTTGGGATTTTTTATGAGTTTAGCATATTCTTTTTTGGTGCATTCATCTGTTTTGCATTTAGGCATATTTTTTTTAATCCAAGGTTTAGCTTTTTCGTAAAAGTCCCAGCCTTCTTGTCTCTGTAAAGATAAGGAAAAAGAATCACTAGATTTAAACGAAAATCTACCTATCGAATCCCACGCAAAAAATTCAAAAAAACCCGGTGCATTGAAACACGTTTGTGGTTCCACGTAGGCACCATCTTGGTTGAACAGTGTATACGCTGCGTAGGTATCTCCTGTGCATACTTTTCTAACCCCACCATCCATGATTAGATTGGGTACTCCTAGAGGAATGTAAAGAGGGTCATAGAATCTTACAAAAATAGATTTTGCTTGAAGAATGGTGTGTGAACCATCGGGTTTTTTACCTTGCCTCAGTCCTAAACCAACCGTGCAAAAGGTTGGGTTTTTAACAGTAAATTCGAGACTTTTTTCTCCTACACCTGTAATCGGAGTGATTGATTCGAATTTAGAACCATCGTTACAAACGAACGTCTGTAACAAATCACCTTGCAAGTCATTTGTTATGATTGTTTTAACTTTGAACGCGTAGGAAGATGGTCTCGTGCAAACAGCTAAATCTCCTAAAGACTCGGAGTACGGGCATCGAAAATCAACGGGGAGAGCCTCACGCTCTTTTCTCATCAAACTGTAGAAATAACCTTGTTGAATACCTAATTTTTCTTGAGATACAGAAATTCCAATCACTTCAGGTTGATCTTGGTAATGGGTACCCATGTCTAAAGTAACTTCAGACATACCTGTGCAATCTTTAGTAACATCATCGTTACCATCGATGTACCTTAATTTACAGGAACCTCCAAATTTGTTGACTTTGACTTTGAAAATCTTAGGTTCACCTTCTTTAAAATGATTTCCAGCATGCCCGTATGCAGATTTGAACAAACCATTTTTGTAATAAGAAAATTTCAACTCAGGGACTTGCGCATCAACTGGTTTCATAGACAGCGGTGGTGTAGCGCATCCTGTAATTAGGATCATGGATAAAACTGAAAGCAACCGCATATAAATACTCCTTTGAGAGTGGATTCTCTCGAATGGCTCAAAAAATGATTTGATTATAAAAGGCTAATTTATTTATCATTTGAACTCCAAGAATCGGTGGTTGAATGGCTGATAATAAAAGAAAAACTCAGGAAATTTTAGAACTTGAGCTTCAAGTCAAAGAGCAGGATGCCACACGTTCTTTAAGGAATGTGATAAAAACATCCGAAGAATTAACCAAAACTTCTATTCTTGGAAATCGCGAAACTAAAAAAGTAGTTGATTCTTTGATTCGGAGCGTTAAAAAAATCGGCGATGAGTACGGAAAAAATTCCAACCGTTACCGAGATGCTTTGAAATCCACTCAATCAGCGATGGATGATACTCTCAATGGTGAAAAAACAGCCTTAAAATTGCAATATAAGAGACTGCAAAAAAATGAATCCGAGATAAAACGCACTCGTGATTTGGTTATAGCCGCTGATGCTATCGGTGATGCTTTACGACAACAAGTCAAAATAAAATCAGATTTGATTTCAGATGATCAAGAGCGTGAAGATTTTTTGCAGAAAGAGCTAGAAAAAATTGAGGATACAGTTGTTCTTAGAAAAAAAGAAGCCGTAGCTCTCAGAGGAAATCTAAAAGCTCTAAAAGAAATGACTAAAGAGACCGCTGCGATAAGAGCAAACAGTTCGGATATTGCATCATCTACAAAAGGGGTTCGCTTCGCGAATCAAGCGGGTCGAGCTGTTTCCGCTGGTGGCAGGGGTATTCTAAAGACAGTAGATACTCTCAAAGGTGGGTACAGCCGTGATGCTGTCGAGGGGTTGGTAAAGGGCTTGCGTGGAGCGAATAATAAATTCGGTGGGGCTATGAAAGATGCAGGGAAAGCTCTTTCAAGCACGAATTCGCCTATACTTCAAGCTGCTGGTAAATTGACCAGTATTTTCGGTAAGTTATCTGCTGCTGTGTCTACCGCTACGAGATTTCTAGGTTGGTTTGCTTCCGCTGTCATGGTGGCGATCGAAGCTGATGAGCGTCAAAAAGAGGTAAACAAAGCACTATCGCGGAATCTTGGTAGTGCCGGAATGAAATCAGGAGATATGCAAAAGATAGGTAATGCTATTGTTAACATGGCTACGAGAGAAAGCTCTCTTGGGTCAGGCACACTCCGCTTAACAAGCGACCAAATCATCGAATCCACAAATGCTTTGATGAGCGGAGGGGTAAGTTTAAAAACCCTTTCTAATGGGTTTGATGGTTTACAAAGCATCATCGATACCACCGCAGTGGCAAGCAGGAATTTCGGTATTGAAATGAGCGAAGCTGGTTCGATGGTCGCAGAATATTTCCAAGCGTTTGGGGCTGGGTCTGAAACCATCAAAGATGTTTTTGCGACTTTGAATAAAGACATAAAAATGTCAGGTATGACTACAACGCAATTTTTGTCGACTATTCAATCCGTCTCTGCTCAATTCAATATTTTCATGGATCAAACTAAAGATTTTTCAGGTGCGTTGAGAAAAATGTCTCAAGGTGGTGCTTTAACCACCAAGCAGTTGAACAAGATGACGAGTGCTTTAGCTAATTTCGGACCTAAGACTGTCGATGAAGGTATCAAAGCGATGGCTTTGTACGGTCCAGAGTTAAAAAAACAAGCTGCTATTGAGCAAGATATTATACAAAAAAGATTAGCTGCGGGAAATTATGGCACAGAAGCTGAGAGGTATCAGGATCAAAGGCGTCTGGAAAGTCTACAGGTTGTTAAGAAAGGCGGCTTGAACGCAGGTGCGGCTGTTCAAGATGCTCTCGGTTCCTTTGGGATGATCGGTGCTGTACTAGAAAAAGAAGGCATCAAAACTTTCAAAGATATGCGTACAGCGAGAAATGATGCTGAAAAGATAAAATTACTTGCTGCAAAAACAGGAATGTCTGATAACGATGTCAGAGATTTTCTCGAAGCTACATCCACGATGATGGAGAGCACCAACCAGAATTTCGCTGAACTTCTGCAAAACAGCAGAAAAGAATTGCAGCAACGTGTTGGAGCCGAACAAGCCCGCAGAGAAGCAGAAGAAATAGCATCGAATACAATTACTAAATTGAGCGGTATGTCCGACATCGGTAATTCGATTCTGTATAAAATCGCTGACTTGATGCAGAAGGCTTACAATGTTCTCGTTGAAATTGGTAAGAAGCTAGTTAACACGGTGAACCCAGCGAATTGGTTTAAGGATGAAGGACCTTTGATTGCCCAAGAGGAGCTCAAAAAAGAAATAGCCCAGATGAATCCCGAAGCCAAAGGAGCATCAGATTATTTAAGCGGCGCTGTCACTGAGAAACAATACTCTAATCTGACTAAAAACATGGCTCAGATTACAGGTTCTACATTAACATCTAAAAGAGCAAAAGTTACAGCAAAAAATAAAACAATTACTCCGGTCGCTACAGCAAATGCGGGTGCTCAGACACCCGTTGCTTCACCGATGGCAGGTGGAGCACCGACATTACCTAAAGTGACCGCTACCGACAATCAACCCTCAGCTCAAAATACTTCCTCACCCACAATAAATATGAGTGCCGTTTTACAACTTCCGAACAATCAACCGCTTGAGCTCATAGTTAAGAAAGTCATTTATGAGCAAGGTAAGAAATTATGAGGGTAAGAACACCAGCGAGACCTTCATCACAAACAAAATTGATTACCATGCGGATCAGCATGACTGGTGTAATAAATCCTTTAGACCGTAAAGAAGTTATCGTACCGACGATAGAACTTCATATTAGCCCTACATCTTTGACTTTTTCGTACAGAAAAAACATCACCCGTTCTAGGACTAGAGGTGGTTTTGTAGAAGAGCATTTTGGAGATGAGTTGGATACTTTACAGGTAAATGCATCTACTGGAGGTTTTTTCAGTTTAATAAATGGAGTCAACATATCTCAAAGAAGCAAAACTCTTGCGATGATAAATTTTCAAGAGATACTGTCTCTTTATAGAAACAACGCCTGTGTCTACAACGACAAAGGTATCGTTATTTCTCAAGGTTTTATAAGCATAAGTTGGGATAAATATGTTTTCACTGGACAATTTGTAAATTTCAGTTGGGAAGAAGTAGCTGAAAAACCTTTTAATTATAACTTTAATTTTAACTTCGAAGTTCATAGGACGACGGTTGAGGTATGAGTAAAATCAGTCAATCTTTAGTCAGTTCAGCGAGTGACCTTCAATCTTCAACGAACAAACTTCAAAAATATTTAGATGACCGAAAAGGGTCGTTAAGTAAATTCAATTCGGATGTAATCGGTGAAGCAAAAAGTTTTGCTTCTGATATTTACACGAATGATACTGTAAGTAATTATGGTGATTTGATAAACCAATACAAAAATAACTTAGACCCAAGAAACAAACCACCTAAAACCTACGATCCTAATTTCGATGGAAATACAGATTCTATCCCTGTAGTTCTTTCTAATGATGCTATTTTTACACAGCTAGACACCTTAGATGTTTGGCAGGCTGACAGAAAAGCAAAATCACTCACCCCTGTATTTGCATCAAAAGCACCTATTTTCCCTATGGTTTTTAAGGTCGCGCTCCCAGCAACAGCTAAAAAAACACCTCCACAAGATTTGATGCTTTTCGTTAACCCCTCTTCTTGGTCACGAAGCGTATCAAAAGTTCAGCAAAACATTTGGACGAGAAATGGTATAAAGACCGAGCGTTGGGGCGATGACCTTGAGCAGATTTCAGCGAGCGGTGTTATTAGCGGTTTTTACACTGCTGAGACAGGTTTGACTCGATTAGAACGATGGCAAGCCGCATCATACACAAACTTCATGAACCTTGTCCAAATATACAAAAACAACGGATGTGTTGTAGGTACATCTTACGGTGAAGATGTGGTTCCCTCAAGTAGAAACAGAATACTTGATGTAGGTCATATAATCATAATTTACGCTGAGGATATTTTCATCGGTAATTTTGAATCTTTTGAAATAACAGAAGATGCTGAAAATCCTTTTACATTGAACTACAGCTTTACTTTTAACTGTAGCTCGATTGTAAGTCTTTTTGATTTAATGGGTGTGTCATCGAGTAATCATCGTGAAGTAGATACAGGAATATCAGCGAATAATTTGACAGATCAATCAAATTACGTTGCCGATGAGTTTAGTGCGATAGAAGCCGCTCTCAGAGCTTCAGGGGAATCTCCAAAATCGAGTCAAAATGCACTATTCACTGAACCTAATAAAACTGTTTTCGAGAATCCAAAAGAGACTCTGTTTCCTACTCTAGTTTCAGCTTTAGGCAAAAGAGATTCAACCAAACCTTTTATATATCAAGCTGGTGGTTCTAATAACGCAAGAGCGAGTCTCAAGGTGGATTTTCGTGATGCTGAAGAAGCCGAACAGTTTTACGCGAATCTTCCTTCAAATGAAAACGCAAAGATGAGCTACATTTTGGATTTTGTCTCTAAACAGAAGAGCAGGTCAAACGGATGAAACATCTGAAGCAAACTTATACCCATAAGATAGTGCAAAGATATGCGCCAGATGGTTTCATTTTAATCAATCAGTTAAGTTATATTGAGTCTTCAAAAGGTGAGCGTGTAAATTTCAACGATGATATAACAAACTTATCTATCAATGGAAACGTGGATGCTCCACCTGCATCAGCGTCTTTTGAAATATCAGTGCCTAGAAGCGAGTATTCAAAGTATTTTTCCGATGGTCAAACGATCATAAAACCTATGATGGAAGTTAAGATTTTCTTAAAAGGTCGATTCCACACGGTCAATTCTTCTGGTGTTCTTGAATTACCCCCACCTTATCAGCAGTTTCATGGTATAGTTAGGTCTGTCAATGAAAGTTATTCAGGTGAAACACACACTCTTTCAATTCAGTGTGTTGATATGCTTTATTGGATGCAGATAACAAAAATGAATTTACGTCCTAGTGTTTTGGCTATGGAAAACACGGGGGCTGCATCAGTTCCGTATGTGGGTGTTTTTAAGAAAAAAAATCCAAAAGAAATTATCAAAGAGATAGTCAATTTTGCGTTCGGGGGTCAAAGAAAATCTCCTGATGGTACTCCAATAAATGCAGCTTTCGTCCCAGAAACATTCAATACAATATCTTTTACCGGCGCTCTTAGGTCTACTACCTATGAACCAATTTCAAAAAAAGATTTGGTAAATCTTCAGAATGATATTTTGGCTGATTATTGGACTAAGAGGTTTGGGTTAGACCAAAACAATGATACGAATTTTATTGATTTGATCATTTTTGGTTATAAGGGTAGCCGAGGTGAACAATTAAACAAACAAAAAAATCGTTTAGACCCTCAGGATAAAGTAAACGCATCTGAGTTTCGATCGGCAAACATTCAGCTTGAAAGCAGAAAAGACAGTAAGTCTCAATCAGTTGTTCTAGGCACTGAAGGTGCATCATCTATTTCACAGAGTTTAAGAGATGTCGATGATGCGGTCGATGCATCAGTATCAACATCTTTTGATAACTCTGGGTTGGATAGGATGATGCAGCAACTCATCGATAATGCTGCACCTTATGGTCAAATAGCTGATATTGATACCGTCGATAATTCATCTTTCAGTTCATTATTTGACATCGCGACAACCTGTAAAGATTACATCGGCTATGAATTTTATATGTCTCTCGATGGTCAAATAGTATTTAAGCCTCCTTTTTTCAACATCGATGTTCGAGCATATAGACCTTTTGTTATTAAAGATGAAGATATATTTGATTTCTCTATTGATGAATCGGATGATGTTTTCACGCTTTTTTCGGTACGTGGATCTTTGACGCAAGAATTTTCTACAGCGGGAGAGATTCAACATGTCGGTGTCGCTTTTGATGCTCGACTAGCTGAAAAATACGGTATTCGAGCGCAAACAACTGATTTACAGATGGTGGGTTCATTTAAAGAGTCTGACCAATCAAAACTTCTTGCAATATACGCTCAGAACGAAATGGATAGACACAATGCAAGAAGAATGACAGGTTCAATTACTATTCCTCTGACTCCAGAGATAAAATTGGGTTACCCTATTTATTTCGAAGAGAAAAATTGTTTCGCGTATGTCACTGGAATTAGCCATAGCTTATCTTTCGGTAGTTCAGCGAGAACGACTCTTACATTAGAAGCGTTCCGATATAAAAGCCCGTACGGTCCTAACATGGTCATGAGACCGAGCACGACATCAAATCAAGCGCAGTTAAATAAGCTAGATTATGATGAGTTATCAAACGAAAAGCAGTCCTTAGAAAGTGCCAATAAAATCAAGGGCACAGGCACGAAAATGAACCAAAGAAGACAAGTGACTAAAGCTAGAACTTCTGATGGAGATTTTTTCAACTCAGGGGTTCAACCCATCACTGACACCGATGGTTATGATTTAGTTGGTGTTATATCTTATGGATCAAATCTTCTACTAGATTCAAAAGGTCAGATTCAGCCTAAGAAAACTTCTTTGAATTTAGATACATCAAATCAAAGATTAACAATTACAAGAAAACTCTCTAACATGACTCCGACTGCGGAAAGAAAAGATGTACCATCTCCAACGAAGACTAAAAATAAATCTAGTAGAGACAAATCAGGTACAATAGCTAACGCATCCCCCTCATCTGCGAAGAACAATACTTCTGGAAAAGGTAAAAATTGATGTCTAAGTTTGATAGAAAACCTTATTCCAATTTCAAAAATAAAGTAGATTCACAAAGAAAAAGATACGCTGAGGTCATTCGGGTAGACTATTTTAGGATGACCGTTGATATTCGTTTTTTGGATGCGGATGCTTTCAGCACAGCCGTGCCTTTCTCGAACATGAATTCTTTTGTAGGTTCCTTTATGGGAGGTATGCCTACTGAAGGTTCAATCGCGATTGTTTCTTACATGCATAATACGGTTGGTGAGGGTCTGCCGATTGTTGAGGGATTCCTGCCCGTTTCTCCTTATTTTTCTTATCTTTTTGACCCTTTTAGGTTACGCAGCACGAATATCTCGGATGCTGATAATTTGCGGCTTCTTTCACGATTAAAGCAGTGGAAGCTATATCCAGGTGAGTTTCTGATTTCATCTAAACATGGTTCTGATGTTCGCATAGACAGGTCTATTTTCCTCCAAGATTCTAGTTTTAATGAAATAAATCTCGACAGTTTTTCAAACGTGATGTCGTTTCTTGCTGTAAATCAAACTTTGAATTCAAAAGCAGGGCGCTTAAATTTTGGTTTAATCCATAGAAATGAGTTGATCGATCATCCTGAGTTCTCAAATCAATTTAACCCTGCTGTTCGATATCTTGCAGATGGAAGAAAGTTTTTCAGAGTTACAAATTCACCGAAGCATCTCAACTTTCCTTATGGTGAGTCTCCATACGGAGCTGCGGGAGTAAAATCATTCACTGAGTTTAGACTTGATTTATTAGAAACCGCTGATGATAGCGTAGGTGCGCCTGAAGAATCTGTTTATTCAAACCAAGATCCTTTGATTTCAGGTTCAGGATCCGACAAAGATGGAATTGTAAAAAAACCTTTAGTATCTTTTTCTCTCGGTACTTTGGTAGGGAACGATCCCATTTCCAAAGAAGGGAAATACAAATACGGAAAAATTTTAAGATCCGTTGTGTTTTCTTCTGACAATAGAAAAGACATAATCACCGATGATATACCTGTCGAAACTTCAAACGGTATCAACGGTGATGAAAAACAAGCAACTGCTTTTCAAGTAAAACTACCGAACACAAAAACAAGTTTGTCGTTTAACAAAGAGGGCGTACTAGAGTTTTCATTAGACAGGTCTTCCGCGATCTATCCTATGGGCTCAGGAAGATCAGCGAACATAGGTTTACTCGGTTCACTGAAGATGGTTATCGGAAAACAATCATCAGATGGTCGGAGCCTGTTGTTGGATACCGAGGGTGGTGTACGGATGCGTTTCGGTGCGGAAAGTACCCGCAGTAGATCTCTCGACTTGTTGTTAGAAAAAGGTTTGAATCTTGAGGTTGCAGGTACAGATACACAAAGAAATGCAGCTAGAATACGTTTAGCGGGCAACGTAGATATGGTCATCGAGGGTAGTCGGTATACTGAAATACGAGGCGATGAAATTGTTCAAGTAAATGGTAAACTAGAGCATCGTGTCTTGGGTAAAAAAGTAGACAACTTTGTTGAAGATAAAAGCAACAATTACGGTGGTGGGTTGCGTGAAAACATCACTCTCGACCAACAGACCAACATCGGTTTTGGTAGGAGGGTGGTGATTGCAAGCCCGAACGTAACGAAAGGTAGTACGACTGCTGATTTCGAGAGAATTCTATTAGGTAATAAAGAACTAGAAATGCTCTTAGGTAGTAAAAAAACGAAAATGTTAGCAGGTACCATCACCGAAGATATTCTTCTCGGTAAGCGAGAAACTAAAATTGGTGTGGGTAATTTCAAAGTTCAGGTGGGTGTAGGGAACATAGATTTGAAAACTTTGGTTGGAAATGTAACGATTTCGACTCTCGCTGGGGTAATGAACTTATCTGCATTAAGATTGAGTTTGAAAGCATTACAAATTGAGTTGAATGCTCCTTTGGTTAAAATTGGAAGTTTGGCTCAAGGGGGTGTTGTGAATAACGGTCCAGCGGGGCACAAAGATTATATGACAGGGTTACCTCTTTTGGGATCCGTTTCTGTGACCTGCAATACAATTTGATAAATGCCTAATAATTGAGGTTTTTATGCCACGGATTCCGAGAAGTACAATATACTGGGTTAGAGGTGATGACGAGCGCGTAAATACAGCGTACTTGTTGGATGTACCCATTTCTGGTGTGACTAGCGGGCAAGTTGTTCGATTTAATGGTTCTGCCTATGTACCTGCGCAAGCTAACAATTTCACGAACGCGCAAGCCGCAGGTGTTGTTGTCAACGTAAATGGTGGTACGGGTGATTTGATCGTACAAGATGGTCGAATTACGGGGTATTCCGGACTTGTAGCGGGAACTATTTATTATCTCAGTCAGTCTTCCGCTGGATCTATCACATCAACAAGACCTGAGCATGGATTGGTAATTACCGTTGGTGTTGCTTTGAACGAGACGACCCTTCTTGTAAATCTTCGTACTGAAGAAGCAAATCCTGATATTCGTCGTTCTCAATCTCAATCGGGTTGTTCCAATGGACAAATCGTAAGATGGGATCCCACTGCTTTGTCTGGAGCAGGTGCATACGTTCCTGTAGGTGCTACGAGTGTAAACCAATTCGCTCTCGGTATGATTCAGAATGTTTCAGGTAGCACAGGGGATGTTTATTTCTCAGGTCTTGCTCCTACGACTGGTTTGAACGCAGGTCAAAATTATTTTTTAAGCACGACAGCCGGTGCGATTACAAACGTGCGTCCTTTGAACGGTTATGTTGTCACAGTAGGTCATGCGATTTCTACAACAACTATTTATTTAAATTTCACTCAAGTCGTAACAAATACCCCTTTTACGCTCACTCCAATAAATTGGGCGAACAAGCAAGCGTGCGTGAATTTTTGGAGAAGAGTTTCAGGTTCAGGAACTCTTTCATTTGATAGTTCATCTACTTCTGCAATGGGTTTTGGAACGTATTCGATTACTGGCACAGGCATTTGGGAAGCGACAGTAGATACCTTAAATGTTAGCGATGGTTCTCTTTCGAATGTTCACGCTAGGTCTCATTTCCCAGCATCCCCCACTCAAGGGATTGGTGGTGTAGTTCAAACTCGCGTGAACGGTGGCACAGGCACCATTCGTGTAGGGTGCCGTTTTTATGATAAGGATTTGAATTATATCACTCCTGCGGCGAATCAGGAATATTGGTTGCTAAACAGCACTACTTTTACGGCGACAACTTTTGCTGATGGTTATTCGCAAAATCTTTGCCGTAATGAAGGGGGAAGCGTCAACCAATTCCCCGCAAACGCTAGATTCGTTCGCGCTGTTATTGCTGTGGATGTGAATCCCGGTACGGTCTGGTTTGACAATTTTTCTCTTTATAGTTTGAATTTCGCTCGTTATGCCCTCTTTTCAGATGTTGCTCAACTTGCGAACACCGCAAGGTACGCCTGATAGACAGTGGTTTATTCTCGTGGTAGCTTAGTCTCATGAGCAAGATTGTAATACTAGGTGCAGGTGGTTTAGCGCGAGAGGTGTATTGGCATTTACAAGGTCAATACACCGACTTTATTTTTGTAGATGATGTTACAGATACCTCTGAACTAAAACTCAATAATAGAGTTTATCCTGTGGTTAAAAATTGGGATTTTACTGAATACGGTGTGCATTTATTTATCATCGGAATAGGAAGTCCTAACGCTAAAAGAGTTATGGTGGAAAAGGCTCTTTCAGTTGGTTTGAAACCGGCACCTACCTATGTCCACCCCAAATCTTTAGTTCAGGATGCTATTTTGGGTGTGGGTGGTATAATTGCTCCAAATTGCATCGTAACGACAAATGTCTCGATAGGTGACTACGTTGTTTTAAACATCAGTTGCACTGTAGGGCATGATTCTGTTTTGCGTGATTTTGTTACCGTTAATCCTGGCACTCATGTTTCAGGTAATGTAATTGTTGGCAAGAATGTGACTTTAGGTACAGGGACGGCGATCCGCGAGGAAATCGTGATCGCGGATGATGTATCGACAGGTGCACAAAGCGCAGTCGTTTCCGACTTATCACAAGCAGGTGTTTATGTGGGTGTGCCTGCGAAATTATTAAAGTTAAAGAATTAATACTTCAAGTTCTTTATTTTTTTGCCTTTTTTGTTGGTAAATCCAATCTATCAAAAGACAATTGATTTTTCTCATGAATCGATGATGTCCAAAAATAATAGAGAAATCTCTTTGTATTTCTTCTTTCATCATCGCATCGCAATTCCCTGATTTTAAACAAGAGATCGCTTTGAGTAGGAAAAGACTTAAAAGAGTCATTTCTTGGTATTTGGCTTTGTCGTACCCCTTGTTATACATTTTGGTAAATGTATGAAACAAATCCGCTATGTCTTCGATCTTATATCGAGTCATAAGGTGAGTCGCGTTGTTTAGGCTAGGGTCGAATAAGAATTGGACTCCGATATCTTTTGAAAACAATTCTTCTACGTTGTTATAGTTCAAGTACATTTTCGGAAGATTAAAAACTTTATACAACATTTCATGTTTTATCTCTTGAACCGAGTAAACAATATTTTTTACCAAAAGTTCTCGAAATCTTTTTTGAAATTCATCTGAATAAATCCCATCATTGAAATAATCACAAAGTAACCATTCTATACCAACATGTCTTTTGAAATCACCTTCAAATAAACCTTTATATTTTGTTATTTCCAACAGAACTTTTATTGAATCCGATGGAAGATTACAATCAATATAAGTGTTTCTTGTTTGATTATCCGTGAGGTAGGCGAGCTGATAGGTCATTCTCGCCATAACAATCCCGTAAATTTCCATGATCAACGGTGGGTATGCACTAGGGAACAATTCTTTAATGTATTCGATCACAATTTTTGTGAAAGTAAATTTCGGTACAGAATAAATTATTTTTTCGTTACTTTTTAAAGCAGCTACATCTTTGATCGTGAAATTATCAGTTGAGAGTGCCTTAAAACCGGTCGGATTGGATGTACCCTGAATGTCGAGATAGGTATTTTTAAATAAGTGGAACACCTGAAACCTCTCTCAACAGAGTGTTTTCAATAAATCCAAGATAGAAATGCAGAGTATACCATTCCCCTGTGTTTTCTTCGTTCAAAAATCTTCGAACAACGCAAGGGTTTATGTTGTACAAGGTAACCAGTGTTCCGTGTTTAGGGTGAATTGTTGAAACATTCTCAATCACACCTTCGATTCGACCATTTTCATCACAATCGGCTTGTCCGATTTGAAGGCTTACGGTCGGGTCACCTTTACCGAGAAAGAGAATATTTGCGTTGAATGCCCCTAGACGAGATTCGTTGAACCAGTTCGTGCTTTGACCTGTCCATTTTCTCGCCATGATGGTTCGCTGCGTAAATCCACCGTAAATTTTCGTGAACCACGAATAATAGCCGGACTGAGAGAAATCTCTGACAGCATCATAAAGATAATCAGTAGCTTTATTGAGATGTGAATGATTGTCCCAATCCGGTTTCAAAAGGTCATCTTTTTCAACCCAATTTTGATTTCTCATATCAGCTAGGATTCCATCGACATCCGATCCTAAATCGGTAACGGTGTAGCCTTTGTGAAAGTAACTTGTGAGATCCAATTCAATCACGGATTTCACCTTTCATGGTGAGAAGCCTTTTTTTTGTAAGGGTGTTGTTCATGTACCCGTATCGAAAGACAACGGTCAATCGCTCTTTTTCTGTGATGAGCGGCTCTACCCTATGTAACATTGTAGGTGAGATATTGTTCATAATGACCATCGTAGCATGATTAGGTAGGATAAAACTATCACCTATTTGCAAATAACCCCCATCATCTTTGTCAAAATAATCTTTTGACAAATATATGAGCATTTGCACAAACGCTGTGTCAACCGTGTCTGAATGCCAATTCATACCGTGACCTTTTGGGAAGTTATTGACAATTACAGAACCGGAGTCGAATCTACCCGCTATATTTTCTAAAGGTTTTAGGTATTCTTTGAATTTTAACCAATACTTTTTCAAGTTTTCTTGGCAGTTATGAGCAGACACGATGGGATCATCGATATCATCCCATTCAGCAATAAGAGGTGGTTTGTAACCAACATCTCTGTAATCTAGGCTTTCTATAAAATTTATGGACTGGACTATGTGTAGCATTTCATCACAATGTGTTTTTTCTAAACAATTTGTGTAAAAGCCTTTACGGAAAAAATCGTTTAGCATAAGTTATTCTAGCACATCAGAGGGGGTTACAGATGTCTTCAAAATTTCAAGTCAAAGTAAAATTGCTTCGGGGTAGTTCTCTGCCTCCTAAACGTGCTCATAGCGATGATGCTGCGTGGGATGTTTTTGCAGATATCGTAGAAGAGACTCCTGAATTTTTAAGAGTCAAAACAGGAATCGCTGTTCAACCACCTGAGGGTTATAGCTTTCTGGCTTTCCCTCGCTCATCTATTTCAAAAACTGGCTGGATTCTTGCAAATTCAGTGGGTGTAATCGACCATTCATATCGGGGTGAAATTGAATACAGATTTCGCCGTGTGAGAGAAGATGCGCAACCATTTTATATCGGTGAAAGAATTGGTCAGATCAAACTTGTCAAAGACTATGATTTAGATTTCACCGTTGTGTCTGAATTAGATGAGTCGGACAGAGGTGAAGGTGGATTCGGCAGCACAGGTAAGTAGTTAGTTTCAATTAAAAATTCTTTTTTGAAATATTCAATAGTCGACCTGATTTGTGAAGGTATGTATTGTAATTCATCACTAACGATGAAATCCAATTCAGCCCCTAGATGAAAAATTGCATGGTCGTAAATGTCTTTGGTTTCATCACAATACGGTTTGAACCATTTATCATTTCCATGTAGCAAATCAGGGTCGGATATCGATTCATAAAAAGGCTCACAAAAGTGTCTTTCTAAAAGACACGCGTAAACGAGAGCCACTACGAACGGTTTAGCTGGGTAGATAAGTTCTCTGATTTCCTCACGGAAATATCTGATGATGGTGAGGGCTGTATCTCTGTCGGACTCATTCTCTCGATATACGACAGGCTCTAGCTTTTCTACATCATCGAGTATGTCATCGAGATTTGCTATTTTGTGATACAACGCTTGTCTAATTTTATGTTCCCGCATTTTCATACCACTCCAACAGGTGTTTGAATCCATTGCATGAATGGGTAATATCTTTGACTTCTCTGTAGTGCTCTGTAAGGCAATGCCCTTGCCATTTGCATTCAGAACAAAAATAATTGTTTTTGATTTTCATTTTTTCTTTTGTTGCCCAAGCGTAATAGTCATCGAGAGAATCTAATTCTAAGAAAAATTCATGGTCTTTATCATCGAATTCTAATACACCGAATTTTCCAGATGGTGTTATGTAGATATGATTGTCGGAAAAAGCATTTCTTTCAAGGCTGATGGAATCTTGGATATACTGCACGTTCGTTAAGAAAGGCTTGAGTTTCTCTGTTTCGAAAGCAACAACAAATTTCTTTACAAAACTTTCGTATTCAGAGAATTTTGTTTCGAGTTGGTTGTATTGATTCGATGAGTAAGGCTTTATCTCTACGGATTGGATGCAAGGTATTCGATTTAGAATATTTAGCATTTCTTCAAAATCTAAACTCATCAATTTAGGTGATGCGAGCATCAATATCGACACAGGCTTTTTGAGTGTCATCAAATTATTTAAAGTATTTTGAAAAGCGGATCTAGCTTCGAAATCAAAAGAAACTGATAATTCAATATCATCTCTCTCGATAAACCATCTTTTCATTTTTGTAAGATTTGTTATTAAATTTATTGACCCTTGATAGTGATTTTTTATCACATTCATAAGCTGTCTCAAGTAATCATCGGGTAGTATAAGAATTTCACCACCGTACAGGTCAATTTGTTCGATTTTTGAAATTTCGTTAACAGCCGCGAGTCTCTGATCCAACACCTGAAGGTCGATGCGCTTAGGGTCACCTAATTTTTCACCTAGATAGCAGAATTCACATCGCAAATTACAAAGGTAGCTAGGGTTTAATGATATGTTCATAATGGTAATTCAGCTATTTGTTTAACAATATCTGGTGCAAAAAGTTTAGTTTCTATAATCTCAGGTGCTATTTCTTTCATCAAAGAGCAATGCTCTTCCACGAGATTTAGATTTTTGTAGTCCTTGATTGTCTTATGGCAACCGTTACATATCTTAAACATGGGGCAAGTGAGGCATTCGTCTTTCATTCTTTGAATCGTATAGTCCTGTTTCAACGGTAAGAAAAATTGCTTTTCATAAACTTCTTTCTTGAAATCGATCTCGTATTTTTTGTTGTCTTCGAAATTGTCATCTCCGAACGCTCCGCAAGAATGGTACGCTCCGTTCGGTTGAAGGCATCGAATCCCTGAATCGCAATTTCTATTTAGTGGGCATACAGTTGGGACATCTTTCAAACGTGCAGTCATTTGTTTGGTATTGAATTCCCAAGGTGCTAAACCTTGCCTGTAAATTTGAAGGTAAATTTTATAAATTTTGGAAAGTAAAAAAGGCTTGTTTTGGGCACCTGAAGCCATAGCGTAATTTAGTTTACACTCAACACCCATTTTTTTGGCGAGTCGAACATTATCAATCGCTGTATCCTCGTTTTCTTCAGTGATGACTGAAATGAAACCAGGTCGATACCCAACGAGTTCTTTCATCAAGTCACTAATTTTCCAAAAATCATCTTCTGTGAAAACCCTGTTTTTTGAAATTCTTCGGGTATCACCGTAATTGAATGATGTGGCGACTTGTAGCCGTCTGTAGTTTCTAAACAAATCTAGCCATTTTTCAGGTTTTTTGTAAAAATCCCAAAGGTTTGTCGTAAAACTAATAATTGCAGGAAGGTCGTTTTGGTCAAGGTATTCGATTATTTTCCAATAATAACTTGGATTTATAACTAAGGGATCCCCTCCGTTCACGATGATTGTGTTGGTTTGAGGGAATCTCTTGAGAAAATCAAAAATGAGATTTAAGTCTAAAACTTGATTTTTACGATCTGCTATTTTTGTCGAGCTGCAAAAAGTGCAAGCGAAATTGCAAACCTCAGTTGGTTTGATTATTAAATCCATTTTTCGCCTCTATATGTCTGAACATCATTTTGTAAAGGCACTCTTTGAGTTTTTGTTTTCTGGAAAAATATACATGGTCATCTAAAACAAAACAAGAAAACCCGCATCTACTGAAGTAAGGGCAGGATAAGCATTCTTTTTTTGTGATGAAAGATTCGATTATGTTGGCGTTACTTTCGTAGTGGATTTTATTTTGGAAATCTTCAGGCTTGTAAGCCAACTGTCGACAAGTAACCATGCGATTGTTAGGTAAAATAGTGAGTTTGTTAAGACTCAGGCAACTCATGGTGTTATGTTCATTATTCAACCAGTCACTCATCGGTTCCATTTTCGGGTATTTTTCCGCTATTTCGATGAAGAAATTTAGTAATTCTTCATCTGATGGGATCAACAACGCTGCATTTGATTCCGGTGTGTAGTAGTCGAAAGATAGAGGAAAACCTGAATTATAAAGATGATCAAAATAGGATCTATCAGTTTCATGATTTAAAAAGCGTCGGATGGTTGGTCCTGTTAGAACCATGTTGATTGTTGCTATTTTATTTTCGAATAGCATGATGTTTTTATGCCAGAGAGTCTCGATCGAATGTGCGACGGGTCTACCGTGGAAGTCTAAAGAACTACTGAGGCACCAATCACTTTTTGCTTCTGTTAAGCGATTTGTGAAATCTAAAACCGGTTGTGCGTTTTTGAAAGATAAGTTGGATACCAGAATCCATTTCATTCTTTTGCCAATAGATCTAGCAAAATCATCTACCCTTGTTATGAGCGTAAAGTAGTCTTCATAATGCTGAGATGTTCTGGAATCTTCGAACAATTCACCGCCCATCAAAGGGACATTGAATTTTTTCGATGGGTTTTTTTGAACGAATGCGGAGATGGGATCAAATTTATCAACAATAGAGTTTAAACCCGTTGCATCATCGTGGTCTTGCCAACAAAAAGCGCACTTCAAACCACAGATCTGAAAAAGACTGACTTCAATTTCAGCTTCATCAGGGATCTTTTTTTTCAAAAGATTTTTGATATAGTTTTCATCAACTGGACTCTGATATTTTGCTTCGAGAAAATCCGAATAGTTGTTCGACCCATCTTTTATTGTGGGAATTGAAGGTTTTCTCATCACAAATTCCTATCGTCGAGCTCGACTAGCGTGACAACTAGAGTGACATGAGCAGTGGCAAAAAGTGTGGTCACAGTAATTTTGTATATTTAGAGATTCCGCTGCTTTGTTATTCAAGTTTGTCACAAAAGCATTCAAGGCTGATGCTGAAATAATAGATCCGGTCGCCGGACCTGTGATTGTATCTATCTGGGAATTCAAACTAGCATTTTCTACATCTCTAGCTATGATACGGTTACCGAAATTTATGTCAAAACGAGTCGTACAAGACCTGGTTTGAGCGCCATGTTGTAAATATTGAAACCGTGTGCATCTTTTAGCTAATTCTCTGAAATTTGTTACAATCGTGGATGCTGTAATGAGGGATTGTGCGGCTCCGTAGTTAGCCTCGCTATAAGTAGCTACTTTATAACCTAAATAAACTGCGCATCTTTCTGTGTTGGTCGCAGGCGTGAAATAGTTCCAAGCACCTTGGGGGTTAGCGACAGGAACTCCATTCGACTCTCTAAACCACACTGCGCGAGGGTTGCGATCATTCGGTATAGAATTACCATCATCTTTCATTGTAGTTCTTGTGATGGTTGCACCTACTGTAGCCATTACATCTCTCCCTTTTTGTCCCATTTTTCGATAGGGCATTTTGTAGCTGATATTTTAGCCTTAACAGCCATAATGCAACCGCAAATTTTACACCTACCAATGCCAAGCACTTTTATGTAATTTGGGCAAGATGCGCATATTTTAAGGCGATCGTCATATTGTTTTTTAGGTAATAGCATTTTCTTTTCCTAATTTATCAAATTCTTGATCTAGTTGGTCTAAAAATTCTTTTGAGAAAGTCTCATTTAAAGTCGCTCGCATCATATTAAAAGATGATAAGAAACTCTCATCAGAATCGCTGATTATTTTGAATAGGAGTTGATTATTAAAAGCAAAATTTTCGAACTGGTGTGTGAACCATTTCAATTCACTTATTGCAGGGCGTGATGTAAAAATATTGAAGAAACCTGAAATATTGTAAAGATTGACAAAATTAACACCGCAGTAATTTGGATCCAAAATATCTTCGTATGCATCCAAACTTGTTTGAGGTGATGAAACTCTAATCAATAGCAATAGACTTGAATCAACAATCAAAGACCATTTATCCACTAAATTTTTGTGCAAAGTATAAAATTCATCGACCTCTTCATTGGTCAGAAAGTCTTGCTTCAGGAATTCACCTGAAAAATCTTTACTTCGAAGTACGACTGCACTCGCAGCATAATTAAGATCTTTATTCTTGATGATTGTTTTCATCTTGAAGTAAGTCAAAAGAAAGTCGAATCTCTCTTGCTTAGATGTTCCTGTAAAATCAAAATCCGCTTGAATTTCGAGGTTTGATAGATATTGAAGGAGAATATCACCTTTGATAGTGCTGTTTACGTAATCAACGATATATTTGATTTTACCTGCGTCTCTGTCGGCTTTATTAAGAAAAGCATCCTTCATTTCATCAACACTCAGAGGAGCTTTCACTCTTTTTGTAATTACTTCGCTCATAAAGATGCCTCCTTAAATCTCTGCAAATCATCGTACTGATGATAATAATCGTTTGAATGTAAATTTGTTTTTATTTTTTTCATCAGACTTTTAGGTGCTGCACAAATATCACCTTCCCACGCGAGCTGATGACAATCCCCGTTACAGATGTCCCTTACTTCGCACGTTGCGCACAACGGGTTTCTCACAGCTTCACATGCGATTTCTTTCATCCGACCTTTGCTAAAGATTATGTCGTAAATCTTCCAGTCGATTTGAGCGTAGGGCTTTTCTACCGCTGAATTTGGACATCCTGATATTGTTCCATCAGCGTTCAAGGTAAATATTTTTTGCTCACAGTTTCGACATCTTTCTCCTGTGTGAGCGGAGTTTAAAAAAGATGTGACCACACCATCTAAAAGAATGTTGTGGATTTTTTCTTGGTAGTTGTACTTGAGTGTTTGTTCCCACATTTTTAACATGTAGGCATCTAAATCTCTGTTCGATGGGGTCAATCCATCATTTATTTTTGCATTGCCGTTGTTTGTTATTCTTTCAAAAGCTATAAATTTGATACCTAGGTCTATCATTTTTTGTATGATTTCTTTTGGTTCTTTTTCAAGCGCATGTTTTGATAAAGAAACCATCACCGTGACAGGGTAACCTCTGTCCACAAGGGTGCGAACATTTTTTTCCCATAACTGTTCTGCTTTCAGCGTTGGGAAACGGATCTTTGAATCCCATGATGTTCCAAATTGTCTTTTCTCTGTAACTTCATCGATAAGTTCTATCTTTTCATCCGTCAAAGGAAAAACAAGGTTAGACTGAAAAGTCCAAGCGACTTTGGATTGTGGTTTTTTTGGATCGTTCCATAAATCTTTACAAGTTCGATAAACTTTTTTGATATCTTCCAAAGGTGCGATTAGAGGCTCACCTCCGTGAAAAGATATCGTACCTCCGTTTTCAATGCACGGGAAAGTTTTGTTTAATCTTTGTAAAAAAGATATCACCTTGTCTGGATCGAAGAATATCTTTCGACCCTTTGAGCCGCTAGTAAAACAGTGGTTACAATTTAATTGGCAGGTTTCTGTTGTTTTTAGATAGATCATCAGTTCTTTCATGTTTCTACCTTAACAGAAGATGTTGAGTATTTACATGACTTCGCTTTTTTGCATTCATCTGAACAATATTTATCCCATTTCGAACGAGTAACGAAATACACTTTCGAGTCACATCTGCGAATCAAATCTGTTCCATAGTAACGGCAAAAAAGACTAAAGTTGTAGAGCAAGATGCCTGAAAACCAATCACCGTTCTTGTCTCCAATTCTTACCCTGCGTTCTAAGTTACCTTTTTTATCCTCGCTTTTGTTTTCTCGCAAGCTAGACAGATAAAAGTTAGCCCATGATGAGAATCCTGAATCGAAGTTTTTGTACGAGAGAATGTAATCGATGTGATCCTTGAATTTTGTTTGGACAAGTTTGTAACCTTCCAAATGATGATCCTTCAAAGATTCACGATGCTCCTTGACAATCTTCTTGTCTTCGTGTTCTGGGAATATTGATTCAAGCCGCAGTAAAAAAGAATCCACTGCGTTGTAGTCGATTTTAGAATTGAGGAACTGTACGAAAAGAGGCTCTTCAGCTAGTTTTTGATTCTCTCGTTTGGATTTCATCCAAGCACCTCACAATCTTTTCACAATTTTCATCAGAAAACTCAGGGATAACAAGTTTTATAGTCAACAAATGGTCACCGTAGGTGTTCCGACGCACATCAAAAAATCCCTTTTTCTTTAATCTGATTATCTTGTCAGGTTGGAGACACCGTGGCAAGTCAAATGCGACTTCACCATGCAAAGTTTGAAGGTGCAGCCTGCTTCCATTAAATACATCTCTTAAAGAAACCTTTAGCATCGATAGCACATCCAATCCTTTTCGGGTCATGTCCCCGTGAGGAACGATGTGGATTGTGGCTACAACATCATCAGCGGCTACAAGTTGATGACCATCCGCGACACTGCGCGGTATATTTAACTCTGCTTGATGAGTTTGGTTAGTAAACCCGGCTCCTAAACAATCGTTGCATGTTTTTACTACGTTTCCTTGAGGATCAAAAGATGATGCCCCTACACCCCCGCAAGCTCGACAAGTTTTAACTTCCTGATAAAAAACATGTTTGGTGCATCCTGTGAAAGATTCTTCGAAAGAAATGTAAACATCTGTGTAAATCGTGCGGCGAGCAGGTGGTTTTTTTGCGTTGAACATGTCACCGAAAAAGGATTCAAGATCGGAGTCCCAAGAAAAAATAGAATTTTTTCGAGAACGGTAATTTTTTAAGTTTTGCTCACTGTTGATTAAAGAGTAAGCATCCGTGATTGATCTGAATTTTTCGATGTCACCCCCTCTGTCGGGGTGATGTTCCAGACTCAGTTGTCTGTAGCGTTTTTTTATTTGCTCCAGTGTCACATCATCGGATAAACCTAGAATTTCGAAGGGGTTCATGCACCCCCCATGATCTTCATCAAATTATCAATTTCTGATTCTATGTTATCTAGATCCCTCAGCAATTCGCTTTTTTCACAGTCGAGCGACAACATTTCTTTTTTCAAGGCGTGCTTGTTACAGTGAAAACATCGCACCTGACCTGAAATAGGTTCATTTTCGTTGGATGTGTAGAGACCTGTCTCTAAGTCAAGAGACGCCTCTCCTTTTTCGGAAATCACTTTGCAAAGTGCATCACCGTTAATCAGGTACTTTTTACAATCTTTATTTTTACAAGTATAAACCAACACGTTGCTATTATATGAAGATGTCGGGTTGGAATGAAAAAAGAGTTGAAACTTGTCTTCTCAAGCTGTCTGGTTTTCTCAGATTAGAGAATCATATCATAAGATCTTATCCGAAGAATCCAAAAAAAGGCACGGATGTTGCCGATCGCTTCAAAAAAGATGTGTTTCCTGAAATAGTTTCGGACGTTGTGGATAGTATCTCCGCAAAAATCCTGTGCGGAGATGCCGTTGATGAAAATGTTGTCATCCGTGAAATCACTCATCGACTAAATACAGAATTAGTGCGGTTGGGGGTTGCCATGATGCCCTACATGAGTCAATAATGGTTCTGTGACTCTCAATAAATTTTTAGAAAAGCACTCTAATAAAAATGATGCTCTGTTTCGCGATTACATATCATCGCGAGGATTGACAGTAGCGGACAGCGACCCGTTTCAAATCGGGCTCTATAAAAAGAATTTTAAGGATTGTAACGACTTTGGGATCCCTAGGTCGATTGAAACAGCTATCTTGCTTCCGATATTTGATGACTTGCTACAACCCGTTGGTTTTGAATTGCGCAGTCTTCAACAAAAAAGGCACCACAAGTGGTTTATGCCTGACGCTAGATATCAATTTTTTGGGTTGAATAGGTGCTCGCTCGAATCAATCTGGGAAACAGAAGAGGTCTTTCTCGTTGAGGGTACCTTCGATGCTGTTTCTTTTTCTCTTTTCAAGCCTAATGTCTTGAGTTTGATGGGCAACAAACTTTCATCCGGTCACATACGGTTTCTTAAAAGGTATGCAAAAACTGTATGGTTCTGCCTAGACAAAGACAAGTGGGGGATGATAATGCAAGATAAAATGTCCGCCGAATTGCGATCCAAGGGAATGAACATAGGTTCGATGGAAGCTATCGTTTTTTCTGATGGGGTAAAAGATGCCAACGACTTATTGAAAAAGGTTGGGCGAGAACGATTTATCCGGACTTTATCACAACGCTATGACTCTGGTTTTAAGGGGATTTTCTGATGGGTTTGATTAAAAAAGCAGCAAATTTTACTGTAATTTCAGTAGAAGGTTTAAAAAAATGTAAGCCCGTCGAGATTGAAAACGCCTTATCCAAAGGCAGAATCAAGGACATCAAAGGATCAGGTGATATGGAGGCTTTTGGCTTCTGTAAAATAAACGATCCCTTCGATTTCTCGGTTGCGTATAGCAACGGTGTTTTAGGTTTTGGTTTGAGGCATGACAAAAAGAAGATTTCTAAAGGTCTCTTCAGGAAGTTGTATAAATCTGAATTACGTCAAATGGTTTCGAATCAAGAGAGCGGAAAAAAGAAGAAGAGACTTACGAAAGATGAAAAAAGGTACGCGAAAGAAGAAGTTCTTTCGCGCATGTACGCTGAATCTCAACCCATCGAAAAAGTATCCGAGGTTCTATTCAATTTCCAAGAAGGTCTTGTGTTTCTTGGAGCCACTAACGCTCATGAGGTTGATGGGTTTATTTATCACTTTTGTGAGTGCGTGAGGTCAATTTCTGAGCCGGAGCTATCTGTTTGGTCACCTGAGGCTATCGAAACTGCGACAAAAGGTACTAAGGAGAATTATCAAAACGCGTTATTGACTTGGATTTTGAACAAGTCTGTTTCCGAGCCTGAGCGCGGCTGGGTCGCTCAAAGTGCAAAATTTTATGATGGTGTTTCTACGATCACGATTAAAAGTGACCAAGAGCTTCCAACCGAAGCATGGTTCTCAAGTTATAAAGACCGTGTGGTAGATGCTCTTTATTTTTCGATTAGGGATAATGAAAAAAAAACGGATGTTTCCCTCTCACGTGGAAATTGGTCTCTGAAGCAAGTCAAATTTAAACCTGAGATCGTACACGAGGATGTAGAATCAGCGTTGTTTGAACGGTACAATTCTTTACAAGAAATAGTCACCAAAGTTAAAAAATTGGTGGATGAATTCAGCGAAATCCGAGGCACTAAAAAAGAAAGTGACTTTTGGGAACAAGCTCATGAAGATGCCAAGGAAAAGATTAAATCGGAGGTCGAAGTATGAATTTCACTGTATTGTTTGAAATCATCAAAGATGGACTCGCAAAAGTTTCTAAAGGTCTCATCGAGAAATCTGAGTACGGTAAAGTCATTAAATTGGCTGCGACTAAAAATTCTATTTCTTTAGTCACGACGAACGGAGAAACAGATTACCGTTGGACATATACCAAACAAGAAGACTCCGATTTCCAAGTGGATAAAGAAGGTTCTGTAACAATAGTGGCTGAAAAATTGTTAGGGGCGCTTGATTATCTGAATGGTGAAGTTTCTATGTGTTTGGAAGATAACCTTCTAAAGGTATCATCGAATAAGGTTCAGTTAGAAATCAAAACATCGGACATCGACATCGATGTAATTTCTCCCACCACACCTCAAATCAAGTTTCTTTTTAATTCATCAAAAGAAATACCGAAGATTTTGCACACGATGAGTGATGACCCTAGTAAACCGAAAATGTTAGGCTTGTCGGTTGATCTTTCATCATCCGATCCTGAAAAAAAGTTGATTACTTTTAAAGCCATCCAGCCTAACCGAGCTTCAAAAATTGAGTTGGGATTTGAAAGCGTAGATAAAATCAGTAAAAAAATTGTTGTGCCTTGCTTTTTGGCAAAAATGATGGCTTCTGAGAAGATGCTAGGTTTTTCGATTGAGAAAAACACCTTGATCGCTTGCTTCGAAAATTATGAGGTAAGAACCCCTCTTTCAGATATCCCGTTTATGAATCCTGATTCAGCGTTTTCTGCCTCTGCGACAAGATCAGTCAATTTTCCGAGGGCTGAGCTTTTGAGAGCCCTGAAGATGATCAAATCAACGGACAAACAAAACTCGGTGGCGAAGTTTTCGATTTTTACGGATTCAACGGAAATCACAGCCTACAATGAACAAACGGGTCGGAGCAGAGTCAGTGTTAAAAGTGAATCACCTGAAAATTTTAACATCTCTTTGAATTTTAAATTCATTCTTGAACTCCTCGGTTCTCTTGACACCGAAGACTCTGTGGAATTTAAAACTGAGGGTAAGATTTTCGTTTACAAGAAAGATAACCTACACTTTGTGACGACAGTGTTTGGAGCATAATGTTTTCGAAGAAATACCGCCCCCGTACATTCAAAGACTTGATTGGGCAAGAATCAAACATAGTCATTTTGAAAGAAATTCTAAAAAGGGGTGCCGTTGTACCTTTGATTTTCACTGGTTCTTTTGGTTCAGGGAAGACCTCAGCGAGCCGTGTTTTTGCTAAAGCGATGCTTTGTAAAAATAGGACACAAGATCAAGAGCCTTGTGGGGTATGCTCATCTTGCGTTGATTTTGAAAAAGACCAGAACATCAACTATCAAGAAATTGATGCAGCTAGTAATGGCGATGTTGATTCTATACGAACTCTTCGCGAGCAGGTGAGTTATCAAGCTGTAGGCTCACGTTACAAAGTAACTAACATTGATGAAGCTCATAATATCACAAAACAAGGCTACAACGCTTTATTGAAAATTCTTGAAGAGGGTGTAGCTCACCACGTTTTTATTTTTTGCACCAACGAGCCTGAAAAAATGCTTGAAACGGTGCGAAGTCGGTGTTGGAGAATCCACAGTACACCCGTCAGAGCTGATCAGTTGAAAAACCATTTAAAGAAGATAGCTGAGACAGAAAATCTAACCGCTGATGAGGATGCGTTACATTTGATAGCGCAGATTACCGCTCCTCATATTCGCGATGCTTTGAACGTGATGGAATTCCTTAGCTTCAATAGAAATATCAATAAAGAAGATGTCGAAATTTATTTCCATCTATCTGAAGTTAAAGATATTTTGACTTTGATCGACTCTTTAAATGAACCTGCAAAGGTGATTAGCATTTTGGATGGTTTGGTTTCAAAAATGGATAGCACATCGTTATTCGACAAAGTTTTAAATACTTTGTTGGATTTAGAAGCTATCCGAATTAAAGCTAGAAACTCAGAGTCTTTTATATTTTCAGAAGATATGGAGAGAGTGGCTCATTCTGGGAAAGATTTTTTGGCAATCTCCCATCTTTTGCTTCGAATTGAAAAACCTGTCGATGGTATTTACTTAAAACATCTTATTCTTGAAGCATCTCGTTTAGTGAACGGTTTGTCTTTTGAAATAAATCCGGTAAAGATTCATCATGAAACTTTTCACATATCAGAAGATGCGCTTTTTGACAAAATTGAAGTGCCTACGATTGAGTCTATTGTATTAAACGGATCATCGATTAACGACTCTTCACCTGAAATTAGACCTCCACCAAAAGAAAAAGTGACTAAATCAGGTTTCCATTACGAAGGTTCGGATGATGTACAAGTTAAACACGAATCAAACATAGATTTGAGAAATCATGACAACTATAAATTGCTTCGAAAGAAGAAAGATGCACCGACAGAAAATAATGTAAAGCCTAAGAAACAGAAGTCTTCCGACCCTCTTTCGGAGCCTGTGTCTTTTGACACCGCTGAACGATATCTCAAGGATAAAAATCGTTAAATTTCTATTCGCCTATAATTAGGCTATATGGCGAATAAAACATCCGAAAAATTTAAAGCAACAAAAAAGCCACTAAAAGCTGTGAGAAAAAACCCTCATAGCAAAAAGGTCAAGAAAGTAAGATCCCCTGAAGTTTACAAAGAAGGCTGGGTTGCTTTGGAACTCACCCAAAGGGGTGAAACTGAACGTAACATCGGTATGCTCAAAGAGCTTGTGATTAAAAATTTAGGTAAATCCGATGTAGATGTTTTTATTCCTATTCATTACCAAGATGAAGAATTCTTTGAGCGGAATATCGTTTTGTTAAGCGGTTATTTTTTTATTAAACATAGAGTTGGTTTACCCTACTATAAATTAAAGGACAGTAAGTTTTTTGAGGGTGTCGTTTGTGACCCTTCAACGCAAGCCGTTCAGATTGTACCTGAAGATCAGATCAAGAATCTTTTTGACCAATTTAATAAAATTGCAAAAGATGCGAGCCTTGTAAAAGTAGGTGATACGGTAAGAATTCTTGATGGTCTCTACAAAAATTTAATAGGCAAGGTCGTTAAGGTAGTAAAAAAAGATAATTTGTGCATAATCGATGTTACTAGCTTAAAGTCCAGAAATATTACCGTATCTGCTTCATTCCTATCAGTCACCGTAGTGGAGGACGATGAGAGTGACGTTGTGACGTTTTTTTGAGGTGATGTGATGGGGGGTTCTATCTTTGTTCAAAGCATCGACTCTACTGAGTTAGAGTCGCGATTTTCAACGGAAGACCGAATCCCTTTTTTCGGACCTTCGAAATACTCTCTCGATGATTTGAAGCCTTATTTGGCTATGTTGCCAAAAAAAGAGGCTGATCTAATCTTGATGTACCACATTCTTAAAAAAGACCAAAAAGAGATCGCTAAAATTCTCAATTTGTCTCAGGGTGGAGTATCGCATCGTATTGCTCGGGCAAGAGAACGACTTAAATTTTTGATTTCTATTCCAAAATTCACTCGAAACGAAATGTTTGAGGAACTCACTGGAGTGATTGAAGAGGAAGTTGATCTTGTTATTATGTGGGAATTATATCGGACGACTTGTCAGTCACAGGTTGCAGGTATCGTCGGAATGACCCAATCTCGTGTGCGTCACCGTTTTATGAAATGTCTGAAAATTTTAGAAGATAAATGTAAATTAAATTCTGATCTTGATAGATATTTTGATGCTTTCACAAAAATTTCTAATAATTTTAATATATTGCATGAGATATCTCTACCGAAATGGGAACATAAGAATAGAGATTACGTTGACATCAGAATTCCTAACTCCAATAAAAAATAAATAATGAGTGTATTTGAGGAGTCTCTGATGCGTAAAAAATCGGATACAGATCCATCGTGCCCAAACAAGGCACCTGTTGATTTATCTAAAGAAAATACACGTTCCCAACTTCCAGGAGAGCGTGTAGATAATCCGTATAGGCAACTACACCCCTCTTTCGTTCGGAAACTGTACGACCGTACTGATGATATAAAACAAAAACATTTAATGTGGCACGCGCTAAAAGAATGGTCTCGTCAATTTTCAGATTCGATGAGACCGTTCCCGAATGAAATTTATTTCTCGGATATTGCTGATAAGGTAGCTTTGCGTTTTGCTGAGGTTGCTTACCCGCATAGAAATTTGTTCTATTATCAAGATGCCGAGACAACTCAGCACCCTAGTTTCGAAAGTTTCGGTTTTATGCCGAGTAGCTTGGAATCCCTATCGGGAGATTCTACTGATTTACCTGCATCTATAAAGGAACCATTTAGTGTTCCAGTTGAACCGGATGCGGAAAATCCGGAATGGGCTAACGGGTCTTTATTGAATCCAACAGATGGTCCTACAAAGGAGAGATTACGCATGAGTTTTTTTGATAACTTCATTTGGGGAACCGATGACTCTGTTGATGTTTATTTGAAAAATGCATCAGGTGAAAGAACTAAAATAAAAGTCGCTGATTTACATAATTTTACTAAGATCAGTGAGAATGTTCTCATTCATAAGAGTGAGCGTGACTTGTGGGCTATGGAAACTGATGAAGATGGTAACATAGTCATCAGCAGACTGTTCAAAAATGAGGTTATCTAATAATCATGTCCAATAAAAATATCGATTCCTTTTTGGTAGACCACGAGTGGCTTGAGGCTAACGATAAACAAAACGCCCCTTTCTCAAAAAATCAATCTCATGAACAGCTTGATGCTCTCGCAGATGCGTTCTCCTTTGAACCACCGAAAAAAAGAAAAGCTAACTTTGAAGAGGTAACTTCGATCATCGCTAACGCCAAGCGTGAACTGATGTTAGGTCGTTCGATGGAACATATTGAGCGTACAGTCTTCGCAAATGTTTCACCTGAGATTCGTGCTGTGGCTGAAAGGGAGATAAAGAAATTATCTTCTGAGGAAGGGTTGTTGGGAAATGTTTACATTGATCCAGCCGCTTTTTCTTCATGCGAAGATGGTTCTAAGTTACTCAGAAACAACCGTGTTGCGACATTCGCTAAAAAGATGGCGTCTTGTGGAGGTTGTTCTCAGAATCAAGGTGGGTTCTGTCGCCTTTATAAAAAGGCTCTCGTATCTGAAGTAAATTTTGATCAAAAAACTTTAACTCATTACAAGCAACACCTTGTTTCCTCAGGAAAAATTGCATCAGGGTATGAGATTTCATCGAAGGTTGAATTACAAAACGCATTTTTGTCAGTTTCATCCAAAAAAGCTCAAGCCAACTCTGTAGTTTACCATGATGAATCCAAGAGAGTGGTTTTAAAGAGTAAAACATCTGAATCTACTGTTTCGAAAGAAGCGCGAGATATCGCTGCTGATCTTTCGAAAAGACTTAGCGCGGGGATGGAGCCCTCTCTTTTCAAAGAGTACGTCACATCGCGTTACGGGTCATCGATTGAAAGTTATAGCAGTGTAATTAGAAAATATGCAGATCTTGTCGGAAGTATCGGTCGCGTGTTTGTAGAGATGGAACCTTTTACAAACATCGAAGATGCACGAAAGTTTTTTGCTAAACATAACCCTAATGTTAAATATGTTCTTGCTGATTCTCGAAAAAAATATACTCCGATCGATGAAAAAACTTTGGGTAAAAAAATAATTTCAAATTTATCACAAATTCCTGTATCGGAATGGGAAAAAAACCTAAAAAGAGCTGGTAAAAAATACGACTCTAAAGAATTATCTTCGAATCCTGTCGGGGTAACCAAAAAGGCTTTTCTTGATGTTAATCAAAGTAAAAAAGCTCTGCATGAAAATAAATTTGAAATGGAATCTGATTTCGACCTAGATGGTTTTGACCCTAAATTAGCATCGGAGTCTGTTCGTAATAAAGATCAGATAGAAACTCAATTACGCATGGGTCACCCTTTGACTTCTATCCTGAAGCATAACGAGAGGGTGAGTTCCACCACAATCTCTCAGATTGTTAAATCGTATTTTGAAACAACATCTGTTGTTCAGGCAACTTTGTTTGATACTCCGTGCCAGTCTCCCCATAAAATCAATACACACGCGAAGATTGCAGCAAAAAAAGAATGTTCATCCTGCCCCTATAATAAAGGTGTGCTTTGCACAAGGCTTGATCGGTCTTTCACGGTGTATGCGAATAAATCGGCTTCCACATCTACGGTTTCAGAAATTAAAGTGACCAATAATAAGGTCGCGGTAACCGTAGACAAAAATCTTGAAGTTGAGCTTGAGGAAAGTGGGCTAGACGATAGTATTTCTAAATACATCTGAACCTGATCGGGCATTTTAAAAGGAATTTTTATGCCCGATAATAAAAAACCTGAAATTGATCCAAATTATCCTGAGTTCGAGATTGAGTCAGGTGAAGATATCGCTGATTTAAAATCTCGGGCTGAAGAAATTATTCAGCAAGAATTGAAGCGGCAGCAAACTGTCAATCAAGGTTTAGCCACTTCGATAAAAATCGAATCTGTTCCAAGTAAATTCAAATCATCTCAAACTCAGTTAAATTCTCAACCTCAAGAGATCGTACCGGCTCCCCCTCCAGAAATTGTTGATGAAATTCGACAACAAAAGAGAGACTATATTGCTGATGACAATCTTTTGAAGATTGTCAGAAGAGGTTCCAATTCTTTTGAACTTCTTGACAAACTTATTGAAGAAATAGCTGAAGAAACAGCGAGTATGAAATTCGATAGAACCTTCAATGAGGGTAAAACCGCTGACACTGTAAAAATTGCAAAACAGAGATCAATAGTTTTAAAAAGTATTGCGGATCTTATTGTCACTAAACGCGAGCTTGCTCAGAATGAGGTTTTGAACCTCAAGGGTAAAAAAATGCAAGCTGTTTTTAAGTTTCTAATCGGTCTTGTCCGAGATTCTTTGGCTCAGGTTGAAGGTGTGAGTGACGAGCAAAAAGAACTTTTTTTCATGAAATTACAGAAAAATTTGGTAAATTTCGAAGATAGAGCCACGGAAATCGCTGATAAAATTGAGGCGGACTAATGAATCTCTCAGAGATCGTAGGTCAAGTTAGCAAAGAAAACACTCAGGATACCCCACCTGTAGATATCATCACTTTTTGTGAAGCACCTTGGGGTTTGAACATGAATAAAACGACAGGTAACACCTGCCTGCGTCCTGTTCAAAAGATAATTCTGAAATGCTTTGATAACATACCTCTCGATGATAAAGAAAAAATAATCATCGTGCGAGATCATTTGAATGAACAGGAGATGTATCGTTTTACAGAGAAGGGATACCTTTCCTATTTGTGGAATGAAGGTCGTACAAATCTTCGAGAACAAGTATTTTCTGTTGGAAGAAACGAATTAGTTTTGGTGTGTGGGAGACGATCGGGAAAGAGCAAACTTGGTGCAATCGTTTCTGCCTATGAAGCATACAAGTTAATCAAAAAGCCTCACCCGCAAAAACACTATGGAATCACTGATGATGCTGAAATTTACATCAGTACCGTAGCGACCTCGACAGACCAAGCTCAACTTCTTTTTAACGATATCGCAGCCTACATCGATCACAGTGCTTATTTTACTCGGTACAAAAATCCTCCAACTCTTCAATACATGACTTTGCGCACCTTGAGAGACCTTGAATCTCAAAACAGCAAATCATCTTCAATAATCATTCAAGCCGCTCCGTGTTCTGCTCGTGGTTTGCGCGGTATGTCAAACATGGTGGTAATCATGGATGAGCAAGCGCACTTCGTGGATAGTTCAGCGAATACATCTGATACAGTGATCTACGATGCCGTGACACCATCGACGCTTTCATTTGGTAAAGATGCTAAGATTTTAAATCTTTCATCCCCTCTCAATAAACAAGGGAAACTCTGGGAGCTATACAACCAGTCTTTTGGTTCAGAAAAAATTCTCATGTTTCAAGTCCCTACTTGGGAGATGTACCCCGACATCGATTCATCAGAATTAAGAGAGCGGTACCGCAGAAACCCTGATGTCTATTGGTGTGAAATCGGTGCTAAATTTTCAGACACCGTGAAATCTTGGATGCCAAGGGAGCAACTTTTGCGGTGCGTGGAGCCTGATTTGAAACCTAAGATGCGGGGTACTCCAAGAACCTTGCACTTTATGGGTGTCGACATCGGTTTGAAAAAAGACATGACCGCTTTTTCAGTGGTACATATCGAGCATTTCAAGGAGCCTGTCTTTGATTTAAATGGTAATCTTATAGATGAAGTGATCGTTCCAAAATATGAAATGGATTATCAAGAAGTCATGCAAGCAGGAAAAGGTTCTTACGCGGGCATGGAATTTCTTGATTTTGATATGATTTCCGAGCGTATCGAATCCATCTGTCGAGAGTTTTCAATACAAAAAGGTCTTTTTGACCAGTATAACGGGGTGCCCTTAAAACAGGCTCTTGATAAAAAAGGTCTAAATCAATTCGAAATGATGTATTTTGACCGTCGGATCAATTCAGAGCTTTACAACAACTTCATGTTACAGGTTATCGATGGTAAATTAAGGTTATTTGATGAAGGGGCTACATCAGATAAAAACGGTGAATTTATCTCTGAGGTGCTTGACCTTCAGAGTGAGTACATATCAAAATACATAACTCTAGTAGCTGCACCTGAAATCGAGGGTAAACACGATGACCGATCTGATAGTTTCGTTCGTGCGTTGTGGTGTGCTACGCAATGGGCTGTTCAGAAAGGGTCTATGGATATTTCTTCGACAGCCGTGTATGATTCAGCGAATGCATCTCAGACAATCCGTAAACAAACATTTGGTACGAGTTATATCGATCCTAAAAGAAATTTGCGGCGTAAAAATTCAAGCCCTTATTCGGTGTTTTACAATAAGAGGTATAAATGAAAAGGTTGTCTAACCAAACCTCAGCGAAAAATCACCATAAGCAAGTTTGTGAAAATGCATCTCGTATTGAGCGCGATTTGCATGAGCTGACAGCAAAAGTTTCTGATATTCAGAAGTTTTATCGTGACCAGTACGCTGATAATTTTCAAGATCAAAGTCTGATTCGTTCAGCCGAAAATGAATTGATTCGCTTGAACAGAAAAATATCATCTTTACAAGTTGTGCTTAAACATCTTGCAAATGTAAGATTCCCTGAATTAAAAATGGAAAATTCAAGTAATCAATCATCTAATAAGATTGATAAGAATGTTAGAAATAAAATCCTCCAATTAAAACCTGAAGAGGATGGGGTGGAATAATGGCGGAACGTAAAAAAAGAAGTGTGATTCAAACCGATAAGAACCCGCACCCATCTCGTTCTAAACGATATGTGAAATATGCTACCGCATCGCAGAACATGAACAAACGCGTTGCTGCTGATGTCATGTCATCTGGTGCTAATAATATTTTTTCTTTTCAGCTAGGCACCGACTTTCTTGAAAAGCCGCAGAACCTCAAAGAAAAAAGAGCTGTTTATCGTTATTTGGCATCTTCTGATGAATTTATTTCTAGGGCTTTAGAGTTAAAAGTTTCTATCCCTTTATCTAAAACGCGTCTTTCCGCTCCGGATGGTCGTGATGTTGAACAGTGTCAATTTATTCTTAACTTTTTTGAAAAAATGTGCAAAAAAGTGAGGTTATTTGAACGCCTTTGTCAAATCGTTTATGAATACTATCTTCATGGGGTTGCGTACCCTTTCATAGAAGATTCCGAAATCGAAGATAGTATAAAAGAATTAGACAAAGAAATCGAAGAAGCCCTTTCAGAGCAGAAAAAACAGCTCTCTAAGGACAAACCTTTGTCAGTTGATAGATACGATAGAAATAAGCAATATGGTGGTTGGAGTCGAATTATCATCCTACCTCCGGATTCTGTCGAGGTCACTACCTATCCGTTTTCAGATAAGGTTGATGTGAAGGTCATACCTCCAGCTCATGCAAAAAATCATGAGCACACTGTGGGCGCGACTGAGGAAGTCGATTCAGATATTCCAGATGCGATCATTGAATCAATGAAGGATGGTAAAATTCTACTCGACACTGATCCGCATACGGGTTCTTTTATCCATGTTTTAAAACGGGGTGGTAGTTACTACGATGATATCGGTCAGTCGTTGTTAGACCCTATTTTAGGCACTCTGGTTTATCGAGAAAAATTACGTCAAGCGCAGACCAGCATCGCATCACGTCACATGACACCTATTCGAGTGGTCTGGGGTGAAAATCTTTCCCAAATGCACGTTGAAGAGTTGAGAGCCCAAGTGGACTTAGCTTTGCAAGACCCTGATTACTCCATCATCGCTAACTATGAAATTAACTGGCAAGAATTCGGTTCAAGCGATCGTTTGCTTGACTTGACATCGGAGTACGAAGAAACCGAAAAGCGGATGATGGTTGCTTTGGGTTTCACGAGCGAAATTCTGCGCGGGGAAGGTACCTACGCAGGAAATCGTCTGAATCTTGAAATTATCAACACAGAGTTTCTACAGTTACGTGAAATAATTTCTGATTTTGTAGAAGAGTATATTTTCGCTCCTGTCGCTAAACGCAAAGGTTTTTATGAGATCGATGTTTTTGGAAACAAAAAACTACTCTATCCAAAGTTGAATTTCAGTCGTCTAGCACTGAAAGACAACGGGGAAGTGTTTGGGCAGCTTCTTGATTTGTATCAAAAAGGTGCCGTTCCAGTTTCTTATATTCTCGATCTATTCAATATCGATGACAAGGCTGCGTTCAAAGAACTCAAGGATGACCTTTTCACACCGAAAGATTCAACGTACAATGAAATGCTTCGTAATTTGCATCAATCTGTCGCGACCAAGATTGCTGATGGAACAAACATCGAAGACCTTTTCATCAAACATTTACAAGATATCGGTTTGAAAAAACAAGCTGCACCAGAGCAAGATGGTGGTAATCCTCGTTTCGCTGCGAAGAAAAAAAGTTAATCAGTTTATATTGAGGTCTTAATGGTTGCTGAGAAGTTCATACAGAATGTGAAAGCCTTAACCGACAGGTGTGTGCTTAATCAAGATGAATTAAAACTCATTATGGTTTGTATACAAGAAGCTGCAACGATCAGTCCTGTGGAGTTGATGAGTCTTTTAGATAATATCGACACCCTCCTTGATGAGGGTCAGCGCGAAATTTCTCAGGAAGAAATTGATGCACTGAAAGCGGAGCTTCTTGGAGATGAAGATACGGAAGAGGGGTCTAATTAAATGCCTATCATTAAAAAACTTTCATCTTTAGCATCAATAAAAAGAAAGACTCCTACTGATCGATTACCGACAGGTTATCTTAATGATAACTCGGTGACCTCGGATATGATTAGAAACTTAGCGGTAAAATACAGGCATATTGATTTGGGATCAACGATAACAACCACAGGTGTTGTTGATGCCTCTCTCGGCGCATCTTTTCGAGATGCTCGTTCTGGTAGTCGCACTATAGCAGTGCATAATATTCGTGATGGTCAGTCAATTTCGATTCTCGTTTTTGGCGCATCTTCTGATGTTATTACCATTACATCTTTTAGTGATGCAGGGGTTACATCTATTCCAATCAAATACGGAGCTGGTCAGAACGGGCAGATGACCTCAACTACATCTCTATTCACTGTTTTCTGTATTGGACAAGACTTGAACGTAGGTAGTCAAAGTATCGCAATCATCGGACCTATTCATGGGATAGTTTAATATGTTTGTTGGAACCATCATGGGTGCTTTGGTAACTCAGAAGACAGTTGAAGTTGAACAGCGGTTCGCTTCATCAACGAGTTTCATCTTTCCTGCAAATCTTGCGGGGCACGATATCAAGGTTTGGGGTATCGGTGGTGGCGGCGGCGGTTCTGCTGGTTTATATGGGTCTTTTGGTCCGAAACATCCAGATGCATCAGCGGCAGGAACGGGAAGCGATGGTAGCGCAGGTGGTAATGGTGGTGCTGCGACAGGGGGTGCTGGAGGTAAGTCCTCTTATGGAGGTCAGGGGGGCGCATCAGGTTACGCAGGAAGTCGCGGTCTAGGTAATTTGTCCGATTATTCCAGTTTGAGTAACCCTACTGTTTTCTCAGGCGCTTACCAAAACGGACAGTTTCAAATAGTTATTGGTGGTAAAGGTGCAAGAGGCAGCCCCAAAGGCACAATAGGGAATGCTCTAGAAAATTTCAACCCGCCAACTTCAGGCGGTGAAACATATTTATTAGACAATAATGGTGCGAAGGTTGCATCTTATTCAGGTGGATCAGGTGGTTTTAGTGGCACCGTGAATCAAGGTGCCTTGCCGACGGGAACCCCTAATGACGGAAATTCAGGGTCAACAGTTCAGCCTAGTGGAAAAACTGGGGGCACTGGCACTGGTGGTCTGGGGGGCACCGGTGGTGTAGTTGGTGGCTCTGGCGGGATAGGGGAGGTTACGAATCTTGGGATAGTAATCACAGGGTACCTCGCAGGCACCTACGGTTCTGGTGGGAAGGGTGGTGATGGTGGAGTAGGTGCGAGCAGTACACAGGGTGCTACTGGGGGTGCAGGCTATGGTGGTGGTGGAGGCGGTGTCTCCAGATCAAGAAGTAGCAATATAGATGGTGAATCTGGTGGTGATGGTGGCAGCGGCTTGGCAGGTGGTGGCGGCGGTAGCGGTGGAGGCTCTAATGGTAACGGCGGCAGCGGTGGGAGAGGTGGTGCGTCCACTCCATACCAATTTTCAGGAGGTTCTCCTGGTTTTGGCGCTAACGATTGGTCCGAGAACGCTCACTCAGGTTTGACCTTTTCTGTTTACCAAGCCTATGCTGGAGGTGGCGGAGGTAGTGGAGGTACCTTATCTGGAGCAGGAAGCACGGGAGGTAACGGTTCAGCAACAGCATCAAATTATATCCCATCTCTGTTCCCAAGTATCTCTGGGTTAAGAAGTGAAGCCCTTCCTATAGGAACTTCAACCGCAACTGGGGGCTCTGGGGCGGGGAGTGGTTATAGTGCAGGAGGGAAGGGTTCAAATTATTACGTAACCGGCAATGCGGGTTTTCATAGAGTAAGAACCGTTGAGGTGTCACCTGCACCCGAAGACTCAGGCGTAGGTGCTGGAGGGCAAGGGCGCGGATCCAGCGGTGTCGTCGGCTCTGATTCCCCTGTAACTTCAGCAAACGTAGGTGCTTCAGGTGCCGATGGTTCCGATGGATTTTTAGTTTTCAGATATAAAATATTTAATTGAGGTGCATTTCGTGTCGTTGAAAAATTTTATTCTACCTGAAACTTTTGTTACAATTTCTCACTTTGCGTATGAAAAATGGCAGCGTAGGTGTGTTGCATCGATTGACATCTTTGAGGATGATTCGAAGAACAGTCTTATAGGCACGACAAGTGTGGTTATCGACGGCAGCCCTTTATGTCCAGAAGTTGACTCTGTAAGGAATTTAAAAAAATATCCTCCAAATCCACTTTCGGATTTAGATAAGAGCAGAATTTTTATTCTACCTCCAGATGGTGAGGGTGACTGGGCGAATAGTGAAAATCATGTAGCAAGGTACGATCCTGTTAGTCTTGTTTGGGTGCGATGGAGGCTAGATGTAAGTCCTTGGTTTGTTTATGCTGCGGATGAACAAATTTATTATCAATGGACAGGGTTTGACTGGGCTATTTATCAAAACATGACAAGTGATAGAAGAATTTGGGATAAATTTATGGCTCCTGAAGTTTCTTTGATTGAGGGTACTAATCCTGTAAAACAGATGTACCTATTCATGAAAACTTTGAAAAAATTTCAACACTGTGTGGATTGCTAAAAAATGTTTTTGATCAAATTGCACCGAGAGTATTTTTAACGATCTGGTAAGGTAAAGATTAAGTTAGTTGAGAAATTCCTGAGTGATTATACTTATGGTTATACCCTGAGTAGAACCAACTAGCAAAAATAGTTCTTGGGTTTTCTTTCGAACATTTTATATTCACTACGCTATGCCAAAAATGAGCAGGAAACATTATTGCTGAATTATATTCATAATCCACTTCTTTATAGGTTTTCCACTCATCAAAATTTGTCATTTCCTGTTGGCAATGTTTCTTATAAGGCTCAATTTTACTGAATCTTTCTCCTTTTCTATTTTCAGAAAAGCAAAGTTTTGCTGATTTTTCCTCTGGGGTTGTGCTAAATATGAAACTCCAAAATGTGTATGGTGCAAAAATCGGTCGACCTACTGAGTCAAAATCAAAAATCTCAAGTCTGTCGTGATGAGCTGCTAAAATAGACTTATGATTTTCATCTTCTTGTCTGCGAAATTGAATAGCTTGCCATTCAAAGTCAGTATTTTGGTCTACCGTGCTTAAAAATGGAACCCATACATAATCATTCAAAATATAAAAAGCTGTTTCAAGCACCGATTTGTAGGTGCTTTGTAAAAAGTCTTCACTTACTATTAAGTTATCACCTGTGAAGAAACCTTTTACATTAGAGATTTCTGCGTTCAGTAAAACTTGTCTGTGTGAATATGGATCAGGCAGAAAATCTTTTATCACATATAGAGGGAAATCTACTTGATTGTCTTTAAAAATTATCATTTACCCGCCCTGTCTAGGGTAGGTTATCGGAGAAATGAATAAAGTCAACACCCTTCCACTGCCAAAAAACTCAAGCCTTTTACAGTTCTGACTTTTTTATTCTTTTTTTGTCTACTATAGGTGTGCGGATATAAACAAATGTATCTTTTTATAAAAACTCTAAAACGATATTGTTAGGATTGTTAATTATGTTTGAATTACTTGTGAAACTTCGCCTTCTTGCTTTGTATTATCAAACCGCGCATTGGACTGTGAAAGGCTCTTTGTTCTATCAAGATCACTTGCTGTTCGAGAGACTTTATAACTCCGTGAATGCGGAAATCGATGGGGTTGCAGAAAAAGCTATTGCTTTGACTAAAAACAGAGCAGTTGTTAATCTGCCCGCTGTTTTGGAAAAAGTTACAGAAGAAGCAAAAAAACTGCGGTATGAGTGTAAAGAGAATGTTGAGTTCGTAAATGAAGCGATTCTTCTTGAACAAGACCTTATAGATTTTCTTGAAGTTGAAGCGAAAGATTGTTCTCTCGGGTGCAACGATTTAATGGCTTCTATTGCAAATAACCATGAGGGTCATTTGTATTTATTGAGTCAGCGTTCTGTATAACGGCTATTTCTCTTTTATTCTTTTTTAGGCACTTTTTATTAACTTTGATGTCTTCAAAGGATAAAAAGTGTTTGATATTTTTTAAGTTATCTAAAACATGCAGATTTTTGCTAGAAAATAAGTCAATCTCTATCTCACCACTACAAACAGCTAAATCTGAGGGATTTTGATCATCCCATAAGACAGATACAGTGGCACCTAATTCAAAAGCCCAATCGGGGATAGGGATGTTTTTTGTGATTAAATATACATCATTTTTGAAATTATTCTTGATGATTTGAAGGCATTCTAAAATAATACTTTTTTTCGACCATTCTTGCACATACAGATCACAAGATTCTAAATCGAGGCTTGATAAGTATTCATCCAGATTTTCTATCTTTTCAGCGACTACGACCGCGTGCATCACGTTTGACCTGTAAGCATTTCTTTAACCCTTTCCTCCGCTGTTTTTCTTCGAATCAGGTTCCAACCCGCGCAAATCTCAACAATAAACACATCTTTTTTTTGAGGTATGTTTTTGTTGATACAAGGTCCTACATCGAACCAAGCCCATGGGTTTTTGTTCAGTAATTTTGCTAGGTCACTACCCACTCGTATTTTTGAGACATTTATTTTGAATTTTTTACCCTTGAAATTTTCAAAAATTATCTGCCAAAAGACAGTGAGCCGTTTCTGAGCCCTGACCTTTTTAATCTTTTCCGCCGAAATTTCTATCTTCTTGACCACTCGAATTTTGTCTACCATAATGAGAAATTATAGGAGATTCAATGAAGGTCGCTGCTGTTTACGTCGTGTACGAAGATTCAGGGTATCTTGCCGAGTCTGTAAGACGGTGTTACTATTGCGTAGATAAGATTGTTTTTTTACTGAATTTCCATCCTTGGAATGGTTCAGTAAACGATGCAGGTTTGTTGAGTACCTATCAAACTATTTTGAATATCTACGATCCTCTCAAAAAAATAGAAATTGTTTCCAGTTCGTGGAAGACAGAAGAGGATCAAAGAAATTTTGGTCTTCACTATTTGAGAGAAAAAGGTATTGGTTGGTGTTTCATCGTTGATGATGATGAGATGTACAACCACAGTGATTTGCATATACAAATTCAGAGAATCAAAAACGACATACATTCAGTGTACCTATCACCGCATCAAGTTTATTGGAAAACTCGCTCATGGGCAGTCGCTAATCTCGTCGAGGCTTTACCCTCTTTTACGAAAACTGATGGGTCTGTGCGCTTTTCAAAAGCTCGTGCTGTAATCGTAGAGCACGGTCATACGTGGCATACTTTTTACCCTGATGAGCTAATCTGCCATCATTTTTCTTATGTTCGAAGTGATGAGAAGATGTTGCGAAAAATCACGACGTTCAGTCATGCCGAAGACATCAAGAGCGTCTGGTATGATAAAATTTGGATGAAATGGACTCCTCAAATGGAGAATATACATCCGAATCAAGATAACCCTAGCTCGTTCACCAAAGCTACTAAAGCTGACAATCTCACGCGCAAATTGGAAAGTTTGAGGATGGGTGAAGGATCTGATCTTGAAACAGTTTTGAAAGAAAGTCGCTGCGTAAAAACACCGGACTTAAACTGGTTAAAAGGCTGCGAATTCTCTTCTCTCGTCGAGCCTTTCTATCAGATTTTTTCAGTGCTTCTGAAGAATAAAGAAGGATCGTTTTTAGAGGTCGGAACCCAAAGGGGCACTCTGTATTTCACAGTTTGTGAAGCTATCTTGCAAAGCGGTCTGAATACTATTGCTAGATCCGTTGGAGTTTTATCATCGACGAATACTACCTATTCAAATTTTTCATCAGAAACCCGTTGGGAAAGTTTGAAACCTAATTCAGTCGATTGGTTACATTTTTCCGACAGCCTTTTGACTGATTTGAAGTACGCAGAGGCTTTGGCAAGTCTAAAAGAGGGTGGTTACTTATTTATCAGTGGGACTCAATCGGATAAAAAAGAAGTCTTTGAAAAATATAAAAAAGGCAAACATTACTACGAATTCAAACTAGGACGTGGTTTAGGAGTAATACAATGGTAAAAATTGAACTTGGTGGTGGTCCGATTCCTCTTGCGGGTTATATCAATATTGATTGTTTCGAGCATCCATGCGTGCACCGAGTTGTAGACTTGAATACAGAGCCTCTGCCTTTCGAGGATGATTCAGTAGATGAGCTGTACTCATCTCACTGTTTGGAGCATCTCGATCCTGTCAAAGGGTTTGTTCATTGTTTAGAAGAGATGTGGCGTGTGTCTAAACCAGACATCATCTGGAATATCAAAGTTCCGTATGCGCATACACATCACACCGTAGCGAATCCTTTCCATACGAATAATAGATTCAACGAATTCACTTTTTCTTTCTTCAGCCCAACTCACAAGCCTTGTGGAAATACTCTTGTTCGTAAGGGAAGCATTTCTGAATTTTGGTTGAAATGCACGTTGGAAGTTGAAGAAATTCAGTTCGGTTATTTTCCTGAATATGAATATCTCTATCAGGAGTCCCCTGAAGTCCAACAAAAAACAAGATTAGCCTATTGGAATGTAGTCGATGAAATTCGTTATAAAATTCGCGTTGTAAAACCTGACTTTTGGACTCAAGAACGAAAGAGACTAGGTTTGCTATGAGTTTCAAAAAAGTAGCTTGGGTTTTTGATGCACCTTATTTTAATCTCAAGGATCCAAATCTACGCATCAAAAATTTGATTCACACCCAATTTAATCTGATGGGTTGGGACAGTCGAATAGTACACCCTAACTCGCTTCATCTCGACAACTATGATGCTGCTATTTTTTGTTCAGTTGATGAACAAACTTTTTCAGCTATTGAATATTTGAAAGCTAAAGGTACAAAAACTTTATTCCATCACATGGAGTCGATTTTTGGCTTTCCTTTACAGAAAGAAATTTTCTCATCCGTTGATGGCGTCGTATGTGTCAGCGCCAATCTTGCGTATACAACGGAGACTCTCAACAAGATGGGTCACTGCTATCATATCGATGACCCCGCTGATGATGTTTTTTTCTCGATGCCTCGACCGAAAAAACATAATTTAAATACAGTCGTATATTCAGGTGGTAACCCCAGTTTAGCTGAAATGTATCGACCTCATATTGAAAATGCGGGCTGGCATTTAAAAGTTATCGGATACCCTAACGATGGTCGGGATTATTTCAGGGATTCTGATGATTATGGTGGTAATCCTTATTGGTGGTTGAATCCATATCAGGAAGCTCATGTGGCTTTGTGTGCCCATGATTTCAACACAGGTGTCAATAAAAGTTTGATCAAAGTGATTACATCCTGGGCGAACGGGTTAATACCTCTCGCCGCTCCGATTCCATCCTATAGAAACGCCATTACCCACGGTTTGAACGGATTTATCTACCATAATTTTGAATCTATCACTTCGAATTTGATTAGAATATCATCTCTTTCTGAAGCTGGTAGACTAAAGATTCTAAGTTTAGGGTATGAGAAATCAAAAGAGTTCACTTCATTTCAAATTGCACAAAAATGGGCAGCTTTGATAGAAAGTCTCTGAAAGGGTAAAAATGCGAGAACCAAAAGAGGAAGCCGAAGAAATCGGTGAAAAAATAGGTGAGGCTGTTTTAGAAGCTATCACGAAATCTTCGGAGTATGCTAATATTTTGATCGATGATGAGGCTGATCCTCAAAACACTTTGTTGATTTCTTTAGCAAGAGTTCATTTTTTGTATGTATCCTTAATTGCGACAGCGCGTGGTGTTCTAAAAGATGATGCTCTTTTGAAAAATATCAATGAGACAGTTTTACAGACGATGTTATACTGCTTGAAAGGTAACATTGAACCTATTCAATTAGCTGAGATTATCAAAACTAATCTACCTCTTGTTACGCGAGAATTTTTAGACCAAATTAGTGAAGAAGAAGAACTCGACCGTTTTTTGATGACAAAAGGATCAAAAGTAACTCAGTGAGGTAAAAATGAAAACTATTCGTGTTGCTGAAAAAGACTATCAGATTAAAGAGCATAAACCATTTGAATCAGGTCACATGTTAATAAGCGATGAAGGAAAAACTTTTATAGTTTTCAAATCTAAATCTGAAGCGGGGACTTCATCAAAATCTTTTTGGAAAAATTTAGCATCCAAAAACCCTTACATTTTTCTGGAGGCGTTCGGTGGAGCCTATACAAACCCCTACGCTGAAGCGGGTGTGGTTTTGCTCAAATGGGCTCTTGGCGAGAAAGCTGGTCCTGGCTCAGGTAAATTGAAAAGCATCAAAGAATGGTTCGATTTACTTGAAAAAGAGCCTCACTACGGCAAGGAAGAGAAATGTGAAATTTCACCTGATTTGGTGAAGGATTTGAAACTACCTAAAAGTGTGGTTTGTTACTTGCCTGAAAATTGAGCTACAAGAATTCCACAACGATTAAGTTCTGCTACGAAATGAGCCAATGGTTTAATTTCATTACCCTCAATTAAATGTTTCGTAGCTATTCCAATATCTGGTATTGAATGCGTGTCGTGAAAAATCAGTAAAGACCTTGCCGTTAGGTGGGGCTTTACCATGTCATAGTCCTGTAAAACTCCTGAAAGCGAGTGGTCTCCATCGATGAAAACGCAGTCGATGACTTGTTTATTTAACCATCTTGATAACATTTTTTCGGCTTCTATATGATGAGAATCCCCGATGTAACGGGTTAAGCGTTCACCGAAACGCCAAGAATTTCCAGGCTGGTGTACAGCGTGTGGGTGCATAAGATCATCGAAAGAAAACGCTCTATAGAATCCCACATTTTCAAAAATAAAGCGGAGATTTCCACCTGATGCGGATCCGATTTCAACGTAATTGTTGAATGGACCCTGTTTCTTCAAAAAATAAATAAGAGCGGCAAACTCTTCAGCGTTTTGTTGAAGTAAATATCCACCATAACAGCTATCACCAAACACATCAGGATCATCACACCCGCAAGATTTTACCTTTTCCTTCAGAGATAAATATTCTGGTGCTTCTTTCAAGTCATTTAAGGTGACCATTGAATTTCCTTGTAAACATCTTGTTGGAACATTTCATGCCATTGTTTTGCGACGTTAGCCCAAGTAAACCTTTGCATACGGGCGTAGGCTCGTTCTTGTTGCTCGATCAGGTATTCTTGATCGTTCAGTAATTTTACCGCTTCATTTAAGAATTTCTCTCGATATTCTTTCGTGTATGCATCTCCGTGGATAAGAGTCCCTCCATCTTTTACGGTAGTGGTTACACCCGCAAGATGTGTCGCTAAAATCGCGTTTTTAGACCAACCTGCCTCGATAGCTGTGATGCAATTCGTTTCAGTGAACCGGCTAGGGTACATCCAAGCCGATGATTCCATCTGAACTTTTGCAAGTTGATTCTGGTCAATACGTCCCAAGAAATCCACGAAAGGTCGCTTTAAAGCCTCTTTCAGCTTTCTCATTTCTTCAACTTCTCTAGGATTATTTCTAAATAGAACTGCTTTTTCCCAGTTATTGAAGCCATAAGCGACTTTGATTTTGAAATTAGGTACACGATCTTTTAGATATTCACCTAGATACAAGAGCGTATCCAGACCTCTATCTGGGGATGAAGAATAAAAGATTTGACCTTGAACCTTCTTGATGTTGTTGACTTCAGCGTATCTATTCGGATCTATGCCGTTTGTCGTCATGAAGATTTTGTTTTTGGGAATACTGTGATGTTCAGAAACAAAATCACGGTGCCATTCGGACAACACGAGGTATTTAGTCACATCATCGAGACATACATCCATGTTTCGGTTGGAACCGATAAACACATCATGAATCCACACGTATTTTCTATAAGCATGGATCAACCCGTGCAAAGGTTCCACTGTTCTTGAGCAAACTAAAAAGTCGATGAAAGTTTTTTCAGCGTACCTTTTAAATTTACTGTAGTGGATATACTCAACATCCAATCCACTAGAGTCCTGATGTTCATGTGCAGGATCAGCAAAAACTTTTACCTGATAGCCGAACTTAGACAATTCTCTTGCCATCCAGATCGCTGCTGTTTCGCTTCCCCCAATACCACCAGAAATGAGATTTGTTTCATCCCATTTTTCCCAACCAGCGCCTAAATAAAATGCAACAACGGATTTTGAAAGTTTTCGATTTAGTCTCGAATTATTGTACCTATCTTCTTCATGGTGTCTCTCATAATTTTCATCTTCAGAGACTTTTCGGGTTTTTCCTCCAAAATGAAAAACAAAAGAGTTATGAATTGAAAAAAATGACCACCCCGCTTTCCGAGCTCGGTAGCAAAAATCGAAATCTTCGCCACCATTCAGAAACTCTTCATCAAGGTCACCGATTAGACTTAATAACCGACGATCAAAAATAACACTATAAAATGCTAGTTTTTCACGTTCGATGATTTCATTTCGAGTTAGAGTGCTTTGTTCAATATCAAAGATGTCCACGGTATCGAGCTTGTGGATACCAGCTTCCAAAGAGAGACCGCTTTTTGTTTTCAATTCATAGTTATGTAACCAACCTTTGTCACAATTCGAAAGAGGTTGAACCATAGCATTTGGATTTTTTTCTAAAAATTCTCGAAGTGGGGCATCCCATCCTTTGGTAAAAAGCAAGTCGTTATTTCCCACCATAACCCATTTTGAACCTGTACGAGACATTCCTAAATTCACGGCTTTTGAAAAGCACGAACGTACAGGTAATCGCCAAAGGGAAAAATTATTTGAGTTTTTCTCTACGAAATTCTCTATCGGTGAGATGTCATCTGAAGATGAATCAACGATGGCTACCTTGTACAAACCGACAGTGTTGCGTTTTAGGCTTTCGAGTGTCGTGAGAAGATAGCGGGTGTTATTGTAATTCGGGATGATGATATCAATAGTTTTAGACTGATTTTCAAATAAAGAAAGAACTTTATCAGCGGTGGATTGGATCGAATATTCTTTTGTCACTTTACTTCGCGCTGTTTCACCGATCGTTTTTCTTAAATCGTGGTTGTCCCGTAAAGTTTTAAGATGCTTTTTCCAATCTGAGAAATTGTCTGCGATGAAGCCCGACACGCCATGTTCGATTATTTCTCTATAGGACTGAAGAGGTGAAGCGATGACAGGCATACCCAAAGCCATAAAATGGGTGACTTTGTTATTCCCTTTGAATGGAAATTTGTTTTGATCCGTAGGGCAGATAACGATGTCATGCTTCTTAACTTCTTCTTGCCATGTATCTATTTTCCAGGGCACATCCGCATCTGCCCATTCCGATATGATTGTCAATTTCATACCAAGAGATTCGATCATTGGGCGCAATTGTTTTGCGGCGTAGGATCCGCCACCCATTCCGCACCAAACAACGGAAATCATATTGAAGCCTCATGACTATCAGGAAGATGAACTGAATTCATGTTCAAGTTTAAGCAATATTCTTTGATTTTACTAGAGGAGCATAAAACTATATCATATTTGCTTATTTGTTCATCAAATGAATTCGAGAATACCCCTTCAGCTATATCTAAGCACACCACTTTCCCGCTTCTTTGTAGTAGTCTCATCTCTTTGGGGTTCAAGGGGCTATGCGCGATGATTCTGTCATAGTTCATCAAACTTGGAAAATCTTGAATGATATCTGCATCCAGATTTTTGTTTTTGAGTTCTTCAACTAAATTCAGTTTGCGAATTCTAATGTTTGGGTTGTTCTCATCAAATGAGAAGGGGATATAAATAGCTAGGTTGTGGTGATTCTTTCTTATTTTTAGTTTTTGTTCTTTTTCTATAAAAGCCTTGTTCACGAGAGCTTGATGGTCTTTAGGTCTAAATTGCAAACACCTGTTGATATGTTTTAAAGCAGAATCGAAATCTCCAAGTTTATAAAAAACATAAGAAAGCTGAAAGTTTGGTGAGAAGGTGTGTCTGTCCATATCGAAGAATCCGTATGAGTCATCGGGTCTTGGCATATTTAGAGCAGCCTCGTACCAGAATTTCGCCAAGTCCCAACGCTCACGATTTATGAAAATCAAACCTAGCAAGCAATACAGGTCGGCTTTCCGCATGTCTAATTTTAAAGCATCCATGCATTGATTGACTGCTTCATCGAAATCTCTTTTCTCAAGAGCGATTTCAGCTAATTTATAATAAGCGTAATGGGCATCTTCGAAAAAATCCCAGTGCTTTAAGTATTCCTTAAACCATGTTACGGCTTCATCATACTTTCTAACGATAGCTAATTCTTTGGCATAATAAAATTCATAGCGCGGGCACCGCTCGGATGGATCATCTACGCACGCTTTTAGTATTCTTAAATTCCTACCCTCAGATCTTTGAATTTGAGGGGCAGTCTTGTAGTGGTGTACTTCAAAATCTGTATTTTCTACTTTTCGGAAGCAGTTGAGGGGGATACACTCGTGAATTTTGTATTTCCATTTAATTAAAGGGCTTCTTTTAAAGATTCTTTCTCGCATCAGCGTTGTTAGAACATTGTCATAACTATCATGGCTATATTGATATTTACCAACGTAGCAGTCAGCTAATTGATTCAAGGGGGTGCTTTTGTATTTGCGAAGAATTTGGACGTCTTTTTCTTTGAGTACATCATCCGCATCCAACCAGAACATTAAGTCGCTCGTTGCGTGTCGGAAACTTTCGTTACGCGCCGCAGCGAAGTCCTCTACCCATGTGAAATCGAAAATTTTCACTTTTGGAAAAGACTTTAATATTTCTTTGGTGCGGTCGGTACTTCCCGTATCTACTATGATGATTTCATCGCAAACATCTTGCGTTGAATTTAAGCATCTTTCGATCGTAGATTCTTCATTTTTGACAATCATACAAAGACTAAGAGTATTCACAGACTTTTCCTTTTCAAATTCATTTCGAAAGTTTAGTCTGTTTTATATTTCCCTAGAATAGATAAACTTGCAATTTGTTTTCGGCGGAATTTTGAGCGATAATTAAATGATACTTTTCCCATTTGAGAATGAACAAAGCATAGAACACAACGCTCCAAAAGGACTGGATAAATGAGCACTCCGTTTTACCAACAATTAGCCTATGCAATCACCTATGCTGTAAACAACATCGCTGATTTATCTAGCGTTGTCTCACCTCAAGAAAACGAAGTACGCTACGTTAAAAACATTAACGCGTTTTACTACTTCGACATTTCTGATTCACAGTGGAAGCCTTCGTTTGCGACGATTCAATCACAACAAGGCACCACGGGTATTAGAGGTCTGCAAGGTGTAACTGGTGTGCAAGGTACGACAGGTATCGGCTCACAAGGTGCTACAGGTCTGCAAGGTCCAGGTTTCACTGGTGTTCAAGGTAGTACAGGTATTTCAGGAACCACGGGTGTTCAAGGTAGCACAGGTGTTCAGGGAACCACGGGAGTCCAAGGTGTTCAAGGCAACACCGGTATCCAAGGATTGCAAGGTATCCAAGGATCTCAAGGTCTTCAAGGTGGTACCGGTGTTCAAGGTGTTCAAGGTCAAACTGGAGTTCAGGGTGTAACAGGTGTCCAAGGAAGAACTGGGGTTCAAGGAACCACAGGTGTTCAAGGTGTTCAAGGAACCACCGGCGTTCAGGGTGCAACCGGAGTTCAAGGCGACACTGGTGTCCAAGGAGCTACCGGAGTTCAGGGAGTTCAAGGATCTACAGGTGTCCAAGGTGAAACTGGTGTCCAAGGTGCCACAGGGGTCGCTGGGCAGACAGGTGTTCAAGGTGTTGCTGGGCAGACAGGTGTTCAAGGTCCCCTCGGAAACACTGGTGTTCAGGGTGCTACAGGTCTGCAAGGTCCAGGTTTCACTGGTGTTCAAGGTGCTACTGGTGTTGGTGGTGTTCAAGGATCAACGGGTATTCAAGGTCGCACGGGTGTTCAAGGATCAACAGGTGTACAAGGTGTACAAGGTCCTTCAGGATTTACAGGTGTCCAAGGTCAAACCGGTGTTGCGGGTGAAACCGGTTTGCAAGGTGCTATTGGTGAAACAGGTGTTCAAGGTATTACAGGTATCTACGGACAAACAGGTGTTCAAGGTATCACAGGTATTGTCGGTTTAACTGGTGTTCAAGGTGTAACAGGTGTTCAAGGTGAAACTGGTGTTCAAGGTGTAACCGGATCTGATGGTCTTCAAGGTGCTCAAGGTCAAACTGGTCAGTACGGTGTGACTGGTGTACAAGGTGCTACTGGTGTCCAAGGCGCTACAGGTGTACAAGGTTCTACAGGAGTCCAAGGCACGACAGGAGTTCAAGGCGCTACAGGTGTCCAAGGTGCGACTGGTGTACAAGGTTCTACAGGAGTCCAAGGCACGACAGGTGTTCAGGGAACTACGGGAGTCCAAGGAGCCACTGGTGTTCAGGGTGCCACAGGAGTCCAAGGCACGACAGGTGTTCAGGGAACTACGGGAGTCCAAGGTACCACGGGCGTTCAAGGCACCACTGGAGTCCAAGGAACCACAGGAGTGCAAGGCACTACAGGTGTCCAAGGCACTACGGGAGTCCAAGGACAGACAGGTGTCCAAGGAGCCACAGGAGTCCAAGGAGCTACAGGAGTCCAAGGAGCTACAGGAGTGCAAGGAAGCACTGGGGTTCAGGGTCAGACGGGAGTGCAAGGAAGCACTGGGGTTCAAGGCGCGACAGGAGTCCAAGGCGCGACAGGAGTCCAAGGCGCGACAGGAGTCCAAGGAAATACAGGAGTCCAAGGAAATACAGGTGTTCAAGGCACCACGGGCGTTCAAGGTGCTACGGGAGTGCAAGGTGTAACAGGTGTTCAAGGCACCACGGGAGTCCAAGGATCAACTGGTGTTCAAGGATCAACTGGTGTTCAAGGTGCTACTGGAGTTCAAGGATCAACTGGTGTTCAAGGTGCTACTGGAGTTCAAGGGACTACAGGAGTCCAAGGAGCCACCGGAGTCCAAGGAGCCACCGGAGTCCAAGGTTCGACAGGCGTTCAGGGAGCCACAGGAGTACAGGGTCAGACAGGTGTTCAAGGTGAAACTGGAGTTCAAGGCAGAACCGGGGTGCAGGGAACCACAGGAGTGCAAGGCACAACCGGAGTCCAAGGAGCTACGGGAGTCCAAGGAACTACCGGAGTTCAGGGAACAACTGGAGTCCAAGGAGCCACAGGTGTCCAGGGAGCGACAGGGGTTCAGGGAACTACTGGTGTTCAAGGCTCAACTGGTGTCCAAGGAGCCACTGGTGTTCAGGGATCCACAGGAGTCCAAGGTGTAACTGGTGTCCAAGGTTCCACAGGAGTCCAAGGCACGACAGGAGTCCAAGGAGCCACTGGTGTTCAGGGATCCACAGGAGTCCAAGGTGTAACTGGTGTCCAAGGTTCCACAGGAGTCCAAGGCACGACAGGAGTCCAAGGCACGACAGGTGTACAGGGCACTACTGGTGTCCAAGGTGCTACTGGTGTCCAAGGTGCTACTGGTCAAATAGGTATTCAAGGTCCGGTTGGTTTAACCGGAGTTCAAGGCTCAACTGGTGTCCAAGGTGCTACTGGTGTCCAAGGTCAGACCGGTGTTCAAGGCACCACTGGGGTTCATGGAACTACTGGTGTTCAAGGCACCACTGGAGTCCAAGGTAACACAGGTGTCCAAGGTCAGACTGGTGTTCAAGGAACAACCGGAGTTCAGGGTGCTACAGGAGTCCAAGGCTTCACTGGTGTTCAAGGCGCGACAGGTGTTCAGGGATCTACTGGGGTTCAAGGAAACACAGGAGTACAGGGTGTAACCGGTGTACAAGGTGTAACTGGTGTCCAAGGTCAGACAGGAGTCCAAGGCGTAACTGGAGTCCAAGGCACGACAGGAGTGCAAGGCACGACAGGAGTCCAAGGCACGACAGGAGTCCAAGGCACGACAGGAGTCCAAGGAAATACAGGTGTTCAAGGAAATACAGGTGTTCAAGGCACCACGGGCGTTCAAGGTGCAACAGGAGTCCAAGGCACAACGGGAGTGCAAGGTGTAACAGGTGTCCAAGGAGCCACTGGGGTTCAAGGAGTCCAAGGTACCACGGGCGTTCAAGGCACCACTGGAGTCCAAGGAACCACAGGAGTGCAAGGCACTACAGGTGTCCAAGGAACCACAGGTGTCCAAGGTGTAACTGGTGTCCAAGGTCAGACAGGAGTCCAAGGCGCTACGGGTGTCCAAGGTGCTACAGGTGTACAAGGTAGAACCGGTGTCCAAGGATCGACTGGAGTTCAAGGAACTACAGGAGTCCAAGGTGAAACAGGAGTCCAAGGTGCCACAGGTGTACAGGGCACTACAGGGGTCCAAGGAGCTACAGGTGTTCAAGGCACTACAGGGGTCCAAGGATCAACTGGTGTTCAAGGCACTACAGGGGTCCAAGGAGCTACCGGTGTTCAAGGCACCACGGGAGTCCAAGGATCAACTGGTGTTCAAGGATCAACTGGTGTTCAAGGTGCTACTGGAGTTCAAGGATCAACTGGTGTTCAAGGTGCTACTGGAGTTCAAGGGACTACAGGAGTCCAAGGAGCCACCGGAGTCCAAGGAGCCACCGGAGTCCAAGGTTCGACAGGCGTTCAGGGAGCCACAGGAGTCCAAGGCACAACAGGAGTCCAAGGTTCCACAGGAGTCCAAGGGGTACAGGGCACTACTGGTGTCCAAGGTGCTACTGGTGTCCAAGGTGCTACTGGTCAAATAGGTATTCAAGGTCCGGTTGGTTTAACCGGAGTTCAAGGCTCAACTGGTGTCCAAGGTGCTACTGGAGTCCAAGGTCAGACCGGTGTTCAAGGTCAAACGGGAGTCCAAGGATCTACTGGAGTCCAAGGAGTCCAAGGTTCAACGGGAGTGCAAGGTTCCACAGGAGTCCAAGGGGCTACGGGAGTCCAAGGTTCAACGGGAGTCCAAGGGGCTACGGGAGTCCAAGGTTCAACGGGAGTGCAAGGTTCCACAGGAGTCCAAGGTTCAACGGGAGTGCAAGGTTCAACGGGAGTGCAAGGAGCCACTGGAGTCCAAGGACAGACAGGTGTCCAAGGAGCCACTGGAGTCCAAGGTCAGACTGGTGTTCAAGGCACCACAGGAGTCCAAGGTCAGACTGGTGTTCAAGGCTCCACTGGAGTCCAAGGTCAGACCGGTGTGCAAGGTTCGACAGGAGTTCAAGGTGCAACCGGTGTGCAAGGCACGACAGGAGTCCAAGGTGCAACCGGTGTGCAAGGCACGACAGGAGTCCAAGGTGCAACCGGTGTGCAAGGCACGACAGGTGTCCAAGGTCAGACAGGCATCCAAGGTAGAACTGGTGTTCAAGGTGAAACAGGTGTTCAAGGTGAAACAGGAGTTCAGGGAGCCACTGGAGTCCAAGGTCAGACAGGTGTTCAAGGCACGACAGGAGTCCAAGGTGCAACCGGTGTCCAAGGTGAAACTGGTGTTCAAGGCACCACAGGTGTTCAGGGATCTACTGGGGTTCAAGGAAGCACGGGGGTTCAGGGATCCACAGGGGTCCAAGGAACGACAGGTGTCCAAGGAACCACGGGAGTCCAAGGCACGACAGGAGTTCAGGGTACAACCGGTGTTCAGGGTGCAACGGGTGTGCAAGGTGCTACAGGAGTTCAAGGTGCAACCGGTGTTTTTGGTGTAGATGGTGCCACAGGTGTCCAAGGAACGACAGGTGTCCAAGGAACCACGGGAGTCCAAGGAGCCACTGGTGTTCAGGGTGCCACAGGAGTCCAAGGCACGACAGGTGTTCAGGGGGCTACAGGAGTCCAAGGAACTACGGGAGTTCAAGGGGCTACAGGTGTAGATGGAGCCACAGGAGTCCAGGGAGCTACTGGTGTTCAAGGAACCACTGGTGTCCAAGGTGAGACTGGAGTGCAAGGTGCAACCGGTGTCCAAGGTACGACCGGTGTTCAAGGTGTACAAGGTGATACCGGTGTACAAGGTGAGACTGGAGTGCAAGGTGCAACCGGTGTCCAAGGTACGACCGGTGTTCAGGGTGTTCAAGGAATGACCGGTGTTCAAGGAATGACCGGTATTCAAGGTGCAACCGGTGTCCAAGGTGTCACCGGTAACCGAGGACCTATCAGCGGGTATAGTGAATATTACATATTCTCTTCAGATACGAGTGCAACACGTCCTGGTGGAACTTATGTGAAATTTTCATCGGATGACCCAAGTTCGATGACTCCAGGCTACGTTTATATCGATGCCTTTACGAACCAAGGATCTCTTGATCCTTCGGTCGCGGCGTGGATCGATAGTTGGGATAGTGCAACTAATTCCACCAAGGGTTATTTGATTTTCCACCTAGGTGATGATCAAAGTGTTTACGTAAAATTCAAAGTTATTAGCGTTGAAAATGGAAGCGGCTTCGGTGGGGAAAACTGGCGTCTTGTTACGGTTGAATATGTCGATGCATCCGATTTGTTCGTAGATGGTCAACAGTTGATTGTAACCTTTGCTCCAGCAGGTGATCAAGGTGCTACTGGTGTTCAGGGTGTGGCAGGTATTCAGGGTCAGACAGGAGTCCAAGGATCTACCGGAGTTCAAGGAATTCAAGGAGAAACTGGAGTTCAAGGCTCTACGGGAATTCAGGGAGCCACTGGTGTTCAAGGCGCGACAGGTGTTCAGGGATCTACTGGGGTTCAAGGAAACACAGGAGTACAGGGTGTAACCGGTGTACAAGGTGTAACTGGTGTCCAAGGTCAGACAGGAGTCCAAGGCACGACAGGAGTCCAAGGCGTAACTGGAGTCCAAGGCACGACAGGAGTGCAAGGCACCACGGGAGTCCAAGGCACGACAGGAGTCCAAGGCGTAACTGGAGTCCAAGGCACGACAGGAGTGCAAGGTGCTACTGGTGTTCAAGGTCAGACTGGATTTCAAGGAGTAACTGGTGTTCAGGGAACTACTGGTGTTCATGGAACTACTGGTGTTCAAGGTCAGACTGGTGTTCAGGGAACTACCGGTGTTCAGGGAACCACTGGTGTTCAAGGAGCTACAGGTGTCCAAGGTCAGACTGGTGTTCAAGGTTCTACAGGTGTTCAAGGAAATACAGGAGTCCAAGGCGCGACAGGTGTTCAGGGAACTACAGGTGTCCAAGGCTCAACTGGTGTTCAAGGTCAAACTGGGGTACAAGGCACAACTGGAGTCCAAGGCACAACAGGTGTCCAAGGAGCGACAGGAGTTGAAGGCTCCACCGGGATTCAAGGCACGACGGGAGTCCAAGGTAACACAGGTATTCAGGGAACAACGGGAGTCCAAGGAACTACTGGAGTCCAAGGCACCACCGGTGTACAGGGTGCCACTGGAGTCCAAGGTGCAACCGGAGTTGAGGGTGCTACGGGTGTTCAAGGACAAACTGGAGTCCAAGGTGTAACTGGTGTCCAAGGAACCACGGGTGTCCAAGGCACCACCGGAGTTCAAGGTGAGACGGGTGTCCAAGGCGTAACCGGAGTTCAGGGTGCCACCGGAATTCAAGGCACCACAGGTGTTCAAGGAGCTACTGGAGTACAGGGCACAACGGGAGTCCAAGGTGCAACCGGTGTTCAGGGTGTTCAGGGTACTACCGGAGTCCAAGGATCTACAGGAGTTCAAGGAGTCACCGGTCAGATAGGTACTCAAGGTCCTGTTGGTTTAACTGGTGTGCAAGGATTCACAGGTGTTCAAGGAAATACCGGAGTCCAAGGTGCAACGGGTGTCCAAGGCACTACGGGAGTCCAAGGTGTAACCGGAGTCCAAGGAGCTACTGGTGTTCAAGGTAACACTGGAGTCCAAGGATCCACAGGAGTCCAGGGTTCGACTGGTGTACAAGGTGTAACAGGAGTTCAGGGTACAACCGGTGTTCAGGGTACAACCGGTGTTCAAGGCACGACAGGTGTGCAAGGCTCCACCGGAGTTCAAGGTCAAACTGGGGTTCAAGGCACTACAGGTGTTCAAGGCACAACAGGTGTCCAAGGTGAAACTGGTGTTCAAGGCACTACAGGTGTTCAAGGCACCACAGGAGTCCAAGGCTTCACTGGTGTTCAAGGCGCGACAGGTGTTCAGGGTGCTACAGGAGTCCAAGGTACGACAGGTGTTCAGGGAGCTACGGGAGTTCAGGGAGTAACTGGTGTTCAAGGCACCACAGGAGTCCAAGGTACGACTGGTGTTCAAGGTGCAACTGGAGTCCAAGGAGCTACCGGAGTCCAAGGCACTACGGGTGTTCAAGGGTCTACTGGAGTGCAAGGTGCAACGGGTGTCCAAGGCACGACAGGTGTGCAAGGTGAAACAGGAGTGCAAGGCACAACCGGAGTTCAAGGGTCTACTGGAGTGCAAGGTGCAACGGGTATTCAGGGAACAACGGGAGTACAAGGCACGACAGGTGTGCAAGGTGAAACAGGAGTGCAAGGCACAACCGGAGTTCAAGGGTCTACTGGAGTGCAAGGTGCAACGGGTATTCAGGGAACAACGGGAGTACAAGGCACCACAGGAGTGCAAGGCACAACCGGTATTCAAGGTGCAACTGGTGTCCAAGGTGCTACTGGTCAAATAGGTATTCAAGGTCCGGTTGGTTTAACTGGAGTTCAAGGCTCAACTGGTGTCCAAGGTGCTACTGGAGTCCAAGGTCAGACCGGTGTTCGGGGTGTGCAAGGAGATACTGGTGTCCAAGGGGCAACAGGAGTCCAAGGTACTACTGGAGTCCAAGGTCAGACAGGTGTTCAAGGTACCACAGGCGTTCAAGGTGCAACCGGAGTCCAAGGCACGACAGGAGTCCAAGGTGCAACCGGTGTCCAAGGTTCGACAGGAGTTCAAGGTGCAACCGGTGTGCAAGGCACGACAGGAGTGCAAGGTGTTACAGGAGTTCAAGGCACCACAGGAGTCCAAGGCTTCACTGGTGTTCAAGGCGCGACAGGTGTTCAGGGATCTACTGGGGTTCAAGGAAGCACGGGGGTTCAGGGATCCACAGGGGTCCAAGGAACGACAGGAGTCCAAGGAACCACGGGAGTCCAAGGCACGACAGGAGTTCAGGGTACAACCGGTGTTCAGGGTGCAACGGGTGTGCAAGGTGCTACTGGAGTCCAAGGTGTAACAGGTGTCCAAGGAGCTACTGGAGTCCAAGGCACGACAGGAGTCCAAGGAGCGACAGGAGTCCAAGGAGCCACGGGTGTCCAAGGATCTACGGGTATTCAAGGTCAAACCGGTGTACAAGGGACGACTGGAGTCCAAGGAGCTACTGGAGTCCAAGGAACCACAGGTGTACAAGGCACGACAGGTGTTCAGGGTGCAACGGGAGTACAAGGTGTAACAGGGGTTCAGGGCACGACAGGTGTCCAAGGAGCTACTGGAGTCCAAGGCACCACAGGTGTCCAAGGCACGACAGGTGTGCAGGGTGCAACAGGTGTTCAGGGTGCTACGGGAGTTCAAGGAGCTACTGGAGTTCAAGGAGCTACTGGAGTCCAAGGAGCTACTGGAGTCCAAGGAGCTACTGGAGTCCAAGGAACCACAGGTGTTCAGGGAGCTACGGGGGTTCAAGGTTCCACTGGTGTTCAAGGAGCTACGGGAGTCCAAGGTTCCACTGGTGTTCAAGGAGCTACGGGAGTCCAAGGTTCCACTGGAGTTCAAGGCACGACAGGAGTCCAAGGCAACACTGGAGTCCAAGGTGAAACCGGTGTTCAAGGCTCCACAGGGGTGCAAGGTGAGACTGGTATCCAAGGTGAAACTGGAGTCCAAGGCTCCACAGGTATTCAAGGTAATACTGGTGTCCAAGGTGAGACTGGTGTTCAAGGTGCTACAGGTGTCCAAGGATCTACTGGTGTTCAAGGATCTACTGGTGTCCAAGGATCTACAGGGGTTCAAGGTGTAACAGGCGTTCAAGGCACCACGGGAGTGCAAGGGTCTACTGGCGTTCAAGGTGCGACAGGTCAAATCGGTATTCAAGGTCCAGTTGGCTTAACAGGTATTCAAGGTGCCACTGGCGTCCAAGGCACGACAGGTGTTCAGGGAACTACTGGAGTCCAAGGCACGACAGGAGTCCAAGGCACGACAGGAGTCCAAGGCACAACAGGAGTCCAAGGAACCACGGGGGTACAGGGGGTACAGGGTGAAACTGGAATCCAAGGTGCTACGGGTATCCCTGGTGGTGGCACGGGTGTTCAAGGAGCCACAGGTATTCAAGGCACAGGAGAAACTGGAATCCAAGGAGCTACAGGTGTCCAAGGAGTTCAGGGTTTAACTGGAGTTCAGGGTGACACTGGAATTCAAGGTGCCACAGGTGTCCAAGGTGAAACTGGTGTTCAGGGGATCACCGGAATTCAGGGTTTGACTGGAGTTCAAGGTACAACAGGAATCCAAGGTGCCACAGGTTTGCAAGGACCTACAGGTAACCGAGGACCTATCAGCGGAAATAGTGAATATTACAAATTTTCAACTAGCACCACAGCATCAAGACCTGGTGCATCATTCGTAAGATTTTCAGCGGCAAATCCGGCTACGATGACACCAGGATTTGTTTATATCGATGCCTTTACTGCATCGAATCTCGATGAGTCCGTATATCGTTGGTTGGACTCTTGGAAACAATCAACAAATCCTACTAAAGGTTATTTGATTTTCCACCTAGGTGACAATCAGACTATTTATGCAAAATTTAGAATTCTGAATGTTGAAAATGGAACAGGTCTAGGTGGAACGAACTGGAGAATCGTTACCGTTAATTATGTTGATGCATCAAACCTTTTCCAAAATAATCAGGAATTGATCGTCTCATTTGCACCGGCAGGCGATTTTGGAACAACCGGTGTTCAGGGTGCAACCGGTGTTTTTGGTGTAGATGGTACAACCGGTGTACAGGGTTTAACAGGTGTTCAAGGAGTTCAGGGTTTAACAGGTGTTCAAGGATTTACAGGGGTTCAAGGGGCAACCGGAGTCCAAGGCACAACTGGTGTTCAAGGAGTTCAAGGCACGACAGGTGTCCAAGGTCAGACTGGAGTGCAAGGTACAACTGGTGTTCAAGGAGTTCAAGGTGAAACCGGAGTCCAAGGTCAAACTGGTGTTCAGGGAACTACAGGAGTTCAAGGAGCTACTGGTGTTCAAGGAGTCCAAGGTGAAACAGGAGTGCAAGGCACAACCGGAGTTCAAGGGTCTACTGGAGTGCAAGGTGCAACGGGTGTTCAAGGAGCTACGGGAGTTCAAGGTTCCACTGGAGTTCAAGGAGCTACGGGAGTTCAAGGTTCCACTGGAGTTCAAGGATCTACAGGTGTACAGGGTGCCACTGGAGTCCAAGGAACCACAGGTGTTCAGGGATCCACAGGGGTCCAAGGAACCACAGGTGTTCAAGGCACTACCGGAGTCCAAGGCACCACAGGTGTGCAAGGTCAGACTGGTATTCAGGGTGAAACAGGTGTCCAAGGTGCAACTGGTGTCCAAGGTGCTACTGGTGTCCAAGGTGCAACTGGTGTCCAAGGAGTAACTGGTGTTCAGGGAACCACGGGAGTTCAAGGAACCACAGGAGTTCAAGGAACCACAGGAGTTCAAGGAGCTACGGGAGTTCAAGGTTCCACGGGAGTTCAAGGAGCCACAGGTGTACAAGGTGAAACCGGAGTCCAAGGTGTAACAGGTATTCAAGGGTTCACTGGAGTTCAAGGAACCACTGGTGTCCAGGGTACGACAGGTGTTCAAGGCTCAACCGGTGTGCAAGGATCCACAGGTGTACAGGGGATTCAAGGGGTAACCGGTGTCCAAGGTACAACTGGTGTCCAAGGTGCAACTGGTGTCCAAGGTGAAACCGGTATTCAAGGCACGACTGGTATTCAAGGCACGACTGGTATTCAAGGCACTACCGGAGTTCAAGGAGCTACCGGTGTTCAAGGAGCTACCGGTGTTCAAGGTAGCACTGGAGTTCAGGGCACTACTGGTGTTCAAGGTGCTACTGGTGTCCAAGGTGCGACAGGTGTCCAAGGAGTTCAAGGCACGACCGGAGTTCAGGGTGTAACCGGAGTTCAGGGCGTAATCGGAGTCCAAGGTGTAACCGGAGTTCAAGGAACCACGGGAGTTCAAGGTCAGACAGGTCTTCAAGGACAGACAGGTGTTCAAGGAACAACGGGTATCCAAGGAATGACCGGTGTTCAAGGAAATACTGGAGTTCAAGGTGTTACGGGTGTTCAGGGCACGACAGGTGTCCAAGGAACAACGGGTATCCAAGGAATGACCGGTGTTCAAGGAAATACTGGAGTTCAAGGTGTTACGGGTGTTCAGGGCACGACAGGTGTCCAAGGCTCCACGGGAGTTCAAGGAACCACCGGTGTCCAAGGAAATACTGGAGTTCAAGGTGTTACGGGTGTTCAGGGCACGACAGGTGTCCAAGGCTCCACGGGAGTCCAAGGCACCACAGGTGTCCAAGGAAATACTGGAGTTCAAGGAGCTACCGGAGTCCAAGGAGCTACCGGAATCCAAGGAGCTACCGGAGTCCAAGGCACAACAGGCGTTCAGGGAACCACTGGGGTTCAAGGTGCAACCGGAGTCCAAGGCGTAACAGGTGTCCAAGGAGCTACTGGTGTCCAAGGTACAACTGGAGTTCAAGGAGCTACTGGAGTTCAAGGAACTACGGGAGTTCAAGGTGTAACTGGAGTCCAAGGCACCACAGGTGTCCAAGGAGCCACTGGAGTTCAAGGAACCACCGGTGTCCAAGGAAATACTGGAGTTCAAGGAGCTACCGGAGTCCAAGGCACCACAGGTGTCCAAGGAAATACTGGAGTTCAAGGAGCTACCGGAGTCCAAGGAGTTCAAGGAACCACCGGTGTTCAAGGTCTAACCGGAGTCCAAGGGGTCACCGGTGTCCAAGGAAATACTGGAGTTCAAGGAGCTACTGGAGTTCAAGGAACCACCGGTGTTCAAGGTCTAACCGGAGTCCAAGGGGTCACCGGTATCCAAGGTACGACAGGAGTTCAAGGTGCAACGGGAGTGCAAGGCTCAACCGGTGTTCAGGGAGCAACTGGGGTTCAGGGTGCAACGGGAGTGCAAGGCACAACCGGTGTTCAAGGAGCGACTGGGGTTCAGGGTGTAACCGGTGTCCAAGGTACGACAGGAGTTGAAGGCTCCACCGGGATTCAAGGCACGACGGGAGTCCAAGGTAACACAGGTATTCAGGGAACAACGGGAGTCCAAGGAACTACTGGAGTCCAAGGTCAAACAGGGATCCAAGGATTTACTGGAGTTCAGGGTACGACTGGAGTCCAAGGTGTAACAGGTGTCCAAGGAGCTACTGGAGTCCAAGGCACAACAGGAGTCCAAGGAGCGACAGGAGTCCAAGGAGCCACAGGTGTCCAAGGATCTACGGGTATTCAAGGTCAAACCGGTGTACAAGGGACGACTGGAGTCCAAGGAACCACGGGAGTCCAAGGCACGACAGGAGTTCAGGGTACAACCGGTGTTCAGGGTGCAACGGGTGTGCAAGGTGCTACTGGAGTCCAAGGTGTAACAGGTGTCCAAGGAGCTACTGGAGTCCAAGGCACGACAGGAGTCCAAGGAGCGACAGGAGTCCAAGGAGTCCAAGGAGCTACTGGAGTCCAAGGAGCTACTGGAGTACAAGGTGTAACAGGGGTTCAGGGCACGGCAGGTGTCCAAGGAGCTACTGGAGTCCAAGGCACCACAGGTGTCCAAGGCACAACAGGTGTTCAGGGAGCTACGGGGGTTCAAGGTTCCACTGGTGTTCAAGGAGCTACGGGAGTCCAAGGTTCCACTGGTGTTCAAGGAGCTACGGGAGTCCAAGGTTCCACTGGAGTTCAAGGCACGACAGGAGTCCAAGGCAACACTGGAGTTCAAGGCACAACCGGAGTTCAAGGCACGACAGGAGTCCAAGGCAACACTGGAGTTCAAGGCACAACCGGAGTTCAAGGTGCTACTGGTGTTCAAGGTGAGACAGGGGTGCAAGGCGTAACCGGAGTCCAAGGAGCCACAGGAGTCCAAGGTCAGACTGGTGTCCAAGGGGCTACGGGAGTCCAAGGTCAAACCGGAATTCAAGGCACAACAGGAGTCCAAGGAGCTACAGGCATCCAAGGAGCTACGGGCGTCCAAGGAGCTACGGGCGTCCAAGGAGCTACGGGCGTCCAAGGAGCTACGGGCGTCCAAGGAGCCACAGGTGTTCAGGGAGCTACGGGCGTCCAAGGAGCTACTGGAGTCCAAGGAGCCACAGGTGTTCAGGGAGCTACGGGTGTACAGGGTGCTACAGGTGTACAGGGTGCTACGGGCGTCCAAGGCACCACAGGAGTTCAGGGAAGCACTGGTGTGCAAGGTGAGACAGGAGTTCAAGGCACCACGGGGATCCAAGGTGAAACTGGCATCCAAGGTGCCACTGGTGTCCAAGGCACGACAGGTGTTCAGGGAATTCAAGGTGTAACTGGAGTCCAAGGTGAAACCGGTGTTCAAGGTCAAACAGGAGTTCAGGGTTTAACTGGTGTTCGCGGAATCGATGGTACTACTGGAGTCCAAGGTACCACAGGCATCCAAGGAGCTACAGGTGTCCAAGGTGTCACTGGAAGCCAAGGTCCTATAAGCGGTTATAGTGAATATTATTACTTCTCCGACAGTACATCAGCCTCGCGTCCAGGTGGGTCATACTTTAGATTTTCATCTGGTACAGTCAGCTCGATGAATCCTGGATTCATCTATATCGATGTTTTCAATAACTTAGACTCTCTCGATCCATCTGTTTCAGGTTGGTTAGATTCTTGGAAACAATCAACGAATCCTACTAAGGGCTATTTGATTTTCCACTTAGGAAGCGACCAGACTGTTTATGCTAAATTCAAAGTTACGAATGTAACAAATGGTACAGGGTTTGGAGGTTCTAACTGGAGAATTATCACCGTAAACTACGTTGATGCATCCAACAATTTCGTCAACGGACAGCAAGTTGTAGTTTCTTTTGCACCCGCTGGTGACATGGGTGTTACTGGGGTTCAAGGGACTACAGGTGTTCAAGGTGCAACCGGAGTCCAAGGGGCTACGGGTGTGTTTGGTGTTGATGGGGCTACAGGAGTCCAAGGAGCCACAGGAGTCCAAGGAGCCACAGGAGTCCAAGGAGCCACGGGTGTCCAAGGAGCCACAGGAGTCCAAGGAGCCACAGGAGTCCAAGGAGCCACAGGAGTCCAAGGAACTACTGGAGTGCAAGGATCCACTGGTGTCCAAGGCACTACTGGAGTGCAAGGATCCACTGGTGTCCAAGGAACTACTGGAGTGCAAGGATCCACTGGTGTCCAAGGATCCACGGGAGTACAAGGGCAGACAGGAGTTCAAGGATCCACGGGTGTCCAAGGAGTCACAGGTGTTCAGGGAACCACAGGAGTGCAAGGCTCAACTGGTGTTCAAGGTGCAACCGGAGTCCAGGGTCAGACCGGAGTCCAAGGCACGACAGGAGTTCAAGGAGCCACTGGAGTCCAAGGTGTAACCGGAGTCCAAGGTACGACTGGCATCCAAGGATCCACGGGAGTTCAAGGATCTACTGGAGTCCAAGGCTTCACGGGTGTTCAAGGATCTACCGGAGTCCAAGGCTCCACGGGAGTTCAAGGCATCACAGGGTTACAAGGAACCACAGGTGTCCAAGGAACCACAGGTGTTCAAGGTGTAACCGGAGTTCAAGGAGCCACTGGAGTTCAAGGGACTACAGGTGTCCAAGGTGCAACCGGTGTTCAGGGAATGACAGGAATTCAAGGCACAACGGGTCTTCAGGGTGTTCAAGGAAATACAGGAGTCCAAGGTGCAACGGGTGTTCAAGGAACTACGGGAGTCCAAGGCTCAACTGGTGTTCAAGGAACCACAGGTGTTCAGGGAACCACAGGTGTCCAAGGCTCTACTGGAGTCCAAGGTACGACAGGTGTTCAGGGAACTACCGGAGTTCAAGGAGCCACTGGTGTTCAAGGTACGACAGGAGTCCAAGGCACGACAGGTGTTCAGGGTACAACCGGTGTTCAAGGCACGACAGGTGTTCAAGGTGTTACAGGTGTTCAAGGTGCAACCGGAGTCCAAGGCACGACAGGTGTTCAGGGTGTAACCGGAGTACAAGGTGTTACAGGTGTCCAAGGTGCCACTGGAGTACAAGGTCAAACCGGTGTTCAAGGTGTAACAGGTGTTCAAGGCACGACAGGTGTTCAGGGAACTACGGGAGTCCAAGGCTCAACTGGTGTTCAAGGAACTACAGGTGTTCAAGGAACTACAGGTGTTCAGGGTGCAACGGGTGTGCAAGGTACTACTGGGGTCCAAGGAGTCCAAGGATCGACTGGGGTCCAAGGAACTACAGGTGTTCAAGGAACCACAGGTGTACAGGGTGAAACTGGAGTCCAAGGGGTGACAGGAGTTCAGGGCACAACTGGTGTACAAGGTAGAACCGGTGTCCAAGGAACCACAGGTGTTCAAGGTGAAACTGGAGTCCAAGGTGTTACAGGTGTTCAAGGTGTTACAGGTATCCAAGGTGCAACCGGTGTTCAAGGTGTTACAGGTATCCGAGGTGCAACCGGTGTTCAAGGTTCAACTGGAGTACAAGGCTCAACGGGAGTCCAAGGTGTAACAGGAGTCCAAGGTGTTCAAGGTGTAACAGGAGTCCAAGGTCAAACGGGTGTCCAAGGATCTACAGGTGTTCAAGGATCCACAGGGCTCCAAGGAACCACAGGTGTTCAAGGTACCACAGGCGTTCAAGGTGCAACCGGAGTCCAAGGCACGACAGGAGTCCAAGGTGTAACCGGAGTCCAAGGTGTAACCGGAGTCCAAGGAACTACTGGAGTTCAGGGAACCACAGGAGTCCAAGGTGCAACCGGAGTCCAAGGTACGACTGGTGTTCAGGGAGCCACTGGAGTTCAAGGTGCAACCGGAGTTCAGGGAACCACAGGAGTCCAAGGTGTAACCGGAGTTCAAGGTCAAACTGGGGTTCAGGGAACTACAGGAGTCCAAGGTGTAACCGGAGTTCAAGGTCAAACTGGGGTTCAGGGAACTACAGGAGTCCAAGGTGTAACCGGTGTTCAAGGTCAAACAGGTATTCAGGGCACGACCGGAGTACAAGGCTCCACAGGAGTCCAAGGTACAACGGGTGTCCAAGGATTTACTGGGGTTCAAGGTTCGACTGGAGTTCAAGGAAATACTGGAGTTCAAGGAAATACTGGGGTTCAAGGTGTAACTGGTGTCCAAGGAGTCCAAGGTGTAACCGGAGTCCAAGGTGTAACCGGTGTTCAGGGAAATACAGGTGTACAAGGTCAAACTGGTGTTCAAGGCACTACCGGAGTTCAAGGCACTACCGGAGTTCAAGGCACTACCGGAGTTCAAGGAGCTACCGGTGTTCAAGGTAGCACTGGAGTTCAGGGCACTACTGGTGTTCAAGGATCTACTGGAGTCCAAGGTGTAACTGGAGTTCAGGGCACAACCGGAGTCCAAGGCAATACAGGTATTCAGGGCGCGACTGGAGTTCAAGGAAATACTGGAGTCCAAGGTGCAACCGGAGTTCAAGGAAACACAGGAGTACAGGGCGTTACAGGTGTACAAGGTGTAACTGGTGTCCAAGGAACAACTGGTGTCCAAGGAGTCCAAGGTCAAACGGGTGTCCAAGGATCGACTGGTGTCCAAGGATCTACAGGGGTTCAAGGTGTAACCGGAGTCCAAGGAACAACTGGTGTCCAAGGATCGACTGGTGTCCAAGGAACTACAGGTGTTCAAGGAACCACAGGTGTACAGGGCACGACAGGTGTACAGGGAACCACAGGTGTCCAAGGCACGACAGGAGTCCAAGGTGCAACCGGTGTTCAAGGTGCAACCGGTGTTCAAGGCGCGACCGGTGTTCAGGGTCAGACTGGTGTTCAAGGTGTTACAGGTGTTCAAGGTGCAACCGGAGTACAAGGCACGACAGGTGTTCAAGGCTCCACAGGAGTCCAAGGCACTACGGGAGTCCAAGGACAGACAGGTGTCCAAGGAGTCCAAGGATCCACAGGAGTGCAGGGATCAACTGGGGTCCAAGGTGAAACTGGTGTTCAAGGTGACACTGGAGTCCAAGGTGCGACAGGCGTTCAAGGTGCAACTGGTGTACAAGGCGCAACAGGATTACAAGGAACCACAGGTGTTCAAGGTGCGACAGGAGTTCAAGGTGCAACCGGAGTGCAAGGTGCTACTGGTGTACAAGGAGTCCAAGGTGTCACTGGTGTCCAAGGAATTCAGGGCACCACAGGTGTTCAAGGCAACACTGGTGTCCAAGGATCTACTGGTGTTCAAGGTATTCAAGGTACTACAGGTATTCAAGGTACTACCGGTGTTCAAGGTCAGACAGGTGTTCAAGGTGCGACAGGGTTCCAAGGAACCACAGGTTTGCAAGGCACTACTGGAGTGCAAGGTGAAACCGGTATCCAAGGCTTTACAGGTGTGCAGGGATCTACTGGAGTCCAAGGTGCGACAGGTGTTGAGGGAACTACGGGAGTCCAAGGAGCGACGGGAATCCAAGGAGCCACAGGTGTCCAAGGAGCTACTGGCGTCCAAGGAGCTACTGGCGTCCAAGGAGCTACTGGTGTTCAAGGTGCCACTGGAGTCCAAGGAGCTACTGGAGTCCAAGGAGCTACTGGAGTCCAAGGTGTAACAGGGGTTCAGGGCACGACAGGTGTTCAAGGCAACACAGGGGTGCAAGGTGTCACAGGTGTCCAAGGTACCACTGGAGTCCAAGGTACCACTGGAGTTCAAGGATCGACTGGTGTCCAAGGTGTCACAGGTGTCCAAGGAACCACAGGAGTCCAAGGTCAGACTGGAGTCCAAGGCACAACAGGTGTCCAAGGTACGACCGGTGTCCAAGGTGTCACAGGTGTTCAAGGAGCTACCGGTGTTCAGGGAACCACGGGCGTCCAAGGAGCTACGGGAGTTCAAGGTTTCACCGGAGTTCAAGGAGCCACAGGTGTACAGGGCACGACAGGAGTCCAAGGTACAACCGGTGTCCAAGGTAGAACAGGTATTCAAGGCACCACAGGTGTTCAGGGTGAAACTGGTGTCCAAGGTGTACAGGGCACGACAGGTGTACAGGGAACTACAGGAGTTCAGGGTGCAACCGGAGTTCAAGGCGTAACCGGAGTTCAGGGGACTACTGGCGTCCAAGGAGCTACCGGTGTTCAAGGTCAGACTGGTGTCCAAGGTCAGACAGGTGTTCAAGGCACAACCGGTGTTCAAGGTGCAACTGGAGTACAAGGTGTAACAGGGGTTCAGGGCACAACTGGTGTGCAAGGAAATCAAGGTACGACCGGTGTTCAAGGTCAGACTGGTGTCCAAGGTCAGACAGGTGTTCAAGGCACAACCGGTGTTCAAGGCTCTACGGGAATTCAGGGAGCCACTGGTGTTCAAGGCGCGACAGGTGTTCAGGGATCTACTGGGGTTCAGGGGTCTACGGGCGTCCAAGGTCAAACTGGGGTTCAGGGAACCACAGGAGTTCAAGGGGCTACCGGTGTCCAAGGATCTACGGGAGTCCAAGGGGCTACCGGTATTCAAGGCACGACCGGTGTTCAGGGAACTACAGGAGTCCAAGGTCAGACTGGGGTTCAAGGGGTTCAAGGTAATACTGGAGTCCAAGGTAATACTGGGGTTCAAGGAAATACTGGAGTTCAAGGTGTTACGGGTGTTCAGGGCACGACAGGTGTCCAAGGCTCCACGGGAGTTCAAGGAACCACCGGCGTCCAAGGAACTACAGGTGTTCAGGGTGCAACGGGTGTTCAGGGTGCAACAGGTGTTCAGGGTGCAACGGGTGTGCAAGGTACTACTGGGGTCCAAGGAGTCCAAGGAGCCACCGGAGTCCAAGGAGCCACCGGAGTCCAAGGTGCTACAGGTGTTCAGGGGGTAACTGGAGTCCAAGGAGCGACCGGTGTCCAAGGAGCGACCGGTGTCCAAGGAAATACAGGTGTTCAAGGAACCACAGGAGTCCAAGGCAACACTGGAGTTCAAGGCACAACCGGAGTTCAAGGTACGACAGGAGTCCAAGGTACTACTGGAGTCCAAGGAACCACAGGTGTTCAGGGAACCACGGGAGTTCAAGGTGCCACAGGTGTACAAGGTGTAACTGGAGTCCAAGGCATCCAAGGATCTACAGGAGTTCAAGGTGTAACCGGAGTTCAGGGTACAACCGGTGTTCAAGGCACAACTGGTGTTCAGGGAGCTACCGGAGTCCAAGGTGTCACTGGTGTTCAGGGAGTAACAGGTGTTCAAGGCACGACAGGAGTTCAAGGATCCACGGGTGTCCAAGGTGCTACGGGCGTCCAAGGTCAAACTGGGGTTCAAGGTGCAACTGGAGTCCAAGGAGTCCAAGGAAACACGGGAGTCCAAGGTCAAACCGGTGTTCAGGGTCAGACAGGAGTCCAAGGAACCACAGGTGTTCAGGGAGTCCAAGGCTCTACTGGAGTCCAAGGTACGACAGGTGTTCAGGGAACTACCGGAGTTCAAGGAGCCACTGGTGTACAAGGTGTAACAGGAGTTCAGGGTACAACCGGTGTTCAGGGTACAACCGGTGTTCAAGGCACGACAGGTGTGCAAGGCTCCACCGGAGTTCAAGGTCAAACTGGTGTCCAAGGATCTACAGGGGTTCAAGGTGTAACCGGAGTCCAAGGAACTACCGGAGTCCAAGGAACTACCGGAGTTCAGGGCACGACAGGAGTCCAAGGAACCACAGGGGTTCAAGGTGTTCAGGGTGAAACCGGCGTTCAAGGTGTAACTGGTGTTCAAGGTACTACTGGAGTCCAAGGTCAGACAGGTGTTCAAGGTACCACAGGCGTTCAAGGTGCAACCGGAGTCCAAGGCACGACAGGAGTCCAAGGTGTAACCGGAGTCCAAGGTGTAACCGGAGTCCAAGGAACTACTGGAGTTCAGGGAACCA
>Ga0194115_10000055_pt1 | contig 166148 bp, 159 predicted proteins | sample TA2MahsurfametaG_3_FD_148656 | JGI IMG/M metagenome (GOLD analysis project Ga0194115, IMG submission 148656) | Freshwater microbial communities from Lake Tanganyika, Tanzania - TA2015002 Mahale S4 surface | ecosystem: Environmental > Aquatic > Freshwater > Lake | place: Tanzania: Lake... | reverse complement strand
ACGTCACCGGAGTGGTGTTGACGAAACTCGACGGCTCGGCAAAGGGCGGTATCGTCTTTGCAATCGAGACGCAACTCGGGATTCCCGTGAAACTGGTGGGCCTCGGAGAGACCATCGCCGACCTCGTAGTATTCGACCCTGAGGAGTACATCAGGGAGCTGTTCGACTCAGAGGTCTGAGTCCTTTGGAACGGAGAAACATGAAGTCAACGAAGGTCGGCCTCTGTGGTTTGATCGCGGTCACTGTCGCGATGGTGGCCTGTGGAGACGATTCGCAGTCAAGCGATGACACAGTCGTGATGCAGGTCGAGACGACGGTTCCGGCCGAGACATCCACTGTTGTCGACACCACGGTTGTCCCGCAGACAACCGCACCAGCCGACACGATGGCTCCCATGACGACAGCGGCGCCTGTGCCGGCTCCGGTGCCGTTGCCCGCTGTCAAAATTCTCGGTGTTTCGGAAGGTAGTGGCAGTGGCGAGGCTTTTGTCAGGATCGACAAAAAGCCCGAAGGTTGGGCGAAGTTCAACGTTTCCATGAGAGCCTCGGGCGGGGACTCGGCGCGAACCACGGTCTTGGCAGTTCAAGACGGGGCATCGGAGGTCCTGATTACCGTGAATGCCCTGGAGTTCTTTGATGTGGCGCCCTTGAGGGTGTCGGTCTCTTGGGTCAACGATGCCGGCGTAAAGAGTGAAGTCGCATCGTTCGTATGTGAGGCAGGCATCACGCGAAGTGGCTGTTGATGGCCGTTGCCCATCCGCTTCGATACGAAGCGCCCGACCAACTGTGAGGTCTGGGTGGTTGTAGGATTTAAGTGATGGAGGTGTTGTCCCGCGTAAATGTCGCGGCCGTGGTCGGGTCTCTGGTGCTCGCCGCTTGCGGGGACGGCACGGGGGCGGCATCGTCTTTGCAATCGAGACGCAACTCGGGATTCCCGTGAAACTGGTGGGCCTCGGAGAGACCATCGCCGACCTCGTGGCGTTCGACCCCGACGAGTACGTGAGGGAACTCTTCGCTGCGGAGTCCTGAAAGATTCGGGGCCGCAGCGGACACTCAACCACCATGGGAGGCCACCTCTCGGTCGGTGCTGATCGTCGCGCACGCTTCGAAGAAGTGTTCGACGCTGCGTATGTCCCGGTTCAGCGTTACGTGCGGCGGCGTGGCGGCGGCGACGAAACCGACGATGTCGTAGCCGACACGTTCATGGTCGTCTGGCGCAGGCTCGATGACGTTCCGTCCGAGGCGGTCGTGCCGTGGTGTCTTGGGGCTGCGCGGCGGTGCCTTGCGAACCAGAGGCGGTCAACCAAGCGGCGCGCGCTCCTCAGGGATCGAGTGGCGAGGGAACCCGCACCTGTGCATGATGACTCGGGGGACGCTGATCTGGTGGCGGCACTTGCACGGCTTGATGACGAGCAGAGGGAGCTTCTCAGGTTGTCCGTTTGGGAGTGTTTCGGCGCGGGAGAGATCGCGGTGGTCCTGGGTATCACACCGAATGCCGTGAGCATCCGCCTGCACAGGGCGCGGCGCGAACTCGCCGGGCTGCTGGGGGCCGGAAAGAATTCGGATGGTGGGGGACATTCATCGGTTGATACACGCGATCGGAAGGAGGAACGATGACGAGCGACGAAATTCTCGAACGAATCGCCCGCATCGATCCCGTTCCGACGAATACATCCCTCGATCCGGTGACAAGCAGCCGGGCCCGTGAATTGAAAGGACTCATCATGTCGAGCGAACCCCAGGAGAGCGCCGTTGTCGCGAGGCCCCGGCGCGTCGGTCGATTGACCACCGCGGGTGCAGTTGCCGTTGGCGTCGTCGCGGTCGTCGTCGCGGTGGCACGCGGTGGATCGGGCGATGACGCCGAGCCGATCGTCTTTTCCGCTGCGCGGTCGACGTTGTCGTCGAGAACGGCCGGTGCGGCCGAGTCGACCGCTGACGCGGCGATGCCGAACAACAAGATGGCCGCCGTTGCCCCCTACGAGGTCGTGTACGAAGTCGAAGGCGACCTGCCGGCGCTCGACGACAAGGCCCAGTCGTGGAAGTCGAAGGGCGCACCTTCGAAGAAGCGGATGAATGCCATCGCCAAGGCTCTGGGCGTCGAAGGCGACCTCGTCGCTCGCAAGAAGGACGAGGGTGGCGGATTCGTTGCGGGCCCGATCGATGGCTCTGCCCCGTCGGTGAGCTTCGGTGACGCCGAGCTCGACCCGTATCTCAACTGGTACTACTCGCCCGCGTGGGCCACGTCATCTCGTTCTTCCGAACCCGCGGTTGCGCCCGACACCGCAACATCCGACTCTGCAACATCAGATGCCGTCGTTGAGGTTCCGGGGGAGATGAACAAGCCCGTAAACCTGCCCTCGAAAGACGAGGCGCGTGCGCGCGCCAAGTCGATCATGAGCGAAGCCGGAGTCGACGTTCGTGACGACGACATCGAGGTCTACGCCGACGAGTGGTCGGTGTCGGTGACCGCGTGGAGGCGTGTGGGAGATGTTCGAGCGCCGATGTCGTGGACGTTCGGTTTCGGCGACGAAGGCGAGATCACGTGGGCCGGCGGCAATCTTCTCTCCTTCGAAAAGGGTCCGAAGTTCCCGCGCGTCGGAGCGCTCGCCGGTGTCGAACGTTTGGGTGACCCGGAGTACTCGGGTTGGTACGGCTACGGCCCGGTTGCCAAGGGCATCACCGAGCCCGCATTCGCAGACGACTCAGCGGTGGTCGTACCGTCGCCCGCCGGTGATGCAACGACAACCGATTCACTTGTGCCGGTCGTGCAGACGGTCGTGATCACGGGCGTCAAGGAATCGCTGACTCCGATCATCGACGCTGACAACGTGATGTGGCTGGTGCCGTCGTACGAGTACGCCGTCAAGGACGGCTACACGATCAGCACACTTGCGATCACGGATGAGTTCATCGAGCAGGCCGCACCGACACCCGACATCATGGTGGGTGGTGGAACGAGCGGTAGTTCGGGTTCGTCCGGTGTCTCCGAGGGATCGGAGGGTTCCACCGGTTCGGGTGAAACGTTGCCGGCCGTCGTCGTGCCCGCCATCAGCCAAGAAGAGGCGGTCGAGTTGGTCGGTCTCACCGAGGACGAGGCCGTGAAGGTCGCCGAGTCGCGTGGTTGGATCACACGCGTGAGTTCGCGTGATGGCGAGGACTTCCCATTGACGATGGATTACGTGACGAACCGCTTGAATCTTGCGATCGTTGACGGAAAGGTGACCGGCGTCAGCGTTGGGTAGCCTCACGGGCGTCATGTTCGACAACCTCAGTTCAAAATTCGAGTCGATTCTCGGCAAGGTCCGCGGTCGCGGTCGCCTCACCGAGGCCGATGTCGACGAGGTTCTTGCCGAAATTCGTGCCGCACTTCTCGACGCCGACGTCAACGTCAGCGTCGCCCGCAACGTCGTCGCCCGCATTCGCGAGCAGGCCGTTGGCGCGGAACTCTCCAAGTCCCTCGACCCGGGCCAGCAGATCGTCAAGATCGTCAACCAGGAACTGACGGCGATCCTCGGTGGTGACACGCTCAAGATCACCTACGCCGGCAAACCCCCGACGGTGGTCCTCATGGCCGGTCTCCAGGGTTCGGGAAAAACCACCAGTGCGGCCAAGTTGGCGCGCTGGTTCAAGTCGCAGGGCCGTCAGCCCCTCCTGGTAGGCGCCGACCTGCAGCGTCCGGCGGCCGTCGAACAGTTGCGCACGCTCGGGCTCCAGATCGACGTTCCCGTGTTCTCCGACCCGAGCGACCCGGTCACCACCGCGACGCGCGGCCTCGCCGAGGCGCGGCGTATCGGCCGCGACGTTCTCATCGTCGACACCGCCGGCCGTTTGTCGATCGATGCCGACTTGATGGAGGAAATCCGCCGCATCAGCGACGCGGTCGAGCCGCACTACACGTTCCTCGTCATCGACGCGATGACCGGCCAGGACGCCGTCAACACCGCCGAAGCGTTCAATGCCACGCTCGAGATCGACGGGGTGATTCTTTCCAAGCTCGACGGCGACGCACGTGGCGGTGCCGCATTGTCAGTCAAGGAGGTCATCGGCAAGCCGATCGCCTTCGCGGCGACGGGTGAAAAAATCGATGCGTTCGAGCAGTTCCATCCCGACCGCATGGCCGGACGCATTCTCGGCATGGGTGACGTCCTCACGCTCATCGAGCAGGCCGAACAGGTTTTCGAAAAGGAAGAGGCCGAAGCGACCGCGGCAAAGTTGTTCGAGGGTGGGTTCACACTCGATGATTTCCTCGAACAGTTGCAGCAGGTCAAGAAGATGGGGTCGATCTCGAGCATCATGGGGATGCTCCCCGGCATGCCCAAGGAACTCAAGAACGCCGAGATTGGCGACGACCAAGTCAAGGTCACCGAGGCGATCATCCGCTCGATGACCCCCGAGGAGCGCCGCAGTCCCGACATCATCAACGGATCGCGTCGCGTGCGCATCGCCAAGGGCAGCGGTACGACCGTGCCCGACGTCAACCGCCTCGTCAAGCAGTTCAGCGAAATGCAGCGCATGATGAAGCAGATGGGCGGCATGTCGGGCAAGAAGCCGGGCAAGAAGGGCAAGCCACCCAAGGTGAACCCCGTCAAGATGGCCAGGGCCATGAAGCAAATGGGCGCCGGTGACCTCTCGGGTCTGGGTCCACCGAGCCAGCCGGGTCTGCCCGGCCAGAAAAACCCCGGGGCCTTTCCCGATTTTCGCGACTTCCGATAGCCTTTCTTAGTCCGGTCGCGGCCGTCTCCGGCCTCGACGACCCAGTTGCAGGAGTTTTCATGTCAGTCAAGTTGCGTCTCACCCGTGTCGGAAAGACCAAGCAGCCGCACTACCGCATAATCGTTGCCGACGAGCGCCGCTCGCGCGACGGTCGTTTCATCGAGATTCTCGGTCAGTACAACCCTCGTCAAGAGCCGTCGCACCTCAAGGTCGACAACGACAAGGCTGTTGCCTGGTTGAAGCAGGGTGCACAGCCCACCGATCGCGTGCGCAAGCTTCTCGAGATCTCGGGCGCGTGGGCACAGTTCACTGCCTCGAAGAGCGCCAAGTGAGCGACAGCGGCAACCTGGTTCCCGCACCCACGGCGACGGCGGTACTACAACACGTCGTCCGTTCGATCGTCGACGACCCCGATGCCGTGTCGGTCGACCATCGCGAGGGTGACGACAAGGTGTATCTCGAGGTGCGAGTCGGGTCGGGTGACCTCGGCCGGGTGATTGGCCGTCGCGGTCGCACCGCACAGAGCATCCGTACCGTGGTGCGTGCGGCGGCGAGTCGTGACGGCGTCGACGTCGACGTCGATTTTCTCGACGAGTAGCCCGCGTCGACCGACAAAGAGTGCCGATGAATGAACCGCCCGTCGGTCTGCTCGAAATCGGCAGACTGGGACGTACCCATGGGGTGCGTGGCGAGATGTATCTGAGTTTCGTTTCCGATCGTCCCGAGCGCCGGCGAGCCGGCTCGCGGGTCTTCGTTGGCGGGACGTGGCGCACGATCGAGGCGATTCGGTCCTCGAAGGAGCGTTACCTCGTGGTGTTCGAGGGCCTTGGCGTGCGCGAAGAGGCGGCGAAGTTGACGAACGAGGTCGTCTACGGCGAGCCGATCGATGACGCCGCCGCCCTGTGGGTCCATGATCTGATCGGCGCCCGCGTCGTTGCATCCGATGGCACCGAGTTCGGCACGTGCGTGGCGGTGGTCGACAATCCCGCACACGCGATACTCGAGACCGACCGTGGCGTGCTGATTCCGGTTCCCTTCGTCACGTCGCACAAAGAGGGCGTCGTGACGGTGACGCCACCCGATGGACTGCTCGACCTGCAGGACAACACCTGATGCGCGTCGACGTCTTTGGTGTCTTTCCCGGCATCGTGGATGCATTCTGTGGCCAAAGCCTTCTCGGCAAGGCGCGCGAATCGGGTCTCTTGGATCTGCGTGCGCACGACCTGCGTGATCACACGAACGACGTCCACCGTTCGGTCGACGACGCGGTCTTTGGTGGCGGTGCGGGCATGTTGATGCGGCCCGAACCGATCTTCGAGGCGGTCGAGGCCGTGCAACCACCGCGGCCCCTCATCCTCCTTGGTCCCGGAGGCGACCGTTTCGACCAGGCAATGGCCCGTCATCTCGCCGGTCTCGCGGGTTTTAGCATCGTGTGTGGCCGCTACGAAGGCGTCGACCAGCGCGTGCGTGAACACCTCGTCGACGCCGAGGTGTCGGTCGGTGACGTCGTGTTGTCGGGTGGGGAAGTGGCGGCATGCCTCATCATCGAGGCCGTGGTGCGACTGGTTCCCGGTGCGATGGGCAACGCCGAGTCGCCGTTGGGCGAAAGCTTCGGTGCGACGGGTCTGCTCGAAGAACCCCAGTACACCCGCCCGGCCGAGTTCCGCGGGTGGCCGGTACCCGACGTTTTGCGGGGTGGCGACCATGCGTTGGTTGCCCGCTGGCGTCTCGCCCAGGCGTTGCACCGTACGATTCGGTTGCGGCCCGACCTCATCGAGGCCCGCGGGGGCCTGTCGGCCGGTGAGAAGAGCCTGTTGGAAGAGTTCGCCCCTGTCTCGTATCCTTCACCGTTCGCTCAGGGCGGCGCCGCCGCCCCCGACCAGTAACGGATCGCCCCATGAAGACCACCGACCTCGTCGACAACCAGTACCTCCGCAGCGACCTGCCCGATCTTCGCGCAGGCGACGAAGTGAAGGTTCACGTGCGCGTCGTTGAAAGTGGCAAGGAACGCATCCAGATTTTCCAGGGCAACATCATCGCGATCCAGGGATCTGGCGTCGCCGAGTCCTACACGGTGCGCAAACTCAGTTACGGAGTCGGCGTCGAGCGCACCTTCCCCAAACACAGCCCGGCGGTGGCCAAGGTCGAACTGGTGCACCGCGGGGAAGTGCGTCGCGCCAAGCTCTACTTCCTGCGCGAGCGCACGGGTAAGGCCGCCAAGATTCGTGAAAAGCGCGAATCCTGATCCGTGCACACACTGACATGAGCCATCGCCTCGTGCCGGGGCCCCGTTGAACACCGACGATCTCGAAAACTTCGAGGCCGAACGCGAATTGCAACTCGCCCAGGAATACCAGGACGTGGTGTCCATGTTCCGCTTCGCAGTCGAATCAGACCGCCGTTTCTACCTCGCGAACGAGGTCGTCACGCGTGTCGCCGCCGACGGTCCCCGTCCGCTCATCGAACTGGAGTTGACCGACGCATGGGTGTGGGACATGTACCGCAAGAGCCGATTCGTCCCCCGGGTGAAAATCCTGTCGTTCAAGGACGTGAACGTGGAGGAACTTCCGGGCCCCGAGGTCTAGCCGCGACCCGTCGCACCCGCGGGGCGTGGGGCGAGAACCTCGTCGCGTCCTGGTACGTACGCAATGGTTGGCGCATCGTGGCGCGCAACGCACGACACGGCAGGGGAGAAATCGACATCATTGCCGAACGTCGCGGCATGTTTGCCGTGTGCGAAGTCAAGACACGTCGCAACAACGACTACGGGTTCGCCGCAGAGGCAATGACGCCGGGCAAATGTCGAACCGTGCGTCGTACCGCATACGGATGGGCGCGCGACAACGGTGTGCCGATGTCACGGCTGCGTTTCGATGCCGCGTTCGTGGTGGGGACGTCGATCGACGTGGTCGAGAACGCCTATTGAAGCTTCAGGTGGAAGTGTTGCGGTGGCGACGTTCCCAGCACGCGTGATGCCAGTGGCGACGCAGATCAGGCGCATCGCGGGGCACGGTGACGCAGTGGCCCGACCCCGTCGGAATCTCGCGGTTGCAGCCCGGACACAGGTAGGCCTTGGTCGCCTCGTAGGGCTGGATGCGGCGCACCTCGATGGGTCCGTAGAGACCGCTCCAGATGTCACTCATTGATCACCCGAGGAGGGCCCAAGCGACGAGGGCAAGAGCGACGGCGAGTGCGGCCACGACGAAGACGATGTCGGTGCGACGCCTGACCCGCTTTCGTGTCGCATCGAAACCCACGGTGTCATTATGTATCGTCGGGTCATGGCAACCAACGCGTACGAGACGATCACCCTCGGGCGGGCCGACGGTATCGTCACCATCACCCTCAACCGCCCCGCCAAGAAGAACGCGGCGAACAACGTGATGTGGAGCGAACTGCTCGCGACGTTCCGCGAAGTTGCCGCATCGCCCGACGATCGTTGTGTCGTTCTCACCGGCGCAGGCGGCGACTTCTGCTCGGGCGCCGACCTGTGGGCGGGCGACGACGCCGGCAGGCAGCACCAGTTGGCGCGCATGCGCAACGTCGGCGACGTCGCCATGGCCCTGGCCCGTTTGCCCCAGCCCGTCATCGCCAAGGTTCGCGGTGTCGCCGTTGGCGCGGGCATGAACATGGCGCTGGGCTGCGACCTCGTCGTTGCCGCCGAGAATGCGCGGTTCTCGGAGATCTTCGCCAAGCGCGGTCTGAGCATCGACTTCGGCGGGTCGTGGTTCCTGCCGCGCCGCGTTGGTCTGCACCGCGCGAAAGAACTTGCACTCTTCGCCGACATCATCGACGCGGCCGAGGCCGAGCGCATCGGCCTCGTCAACCGCGTCGTGCCCGACGTCGAACTCGATGCCTTTGTCGACGGCTGGGCGAGGAAACTCGCCGCCATGCCACCGATTGCCATCGCCCAGACCAAGCGCATGCTCAACAATGCGATGAACGTCACCCTGGAAGAGGCGCTCGACGACGAGGGCGCGGCACAGACGGTCAACTTCGGCACGAAAGACACGGCCGAGGCGCTCGCGGCTTTCACCGAAAAGCGCAACCCCGTCTTCCGCGGCCGGTAGCGGGCGTGCGCGCTCGGCGTGCCGTGGCGGTGCTCGCCGTGCCGGTGGTGTTTGTGTTTGCGTCGCACGTGCACGCTTCGAGCGACCCGAACGCCACGACCACGGTCACCGACGAACAACCAGACGAGGCCGTCGACGAACAGGGCGGTGTCCCGGTTCCGACCTCGGTCGTCTCGGTGAGCACCGTGCCATCCGCGGCCACAACCGTGCCGCTGGGTTGTCCCCCTCCACCCGTGTCGCAGGCCGTGTTCGTGGGCAGGCTGGAGGTGCTCGACGCGACGCAGGCGCTCTTTGAGGTCGTTCGGTTGAGATCAGGCAGCGTCGCGGGCTACTCGACCGAGGTTCCCAACGTCGACGGCACGGTGGTCACCGAGGTCGGCGTCTACTACGGCCGCGACGTGAAGTTCCTCGAAGTCGGGGACTCGTACCTCGTTGGTACCGCACTCGACGCGACCACCGGTCGCATTTTTTCGCGCGTGACCCGAGAGGCCCCCCTCTTCGGTGGCAATCAGGTGGCCGATATCAACAACTCCGGCATCGTCTGTCCCGTCTTTGGCGATGTTGCGCGCACCCTGAACGTCGACGGGTCGAGCATAGAGTCGGGTGTTTTGTCCGGGCTGTCGGGCGAATCCGACCGATTGCTGCTGGCCTTTCTCGTGCCCGGCGGCTTGGTGCTGCTGGGTTTGGTGACGTTGGTTCTGGTGCGTCGCGCACTTTCCGCCTGACGGCGGGATGAATCAGGCCACGAATGCCGCAGTGGCCCGCGAGCGCAGTTCCGACACCGCAGCGCCGAGACCCTCCGGGTGCTTGAAGAGTGCACTGCCCGCGACGAGAAGATTTGCGCCCGCCGCCGCCGCTCCGCTGACCGTCGCCGCCGAGATGCCACCGTCGACCTCGACATGGATGGAATCACCGAGTCCGGCTGCACTGACCATGTCACGTACCTCGCGGATTTTGCATTCCATCGCCGAGATGTACTTCTGGCCCCCGAAACCCGGGTTGACCGTCATGATCAGCACCAAGTCGATGAGGTCGAGCACGTTCTCAACGGCCGATGCGGGGGTCGCAGGGTTCAGGGCAACCGCGGCAGTTGCGCCCAGCGCGCGAATGTTGCCCAGGGTGCGGTGCAAGTGGGTGCATGCTTCGGCGTGCACGATGAGCCGTGAACAACCGGCCTTGACGTAGTCGGCGGCCGCGGCGTCGGGTGTGAGCACCATCAAGTGCGCCTCGAACGGCACGCTGCAGTGGCGGCGTGCCGCCGCGATGACGTCGGGACCGAACGTCAGATTCGGCACGAACTGTCCATCCATCACATCCCACTGGATGAGGTCGACACCCGCGGCCTCGAGATCACGCACGGCCTTGCCCAGCTCCGCGAAGTCGGCGGGCAAGACGGAGGGTGCGATCTGGATGGGAAGCGTCACGTAGTCCACTCTACCGATGCAGGCTGAAACCTAAAGTTGATGCATGGAACTCGAAGCCGGCGCGTTGGTGGCCGGCGGCGACGCTCTTGGTCGCATGCCGAGCGGCAAGGTGGTGTTCATCGAAGGGGCGTTGCCCGGCGAGACCATCGAAGTGGAACTCACCGATTTGCGCCGGGACTACGCGAAGGCGATCGCCACCCGCGTGATCTCTGCGTCCACGAATCGTGTCACGCCGTCCTGCCCCCACGTGGCGGACCGCTGCGGAGGATGTCAATGGCAACACCTTGCCCTCGGGGCCCAGTACGAGGCAAAGGTGCGTATCGCCATTGAGTCGTTGGTTCGTATCGGCCGCGTGGCTGTCAACGACGACTTGGTCATGCGTGCCGCATCGGGGGGTCGGCTGCCCGGTGCCGGGTACCGAACGACAGTTCGACTCGCCTTCGACGCCCACGGACGCCCCGGTTTCAGGGAGCGCTCGACGAATCGCGTCGTTCCCGTCGGTGAGTGCCTCGTTGCCCACCCGCGGCTTCATCGGGCCATCGCAGCAATCACATCGCGGCCGGGCAGCGATGTCGAAGTCACGCTGCGCTGCAGTGCTGCGACCGAGGTGGTTGGTGCGGTGGTCCACGGTGACGAGCGCAGTGTTCGCGGCCTGGAAGCCGTCGACGTGCTGGGGGACGATGCGCGGCTCGTCGAAACTGTTCACGGAACCGACCTCGTCGTGTCGATGGGGTCGTTCTTCCAATCGGGTGTCGCCGCGGCCGATTTGCTCGTCGATGCGGTCTGTTTGCTCGCGGGTCCCGAGGCACTGAGCGGAACATTCGGCCAGGTCGTGGATGCGTACGGTGGGGTGGGGTTGTTCGCCGCAACCATCGTGCCGACGCACGTTCCGGTCACCTTGATCGAGTCGAATCCCCGTGCCGTCGCTGATGCACGTGTGAATCTCGCGTCGCGTCGCGCAACAATCATCGAGTCGACGGTCGAGGCCTGGAATGCCCAGCCGGCCGGCCTTGTCATTGCCGATCCGGCCCGCACCGGTCTTGGTGCGGCCGGTGTCGCGGTGCTTGCCGCGACACGAGCACCCGTGATCGTCCTCGTCAGTTGTGATGCCGCGGCCGGCGCGCGTGATGTACGACTGCTCTCCGATGCGGGCTACGAGCTCGACGACCTGTTGGTGCTCGATCTCTTTCCCCACACGAATCATCTCGAGATGGTCACGAGGCTGTGCCGCATCAATGCAAGCGATGAGAGCCGACCCGTCACGAGATTCTTCGAAGGACTCGCTCCACCCGCTGCATGAACCTGTCGCGCTCGAAGCGTGTCGAGCGATCGACCGCGTGGAGCGCCAGCCAGTGCGCGCGACATCGCCAAGAGCAGAGGCGCCGAATTGATCGAACGATGGCGGTCCGGCCCGCCCGCCCGCACCACAGGTTCGCGCCCCTCGACCTGCCGTGTGTCGCAACGACGATGATCCGCGTGACGTTGCGAAGTCGGGGCATCACGTGTCCGGTGGACTCGTCGACTTTCCATGCAACACCATTCGCCAGAACCCGGTCGATCCAAGCCTTCAGGATCGCGGGTTGCCCCGACCACCAAGTCGGATAGACGAAAACCAGCGTGTCGCACCACGCGACGTCCTCGAAGTAGGGAACGAGGTGCGGTTTGGTGGACGGTGCAGCACCACGCAGTGACCATTCATTGGCCGACATGGCGGCCGAGAACCCGGCCCCGTAGAGATCATGAACCCGCACCTCGTTGCCGACTTCGCGACACACCTGCCCGACATGGTCAAAGAGTGCACGGGAGAAACTCGTCGGATCGGGGTGGGCATGGACGACGAGAACCCGCCTCGTCATCACAGACCCGCCAGTCGGTCACGAGTGCGCGAGACGAACCGTCGCCGTCCCTCCTCGTTGGAGGCCTCGCCGGGCCCCGCCCAGCAGACAAGTGTGCGGGTCCGCCATCCGGTGGCCCGTCGCAGTGAGCGTCCAAGCGCATGGGCAAGTTGCCGTGTGGAGCGTTGGGGAAAATTCCCCGGCGGCTCGGCCGCCGTCACGACGACGACACGCCGCACATGGCGCAGCCCGGGACTCACCCGCCCGTTGTCAGCCAAGCGGAATGCGACGCCGGGTACCAGCGCACGGTCAAAAAAACCCTTCACCATCGAGGGTGGGCCCGACCACCACATCGGAAAGACGAAAGCCAAGACGTCGGCCCCGGCGAGCATTCGCGAGTAGGACTCGATCCCCACGGTGTCGGTGGCCGCGGGTGTCGCGTAGGCGCGCCACTCGGCGGGGGCCATCGCCGCCTCGAAGTTGTCCCTGTACAAGTCGATGACATCCACGACGTGACCAGCAGCGCTGAGTCCCTCGACGGTCGCCTCGAGGAGGGCGGTGGCGAACTGATCGGGTCTCGGATGGGTGAAAACGACGAGCGCGGTCACTACCCCCACTCTACGAAGTCGGGGAACTGGACTACCGTCGGGCGGGGGGTGAGTGCAGTGGTGGCGGCACCGTGCGACGTTCGAGACATTTCAGCCGGATGGCTGGGTGAGGTGTTGGGCAGCCGCGTCGACGACGTCGACATCGAGGTCATCGGCGCCGGTGTCGGTTTCATGGGGCAACTCGCCAGGGTCCGGCTTGTATCGCGCGACGTCCCCGCATCGCTCATCGTCAAGATCCCATCGGCCGACCCCGGCGCGCAGATGATCGGCGGAATGATGCGCGTCTGGGAGCGAGAGCACCGCTTCTATACCGACATCGCTCCGAACATGCGGTCGGTGAGCATTCCGCACTGCATCCACTCGGGTGTCGACCCGTTCGTCTTGGTGCTCGAAGATCTCGCCCCGGCCCGTGCGGGCGACCAGGTCGAGGGGCCCACGCAATCACAGGCAAGGGCCGTGATTGACGCGGCGGCGGCACTGCACGCGGAGTGGATGAACAGACCCGAGCTAGCGACATACGATTGGATGCCCGACCTCAACGACCCGTCGACGGGCATGGTCGCGCAACTCTTTCCCGCCGGCTGGCCGGTGTTCCTGGCCCGCTACGCCGACTCGCTGCCCGAACGTGTGCTGCGGTGGTGTGAAGCATTCGTGCCGAGGATCGTCGACTGGGTGCATACCTACGACGACTGGCCGACCACGTTGATCCACGGTGATTTTCGTCTCGACAACATGTTCTTCGACGACCGCGGCGGAGTGACTCTCATCGATTGGCAGCTGGCGATGCGGGCGCCGAGCACGACCGACCTCGTGTACTTCATCGGTACGAATCTGCCGACAGATACACGGCGAGTGATGACCGAGGAGTTGATCAGTCGTTATTGCGACGGACTGCGCAGCCGCGGCGTTTCCGCAGAGTGGGCCGACCGCAGCCGCATACGAAAGGGTCTCACGGAGGGCGTGCTTTTCTATTGCACGTCGTTCGCAGCGAGCATTCTCACGCTCGACCAGGCGAACGAGCGTGGTGCAGCCCTCATGGACTCGCTCGTGCGGCGAGCCTTCTCCGCAGCCGACGATCTCGATGCCGGCGGTCTGCTCGGCCTTTGAGAGATCCACCACCGGTGCTCCCGTGGGGGGCCGCCGCGGGCCGACGACGACTTCCCGAGATTCCCGCGACGCTCGACTCGCCTCACGCGGCGCCGAGGTCGGCCAAGGTGGCCACACGCCCCACCACGCCGCAGGCAGCCCTCAGGAGGGGCACCGCGAGCAGCGCGCCGGTCCCCTCGCCAAGGCGCAGGTCGAGGTCGAGGATCGGGTGCAGGCCGAGATGCGCGAGCGCCCCCGTCGAAGCCGGCTCGGCGGAACGGTGCGCTGCCAGACATGCCTGTATCGACTGCGGGGCGATCTCACGGGCCAGACAGGCCGCTGCCTGTGTCACGACACCGTCGAGGAGCACCGGCGTGCGCAGCGAGGCCGCGGCGACGATGAATCCGGCCATGGCAACGATCTCGGCACCGCCGACAACCTCGGCGATCGACACGGGATCCGTCAGCGACCGCAACCGGTCCACTGCGTCCGCCACGACCCCACGCTTGCGGTGCAGTGTTTCGTCGTCGATACCGGCGCCACGACCCGTCGCCATCCGTGGGTCGATACCGCAGAGGTGCGAGATCAGTGCGGCAGCAGACGTGGTGTTACCCATCCCGACCTCACCGACGCACAGCAGGCGGGACCCGCCGGCAATCAGCCGTTCGGCAGTCGATGCCCCCACCTCGAGTGCGGCGAGCACCTCGGCTTTCGTCATCGTGCTGCCCGAACGCACGTCACGTGTGCCCTCGCAGACCTTCTCGCGTCGCACGCGCAGGTCGAGGTCCGTGGCGAGCAGGCCCACGTCGAGGACCTCCACGTAGACGTCGGACATCTCGGCAAAGACTGACGAGGTTGCCTTTCCGGCTGCGATCGTGGATGCCATGACACCCGAGATCGCCTGCGGCCATGGGGTGACGGTGTCGTCGGCGGCAATTCCGTGGTCGGCACACAAGATCGCCACCGCACACGGGTCGGCGACGGGGTGCTCGGTGCACTGGATGGCTGCGATTCGTGACGCAAAGTGCTCGAGACGGCCGAGCGAACCGAGCGGCTTGGCCAACTGGTCGAGTCGGGTACGGAAACGGGCGGCAAAGTCGTCGTCGGGTCGCACCGGCATGTTCACGGCGCGCGAGACGGCCGATGCCGGCTCGCGGGAAAAGCGTGTCAAGGCGTGGACTAGATCCGGCCCTGCGTAGCAGAAGTCCATGCCCGCACCAACGGCGGCGATCCTGTCGCTCTCGTTGTCACCGACGTACAAAGCACGGTTCCCGCGAACCCCGACGGACTCGAGGGCAATGCGCATCGGCGTCGGATCGGGCTTGTGAACCCCGAGGTCTGCGGTTGCGAGAATCGTGTGGAGATGCTGTTTGATGCCCACGGTGTCGAGGTGCACCGCAAGTTGTTGGGATGTCATCTCCGTGGTGTTGGAGACCACCCCGAGCATGACCCGTCCGGACAGCGCCGCGACGACCTCGGAAACACCCGGCTTGATCCTGGGAACCAGTCCCGCGGGGTTTGTGCCCGTCATGTCCTGTTCGACGAGAGTGTTTCCCACGTCGAAGAGCACCGCGTCGTACTTCTGCACGATGTTTTCGATCATTCCCGATTTTCCTACGACCATCCGAAATCACCGCCGATGCCCACGATTGCCATCACGCTCAGGAGCACCGCGCTCTCGCTGATCTGTTCGACACCACCCAGAACGTCGCCGACGATACCGCCGATCCTCTTCACGGCGTAGGTGACGCCCAGGCGTGCCACCACCAGCGCCACGACAAAGGGAACCAGGCCCTGCCAGCCCGCAACAACGAATCCAAACACCACACCCAGACCAAGTGCGATCGACATGTCGAGTTTCCTCACCCCGGCGACGTAATTCGCTCCGAGCCCCTCTGTGATCCCGTTGCCCGCATGCATCACCGACACCGCCGCGGCGCGGCCGAGGCAGTGCATCAGCACCACGGCGCACACGGCTTTGCGGGTGTCGAGATCGGCGAGCACGGAGACCTGCAGAATGATCTGGAGAACGAGTGCCAGAACGCCGTAGGTGCCGTGGCGCGAATCCTTGAGAATCTGGCGCCGCTGTTCGGGGCTCCACCCACCGACGAGTCCGTCCGCGGAGTCGGCCAGGCCGTCGTGGTGGAAACCCCCCGTGACGAGGACCCCTGTGATCACCGCCAGCACCGCCGAGACCTGGTTGCTGAGAATTTCACGTGACGCTGCCAGCACCGCCGCGGACAACACACCGACACCGGCGCCCACCACCGGAAACCAGCGCGCAACGCGCCCCATCGCGATCTCCTCACCGTGTCTGACCGGCACACGGGTCAGGAACGCGACGGCAACGCGGGCGTGCTGGAGGAACGGCTGGTCAGATGCCACCCTGTGCCCCCGTGAGCGGCGGACCGCTGAGTGCAACCGCCGGATCCTCGAGGCGGAGAAGTCGGCCGGCCACCACGAGATAGGCACCAGACGCCCTCGCTGCGAGTGAGGCGTTGACTCGTCCGAGAAGGTCGCGGTAGTCGCGCCCCAGTGCGGTCCGCGGGTGGATCCCCATCCCGACCTCGTTGGAGACCACGATTGACGGCGCAGAACGTGCCGACAAAAGCTCTCCGAGAGCACGCACCTGGCGGAAAATCCTCTCTTCATCCCACCCGTGATGCATGACGTTTCCCAGCCATACCGTCATGCAGTCGATGACCAACGCGACATCCCCGAGGCGCGACGCCGCCAGGCACACCTCGACGGGTTCCTCCACGGTTGTCCAAGAAGAGGGGCGATCCCGTCGATGGCGCAGAATGCGCGCACTCATTTCGTCGTCGATGGCCTGGGCCGTGGCGAGCACGCAGACGTCCTCTCCCCACCGCAGCGCAAGCGACTCAGCGAGCGAACTCTTGCCACTTCGGGCACCGCCCACAAGAAATGTGAATCGGTTGACCATCAGAAGTCGATGCCCCTCAGTGCCGCGATGCCGTGGTCGTAGGCGTGATGGATGGAGCGAACCTCCGAGGCGGTGTCGGCGATCTCGACCAACTTGGGATGTGCGTCGCGGCCCGTGACGACGATGTTCACGTGACGCGGCCTGTCGGCTATCACCCTGGCCACCTCGTCGGTGTCGATCCAGCCCCACGTGCACAAATACGTCAGTTCGTCGAGCACCACGAGCTGGTGGGTTCCCGCTTCGATCACGCCACGCGCCTTTGCCCAAGCGCTGCGGGCGAGGTTGATGTCGTGTCCGAGATCGGCCGAATCCCAGGTGAAACCCGCGCCGAGGGTTTCGAAGTCGATACCCAACTCGCGACACGAGTCCTCCTCGCCGGTTTTCCATTCTCCCGACTTGATGAACTGGAGCACGACGACTTTCCACCCGAGTGCAACGGCCCGAACCGCCGTTCCGATTGCTGCCGTCGTCTTGCCTTTTCCGTTTCCGGTGTGGAGAACGACGAGCGAATCGGGCAGGCGCAGGTTCGATGGTCTCGGATCCTGCGTCAGGGGTTCGCTCTGATCAGTCACCGCCGTTGCCCCCCTTTTTTCTCTGTGGCACGACGACGACGGTTCCGTCGTGGGACAAGTGGACGCTCGCCGACACCCCGTAGAACTCGGCGAGGGTCTCGGCGCGCAGAACTTCGCTCGCCGTTCCGGTCGACACCACGTAACCCTGATGGAGGAGTGTGAGCCGATCGGAGTAGAGGCCGGCGAGTGTGAGATCGTGCATCGCCGACACGACGGTGAGCCCGTGCTCGCGGCGCAACAGGTCGACGAGTTCAAGCGCGCGCTGTTGATGCCCGATGTCGAGTGAATTGGTTGGTTCGTCGAGCAGAAGGATGGGTGCATCTTGGGCGATCGCGCGGGCGATCACGACGCGCTGCTGCTCGCCCCCCGAGAGTTCGGCCATGTGACGGGATCCGAGATCCGCGAGGTCGAGTCGTTCAAGGACACCATCGACGAGGTCCCAGTCGTGCCTGGTCTCCTGGCCGAAGTGGGAGATGTACGGGTTGCGGCCCAAAACGACGTACTCCCGCACCCTCATGTCACCAGGAATGACCGGCGACTGTGGCACGTAGGCCACGAGCTGGGCGCGCCGCTTGGCCGACCGGAACTGCAACGGCGAACCGTCGACGCGGATGTCACCCGTGTGTTTGACGAGACCGGCAATCGAACGCAGCAATGAACTCTTTCCCGCGCCGTTCGGACCGATGAGACACAGCCATTCACCGGGCCGCACCGTGTTGGAGAAGCCGGCGAGGGCGCGGTGGCTGCCGTAGGAAACCGAGACGTTGTCGAAATGCAAAGACGTCATTTCGTGACCTGCCTGGAGCGGAGAAGTATGAGAAAAAAGGGAGCACCGAAGAACGCCGTCACGATACCGATCGGCGTTTCCGCCGGATCCTGGAGCACACGACCCGGGATGTCGGCGAGGACGAGGAATGATGCCCCGGCGAAGATGGTGATCGGGATGACCGACCGGTAGCTCGCACCGACCAGCAACCTCACCGCATGCGGAACGATGATGCCGACGAACCCGATGAGACCGCTGACAGCGACCACTGCGGACGTCCCGAGCGTCGCGGCAATCACGACAATGATGCGAATTCTGTTGACCGACGCCCCGATTGCCGAGGCCTCCAGTTCGCCGACCCGCATGATGTCGAGAAGCCGCCGGTGGATGAGCAACGTGACCGAACTGACGATCACGTAGGGAAGCACGAGCCAAACGTCGGACCACGTTGCCGAGCTCAACCTGCCCAGGATCCACGAGTACACCTGCCGGATCACGTCATTGTTTCGCTGGAGGATGAAGGTCTGCACCGCGGTCGCCAGGGACGTCACCGCCACCCCCGCCAAGACCAGCGACGCGGCACTCTTGGGTGCGCCGAAAGACACGCCGACCATGTAGGTGACAGCCACGGCCGCCAGACCGCCGATGAACGCGGCGAGGGGGAGCGGGTCGATGATCCAACCCGATGTCTCGGCGCGACCGAGCGCGAACACCAAGGTCGCTCCCAGCCCCGCTCCTGCGGCGACGCCAAGAAGGTACGGATCGACCAGCGAATTACGAAAGACGCCCTGGTAACTCGCGCCGCTCAGGGACAGCATTGCGCCGACCAGCGCCGCCAGGACGACGCGGGGCATGCGCAGTTCCCAGACGATGGTCCAGTCGCGTGCCGAGACGCCGCTGTCCAGCGAGATCAACGGTAGGTGATCCAGCAAGGCGAGCGGGACCCTCCACCAAGTCGGCCCCGCTGTGCCCACCATCGAACCCAGCAACATCGCCACACACGTGCCCACAGCCGCCGTGGGAATCCACCAGCGGCGATGGGTCGGCCCGTGGGCCGCGACATACGAGGTTTCGATCGGCATGCGGTGCTATCCGGCCGGTGCGTAGGCAGCAATCGACTCGCCGATGACCTTGACGAGGTCGACCACTCGTGGGCCCCAACGCGAGGCGATGTCGTCATTCAAGCCGATGACCCGGCCGTTCTTCACGGCGTCGATAACCCCCCAACCCGGCCGGGCCGCGACAGTCTCGGGGCTTTGTTTTTCGTATTTCGTGTCGGCGAGGAAGATCATGTCCGGGTTGGCCGAGACGATGAACTCCTGAGACAACTGCGGGTAGTCGTTGCCTGGCTCCACCTCGTCGGCGATGTTCTGTGCGCCGAAGAGGGAGAAAAGCTGTCCGACGAAGGTGTTCGAGGTGAGGGAAAAATAGGTTGTGTCGAGCTCGTAGAAATACGACAGATCCGTGGCCGGGGCGTCGATTTTGGCAACCGTCTCTTCGACACCGGCCTTGATGGCTGCGATGACCGCTTCGGCCTCCGTGGTTTTTCCGGTGAGTTCACCCAGCTCGGTGATCTGTCTGTAGGAGTCGTCGAGCGTCGTGGCCGCGGGACCGAACCAGACGTCAATGTCGACAGCGGCGAGTTGCTCGGCGAGGTTGCCGGGATCGCTCATGGCGAGAACGACCGTGGGTTCGAGTTCCGCAATGGCCTCGACGTTCGGTTCGAAGCCGTCGAGACGCGGCTCGAAGCCAGCCGCTGCCTCGGGGTAGTCGCTGTACAAGTCGACGGCGACGATCTGGTCTTGAGCGCCGATGGCGTAGAGCATTTCGGTTGCCGTGGCCGACAGCGAAACGATGCGTTCGCCCTCGTTGTCGACGGTTGCGGTGGTGTCGGCCGGGGCGGTGGCCTCGGCCGTCGCTGCGGTCTCGGTGGTGCTGTCAGGGGACGACGAATCGTCCGAGCAGGCCACCAAGAACAGGGCACCCACCGCAAGGGCGGCGAGCCCCCGACGGCGCAATGAAACAATTGACATGGTCTTTCTCCAAGATTTAAAGAGAAAGAAGAGTGGGTCGAGGGTGGCGACGAAGATTCGCCATCAAGCGGACCGCCCTTCCTTCGAGGACTGGTAAACGCACGCAAATCAGGCGACCGGACTCGGATCGCTGGAACTTTCGCTCCGCGATCTCCACCGTTGCGGGACAGTGCCGGATTCTCACCGGACTTCGCTGGATTTTGCGCCCCACGACTATTGCCGTGGCGAAGGGATAGTAACAGTCGGTGTGTGGTTCACAAAATTTGCAAGATGTGCGAGGCCCTCGACGATGTCGGCGTCGCACGGGGCAAACAAAAAACACGTATCACCCATCGCAGAGAATACCTCGCCAGGAACGACGGCAATCGGGTGGATGATCTCCCGTGCGGTGAACGCTTTGGTCTCGCCGACCGCGAGGTTCTAAGGTGAAAACTCGTGGTTGTGCCCCCGGTGTCCCGTGGTCTCATCTGCGTGCTTGTGACCGTGCTGTCGGCGGGGCCTCTCGTGGGTTGTGGTGCACCTGTGCGCAAGGCCCGCGTTCCATTCACGACCCTCCCTGACCCGCTCGCAGAAGCAGGCTCAGAAAGGGTATTCGAAGGTTTCACGGCGGGTCCGGGGGCTGACCTTTCCGGTCTGGATCTCGCCCGCGAGGATTTCTCCGGCCTCGATCTGTCGGGCGCAAATTTTGAGGGAACAAAGTTCGCACGTTCGTGGCTGTCTCGATCGAAGTTCATCGGAGCGAACCTGTCGGGAGCCGACGCGGTCGCGGTGAATGCGTATCGCACCGATTTCAGCGATGCCGATCTCACCAACGCAAGTTTCGTTGGCGCAAATCTCGAGGAGGCGATCTTCACGGGTGCAAACTTGGCCGGCGCCGACTTCTCCTTTGCATTTCTCCGAGGCGCGATTCTCGACGAAGGTGCAACGGCCCTTGCGACGTTCTCGGGTGCGACCATGCCGGATGGAACCATCGGGGACTGACGCTGCGCACCACCCCCGACGCTGGCGGCAAGGGAACCGACAAAACGAGCGCGAAAAGAACGCCGGACAACGCGGCGCAACCGCGACAAACATCGGGAAAATCGGCCAGCCGTGGCTCAATGTCGGATCATCCGGGGGGTGGTTTTGTGTGGGTTGGGTCACGGGAGTAGACCAATGAGCGTGAAACGGTCTTTTATCTCGTTGATGTGCCTGTTGGTCGTCACTGCATGTGGCCAGAGTGATAGCGATCCGTCTCCCACGGAAGCGGGCGACGGGTCTGTCGAGACCGTCTACGACGTCGGCGTGACGACGGTGATGATCAACGAGGTCATCCAAGCAGAAGTGTGGTATCCGGCAGTCGAGGGCCCTGAGGCTACGGAGGAGTACGACGTGCGTGACTTCGCGCCGTCGATCATCCGGGCGATGCTCACGGGTGACGCTCCGTCGACGTATTCCTACGCCGCGACGCGCGATGCCGAAGTGGCGGGCGGTCAGTTTCCGGTCGTTCTCTTCAGCCACGGGTTCGGCGGTTTCCGCACACAGAGCACCTTCTTGACGGCGCACCTGGCGTCACGTGGCATGATCGTCATTTCACCGGATCACCCCTCGCGTGATCTTGCTGCCGCTCTCTCGTCGGGGACGTTCGAGACGGACGACCCGCAGGTGCACCTTCTCGAATCGCTTGACTATCTCGTGGGGGACGACACACTCTTTGAGGGTCACGTCGATGCGGATCGCGTCGCAACGCTCGGACACTCCGCTGGAGGCGGCACGGCGCTGGCCGTCGCGGGCGATGATCGCATTGATGGTTTCGTCTCGATGGCGTCCGGACGACTCGGAGCCGGAGATGACGGTGACATGCCGAACAAGCCTTCGTTCTTTCTTGCCGGGACGCTTGACGCGATCGTTCCACCGTCTCGAACGGAAGAGGCGTACGCGGCTGCTGCGGAGCCCTCCGTCTTGTGGACGATCGAAGGTGTCGGCCACAACGGTTTTGATGATCTGTGCACCTTCGGGAACGGGCTCGGCATCATCGGAGTGGCACTCGCGTCCGGACTCGAACGACTCCTCGAGATGCAGCCGCAAATGAGGTCGCTCGGTGAGGACGGTTGCATACCGCCGTCACGTCCCGTTGCCGAGACGTTCCCCGCCATACGTGACGGGGTCACGTCATGGCTCACGTCGCTCTTCAATGGTGCACCGACGGCACCTGAAGTCCCGGAGGGCATCGAGGTCGCCGTCGCGTCGAAGTAGAAGTCGCCTCGGCTACATTCGCGAGATGACCACGCAGTTGCCGCCACCTCCTCCGTCTCCGCGGTTTTCGGTTCGGGCAACCGCTCCAGCGCAACTAGCCACTGCTGGGTCGCGTATCGGCGCCGCCCTTCTCGACGGTCTAATCATGGTCGTCACGCTGTTCATCGGTTGGTTCATCTGGAGCATCGTGCTGTGGAAGCAGTCGACTTCGCCTGCCAAGAAGATGCTGGGCATGGTGGTGCTTGATGCCAACACAGGTGCCCCGGCCAGCGTAAAGCAGATGGTCATGCGCGAAGTGGTCGGTAAGTGGGTCGTCGGCTCGGTGACCGGAGTCGTCACCCTTGCCTCGCTCGTCATGTTGTGGGCCACACCGCGTCGGCAGGCCGTGTGGGACTACATCGGCACGACGGTGGTCGTTCGCCGGTAACTGCTGACGGGGCGCTTCCGGCGCTTGCGCACCCACTCCGCGCCGCCACGGCCCGCAGCCGCAAGAAAGATGCCCAACGTCAGTCGTCGGTTCACCCAATCGGCTCGCTGCACATTCGGTGAAGGCACCGACGACGACGGAGAAGTCGACGACAACAACAATCAAGAAATGATGTTGTCGTGATCCGACACAGCCGTATCAACACGCGACAAGTGCGCCCCCTGGGATTCGAACCCAGAACCTGCGGATTAAGAGTCCGTTGCTCTGCCGTTGAGCTAGAGGCGCGACGCGAGAACTATACGACACGCGAGCGGGAAACAAATAAAGAGAGCAGCGAGCGGTTTCTCCCGAAAGCAGAGAACCCGACCGGCGAAGCGCCGATCGGGTTCCCGTTTGGGGTGAGCGAGGGGACTTGAACCCCCGGCCTTCAGGGCCACAACCTGACGCTCTAACCAGGCTGAGCTACGCCCACCAAGAATGAAAAGTGTGCCATGAAGGGTGGGCATTGCCAACCGCAAGAAGCCCCGGAACCACGAGGTGTGCAGGCACGGTATTTTCGCGTTCGGGGGGTGCGTATGGAGGCGCAGGAAATCGACTGGGAGTCACGGATTACGCCCGAGGCGGTCGAGCAGTTCCGGACTGATGGCGTGGTCTTTTTCGAGCAGTTGATTCATCCCCTGTGGCTGCAACTGGTGGAGATGGGCATCAGTCGCATCATGAACAATTCGAGCCGCAAGCAAATGTTCTTCGCGGGTGAAGAAGGTGCCTTCGTCGACACCGTACGAAACTGGGACCTGACGCCCGAGTTCCAGCGCCTGACCTACGACTCGCCGATCGCCGACATCCTCGGCCGACTGATCGGTTCCCCCCGAGTGTGGCTGTTGTTCGACCACGTGTTCGTGAAAGACGCCGGAAACTGCAAGCGCACGCCATGGCACCAGGACCTCACGTACTGGCCTGTCGCGGGAACTCAGATCGCCTCGATGTGGATCACGATCGACCCGGTACCCAAGCACGAATGCCTCGAATACGTCGCGGGTTCGCACCGCGGTCCGCTGTACGACGGGTTCGACCCGCCACGTGCAGGGGAGGACCCGACGTTGCCGTTCTACGGCGAGGGCTTTCCGCGCCTTCCCGACATCGAAGGCGATCGTTCGCGGTGGGACATCCGCTCGTGGGACATCACCCCGGGCGATGTCATCGTGTTCCATCCGGGAGTGCTGCACGGTGGCGGCCCGACCAGTCAGGGGCGCAAACGCCGCACGCTGTCGGTACGTGTGTTTGGCGAGGACGTCGTGTTCGCTTCCCGCCCGCCGACGCGACCCACCGCGCCACGTACCCCGGGGTTGCAGTTGCAGTTGAAGCCGGGCGACCCGCTGCGCCATCCGTACTACCCGCGGCTGCGCCCGCTCCCAGAAAACCAACGCGCAGACTTCTACGAATGACGCAGACTTTCGCCGAAAGGCGACGGTTCATGCACCTTTTTGGTCCCGTCGCGCGCCATTCCTTTGCCTGGTAGTCTTCCAAGGGAGAAATTCGGCGGAGAACGATATGAACGCGACGAACACAACGTTGCAATCGAAATCTCGGGTGCGCCCCGACCAGGAGCGGCTCGTTGAACGGGCCAAAGAGATCACTGCGACCGAGTTGCAGGTGTACGCACAGCGCACCCCCGGCTCGCAGAAGGCCAACGCACGGGCGCGCAGAGTGCTGCCGCTGGGTGTGCCCTCCAGCTTCCAGGCCTACGACCCGTACCCCATCGTGGTGCGCCGGTCGGAGGGCGCCTCCATGGAAGACGTCGACGGCAACCGCTACGTCGACTTTGACATGGGCTTCGGTGCTTTGTTCTCGGGTCACGGCAACCCTGCCGTGCGCGCCGCTGTCGATGCGCAGTTGGCCAACGGCACCCTCTTCGTGACGCCGTGCGAACTCAACGCCGTCGTCGCCGAACTGTTGGGCGAACGCTACGGATTGCCGATGTGGCGGTTCACGAACTCGGGCACCGAGGCCACGATGGACGCAATCCGTGTGGCACGAGGTGTGACCGGTCGTGACAAGATCGTGAAGGTCGAAGGCGGGTACCACGGCCATCACGACGAGGTGATGATTTCGATGAAGCCGCCGCTCGACAAGGCAGGTCCGGCCGACGCGCCGATTCCGGTTCCCTCAACCGCCGGCGTCACGCGGGCGGTTCTGGGTGACACGATCGTCGTGCCGTACAACGATGCCGCGGCGCTCGAGCGTGCTCTCGCCAACAACGACGTCGCGTGTTTCATCGTCGAGCCCGTGATGGAGAACATCGGCATCTGCCTGCCGCAGTCGGGCTACCTGCAGCAGGTGCGCGAGATCACGCAACGCCACGGGACGCTGCTCATTTTCGACGAGGTGAAGACGGGTATCACCGCGGGTTGGGCAGGTGCGACCGGTGTACTCGGCGTACAGCCGGATCTGGTTGCGCTCGCCAAGAGCATCGGTGGGGGTTTGCCACTCGGCGCATTCGGTGGCAAGGCCGAGTACATGGACGTGATCACTCAAGGCAAGGTCATCCATCTCGGTACCTACAACGGCAATCCATTGGTAATGGCCGCAGCGCAGGCCGTGTTGTCGGAGGTGTGCACGCCCGTCGCGACCGACGACGTGATTGCCCGCAACACACGCCTGCTTGCCGAGTGTCAGTCGGTCATCGATCAAGCGGGTCTACCGGCACACACCGTGCGGTTCGGTGCGAAGGGCTGCATTACGTGGGCCCCGCAGCAGATTCGTAACTACCGTGATTACAAGGCGACCGATTTCGACCTGGCTTTCGCGCAGTGGATCCATGGCATCAACAGGGGAGTCCTGTTGCCGCCCGGTCTCGACGAGCAGTGGTTGATCTCGATGATGCACACCGAAGCCGACGCGATGCACTACGCGGAAGTCTTCAACGACTTCGTGGCGGACCTCACACGCTGAGGTGACCGGGCCCCTCCCGCAGGCCCCGCGCGGGTCGGGCCGGCGGTTGAGCTCTCTGGGGGGCTCCCCAGCCCGATCGCCGGGTCGCTACGGCCGCCCCCCAAATGCTTGACCCGAACACCTGTTCGTAACTACAGTACGGGTGTTCGAACAGCCCCGTGCAACACCCTCTCCGTAGGGTCCGCACACACTCAACAAGTCCCACCGTCGCCCCTCGGGGCCGTTCCAGAGTCAATTCCAGCGAAACAAACACAGAAAGACGGGCACATCATGGCCAGCTCAGCAAGCAACCGCTCCGGCGACATCGTGAACAACTCGAACAACGCGGGCGACCGCGACAAAGCCCTCGACGCGGCTCTGGCCCAAATCGACAAGCAGTTCGGCAAGGGCTCGATCATGCGCATGGGCGAGAAAACCGGCATGGCGATCGAGTCCATCAGCACCGGAGCGATCCCGCTCGACATCGCCCTCGGCGTGGGCGGCCTGCCCCGCGGCCGCGTGGTCGAGATCTACGGTCCCGAATCCTCGGGAAAGTCCACCCTCGCGATGCACGTCGTCGCCGAGGCCCAGCGCAACGGCGGCGTCTGCGCCTACATCGACGCCGAACACGCGATGGACCCCATCTATGCCCGCTCCATCGGTGTCGACATCGACCAGTTGCTGATTTCGCAGCCGGATACCGGTGAACAGGCGCTCGAAATCGCCGACATGCTCATCCGCTCGGGTGCGCTCGACGTCGTCGTCATCGACTCGGTTGCGGCACTCACACCGCGTGCCGAAATCGAAGGTGAAATGGGCGACAGCCACGTGGGTCTACAGGCCCGCCTCATGAGCCAAGCGTTGCGCAAAATCACGGCCAATCTGAACAAGACAAACACGATTGCGATCTTCATCAACCAGTTGCGCGAAAAGATCGGTGTCATGTTCGGTTCGCCCGAAACAACGCCCGGCGGGCGTGCGCTCAAGTTCTACTCGTCGGTGCGTCTCGACATCCGTCGCATCGAGTCGATCAAGGACGGAGCCGAAGTGGTGGGCAACCGCACGCGCGTCAAGGTGGTGAAGAACAAGGTCTCGCCACCTTTCCGCCAGGCCGAGTTCGACATCATGTACGGCAAGGGCATCAGCCGCGAAGGTGCGCTGCTCGACTTGGCAGTCGAGATGGGGATCGCCAAGAAGTCGGGTGCTTGGTTCACCTACGAGGGCGAACAACTCGGCCAGGGGCGCGAGAACGCCAAGTCGTTCCTCACCGACAATCCCGAAATCATGATGGAAATCTCCGAAAAGATCCGCAACCAGGCGGGTCTGAACGGCGGTGCCGAATTCACCCCGGCCGACGACGAACCCATCGACCTCGACTGACGCCACAAGTCCTCTCCCCGGCTGCACGCCACTGTCTGTGCGGGAACATCGCGGCCCGGGCCCGACGGCCCGGGCTGTGTGCTGCTCGGTAGCCTGATTTTCAAGATGGCAGGCAAATACGTCGTACGCACCCACGGGTGTCAAATGAACGAGCACGACTCCGAGCGAATCGCGGGTCTGCTCGAGGCCGATGGCTACGCCCGTGCTGCGGGCGACGATGACGCCGATGTGATCGTGGTGAACACCTGTTGCATTCGCGAAAATGCCGACATGCGGCTTTATGGCCAGTTGGGTTGGCTGAAGTCGTGGAAGGACGAGTCGCCGGGACGCCAGATCGTTGTGTCGGGTTGCCTCTCGCAAAAAGACAAGGACATCGTGCTGCAGAAGGCCGGCTGGGTTGACGTTGTCATGGGAACGCACAACGTGCACCGTGCAGCCGAACTACTGCGTGAGTCCCGCACCAAGGGCCCGATCGTGGAAATTCTCGACGAGGCAGTCGTCGACGACCATGCAATGTTCCCGAGTGCGCTGCCCGCACGACGTGAAACAACGTACAACGCATGGGTCACCATCCAGATCGGATGCGACAACACGTGCGCATTCTGCATTGTGCCGGCGGTTCGCGGTCGCGAAATGTCGCGTCCATTCGCAGAAATCGTCGACGAGGTTCGTGTGCTCGCGTCGCAGGGGGTCACCGAGGTCACCCTGTTGGGACAGAACGTGAACTCATATGGTCGGGATCTTGCAATCGACATGCGGCGCTCAGGGGCGGACGCAAAGTTGCGGCCGATGTTTGCCGAACTTCTCCGGGCCGTCGGTTCGGTCGACGGCATCCGCCGCGTGCGCTTCACCAGCCCGCACCCAAAGGACATGCGCCCCGAAACTTTCGCGGCCATGGCCACCACGGCATCCGTGTGCGAGCACCTGCACTATCCGCTCCAGTCAGGCAGCAACCCGGTCCTGGCGGCGATGCACCGCGGATATTCCGCCGAGCGCTACCTCGAGCGGCTCGCCGAGGCGCGCCGGGTCGTTCCCGACCTTGCCGTGACGAGCGACATCATCGTTGGGTTCCCCGGTGAGACCGAGGCCGATTTCCAGCAGACCATGGCGGTGGCAGCCGAGGCGTGTTTCGACTCGGCCTACGAATTCGAGTTCTCGCCGCGTCCCGGCACCGAGGCGGCCGACATGCACGATCACTTCGTCGACCCGAAGATCGTCAACGAACGCTTCGAGCGATTGCGCGTGGTGCTCGAACACAGTGCCGCGATCAAACACCAAGGTCGCGTCGGTCGCATCGAAGAGGTGGTGATCGAGGGTGTCAGCAAGCGCAACGAGGGCGTTGTCACGGGCCGAACCCGACAGAACAAACTGCTGCACTTCCCGTCACCCGAACCGATTCGTGTCGGCAGCTATGCCGATGTTCTCGTCACCTCCGCAGCCCGCCACTTTCTGCGGGGTGAACTGCGGGAAGTCACTGCGGCTCCCACGCACAAGGTGCGACTGGCCGTCGCGTCGACCTGAGAATGCGACCCGCCGACGCACCACGACGCGTGGTGGTTCTCGGGCCGACCGCTTCGGGCAAGTCGGCGGTGGCGATGCAGGCGGCGTCCGAGTTCAGTGATGTCGACATCGTCGCAGTCGATGCGATGCAGGTGTATCGGGGCATGAATGTCGGTACCGCGAAGCCGACCGCCGATGATCAGCGACGCGTACCGCACCATTGCCTCGACCTGGTCGAGCCCTCCATGCGTTTCACTGCGACTCAGTTCCAAGCCGCGGCCGGTGTGGCCCTCGATGCGATCCACGGTGCAGGTCGGCGAGCCCTGCTGGTTGGTGGCACGGGCCTGTATCTCACCGCAGTGATCGACGAACTCGTCTTCCCGGGGGAGTGGCCCGAGATCCGAGCCGAACTCGAGGCCGACAGCGACACGCAGGGTTTGCACCGGCGTCTTGTCGAACTCGATGCACCCGCGGCGGCGAAGATCGAACCCAACAACCGGCGGCGCATCGTTCGCGCACTCGAGGTGTGCCTCGGAAGTGGTGTGCGCTTCAGCGACGCGGGGCCCGGCACCGCATCGTTCCCCGACAATGGGGTGGTTCAGATCGGCATCCGCCGGTCGCGCGAGGACCTGTCGCGGCGCATCGCGGCGCGTGTCGACCAAATGATCGCCGAAGGACTGGTCGACGAAGTGCACGGGTTGCTCGCGCTCGACCCGCCGATGTCGCGAACCGCGGCGCAAGCCCTGGGTTACAAGGAAATGATCGACCACATCGGGGGTCGCGTGTCACTTTCGGCCGCGCGCGACGAAATCGTGTTGCGCACGACGCAATTCGCGGTGCGACAAGAGCGTTGGTACCGCCGCGACCCGCGCATCCGGTGGATCGACGTCACGGGCGAGGATCCCGTGGCGTTGGTAAGTCCCGCGGTTGTCGCCGCCTTCGGGCAATAGGGTGTCAGCGTGCAGGTGACCCTCACGAAGCATCAGGCCCTGGGCAACGACTTTCTCGTCTATGACCTTCGCCAGGGCGCCCCGGCCGCGGCGTGGGACGACCTTGCGCGCCGGTGGTGCGACCGACGTTCGGGCGTCGGTGCCGACGGGTTGTTGATCCTCGAGAACCACGGCGAGCGTCACCTCGCGATGGTTCTCTACAACGCCGACGGCAGCCGTGCCGAAATCAGCGGCAACGGCATTCGATGTCTGGTCCAGGCAGCCCACCAATCCGATGGTCGTCCCCCCGGCGTGACGTACGTCGTTGCGACGGAGGCCGGCGTGCGCCGCGTGGAAGTCGTCGGTGACGACGGCACGAACACGATTCAAGCAAGCGTCTCGATGGGTGTCGTCGGCGATCTTTCGGTCCCGGAGGGATGGGAGAGGCTCGGGTGCCATCCCGACCGTCCCGTTGCGCACTTGTCGCTGGGCAACCCGCACTCGGTGGTCGGGGTGGACGACGTCGAGGGTGTCAGTCTCACGGAACTGGGAGAAAAAGTCCCGCAGATCAACCTCGAGATTGTCGCGCCGGGGCCGGAAAACGACGCCATCACGATGCGTGTCCACGAGCGTGGCGTGGGCATCACCCCGGCGTGTGGTTCGGGTGCGTGTGCGGGTGCCTTTGCTGCACTGAGTTGGGGCCTCGTGCCCTCGAATGCCAAGGCCGAGGTTCAGGAAGTCACCGTTCACATGGACGGGGGCGACACCCGTGTCCGCATCAACAGAACGACCCGAGAGGCGGTTCTCGTTGGTCCCTCTGCCTTCGTGGCCACGCTGACGGTCGACGCGTGAGCGATCCCTACCAGGAGGCGCTCAGCCAGACGCTCATCGAGCGCGCGTTCCGCGAGCGCATCGTGCTCGTGGGTGTCACGCTCCCGCCGCACAGTGATGAGGAAACCGACGCAAGCCTCGACGAACTCGCTCTTCTCGTCGACACCGCCGGTGCCGACGCCGTCGCAACGCTGACGCAGCGCCGCGACGCCCCGGACCCGGCGTGGTACCTCGGCAAGGGCAAGGCCGAAGCGCTGCGCCGCATCTGCCTCGACGTCGATGCCGACACCGTGGTCTTCGACAACGAATTGTCACCCGCGCAGCAGTACAACCTGGAAAAACTGCTCGGTCGCACGGCGCTCGATCGCACCGCGGTGATCCTCGACATTTTCGCCCAGAACGCCCACACGCTGGAGGGCAAAGCGCAGGTCGAACTGGCGCTTTTGCGTTACCGCCTACCGCGACTGCGGCGCGGCACCAAGGGTGCCTTCAGCCAGCAAGGCGCCGGCATCGGCACGCGCGGGCCGGGCGAAACGAAGCTCGAGGTCGACCGCCGCCGCATCACCCGCCGCATCGCAAAGCTCGAGGGTGAATTGCGCGAACTCGGTCGCACGCGTGAAAACCAGCGCAAGGGCCGCGAGCGCAGCGGGCTGTCGTCGGTGACCATCGTCGGCTACACGAACGCCGGAAAGTCGACCCTGCTGAACCGTCTCACGGAATCCGGTGTGCTCGTCCAGGACCGGCTGTTCGCGACGCTCGACCCCACGACACGTCGGTTGTCCTTGCCGGGTGGTGAGCCCGTGTTGCTCACCGACACGGTCGGATTCGTGCGTCGGCTGCCGCACGGCCTCATCGAGGCGTTCAAGAGCACGCTTGAAGTTGCCAGTCAGGCCGACTTTCTCGTCCATGTCGTCGACGCCGGCGCAGCCGACCCGCAGGGCCAGATCGAGGCCGTCCACGAGGTGCTCGACGAGATCGACGCCGACCGTGTGCCCGAACTTCTGGTGTTCAACAAAGCCGACCTCCTCGAGCCCGCTACCCTCGCGATGCTGATCGCGGATCATCCCGGCTCGCTCGCCGTGTCCGCCGTGACGGGCGAGGGTCTCGATGCGTTGCTACGCACCCTCAGCGACCGTCTGCGAGCCCTGTCGCGGGTCGTCGAGTTGCTGATTCCCTACGAGAACGGCGAAGCCCTTGCAATGGTGCACCGTGAGGGTGAAGTCGTCTCGATCGGCCACGAAGAGTCGGCCACCCGCATACGCGCCAGGTTGTCTGACGCGTCGGTGGGTCGATTGCGCGACTACGTCTGCGGTGGGGCAAAGTGACGGGGATGGGCGAGGGGACTGCGGTGAACAAGGGTTTCGTCCCGCCGCCGTACCCCTACGACCGTCTCGACGCTTTCGCCGCGCATGGTCGCGCGATGGAGGGTGGCCTGGTCGACCTTTCCATCGGTACTCCGTGCGACCCGCCGTTGGCCGCGGTGGTCGCCGCACTCTCGAACTCGAACACCGAACGCGGCTACCCCGCCAGCATCGGCAGTGACGCGTTGCGGCGCGCGGCCCTCGATTGGATGAAGCGCCGTTTCGACCTCGACGTTCCCGCCGCCGACGTTGCCGCCTGTATCGGCAGCAAGGAGTTCGTGGCAACGACGCCGCACTGGCTGCGCCTGCGCACCCCCGACAAGGACACCGTGCTGTACCCCGCGGTGGCCTATCCCACTTACGAGATGGGAGCGACGTTGGCCAACTGCCGGGCGGTCGCCGTGCCGATGCGTGCCGACGGAACGATGGACCTCGATGCCATCACCGCCGAAGACGCCTCGCGAGCACTGATGCTGTGGGTCAACAGCCCCAGCAATCCAACAGGCCACCTCGACGACCTCGGTGCGGCCGTTTCCTGGGGTCGAGCGAACGCGGTTCCTGTCTTTAGCGACGAGTGCTACGCCGAATTCACCTGGACCACGTCGCCCACGTCGGCACTTCAGTATTCGCTCGAGGGAGTGGTAGCCGTGCACTCGTTGTCGAAGCGATCGAACCTCGCGGGTCTTCGGGTCGGCTTCTACGCGGGCGACCACGACATCGTGGATTATTTGAAAGAGGTGCGCAAGCACGTCGGCATGATGCTGCCGGGACCCGCGCAAGCCGCCGGTGTTGCCGCTCTGGCCGACAACGCGCACGTGGCCGAACAACGCGATCGCTACCTGCGTCGCCTCGAGACCGTTCGCGCAGTGGTGGGGAAGTGGTCCGGGTTCGACATTGCGATGCCGGCGGGCGGGTTCTATCTCTGGTTCGATGCACATGATGGCTGGGCATTTGCCGAGCGTCTTGCGCGCGAGGCCGGCACGCTCGTGTCGCCGGGCGACTTCTACGGGGCAGGTGGTGCGAACAATGTGCGCATCGCCGTCGTGCAGCCCGACGACAAGATTGCCCTCATGGCCAAGCGCCTCGGCATCAGCATCTGAGGCGTCGGCACGACGATGAGCGACGTCCCGGCGTTTCCGGCACCCGACCCCGAGTCGCGGCGGCAGCCGCCATCACAGGGTCTTTCGCAAACAAGGCCGCGGCGGCGGCGGCGGTGGTTTGCGTTCGTGATGCTCGTTGTGACGCTCGCCGCGGCTGGTGCTCTCTTTACCGAGGGCACACGCCGCGCGGGCAACGCTGCCGCGGGAATGGTTCGCATCAGCGCGGGCTGCCGTGTGCCGGTGACGCTGCGTGATTCGGGTGATTTCTTCGTCTACATCGAACAGGGCCCGGTGCCGATGCCCGACAGTGCCAACTGCACGAACGCGGGTCTCCCAATGACGAACCCCCACGGCATTCCGATGATCGGCTTTGCCGTTGCGACCCCCGACGGGGTCGAGCGTCGTGTCACCCAAGTGCGCCCGAATCGTCGCTACGACCTTGGTCGCAACGACGGGTTGCTCACGTCGCGCTTTACTGGTCGCGCGGGCGAAACAGTCATCGTCGGACTGGTCGCCGACTCACCCGATGTGGCTGTCGCCATCGGTGAGAACGTGTTTTCCCTGCGTCTGCCGTGGCGCATCGCCTCCGGCATCGTTCTCGCGATCGGTCTGTTGTTGACGGTGGCGCTCTTTAGAGCCGGCGCAAAACGGTGACAACCTTGCCGAAGACCGACACTTCGGCGGCGGGGAACACCATGGGTTGGAGGCGCGGGTTGGCGGGGATGAGCGTGATGTTCGCCCCGGACTTCTTGAAAGTCTTGACCGTCGCTTCGTCGCCGGGAATGCCGGCCACGACGATGTCGCCGTTGCGCGGTGTCGACTCCTGGCGCACGACCACGTAGTCGCCGTCGAAAATGCCGGCCTCGACCATCGAGTCGCCGCGCACGCGCAACATGAACAGTTCACCCTCGCCGGTGAAGTCAACGGGCAGGGGAATCAACTCCTCGACGTTCTCGTTGGCCAGAACGTCGGTGCCCGCGGCGACATCGCCCACGAGTGGTATGTGGCGCGCCGGGCGGCGTTCCATGGCAACCCCGATGCTGGAGTCGAAGCGCACCTCGAGGGCGCGGGGCTTGGTGGGGTCTCGTCGCAGGTAGCCGAGCTTTTGCAGCGTTGCGAGGTGATTGTGCACCGTTGCCGGGCTGTTGAGACTCACCGCCTCGCCGATCTCCCGCACGGAGGGGGGGTAGCCCCGATCGCGCATGCTGGTGTCAATGAACTCGAGAATGGCCCGTTGACGGGCGGTGAGGGCTACGGCCATATGCCCAGCGTACGCCTGTTCGCCCCCCAAATCAAACACCTGTTCGCCCTGGCCTTGACAATCGAACACCTGTTCGGTAATTTGAGCGAACACCCGTTCGTTATCGTTCCCACAACCCACCCAAACCGTTTACCCGCCCCCCACCAAAGGAGCCCGATGATGGCCGTTGTTTTCAACACCCAGACGATTCCTTCCACCAGTTTTGGCCCACAGTTGGCTCGCCCCCGCCGGCCCCAGAGGGTCTATGTTCGCCGGCGGGTCGCCGTGGCGGCATTCTGCGCGCTCCTGGTGGCCGTTGGTCTCTTTGCCCGCGGCGCGGGTGCCGAAAACACCCGTCCCATCGGCGCGGTCGAGATGCCGCGCACGATCACTGCCGTACAGGGCGACACCCTGTGGGCCATCGCCCACCGTCTGGCGCCACGGGGTGATGTCATGGGGTTTTTGGATCGTCTCGTTGAATTGAACGGCGCCCGCCTCATGCCCGGCCAACAGATCCGTATCCCCTAGGAAACCCTCCCTACGATGGGGTGATGCGCTGTCCGGTGTGCGCCTCCGATGACACCAAGGTCATCGACTCTCGGGTGGCCGAGGAGGGAGCCTCCATCCGTCGGCGTCGGCAGTGCCCGCTGTGCGGTTTTCGATTCACCACCCGCGAACGCCTCGAAGAGGTCTCGCTCACGGTCACCAAGCGCAGCGGGTCACGGGTGCCGTTCGACCGGGCCAAGGTCACCGCAGGTGTCAGCGCCGCCACCAAGGGCCGGCCCGTCGATGCGGCGACCATCGAAGCGCTCGCCGATCGAGTCGAGGAAATCCTCCGCGCCATTGGCAACGAGGTGACTTCGGCGCAGGTGGGTCACGCCGTACTCGAACAGTTGCGGGGCCTCGACGAAGTTGCGTACCTGCGTTTCGCAAGCGTCTACAAGAACTTCGACCAGGCCGCCGACTTCCGTCGCGAGCTTGCGTTGCTCGAAAAAAATTGAACTTCACGCCCGCGAATAGCGGAGGAACAAGAACCCGTCGTCTTCGAGAACGTGTTGCAGCACGAATCGGCGGAGCAACTCTCGCGCACCGTTCGTTACGCGCGGTGATTCGCCGCCCACGACGTTCGGGGAAATCGTGAGGTTGATTTCGTCGACCAAGTCCGCATCGATCATTGCGGCATTCAACTGCGCGCCACCCTCGAGCTGCAGCAACCGTCCGCCCGCCGTGGATACGACGGAGAACAAGTCGACCACCCCGCTTGTCTCGGGGGTCACGAGGTATCCCGCACCCGAGGTAAAGAGGGGAGTCGTCGTGTCGACACGGCCCGAGCGGGACACCACCGCCACGCGCTGGCCTTGTTTGGACGGCTTGCCGTAGCCGTCGGAGCGGGCGGTTTGTGCCCCGACCAGGACGGTGTCGGCCACGCGTCGAAGCGCGAGCAAAACGCCCTGATCGGTAGGGCTGGAAAGCGGCCGTGAACTGCCGCCGACGGCGATCGAACCGTCGATGCTGGCCACCATGCACATGCCCACCCAGGGCCGCGGTCCGCGCGGGTCATTTGGGGTGGGGCGCTCGACGCCGTAGGCCTCGTCATGGGTGATTTCTCGTCCGACGCGGCCGAGAAAATCGTGGTAGGAGTAGAGCAGCTTCACAGTACGGCGAGGCTACAGGTGGCCGGTGAAAGAGCGGGGGCGAAGGCGACCATGAACGGATTCACGAAAAACGGCACGGCCTTGCGCACCTGTCCGCTCTGTGAAGCGGGCTGCGGACTCGAAATCACCGTGAAGAACGGTTCGGTCGCGCGCATTCGCGGTGACATCGACGACGTCTTTTCGCACGGGTACATCTGCCCGAAAGGAAGCACGCTCAAACAATTGCACGACGACCCCGATCGTCTCCGCAAGCCGTTGGTGAAGCGCGACGGCGTCCATGTCGAAGTCGAATGGGACGAGGCTTGGCGCGAGGTCGAACGAGGCTTGAGCGACGTCATCACGCGTCACGGTCGTGACGCGATTGCGACCTACATGGGGAATCCCTCCGCGCACAACCTCGGATCGATGACTTTTGGTCGCGTGGCGTTGCAGGGAATCGGCACGCGACAGCGCTACAGCGCCTCGAGTGTCGACCAGGCGCCGAAGCAACTCACCGGCGGGTTGATGTTCGGCACGGTGCAATCGGTGCCGATTCCCGACATCGACCACACCCACTATCTCCTCATGCTGGGAGCGAACCCGTACGCGTCGAACGGCAGTCTGTGCACCGCCCCCGACTTTCCCGGTCGCCTCGAGGCGATTCTCGCCCGCGGAGGAAAGGTCGTCGTTGTCGACCCACGACGCAGTGAAACCGCACAGAAGGCGAGCGAGTGGCTGCCCATCATTCCGAACGGCGACGCGCTGTTCCTCGCGGCGATCGCGCATGTGCTCTTCGCCGACGGGTTGGTGTCGGTCGGTGCGCACATTGCCCCGCATCTGAACGGTCTCGATGACATCCGCGCCGCAATGGAACGTTTCGCTCCGGAGGCGGTCGAGCGTGCATGCGGCATCGGTGCGCCGACAATTCGTCGAATTGCGCACGAACTCGCCAAGGCACCCACGGCAACGGTTTACGGGCGCATCGGCACCACGACCACGGCTTTCGGTTCGACGACTTCTTGGTTGGTCGACGTGGTCAACACCCTCACCGGCAATCTTGACCGCGAGGGTGGTTCGCTCTTCACGCTGCCCGCCGCAGGCGGCGCCACGACCAAGGGTCAACCGGGCCGTGGCAAGGGTTTCGCATACGGCAAAGGCCATTCGCGCATCAAGGGTCTGCCGGAACTGATGGGTGAGTTCCCTGTCGCGATTCTTGCCGACGAAATCTTGACCGCGGGCGACGGACAAATCCGCGCAATGGTCACGCTCGCGGGGAATCCCGTGCTGTCGAATCCGAACAGCGGAAAACTCGACCGTGCGCTCGCGTCGCTCGACTTCATGGTCAGTGTCGACATCTACCTGAACGAAACAACTCGGCACGCCGACGTCATTCTCCCGCCGCCCTCGCACCTACAGCGCGATCACTACGACGTGTTTCTCCTCGCGTTCGCCGTGCGCAACGTTGCGAACTACAGCCCCGCCGTGCTTCCCCTCGACGAAGGCCAACCCGACGAGTGGGAGATACTCGCCAAGCTCGGCATGATCGCCCAAGGTGCGGGTGCGAACGCCGACCCTGCCGTGGCCGACGACATGGCAATCGCCAGCCTTGTTGGTTCCGCGGTGCGGGACCCTTCGTCGAACGTCTGCGGGCGCGACGCCGAGGAGCTCGTTGCGTCGCTCTCATCGACGGGCCGAAGGGGTCCGGCGCGAATGATCGATTTCATGTTGCGCACGGGTCCGTACGGCGATGCGTTTGGCGCCGCACCTGAGGGCTTGTCGCTCGACGTGTTGCTTGCAAATCCGCACGGTGTGGACCTCGGTGCACTGCGTCCGCGCATTCCCGAAGTCATCCGAACCGCGTCGGGTCGTATCGAACTGGCGCCACCGCAGTTGCTCGCCGACGTCGATCGGTTGTGGGCGCATGCGACCGCAGTCGATGACGACAAGTTGATGCTCATTGGTCGACGGCACATTCGTTCGAACAACTCGTGGATGCACAACATCAAGGTTCTCGTGAAGGGCAAGCCCCGCTGCACGCTGCAAATGCATCCAACCGATGCCGATGCGCGTGGCATCTCGGCCGGTCAAGCGGTTCGTGTGCGCAGCCGCGTGGGTGAGGTGCTCGCGCCTGTCGAGATCACCGACGACATCAGACCGGGCGTCGTGTCGCTGCCGCACGGTTGGGGTCACTCGGTGGCCGGTACGCGGCTGTCGGTTGCCGGCGAATACGCGGGGGTGAACTCGAACGTGCTCACCGACGAAGATCTCTTCGACCCCGTGTCGGGGACCAGCGTCCTCAACGGCATCCCCGTGGCGGTGAGGGCCGGCTGACCCTGTCGAGGCCCGCCGTCCACACACGTCCACAGCGCAATCCCCCGAAAAACGGGGAAATTCACACGGTTTTCCACTTCCCCCACACAGGCCCGCCCCCGTATCCTGAGCCTCCGCGGCGGTGTGTCGGCCAACGGGCGACAATCGTTGACAAAAGGTGAACAACAATGCTGTAATTACCCAACCAGTTGTGGATCGCACCGCAATCGGGGGCGGAGAACCACAACATGTTGTGGATCCAGCGTCTTTGGAGACCTCTCCGGGGCGTCGGGGTCAACTTTGTTGATGTGGTGGTCTACTGCGCCCTCCTAGCGGAGTCCGTGGGTGACGCAAGTCACAAGCAATCGATTACCAAAGATAAAAACCAAGTCCGCACTCACGGAACACTCACAAAGTTCTCACGAAGAAAGCAAGGAAGGAACGAAATGTCCCTCGCACCTGATCGTTTGTTCATCGGTATCCGTCGTCATTTCACCGATGCCGCCATGCACCCGTACGACACGGTCGTTTGGGAGCGGCGCGACGCCCGTATCACGAACTGGAAAGACGGCTCCGTTGCCTTCGAGCAGCGCGACGTCGAGATCCCTGCTTCATGGTCGCTCAACGCAACCAACATCGTTGCCCAGAAGTACTTCCGGGGGACGCTCGGCACGCCCGAGCGCGAGACGTCGCTTCGCCAGGTCATTGATCGCGTGGCCGACACGATCGCCGACTGGGGCATCGAGGGCGGCTATTTCGTCGATGCCGACGAGGCCGAGGCTTTCCGCAACGAGTTGAAATTCATCCTCGTCACCCAGCGCGCAGCGTTCAACAGCCCCGTTTGGTTCAACATCGGTGTGAAGGGTGTGCCCCAGCAGGCGAGTGCGTGCTTCATCCTCGCCGTCGAAGACACGATGGCCGGAATTCTCAACTGGTACCGCGAGGAGGGCACGATCTTCAAGGGTGGCTCGGGTTCGGGCATCAACCTGTCGAACATCCGCTCCAGTTACGAGCACCTGCAGGGGGGCGGCACCGCGTCGGGTCCGGTCTCGTTCATGCGTGGCGCCGACGCGAGTGCGGGCACCATCAAGTCGGGTGGCAAGACGCGTCGTGCCGCGAAAATGGTCATCTTGAACGTCGACCACCCCGACGTCGAAGAATTCATCTGGTGCAAGGCCAAGGAAGAGCGCAAGGCCCGCGTGTTGCGCGACGCCGGTTTCGACATGGACCTCGACGGCGTCGACTCGTTCTCGATCCAGTACCAGAACGCGAACAACTCGGTGCGCATCACCGACGACTTCATGAACGCCGTCATAGAAGACCGCGACTGGAACATGAAGGCTGTCACCGACGGCTCTACCGTGAGGACCGTGCGCGCCCGTGATCTGTGGCGTGAAATCGCCACGGCCGCGTGGGAATGCGCCGACCCCGGTCTGCAGTTCGACACCACGATCAACAAGTGGCACACCGCGCACGCGACGGGACGCATCAACGGTTCGAACCCGTGTTCGGAGTACATGCACATCGACAATTCGGCCTGCAACCTCGCATCGTTGAACCTGCTCAAGTACCTAGACGAGAACGACACGTTCAACGTCGAGGCGTTCAAGCACTCGGTCGAAGTGATGTTCACGGCCCAGGAAATCCTCGTCGGCCGCGCCGATTACCCGACCGAGAAGATCGGCGAGAACAGCGGCCTGTTCCGCCAGCTCGGCATCGGATACGCCAACCTTGGCGCATTGCTGATGGCGCTCGGCCTTCCCTACGACAGCAAGGAAGGCCGCTCGTGGGCGGCGTCGATCACCTCACTCATGACCGGCCACTCGTACGCAACCTCGGCTCGCACGGCCAGTCGCATGGGGCCCTTCGCTGGTTTCGCCGAGAACGAGAAGTACATGTTGAACGTTCTGCGGATGCACCGCGACGCCTCGTACGAGATCGAGAATCCCGATGTCGTACAGGCCGATCTGCTCCAGGCAGGACGTGAGGCGTGGGAAGCGGCAGTCCGCGACGGCGAGGAATACGGCGTACGCAACAGCCAGGCCAGTGTTCTCGCCCCGACCGGCACCATCGGTCTGATGATGGACTGTGACACCACGGGTATCGAGCCCGACCTTGGTCTGGTCAAGATCAAGAAGTTGGTGGGTGGCGGCACGATGTCGATCGTGAACCAAACGATCCCGCGTGCCCTGCGCCGTCTCGGCTACACGCCCCAGCAGGTCGACGACGTCATCGCCTACATCGACACGAACAAGAGCATCATCGGAGCGCCGGCCCTCAAGGCCGAGCACCTGCCGGTGTTCGCGTGCTCGATGGGTGACAACACGATCCACTACGAGGGTCACGTCCGCATGATGGGAGCGGTGCAGCCGTTCCTGTCGGGCGCCATCTCAAAGACGGTCAACATGCCCGAAGAGGCGACCATCGAGGAGATCGAGGAGTTGCACGAGTTGTCCTGGCGTCTCGGCCTCAAGGCCGTGGCGATCTACCGCGACAACTGCAAGGTCGCCCAGCCGCTCTCGACTGCAAAAAAGGACGACGAGACCACCGACGATGAGACCGACGCACCGACTGCAGTGTCCGCGGCGACCAGCGTCGTCGAGCGGATCGTCGAGCGCGTCGTGGCCCAGCCCGTGCGCCAGAAGCTGCCCCGTTCACGCCGTGGTCGCACGTTCGAGTTCCGTGTCGCTGACTGCAAAGGCTTCGCCACGATCGGCGAGTACGAAGATGGTCGCCCGGGTGAGGTGTTCCTCACCGTGTCGAAACAGGGCTCGACCCTGTCGGGCATCATGGACGCCTTCGCCAAGAGCATCAGTTACGGCCTGCAGTACGGCGTGCCGCTGCGGGCGTTCGTCGAGGCGTTCACCAACATGCGTTTCGAGCCGGCAGGCATGACCGACGATCCGGACATCCGCATTGCTTCGTCGATCATGGACTACCTCTTCCGTCGCCTCGCACTCGAGTACCTGAACTACGACGAGCGCGCCGAACTCGGCATCTTCAGCCGCGACGAGCGTCTGCAGCCGACCTTGCCCGGTGTCGAAGAGACGATTGTCGAGACCAGCATGGGCTCGGAGGTTGTCGCAGACCCGAAGAGCGTCCCGACCGCCGCTGACCTCGCCGCGCAGTTGAAGTACGGTCTCGCACCGTCGGCGCCGAGTACAGACGACTCGCCGGCGGTGGGTATGCAGCGTCCGGCGGCCAAACTCAGCGATGCACCGATGTGCATGCAGTGTGGCATTCAGATGCAGCGCGCCGGCTCGTGCCACGCGTGCCCGTCGTGCGGTTCGACTTCCGGTTGCTCCTAACCCGAGCGTTCTCGTCACGCGGAGGCGTAGCTCTCGTCAAGGATTGCGCCGAAAAAAAGCACGTCTGAACTTGGCGGGAAGGCAAGGCCTTGTGCCTTCCCGTTTCCATTCGAATCCCGGGTGTGTCGCGGCGCGTATCTGCGCAAAGCCCGCACCTGCGTGTGCCGAGAACCCTCGGTAGGGTGCGGGTGTGAAGAGAGAACTGCCGCCCGGCTACCGCGAGCAACTGGAGTTGGGTTACGTCTTCGGTAGCACGTTGACGTTCGCGCAGCGTCCTTTGGTTCCCGACCCCGGGATGCTCGCCGAGTGGGCTCCCGATGCCGCGATTATCGGCGCCCCGTTCGACCTCGGAACGACGAATCGTCCGGGGGCGCGGTTCGGGCCACGCGGGGTGAGGGTGAATGCGTACGAGTCGGGCACGTACCATCTCGACCTTCGCATCGAGATCTTCGATCATCTCGAGGTTGTCGACGCCGGCGATGCCCACTGTCCCCACGGCATGGTCGAGGCCAGCCTCGACAACGTGAAAAAAAAGATCGCCGAGGTCGTGAATCTCGGCATCACGCCGATCGTCATTGGGGGAGACCACACGATCACCTGGCCGTCGGCGACCGCGGTGGCCGAGAAGTACGGCTTTGGTCGAGTTGGCATGGTGCACTTCGATGCGCATGCCGATACCGCCGACACGATCGACGGGAACCTCGCCAGCCACGGGACGCCGATGCGGCGCTTGATCGAAAGTGGTGCGATACCTGCGAAGAACTTCGTGCAAATCGGGTTGCGTGGCTATTGGCCGGGTCCCGACGTATGGAAGTGGATGGGCGACCAAGGAATGAAGTGGCACATGATGGACGAGGTGCATCGTCGTGGTCTCGATGCCGTCATCACCGACGCGATTGCCGAGGCGATGGACGGCGTGGACCACCTCTACGTGAGCGTCGACATCGATTCACTCGACCCGGTCCATGCCCCCGGGACAGGAACGCCCGAGCCCGGCGGTATAACAAGTGTGGAAATGCTGCGCGCAATGCGTCGCCTCGCGCTCGAGACGCCCGTCGTTGCCTTCGACGTGATGGAGGTGGCACCCGCCTACGACCATGCCGACTGCACGGTGAACATCGCCCACCGTCTGATCATGGAGGTGCTGGCGGGTCTGGCCGCAAAGAAGCGCGGTTGAGAGCTATTTGAAAGAGCACGGCATGCGCTTGATGCCGTTGATGAAGTTGCTCTGCAGATACGCGGGTTCTCCCGTGATTTCCATGTCGGGCAGACGACGGCGGATCTCGTCGAACATGACCGCGATCTCGCGTCGTGCGAGGTTCGCCCCGAGGCAGAAGTGCGGACCACCGGCACCGAAGCCGACCTGGGGCGGCTGGATGTTGCGACGGACGTCAAAGGTGTCGGGGTTCGGGTACACGCGCTCATCACGATTGCCCGCGAGATACCACATCACCACCTTCTGACCCTCCTTCACGGGAAAGCCGTTGATGTCGGTGTCTTGCGTGACGGTGCGACGGAAGTGAATGACCGGCGTGGAATATCTCACTATTTCCTCCACAGCCGATTTGGTGTGGGTCTCAAAATCGCCGAACCAGATCTTTCGCTGATCACGATGGTCGGTGAGGAGCTTCATCCCGTGACTGATGGCGTTGCGCGTAGTCTCGTTGCCCGCCACGACGAGCAGAATGAAAAACGACCCGAATTCCTGGGAAGTCAGGCGTTGACCGTCGACTTCGGCATTCATCATCACCGAAGTGATGTCGTCGACGGGGTTCTTGATGCGATCCTCGCCCAGTGCCTGTGCGTAGTTGAACATGCTGAGGCCCGCATTGAGCAGGTCGTCGAGGCTGGTGACCAGTTCGGGGTCACCGACGCCCAGGATCGTGTTCGTCCATGTGAGGACCTGCTTGTAGTCGTCTTGCGGGATACCCATCATCTCGCAGATGATTTCAAGTGGGAAACGGGAGGCGATTTCCTCGACGAAGTCAAACTCCGTGCCCGAGAATCGTTCGATCGCGCTGTCGACGACTTCTCTCGCCTTCGTCACCACGTACTCTTCGACGCGCTTGATTTCACGTGGGGCGAAGCCGCGCGAGACGATCGATCGCAGGCGGAAGTGCTTCGGGTCGTCCATGTTGATCATCGAGCCGAAGAACTCGTTCAGTTCGACGGTGAGATCGCCGATGTTCGCGCCCTTGCCGCTGCAGAAAAGTTCGGGTTGCCGGCTGACGTGCCAGATGTCGTCGTGTCGCGTGAGGGCGATGTAGCCCGGGCCTCGCGGGATCGGCGAGTTCTCAAATTCCCACTCCTCGAAGAAGTGGTAGGGCGACTCGTCACGCAGCGTTTTGAACGCGCCGTAGCGCCACGCGCGATCCCGCAACCAGAACTCGGGGTCCGAGAGGTGGATGTCAGAGAGGGGAACTTTGGGCAACGATGGGGCCGGTGATGACATTCCGTGAGACTATTCGCTCGTGGAAAACGACCACGAAGCCCTCCCCGAGGTTCGACTGATCGAATTCACGTTCTTCGTCGACGCCGAGACATATCTGATGTCGGGGGGCGAACTCACCGCAACGGAAGACGAACTGTTCGACGCTGGTATCGAGCACATCGACGTACCCACGGAATTCGCCCGCGACCTCGGCGACCGTGTGCCTGTGCGGGTGGTCGGCTCGGCCCGAGGCCTGCGCTGGTACGCAGGTCTCTTGAACCTCCACGATCCGATCCAGCGAGAGGAACTCGACAGGGTGATCTCGGCGCAGAACCGTGCAGAAGGTGCACCTCGGCGCGCCAAGAAACCGTGGGGCGCGTAAGTTTTGCCGCCGCAGTTGACATCACGGGGAACCACGGCCCGAGCCGTCATCGTCGCAACCACTCGCGGCCCGGGCCAAAATGAGGGTCGACGACCTCGAGCGGCCCAGCCGCGTCAGATCAGGCTGTGACGCCGCGCCATGGTCTGTGCCACGAGTGACAGCGTCAACATCGCCAAAGAGATGACGCCGAAGGCCCAGACGGGTCCGTGTGCGCCGTAGATCCACGGGCTGACGAAGGCCGTTGCTGCGGCCCCGACGAGGTTGGCTGCCCCCGACAAACCTTGGGCAGCCGCAGCCCGTCCCTCGGGTGCGACATGCGACATGCTGGCCTGTGAAGCGGGGATGGTCACTGCTTGCACGACGCCTTCGATCACCGAGACGATGATGATCGCAAGTGGCGTGGCGGCCAGGCCGTAGCCCGTGACGACCGGCGTCAGGATGAAGATCGCATAGAGGGCGGTGCGCAGGGCACCCCACTTGTCGGCCAAGCGGCCGCCGAGCCGTGCGAGCAGGATGAAGGGAATGCCGTAGATCAGAAACGACAGGCCGACGACGAAATTCGAGGCACCGCGGTCGGTGAGGTAACGGTCCCACAAAGCGTCGTACACGCCGATCGGGAGGTAGAGGCTCATCGTGGTGAGTGCGACGGTGCGCACCCCGGGATACCGCAGCAATGTGAGGCTTATGCGGCGCGACTCACCCGATGAGGGGAGCATCGGAAGCGCCTTGGCGGCGAGAGCCAAGGATGCCACAGCCGCCACGATCGCGAAAAAGACGAAGGTCCAGCGCAAACCGAGGGGATCGAGCATGATGCCGCCGATGAACGGTCCGCCGACGATTCCCGCGGTCTCCACGCCGGCGAGTTTGCCCAACCGTTCGGCGGCGCGGCCCATGTCGAGGTTGGCTGCAATGGCGCGTGCAGCGGGTTGTGTGCAGCCAAACGAAACCCCCACGATGGCGCGTCCGATCACGAACTGCCACAACGAGTCACCGAGCGCAAAGACGAGTGAACCCAATGCGGCGAAGACGAGGCCGATCACCATGAGGTTCTTGGGCTTGTGGGTATCGGCAAGCGGAGCGACGAACACCTGCGTCACGAGGCCGGCAAGGAACCCGATGCCGGCAATGAGGCCCAGACCGAAATCGGCGAAACCGTAGTTGTCTTGGAGGTCGCCCAGCGCGGCGAAGATGATGCTGTTCGACACCGCCGTTGCACCCGAGGCAAACATCAAGACGCTCAGCGTCGCCCCGGCGTGATCGGTGGATGATGTCGACACTGACACCGGCTCAGCCCCGCTGGCTCGCCTCGGCGAGCACCGCATCGTTGAACGGTGGCCAGAACTCCATGCCCCATTGGGTGAAGTCGCGATTCGACAACATCACGCAGGCAACGTCGGCCACCGGGTCGACCCACAGGAAGGTGCCGGTGCCTCCGAAGTGTCCCCACGTGGCAGACGAGCCTGTCGGCGCGGTCCAGTGCGGGTGCTTGGTCCCACGGATCTCGGGGCCAAGACCCCACGGGCAAGGATCAAACCGTCCGAGGCCGGGCACGACGCCTTCGAGTGCGGGGAACTGCACGGAAGTCATCTCACCCAGGGTCTCGCGCGAAAGGAGGGTCGGTCGACGCAGTTCGGCTGCGAATTTTGCACAGTCATCCACGTTGCTCAGGACATCTTTTGCCGCCGAACCGTCGAGGGACGTCGAGGTGAGTCCGAGCGGCTCGCACACCGCTTCGCGCAGGTAGTCGGCAAAATCGAGACCGGCACGTTCGCCGACATGGGCGGCCAGAAGTTCGATCCCGGTGTTCGAATAGATGCGCTTGCGAGCCGGCGACGTGATGGGGTTGATGCCGTCAAACGAGTAGCCACCCGCATGGGCCAGCAGGTGACGGACCGTGCAGTCTTCCTGGCCGACCGGTTGCGAGAGGGAAGTGGTTCCTTCTTCGACGGCGATCATCGTGGCCCACGCCGCAAAGAGCTTGCTCACCGACGCGATGCGAACCATTCTTTGGGTATCGCCGTGGGTATGGAGCGTGCCGTGCCGATCGATCACCGCCACTGACGTGAACTCGACCGGCCAGCCAGAGACATGACCGAAGGCTTTGATTAGTTCAGGTTAGAACGAATCAGTTCGGCGACACGGAACGCCAGGTCGACGCTCTGGCGACCATTCAAACGTGGGTCGCACACGGTTTGGTACCGATCATCCAGGTCCTCGTCGGCGAGCGAGTGCGAGCCGCCGAGGCACTCGGTGACGTCGTCGCCGGTCAACTCGACATGGATGCCGCCCGGCCATGTGTGTTCGGCGCGGTGTGCACGCACGAAACCCGCGATTTCTGCCACCACGTTGTCGAGGTGGCGGGTCTTGCGACCCGTGGTCGATGTGAAGGTGTTGCCATGCATCGGGTCGCACGCCCACACGACGGGATGACCAGAGACGTGCACCGCGCGGAGCAGCGGACGCAGTTTGTCCTCGACATTCTCTGCACCCATGCGCGAGATCAGGGTCAGGCGGCCCGGTATGCGTGCCGGGTTCAATACCTGACAGAGTTCGAGCACGAACTCGGGCGTTGCCGTCGGTCCAACTTTGCAGCCGATCGGGTTGCCGACACCCCGCAAGAACTCGATATGGGCACCGTCAAGCTGGCGCGTGCGTTCGCCGATCCAGAGCATGTGGGCCGAACAGTCGTACCAATCGCCCGTCAAGGAGTCGCGCCGGGTGAGGGCCTCTTCATAACCGAGAATCAATGCCTCGTGCGACGTGAAGACGTCGACTTGGTGGAGGGCCGGGTTGTTCTCGGTGTCGATGCCACAGGCGCGCATGAAGGCGAGGGCACTTTCGATTTCGGTGGCGAGAGCCTGGTAGCGCTGGCCCTCGGGCGAGCTTTCGATGAACTCCTGGGTCCATGCGTGCACCCTGTTGAGGTGTGCAAAACCCCCCTTGGTGAAGGCGCGCAGAAGGTTCAGGGTGCTGGCCGACTGGTGGTAGGCCTGAACGAGGCGCTCTGCGTCGGGTCGGCGGGCCGCCTCGGTGGGCGAAGGGTCGTTCACGATGTGCCCACGGAACGCAGGCAGTTCGGTGTCTCCGAGACGCTCGAAGGGTTGCGATCGTGGCTTGGCGAACTGGCCTGCCATTCGTCCAACTTTCACGACCGGAACGCCCAGTGAGTACGTCAGCACGACGGCCATCTGCAGGATGACACGCAACTTTTCACGGATGTTGTTGGCCGAAAACTCCTCGAAGCTCTCGGCGCAGTCGCCCGCCTGCAACAAAAAGGCGTTTCCGGCGGCTACCTGCCCGAGGGCTGACTGCAGACTGCGTGCCTCGCCGGCGAAAACCAGCGGCGGCAGCGAACCGATCTGCTTGAGGGCCCGATCAAGTTCGCCGGCGTCGGGCCATTCCGGCTGTTGCTCGGCGAGAAGGCCGTGCCATGAATCAGGAGACCAGGATCGAGGCATGCGCTAGGCAGCGTAGATGCGCTCCGCGTCCTCACGCAGGCCATTTACGGCGCGGCTGACCAAACGACGTGCGGCTTCAGCCGTCACCCCGAGGGCTTCGCCGACCTCGCGGAAGGACTTGCGCTCGCCGTCGCGCAGACCGAAACGGGCCTCGACTGCATAGCGGGCGCGCTCGTCGAGCGTATCGAGGAGTTCGTTGAGCAGTTCACTATCGACCAACGCCATGACGACGTCTTCGGGAGTGCCCTGGCCGTTGTCGACGAGGTCGCCGAGCGTCGCATCGCCGTCGTCGCCGACGGTCTTGTCGAGCGAGACCGGGGTGGTGAGGATGTGCAGTTCGTGGTTGTTCGCGTCGAGGTTCTCGCCATCCCCCGACGACTGACGCAAGGCGGCGCGCAGGCTGGCCGAGCGGTCGCCCGGGATTCGAATCAGGGATGCCTTTTGATCGAGCGCACGGCCGATGGCCTGGCGGATCCAGAAGGTCGCGTAGGTCGAGAACTTGAAGCCACGGCGCCAGTCGAACTTGTCGACTGCGTGCTCGAGGCCAAGGTTGCCTTCCTGAATGAGATCCAGGAGGTCCATGCCCTGGGGCAGCGGATAGCGGCGTGCAATCGACACGACGAGGCGCAGGTTGGCGCGGATGAAGCGATCCTTGGCGGCGGCGGCAGCCTTCATGTCGTTGCGCAACTGCGCCGAGCGCCCACCGGCGGCAAGACAGGCTGCGGACTCGCGACCCTTTTCAATGGCCTTGGAGAGCGTGCGCTCGTCTTCGGCGGTGAGGAGGGCAACTTTGCCGATGTCGTTGAGGTAGAGACCTATTGCGTCGTTCATGTGTCAATCCGTGTTCTTTGTGATGGGGGGTGGGTGTTGCTCTGTCGGGGGCGACTTGGCTTGAGAGCGCGCAAAGCCAAGAGGATTCGTGAGATCAATCTGAGGGGATTTTTTTGGGGGTCAGGTTGGAATTCGCATCCGCAACTTGTAGGGGTTCGTAACTATAGCAAATGGGTGTAATGCTGTTAAGGGGTACGGCACAAAAAGTGCCGAGCCTTGTGCCGCAAGGCTTTTGAGGGTATCTCAGGGGGTTTTCACACCTAGACTTGGTCTCCGTGGCCTTGCGAATCGGTCTCTTCGGCGGAACTTTTGACCCCCCACATCTAGGGCACTTGGTGACCGCCATCAACGTCCGTCACGCACTGTCGCTTGATCTCGTGGTTCTGATGGTCGCCAACGACCCCTGGCAGAAAACGGGGGCACGCACCGTGTCGCCCGCTGCCGATCGGCTGGCGATGGTGCAGGCCGCTGTCGATGGAGTCGAGGGTCTTGAAGCGGGCGCTGATGAAATTCAGCGGGGCGGCCCCAGCTACACCGCCGACACGCTCAAGGTCCTCGGTGTGAAGCATCCCGGTGCCCGATTCTTCACCGTCGTCGGCGACGACGCTGCGACGAACATCCTCACCTGGGAGCGCGTGGACGAAGTCGCGGCCATGTCGACCCTCGTCGTGGTCGATCGCCCCGGAGCCCCGGTAGACCTTCCCGACAACTTCGATTGGCGTCGCGTGGAGGTCCCGCGACTCGAGGTGTCGAGCACGGACCTGCGTCGTCGCGTCACCGATGGCAGACCGCTCGACTATCTCCTTCCCGAGCCGGTCGTTGCCATCATCCGAAAGCGCGGGCTTTACGGCCTGCGTATCGGTGCGCAACTGTGACGGCGATCGAATCACGTCGCAGACGTCGTACGACAGGGGCGCTCGTGTGCGGTCTCGTCGGTGCGATCATGCTGCCGTCGGGGCTCGTTCTCTCCGCCAACTCGCTTCTGAACTCGACCGACGGTGAGAGCGTCGACGCGTCCGACATCGTGCGCATTCCCTCCACACCCGCAGCCCTCCTCGCTGTTGTCGACGCGGGTGGTCTTCTTGCGTCGCTGCAGATGATTGCACTCGCGCCGGGTGGCGTCGGTGGAACCGTCGTGTCGATCCCCGTCAATAGCGCCGCACTCGTCGGCGAAGGTGAAATTCCACGACGCCTCTACGACTCGTTCCTCTCCGGCGGAATCACGGCGCTCACCTCCGACGTCGAGGGCCTGCTCAATGTCACGTTCACAACCGGCGTCGCAGTCACCGCGGGCGATCTCGCCCCATGGCTGGCCGCGATCACCAACGTGAAGGTCGAGTTCGACCGGCCCATAAGGGGCGTGCTCGGGGGAGTCGTCACCGATGTTCTCCCGACCGGTCGCCAGTCGTTCACCGCCGAACAGGTGGCAGCGGCCCTTGCGGCAATCGAGCCGAATGCCGCCGAAGCCGACCGGCTGCCCATGTTGAAGTCCCTGTGGGTGGGGGTGGGGGCGAGTCAACGCAATCCGCAGATCGACCTGACAGCAACGGCCACGGGTGACGTTGCGGGTGACACGACAACCACCGCCCCCACCGCGCCGACCATCGGCATGAAGGAGTTCATCGACCGGCTGCTGGCTGGTCAGGTGCAGGTCTGGCAGTTCGCCGCGACGGCGCTCCCGCAAGGAGACACGAATCCGAACGGTCTTGACTGGTACGCACTCGACAGAGCCGAAATCATTCTCGTCACCGCCAGTGTCGTGCCGTCGTCGGTGTCTTCGCTCCTGGCATCGATCAACGTCCAGATTGACACCCCCTTCAACGACGCAGCCATCACTCGTGAGGCGATCCTGCGATTCATGTCACTCGGTGTGAACATCGTTCTCATTCGCGAAATCACCGACCCACCGGAGCAGGCCACCATCGCCGCCATCGCCGATGTCGCCCTCGAATCAGAGGTCGCCGGCTACGCTCCCGCGCTCGGTGCAATGGAAATCCACCGGCAGAGGGTTCCGGTCGAGGGTGTGGACCTGCGCCTGACCCTCGGTATCGACTTCGAGAACTTTGTTCGCACCAATCCCTCCGATGGATTGATTTCAGCCTCGACCGGCATGACAGCAGGCGAACAGTGACCGACGTCGAGTCCCGAGACTTTGCAGTCGAAATTGCCAGAATCGCCGACGACAAGAAGGCCGACGATGTTCTCATCATCGCCGTCGGTGACATTCTCTCGATCACCGAATACTTCGTCCTCGCCAGCGCAAGCAACCGACGCCTCGTCGCGACGGTTGCCGACGAAGTAACGGCCCGAATTCGCGAAACCCACGGTCGGTCGCCGCTGCGCACGGAGGGCACGGGCGAGCAACTGTGGGTACTCGTCGACTACGGCGATGTCGTTGTCCACGTCTTTGCAGAAGAGACGCGCCGCTACTACGAAATCGAACGTCTCTACAAAGACGTCCCCAAGATCGACTGGAAATCCCCCGCGGCCTGATTCCCCGTGGGTAATTGCGTAGCGTTGCGCTAGAGTCTCGGCACTTCGTACGGGGCTATAGCTCAGTTGGTAGAGCGCTTCCATGGCATGGAAGAGGCCAGGGGTTCGATTCCCCTTAGCTCCACGTTGCTCGCCTGTGCCTCGACAACTGGGCACCGCCAGTCCCGAAGCGCGGGGGATTGGGCCGGAGGGGTGCTAGAGCCCGAGGCCTATCTCTGGCCGCCCGGACCGGGATTCTGGCCGCCCGGACCGGGATTCTGGCCGCCCGGACCGGGATTCTGGCCGCCCGGACCGGGATTCTGGCCGCCCGGACCGGGATTCTGGCCGCCCGGACCTTGATTCTGGCCGCCCGGACCGGGATTCTGGCCGCCCGGACCGGGATTCTGGCCGCCCGGACCGGGATTCTGGGGTCCGGCGGTGTTCGGTTGCCCGGCTCCGCCTTGGCCACCCTTTTGCCATTTGAAGTGCGTCGAGTTCTTACCGTTGTCAAAGGCAGCCACGGACCATTGTCCGACCGTGGCACCAGCACCACACGATGTCGTGTCGGCGGTGATCTCGATGAAGTTGCTCGCGGCCGGGGTCGCATCGGTTGCAGTGTCGACGATCATGCTCCCCGACTTGCCCCCGACGTCTTTCGTCGTTGGCGTGATGGACGTTCCGTTGCTGAGTTTGGCCGACTTGATGGCGCACGGACCCGACGGACCCGCGAAGCTGTAGGTGAGCCCTCCGACATCCTGCCAGGAGGATTCGTCGTTCATCGGCGCACGCTGCGGGCGCCAGAACGTGAGTGTCACCTCGCCCGACGGGGATTGCATATCGTCGGGGACGGTGTAAGAACCACCCGACGAGTGAATAAGCGTTCCCTTCCATGACCGCACCGACGGGGCTGTTTGGATGACGCCTGAGATGACCTGGGTGGAGGAGTCGACGAGCGCCTTCGATGAGTCACTGAGCGCGAAGCGGATCGCATCACCCACTCGCAGGCCGTCGGGGCCGGCCATGCGCGGCTTGATCTCATTGACCCACTCCGCGCCGCTGTTGATCGTCCCCTTGGACGGAATGATGTTGGGCAACTTGTCCTCGTCGGGATCGCACGAACCGAACACCCACTCGTCCATCCCGCTGTCGTATGCCGTCGCGGTGCCCGCATCGTTCTTCGGCCAAGCCGAGGGCGCAACGCTGCTGTTGGCGAGGTCTTTTGCAATGACACCCGAACCGCACAGCGCCGTGTAGGACTTCTCACCATCCTTGAGTGGCAGCGCATTGTTGGCCGGCTGCGTGCCGTTGTCGTAATCAGGCGAGATTGTCACTGCCTTCGAGGTGGATCCGCTGCACCAAGCGATACCGGTGCAGTCGACGTTGAAGAAGCCGAAGTTGCGGTCGGGGCGTTTGGGGAAAGACTTCCCCACTGCCGAGCTTCCGTAGGCGAAGAACACGCCCTGGAACGTGTTGATCATTTGCTTCAACGCCTTGTCGGCTGCGGGACTGTCCTCGGGTTTCGTGATGCCAAAGGCATTCAGGTTCACGCATTCACCACCACAAATCAGGGCGGTGTAGAGGCCTGCGTCGCCATTGACGTTCTTGTCGGTGCTCACTGGGGTGTCAAAGAACTTGTCATCAACGAGATCGAGTTTGCCGTCGTTGTCGTCATCGACGTCCGCAAAGGCCATGATGCCGTCGGCATCCGCGTCGTCACCCAGAGCATTTTCGGTGGGATTGGCGAACTTTCTGATCCCAGTCGCCTTGACGCCGCTTGTGCGGCCCAGCGACTTGGCTGCCGGAGGGGCGCCCGCGGTGACCTCGACGGTCTTGCCCGACACGGCAACCGGAGGTTTGGCGACGTTCACGTAGGCAAACTTGGCCGTTGTGTTGACCGTGATCTTCTTGAGATCGACCGTCGCCTTTGTTGCTCTTTTCATGCGCAGGAAGCCGAACTTGGCAGCACCCAAGGACTTCGCAGCCTTCTTTCCTCCCGCATCGGTGGAGTACTTCAGAATCACCGGACCGACGTAGCCGCCGGACGTCGAGAGGATCGAGAAGCTCATACCATTGGTGTCGGCCGCCGCCACGTTGGCAATCGACACCTTGCCCGACGCGGCTGTCGCGAGATACGACTTACCCGATTTGGCCGTTGCAAGGAGGCGGTAGCCGGATGCAAGCTGTGCCCTGATCGTCACTTTTGCGGGTGCAGCCGCGGCAGGTGCGAGTGTCGTCATCGGCGCGGCAACAGCCAGCGCACACGCGATGCCCACCAATTTCGAAACGAGTCGACGTGATTGGCTCATAAACCCTCCCCCAAGTCGTGCGCAACAGCAGAACTTGAACAATGCTCAGAGTATTCACCACGAGAGGGGCATTACAAGGGTTCCGAGGAATGCGCAAGATGGCCTGAAGGGTCTCGAAACATCACTGAACGTTGGGTTTTTGTTCCAAATACACGTCACATTGGTCGACCCGGTGGTCATTGCCTACGGCCCCGCGGGCGGCTGGCACGGCGCAGCCCGACGTGCCAGCCCTCATTCGCCACCGATGACGGCACATCCATCCATGCCCTCTACCCCGGCCTCATGTCGCCGGGCGCCGGTGGTCCTCAAAGGACGAAGTTCACCAATCGTCCCGGGACGATGACCTCTTTTTTGGGGGTCGCACCGGCGAGCAACTCGATGACCTTGGGGTCGGACATCGCGACGGCCTTCGTTGTTGCTTGGTCGGCTCCGACAGCGACGTTGATGCGGTGCTTGACCTTGCCGTTGATCTGCACGGGAATCTCCATGGTGTCGCTGGCGAGCAGTGCCGGGTCGGCGGTGGGGAACGACTCGTAGGTGATTGTTGACGTGCGACCCAGGCGGCTCCAGATTTCCTCGGCAATGTGCGGGCAGAGAGGCGAGAGCATGATCGCCAGCGGCTCGGCGACCTCTCGCGGGCACGTGCCGCGTTCGGTGACGAAGGGAGTGAGGGCGTTGTTGAGTTCGATCAACTTGGCGATCGCGGTGTTGAAGCGCAGGTTGTCCATGTCCGCGCCGACACCGTCGATGCACTTGTGCAGGGCGCGGCGGATGTCGTCGGAGGCCGGGTCGTCGGATATGCGTGTTTCACCCGAATCTTCGTCGACGAGGTTGCGCCACACGCGCTGAAGGAAGCGCTGCATGCCCACGACGTCCCGGGTGTTCCAGGGACGGCTGGCCTCGAGCGGACCCATCGACATCTCATAGAGACGGAAAGTGTCGGCGCCGTATTCGGCGTACATGTCGTCGGGTGTGACGATGTTCTTTAGGCTCTTGCCCATCTTCCCGTACTCACGGGTCACCTCTTCGCCTTCGAAGAAGTAAGTGCCGCCGCGTTCCTCGACCTCGTTCGCGGGAACGGGCTGGCCGCGCATGTCGCGGTAGGCGTAGGCCTGGATATAGCCCTGGTTGAAGAGACGATGGAACGGCTCTTCTGACGAGACGTGGCCGAGGTCGAAGAGAACCTTGTGCCAAAAGCGCGAATAGAGAAGGTGCAGTACCGCATGCTCGACGCCACCCACGTAGAGGTCCACGCCGCCGGTGTGGCCGGGTTCTTTCGGGCCCATCCAATAACGCTCGACGTCCTTGTCGACGAACGCCGCCGAGTTGGTCGGGTCAAGGTAGCGCAGTTCGTACCAGCACGAACCGGCCCACTGCGGCATCACGTTCACCTCGCGGCGGTACGTCTGTGCACCGTCACCAAGGTCGAGCGTCACGGTCATCCACTCCTTGGTTCGGGCAAGCGGCGGGATCGGCTCACTCGCGGCATCGTTCGGGTCGAGGCCCTGCGGTTTGAAGTCGGCAAGTTCGGGAAGCAGAACCGGCAACTCGTCGTCAGGGACCGCGTGCGGGTTGCCGTCATCGTCGAAGACGATCGGGAAGGGCTCGCCCCAGTAGCGCTGGCGGGCGAAGAGCCAGTCGCGCAGTTTGTAGGTGATCGCAGCGGTGCCCTTGTTCTGCGATTCGAGCCAGGCATTCATCGCCGAGTTGGCTTGTGCGACCGTGGTGAACGTCTCGAGCGAGATCGCGTCGTTCTTCGAGTTCACGTACGGGCCATCGCCCACGTAGGCATCGGGCCACGCCGCGCAGTTGAGGCCTGCGGCGATGCCGTGGGAATCGAACCACTGTTGCGGTGGATGTTGCGTAGCGACGATGGGAAGCGAGTACCTGCGGGCGAAGGCGAAGTCGCGCTCGTCGCCCGACGGAACGGCCATGATCGCACCGGTGCCGTAACCCATCAGCACGTAGTCGGCCACCCACACGGGAACGTCGCCACCCGTGACCGGGTTGGTGGCCAATGAGCCGGTGAAGACACCGGTCTTCTCGCGCGGGTCATCGGTCCCGTCGTCATCTTTTGTTGCCCCGGCCTGCGCGCGGTAGGCGTCGACGGCCGCACGCTGGTCGGCCGTGGTGAGCGCATCGACGAGCGGATGCTCGGGTGAGAGCACCATGAACGTGGCGCCGAACAAAGTGTCGGGGCGGGTGGTGAAAACCTCGATGTCACCGGCCGGCGAGGGGAAACGCACGCGGGCACCTTCGCTGCGTCCGATCCAGTTGCGTTGCATCAACTTGATGGGCTCGGGCCAGTCGAGTCGGTCGAGGTCGTCGATCAAGCGGTCGGCGTAGGCGGTGATGCGCATCATCCACTGGCGCATGTTGCGTTTGAAGACGGGGAAATTGCCGATGTCGCTGCGACCTTCGGCGGTCACCTCTTCGTTGGCGAGGATGGTGCCGAGACCCGGACACCAGTTCACCGGTGCGTCGGTGAGGTAGACGAGGCGATGCGGGTCGACAATCTTGCGCTGCTCGTTGCGGGTGAGCGAACCCCAGGCCCGGCCATCGGGTGTCGGCCGCTTGCCCGAGGCGAATTCGGCCTCGAGTTCGGTCACCGGACGCGCTCTCTTGCTTTCTTCGTCGTACCACGACCCGAAAATTTGCAGGAAGATCCACTGCGTCCAGCGGTAGTAAGCCTCGTCGGTCGTGCTGATGCTGCGACGGGCGTCGTGGCCGAGGCCGAGGCGGCGCAACTGACGACGCATGTTCGCGACGTTTGCATCGGTGTTGACCCGCGGATGTATACCCGTCGCGATCGCGTGCTGTTCGGCAGGAAGACCGAAACTGTCGTAACCAAGGGAGTGGAGAACGTTGTATCCCGTCATGCGCTTGTAACGCGCGAAGACATCCGTGCCGATGTAGCCGAGTGGATGGCCGACGTGGAGTCCCGCGCCCGACGGATAGGGAAACATGTCGAGTACGAACAACTTTGGGCGACCTGCGACCTTGTCAGGTTCGGCAAGCGGTCCGGCCGGATTCGGTGCCTCGAAAGTACCGTTCGCCTCCCAGTGTTCTTGCCACTTGACTTCGATCGTGTCGGCGAAGGCGGCGCTGTACCGGTAGCGAGGGGTGTTGGCGGCCATGGCGCCCAATCGTACGGGCAAGCGACGGTAGCGTGACGCCCATGTCGCGGCCGAGAAAGCGTTCCACCAATTCCGCGGCGCACCGCTATCCACGCGAGGCACGGCTCAACGAGATACTGCGTGAGGTGATCGCCGATGAGCTCACTCGCATCGACGACGAGCGCCTCGAATTCGTCACGGTGACATCCGTCGACGTCGACGCGGAGCTCAACCGCGGCATCGTCTTTTTTGATTCACTCGCCGGCGAGGCGGGCGACAAGACGATTCTCGGGGTGCTCGAGGAGCATCGCCGGCGGATCCAGTCGTCGATTGGCAGGCAACTTCGCGCCAAGAAGACCCCGGTCCTCGAGTTCCGGCCCGACGAGGTCATCCGCGCGGCCGAACGCATCGACGAGGTTCTGCGCGCCGATCGCGAGCGTCGCGACCGTATGGCCCGCGACGACGACTGATGGCCAAGAGACGGCCCCCCGTCGTGCATGGCATGGTGGTCATCGACAAGCCGGCGGGGATGACCAGCCACGACGTCGTGGGAAAACTGCGCAAGGCATTGGGGGAACGGCGCATCGGCCACGCCGGGACGCTCGACCCCGACGCGACCGGTGTCCTGGTGGTTGGCGTCGGTCGTGCGACACGGCTGATGCAGTGGGTGACGGGTGCCGACAAGGACTACTCATGTGAGGTCGTCTTGGGTCTGCAAACGTCGACCCTCGACGACTCGGGCGAGGTTCTCGAAAGGATCGACATGTCGTCGGTGTCGATCGATGAGGGTCTGGCGGTGATCAGGGATCACTTGCTGGGCGACATCGAACAGGTGCCGCCGATGGTGTCGGCGTTGAAGGTCGACGGCAAGCGGCTGCACGAGTACGCACGCGAGGGCGTGGAGGTCGAGCGCAAGGCGCGGCCCGTGCGCATCGATCGCTTCGACATCGAACAAACGAACCAGGCCGGCGTGTGGAGGATGCTCGTGACGTGTTCCTCGGGCACCTATGTGCGAAGCCTCGGCGATGATCTGGGTCGGCTGCTCGGGGGAGCGGCACACATTCGCAACCTGCGACGGCACCGAGTGGGGCGATTCAGCGATGCAATGTGCTCCACACTCGACTCGCCCGTTCTGCTCGACGAGGAGGAAATGGTCGCCCATCTCGCGCGGGTCGATGTCGACGGCGCCACGGCCGCAAGGATCGCAAAAGGTGCGATGTTGGCGAGCGTTTTCGGCTTCGTCGGCGAAGGTCCCTGGCGCGTGCACGGCCCCGACGGCGCCTTGCTCGCGGTGTACGAATCAAGCGGCAGGGTGGCCGACGACGGCGGGGTCTTGGTGAAGCCATCTGTCGTGTTGAGCGTCGGGGGATAGCGTTGCGGGGATGCTCCTCGTGCGCGACCTCTCGAGATCACCGTGGCCCGGCCGACATGCCGTGGCCACGATCGGAGCCTACGACGGAGTCCATCTCGGGCATCAGTCGGTGATTGCGGCCGTGCGTGCCCGGGCGGCCGCCGACGGCGCGTTGAGTGCGGTCGTCACCTTCGACCGGCATCCTGCATCGGTCGTGCGGCCAGAGTCCGCACCGCTGCTCCTCACCGACCTGGACCAGAAGCTCGAACTCTTGGAGGCAACCGGGGTCGATGCCGTGGTCGTCGTTCCTTTCGACGCGCTGCAGGCCTCCGAGGAGCCCCACGAGTTCGTCAAGCGCGTCCTTGTCGATTGTCTTGCGGTCAGCCACGTTGCGGTGGGTGAGGACTTTCATTTCGGTCGCAACCGCGCGGGCGACGTCACGATGTTGCGTGAGCAGGGAGCCAGGAACAACTTCACCGTCGGCCCCCTGGAGTTGTTGCAACGGGATGACGGCGTCGACGAGCCGGTCAGTTCGACCGCCATCCGTCGTGCGCTCAAGGGTGGCGACGTGGCGGTCGCATCGCGGATGCTCGGCCGTTGGTTCGAGGCGCGCGGGCCGGTCGTGGACGGCGACCACCGTGGTCGTGCGATCGGGTTCGCAACCGCCAACGTGCAAGTGCCCGGTTTCATCTGTCTCCCCGCCGATGGCGTGTATGCGGGCGTGTACACCAGACCCGATGGTTCGCGGTGGGCCTGTGCCATCAACCTCGGTCGTCGTCCGACCTTCTACGAGCACAGTGACTCGTCACTGCTCGAAGCCCACCTCATCGACGCGTCGGTGAACCTCTACGGCGAGGCCGCACGCGTTCAGTTCACGCATTTCCTGCGCTCGGAGCGCAAGTTCAACGGACCCGATGCGCTGATCGCACAGGTCAAACTCGACATCGATCATGCGCGCGAGTTGGTCAGTTCCCTGCCGCCCGACGTGCGGCCATAGAGGGTCGTGCGCTGCTCGAGCGTGCGACCAAGCGGTGACACAACCGCCCCGAACGAATCCTCGCTCATCTTCTGGCCGTGGGCGGCGCCCGCTGCGCGCGAGATGTTCTCGTCCATCAGTGTGCCACCGAGGTCGTTGCAGCCCGCCTGGAGGAGTTGACGCGCGCCATCAACGCCGACCTTCACCCACGAGACCTGGATGTTGTCGATCAGGCCGTGGTAGGCGATGCGGGCGATCGCATGCATCAGGACGGTCTCACGGAACGTCGGTCCGCGTCGCGCTCCACGCTGCAGGTAGATGGGTGAAGCCATGTGCACGAAGGGGAGGCCGACGAACTCGGTGAATCCACCCGTCTCGCGCTGGAGGTCGCGCGTGACGACCATGTGGCGTGCCCACGAGTCGATGCCCTCGATGCTGCCGAACATGATGGTGATGTTCGAACGAAGACCAACCGAGTGCGCCACCCGATGGCATTCCAGCCACTCTTCGGTGTTGATCTTGTCGGGGCAGAGAACCGCGCGAACCTTGTCGTGGAGAATCTCGGCCGCGGTGCCCGGCAGTGAGGCGAGACCGGCCTGCTTGAGGCGGGTGAGGTAGGACTGCAGCGACTCCTCGAGTCGGCGGGCGCCTTCGGTGACCTCGAGAGCCGTGAAGCCGTGCACGTGGATGGCGGGAACCGCATCCTTCACGGCCTGTGCGACGTCGATGTAGTAGTTGCCGTCGAAATCGGGGTGGATTCCACCCTGCAGGGTGACTTCGGTGGCGCCCATAGCGGCGGCCTCGGCGGCGCGGTGGGCGATGTCGTCGAGGGTGAGCAGATACGGGGTGCCGCGCAGGTTCAACGACAACTTGCCCTTGGCGAATCCACAGAAGCGGCATTTGAAGGTGCACACATTCGTGTAGTTGATGTTGCGGTTGTGTACCCATGTCACCACGTCGCCGACGGCTTCGCGGCGCAAGTGATCGGCGAACTCGGCGATAGCGGTGACTTCGCGGCCGCGTGCGCGGAACATCCGTACGATCTGCGACTCGTCGGGAAGCTCGCCACGACCCACACCGTCGAAGATCTCCGCGAGGTCGAGAGGAGTCTTTGGGGCCCCGGGAAGAAGCATCGGTGCGGGGTTGGTTGCACCCGAGTACCACTGCGTGGACTTGTGTCCGACGAGGACCACCTCGGCGCCGTCCTGCACCACGTCGGCGGCACTGACCGTTTCGGGCCAGACAGAACCCGGATCGTCGCGCCCGAGCATTTCGGCGTCACAGCGGTCCTGCACCGCGAAGCGAAGCGAGGGCGCCAGCCATTCGTCGGGACGCGAGACGTACTCGGGGTAGATGGTGAGGCGCGGAGCGAGTTCGAAGCCACGCTCGTTGCTCGCCGTGCGCAGAAGATCGAGCGCGGGCCACGGGCGCTCGGGGTTGACGTGGTCGGCGGTCACCGGCGAGACACCGCCCCAGTCGTCGATGCCCGCATCGAGAAGAACGCCGAAGTCGTCAGAGAGGTTCGGTGGCGCCTGCAGGTGGATCGAGTCGGGAAGAAGCAGGCGTGCGACTGCTATCGACCACATGTAGTCGTCGGCCGGACATGCCGCGGTGTGCTGCATCGCGGTGCGCGGTTTGGGAAGGAAGTTCTGGACGATGACCTCCTGCACGTGGCCGTGTCGGTCATGCGAGGCCGCGATCGCCTCGAGCGCGGCGATGCGATCGGCGCGGCTCTCGCCGATGCCAACGAGGATGCCGGTCGTAAAGGGGATCCTCAGTTCCCCCGCCCACTCGAGCGTGTCGAGGCGACGCTGCGGAACCTTGTCGGGCGCGCCGCGGTGGCAGGCAAGGTCGTCGCGGAGGGACTCGACCATCATTCCCTGCGACGGTGACACGTCGCGCAGGAGTTCCAACTCGTCGCGGTACAGCGCCCCGGCGTTCGCATGGGGGAGGAGGCCGGTCTCGTCGAGAACCAACTTTGCCATCGCGTGGACGTAGTGCACCGTCGATTCGTAACCATTCGCGGCCAACCACTTCGCGGCAACGTCGTAGCGCAACTCGGGACGCTCACCGAGGGTGAAGAGCGCTTCGTGGCAACCGTTGCGCGCACCCTCACGGGCGATGGCCAACACCTGGTCGGCGGTGAGGTAAGGATTTTCCAGCCGGGCCGGTGGTTGGGCGAAGGTGCAGTAGCCGCACGTATCGCGGCACAGCATCGTGAGGGGAATGAACACCTTCGGAGAAAAAGTGACGCGCGAACCGAAAAGCGTGTTGCGCCGGGCGGATGCGAGGGCGAGCAAGTCGTCAAGCGAAGCGGAAAGAAGAAAGTCGTGCGACGGGCGCTGGGACGACATGTGAGAACCTCTCATGAGGATCGACTCGGATGTGAATGCCAGCGCCAGACGGAAGATGACCGGGAGCAAGAAATCCGGCCGACCCCCTAGATGTCGGACGGGTAAAGACTAGCCGAGGTTCAGCGATGAAGCGCAGTGAAGAGGGCCCGCACGTTGTGGCTGCTCATCGGCAGGCGGTGGCCGGTGCGGCTGATGAAGCCCAGTTGCACCCCGGTGGCCGGATCGAGCACCGTGAAGAGTTGCTCGTGGCCGTCCTGGTCGACGATGACGTCTGTCAGCAAAGGCACGCCCGTGCGGGCGAGGGCCTGCTGGGTGAAGCCCGCGTTGAGAACCTCGATCGCGATGTGCTGGACGCCCGAGCCGTATTCCTCCAGATGGGCGGCCACGGCCGGGTCGTTGCCCGCGCCGAGCAGGACAACGGTCACACCACCCGCCTCGGCGAGGAACATCGCGGGGTCGTCCGTCGCTTCGATGCGAAAGCCCATTTTCGCAAAGAACGTGCGTGCGGCATCGATGTCGAGGACGGCAACGACCACGTGGTCGATGCGGCATGCGACGGTGTCGAGTTCGGTGTCGCCGTTCGGTTCGGCAATCTTCACGGGGGCCGACTCGGGGCGTTCGTGGGCGACCTCGATGCGGTGCGTCTCGGAGAGCAGTGAGCGGAAGATCTGCTCGGCAAAGTCGGCGTCGATGCCCTCGTCGATGGCCCACTGTCGCCGGCTCGTCAAAACCTGACGCACGCGTTCGGGTTGAATCACCGATGTTGAGTTCCTCGATTTCACCTCGGCGACTCGACGGCACACATCGAGACGGCGTGCAAGCAATTCGACGATGCCGCGGTCGATCTCGTCGATCTCGTTGCGGAGCGCCCCAAGGTCGTCGTTGGTGCTCATGATGCGTGTGGTTCGATCAACCGTTCGATGTGCTTTGCGAGAACGTCCATTTCGATGTTTACGCGGTCACCGGCGCGGCGCACTCCGAGCGTGGTGACGTCGGTGGTGTGGGGGATCACTGCGACGTCGAAGGTGTCGGAACCGAGATTGAACGCGGTGAGACTGATGCCGTCGACCGTGACCGAACCCTTTTCGACGAGATAACGCATCAGGTGCGAGGGGATGCGGACGCGGAGATCGGGTGCAGGATTGACGACCGTGCCGACGCCGTCCACGTGTCCGAGCACGATGTGTCCGCCGAGGCGTTCGCCGAGTGCCATCGGACGCTCGAGGTTGACGCGATCGCCGGCCCGGGCATCGGCGAGGTTGGTGCGGGAGTAGGTCTCGTCGCTCACCTCGGCCTCCCACCAATCGTCCCCCGAGGCAACAAGGGTGAGGCAGCAGCCGTTCACCGCGATCGAAGCTCCCAGGCCGCTGCCGTCGAGGACGGTCGTTGCCGCGATGCGCAGACGTGACCCGTCGCGGGTGGCGATGGTGCCGAGCTCTTCGACAATTCCCGTGAACACGCGCCAAACCCTAATGCCGCGAACCCTCCCGCCGAAGGGGTTGGGGGAGGCCCACCCGTTCCGTAGCCTTTAAGGGTCCGTCACGGCTCCACCTGTGGCGGATGCCCGGGTCACCCGACCCGAGCGTCCCGTTCAACAAAAGACACGAGGCAGACATGCCGGAGAAATCCAGCAAGCAGACCACGATTGCTGCGCACCAGCAGCACGGCACCGACACCGGTTCCCCCGACGTTCAGATTGCGCTCTTGACCGACCGCATCGAGGAACTGACCGAGCACCTCAAGACCCACCCGAAGGACCACCACTCTCGTCGTGGTCTTTTGATGTTGGTCGGTCGTCGCCGCCGCATGCTCGACTACGTCCGCGATCGTGACGTCCAGCGCTACCGCGAACTCATCGCCAAGCTGGGCCTGCGCCGCTGATTCTCCGGGCGCGGGTATCCCACCAGGATGGTGGTTGCCCGCACCACAATTGAATTGCACCGAAGCACGTACGCATCGGTTGTCAGTCGCCGAACCCGCGGACACGAGTCGATCCGCGAGATTGCCGACTGGGAACCGACGCCCGCTCCGGTGCGCACGTTTCGCCAAGCCGGCGGAGCGCACACACACGTTCCGCCGAGGAGATCAACGAAGCGGAACCATAGACAAGGAGTAGACAGATGGCCGATGCCATACGCGTCTCTGGTGCCGTTTCGGGCACCGACAAGATCCTCGCCTTCGAGACGGGGAAACTTGCACAGCAATCACAGGGTGCCGTCGTTGCGAGCCTCGGCCGCACGACGGTGCTCGCCACCGCCAACGCGGCGAAGGGCGTGCGTGACGGGATCGATTTCTTTCCGTTGACCGTCGACGTCGAAGAGCGGGCCTACGCCGCGGGCAAGATCCCCGGCGCGTTCTTCCGACGCGAGGGCCGGCCGACCGAGATGGCGATTCTCACGTGCCGACTCACCGACCGCCCGTTGCGTCCCGCCTTCCCCGACGGCTACCGCAACGAGACACAGATCGTGCTCACAATCATCGGTGCCGACCAGACGAACCCGCACGACGTGTTGTCGATCAATGCAGCGTCGGCCTCGCTCATGATCAGTGGCATTCCCTTCGAAGGTCCGATCGGTGCGGTACGCGTGGCGTTCTCGACCGACGGTGAGTGGATACCCCATCCCACGTTCGAGGAAAGTGAAACTTCGACCTTTGAACTTGTCGTCGCGGGCCGTGAACTCGAAGACGGTGACGTCGCCATCATGATGGTCGAGGCGGGTGGAACCGAGAAGAGTTTCACGTTCTACGAGGCCGGTGCACCAAAGGTGAACGAAGGTGTGCTGGCCGGTGGTCTCGAGGCATCAAAGACCTGGATCAAAGAGTCGATCGCACTGCAGCGTCAACTTGTGGCCAGTGTGATCGCGACCAAGGGTCCGATCGAACCGCTGTCGTACACCCCGGTCCTCGACTACACCCCCGAAGTGTTCGCGGCGGTCGAAGCCTCCGCAACCGCCAAGTTGGGCCCGGCGGTCGGCATCTCGCTCAAGAGCGCGCGCAACGAGGCAATCGACAAGGCAACCGCCGAAACCGTCGCTGAACTGTGCGGTTCGTCCGCTGCCCCGGGTCGTTTCGCCGGCCAGGAAAAGGGCGTGAAGGAGGCCGTGCGCAGCCTCACGAAGAAACTGGTGCGCAAGCGCATCGTGGAGGAGGGCATGCGCATCGATGGTCGTGGACCGCGCGACCTGCGTGCGTTGTCGTCGGAGGTCGGCATTCTGCCCACCGCACACGGCACGGGCCTCTTCCAGCGCGGTGAAACCCAGGTCATGAACGTCTGCACACTCGCCATGCCGCGCATGAACCAGATGCTCGACACGCTGACGCCCGACACGGAGAAGCGCTTCATCCACCACTACAACATGGCTCCGTGGGCAAACGGTGAAACCGGCCGCGTCGGCTCGCCCAAGCGCCGCGAAATCGGCCATGGTGCGTTGGCTGAGCGCGCCCTCCTGCCGGTGGTGCCGAGCCAAGAAGACTTCGCGTACACGATTCGTCTCGTCAGCGAAGTGCTGTCGTCGAACGGTTCGACCTCCATGGGTTCGGTCTGCTCGTCGAGCCTGTCGCTGATGGATGCGGGTGTGCCGATCAAGGCACCCGTGGCAGGTATCGCCATGGGTCTCGTCTACGCCCAAGGCAAGTACACCACCCTCACCGACATCCTCGGTGCCGAGGACGCATTCGGTGACATGGACTTCAAAGTGGCCGGAACCGCCGATGCGGTGACGGCCCTGCAACTCGACACGAAGATCGACGGCATTCCCGCCGACGTTCTCGCTGCCGCGCTCGACCAGGCGAAGGAGGCGCGTCTCGCCATTCTTGACGTGATGAACCGTGCGATTGCGGCGCCCCGCGCCGAGGTCGCAGAGACCGCACCGAAGATCGTGTCCTTCACGATTCCCCTCGACAAGGTCGGCGAGGTCATCGGGCCCAAGGGCAAGGTCATCAACACCATCCAGCAGGAGACCGGAGCCGACATCGCGATCAGCGACGACGGAGCCGTGGGCATCGTGACCATCGGTTCGCCCGACTCGCTGAAGGTCAACGACGCGCGTGAGCGCATCATGAACATCGTCCAGCCCCCGACCGCCGACCTCGGTGCCACCTACAAGGGGCGTGTCGTGTCGATCACGAAGTTCGGCGCGTTCGTCAACATCCTCCCCGGCCGCGATGGCCTCGTGCACATCTCGAAGCTGGGCAAGGGCAAGCGCATCAACAACGTGGAAGACGTCCTGCAGTTGGGTGACGAGATCGACGTTCGTGTCGACGACATCGACGACAAGGGCAAGGTCAGTCTCACCCCGGTGGGCGAGGGTTACGAGAATCTGCCCGTGGACAACGGTGGCGAACGCCGCGAGCGTGGCCCGCGTGAGGATCGCGGTGGACGTGGTGATCGCGGTGGTCGTGGTGAGCGTGGTGAGCGTGGCGGCCGCGGTGGACGTGAGGATCGTGGCCCGCGCGAAGACCGCGGGGAGCGCCGTGCGCCGACGTCCAACGGCGGCGGCAGCGACGACGCGGTGTCGGTCAGTTTCGAGGACGAGTTCGAAAACGAACTCTCCGAGCAACTCGGCGACCTCGGCCCCGGCCGCGGTTCGGGACGCCGCCGCCACCGCTGACACCAGCGAACAAACCAAAACAAGCCTCCGACCCCGACCGACTACGGTCGGGGTCGTGGTGTCTTCCGGAACAATTCGCGTCGGTGTTGTCGGTGCGGGCGGGCGCATGGGTGCCACGGTGTGCGATGCAGTCGCGGCCGACCCGCAACTCGAGCTGGTCGCAGCCGTGGATCCCGCGCACGTCGGGGTGTCGATTCACGGTGTCACGGTCGGCGGTGAGCTGCGGGTGCTCGCCGACGCCAAGTGTGACGTTGTCGTCGACTTCACGGTTGCCGCCGCTGCGCGCACGACGTTGCCCTGGCTCGCACTGCACGGCATGCACGCCGTGGTGGGAACCACCGGGTTCAGCAACGACGACATCGACGGCTTTCGCGCGGTGTTCACGGCCAGCAATTGCCTGATAGCTGCGAACTTTGCGATTGGTGCGGTGTTGATGATGAAGTTCGCCGAGCAGGCGGCCCCGTATTTCGACACGGCCGAGATCATCGAACTGCATCACAACGCCAAGGCCGACGCCCCCAGTGGGACGGCGGTGGCCACGGCGCAGCGCATGGCGGCCTCGAGTGGCCAGTGGGCGACCGACCCGACGACCCACGAGGTCTACCCGGGCGCGCGCGGCGGCGAGGGTCCCGCGGGGATTCGCATTCATTCGGTGCGCATGGTCGGAATGACCGCACACCAAGAGGTCATTCTCGGTGGTGCGGGTCAGACTCTGACGATCCGCCACGACAGTTTCGACCGCGCCAGTTTCATGCCGGGCGTCGTCTTGGCGTGCAAGAAGGTCGCACAGACTTCGGGCCTCACGCTCGGCCTAGACGCCATTCTTTGACCGTCTAGCGCGTCGGTGGGGCCTCGTCGTTGGAGGGCGGGTTGAGTGGGCGGCGCTTGCGGGCCTGGATTGCCGATATGCCGAACAGGGCGATGACGACCCACCATTGGTAACGCTCGATCGACTTCAAGAACCACCGCACCTGGTCCTCGAAGATGTCGCCACCGATACGCAGCACGATCAACTTGATGATGATGCCCAGCACAAGGCAGGGCAGGTACTTCGCGAACGACATCTTGCGGTGGCCGAGAAGCACACAGACCACGTTGCTGCCCGGCATCAGGATGACGGCCAAGCCGCCGGCCTTGTCGACGGCGCGTTCGACCCAGCGATAGATCGCAGGAGTCTCGCCGACCGTCTTTTCGACCCACCGCACGGTGCGTTCGCCGTACCAGCGTCCGACGAAGAACAACGCGACACCCGCGGCAAGGACGCGCAGGAAACCGATGATGAACCAGGGAACGGGGGATGTGAACGGCACCGAGCCGAACAGATTCCTGTTGCGCGACGACAAGACGAGCATCGGCACCGGGTGTTCGTCGACCACCGCGGGGCCGATGTTGGAGCCGATGGTTCCCGCGATGAAAAGAAGCGATGTGATCGCGAGAACGGCCTTGCGCACGGGCGAAAACTAACCGACCGAACGCAATTCGACGCCATTCAACCCGCCGTTCGGGGCTGGCTACCCTTTCTCGCATGCGCGGACTCATGCAAAACACACCGTTGACGATCGTTCACCTCTTCGAGCGAGCGGAGAAGTACCACCGTGACAAGACCATCACCACTTCTTCGCCCCGCGGCAAGGAGACCGCGACCTACGCCGAGTGGGCCGAGCGCACGAGGAGACTCGGAGGTGTCCTCGACGACCTCGGCATTTCGGCCCACGGTCGCGTGGCGACTTTCGCGTGGAACACGCAGCGCCATCTCGAGCTGTACTTCGCGGCACCCTGCACGGGTCGCGTGTTGCACACGCTCAACATTCGTTTGTTCCCCGAGCAGGTGACGTACATCGTCAATCACGCCCACGACGAGGTGATCTTCGCCGACAGGTCGCTCCTTGGCCTGTTGCTGCCGCTGTTTCCGACGTTCGGCTGCGTGAAGGATCTCGTGGTGATGGACGACGCCCCAGGTGAGGTGCCCGTGCTGCCCGGCGTGCGGGTGCACGACTACGAGGAACTTCTGGCCAAGGCGAAGCCGGTCGACTTCGAGGTGGATGACGAGAACCTTGCGGCGAGCATGTGCTACACCAGCGGCACGACGGGCAACCCAAAGGGCGTGGTCTACAGCCACCGCAGCACCTATCTGCACACGATGGGGGCGATGACGGTGGACAGCCTCGGAGCGCGGGAGAGCGACATCATCCTGCCGGTGGTGCCGATGTTCCATGCGAACGCGTGGGGCCTCGCGCACGCGGCGGTTGCCTCGGGTGCCAGCCTCGTCATGCCCGGGCCCGACCTTTCCGGAAAGGCGATCGCGAACCTCATCGTCGGTGAGAAGGTCACGGTCGCAGCCGGTGTGCCCACGATCTGGATGGGCGTGCTGCCCGAATTGAAGGGCCGCGACACGTCGGCGCTGCGGGCGATTCCGTGCGGTGGATCGGCCGTTCCGAAGGCGCTCAGCGAGGCCTACCGGGAGCAGACGGGCCTGCCGATTCTGCAGGCCTGGGGTATGACCGAGACGAGCCCCATTGCTTCGACTTGCACGCTGAGCGCCGCCGACAGGTTGCTGTCGAACGAAGAGCAGGCCGAACTGCGCACGACGGTCGGACGCATCAACTTCGGCGTCGAGTGCCGCGTCGTGGAGCCCGACACCACCAACCTGGTGCCCTGGGACGGCGAGACGAGTGGTGAATTGCAGTGTCGGGGTCCGTGGATCGCGGCGACCTACTACAACGACGAGCGGGCCGGGGAGAGTTTCACCGCCGACGGCTGGCTGCGCACGGGTGACGTTGCGACATTGGACGCCCAAGGTCGAGTGCGTCTCGTCGACCGCACGAAGGATCTCATCAAGAGCGGCGGCGAGTGGATCTCGTCGGTCGACGTCGAGAACGAATTGATGGCCCATCCAAAGATCAAGGAGGCCGCGGTCATCGGCGTGCCGCACCCCAAATGGGCCGAACGGCCCCTCGCCTGCATCGTGCCAAAGGAAGGCGAATCGATCTCGAAGGCCGAAATCATCGATTTTCTCGTTCCGCGTCTGGCCAAGTGGCAGTTGCCCGACGACGTGGTGTTCATCGAAGAGGTGCCCAAGACGAGCGTCGGGAAGTTCTCGAAAAAGACCCTGCGCGACCGTTTCGCCGATTACGTGCTGCCCACGGCGTAACCGGCGGCGCATCCGCAGTCGCGGGCCGATGCTGCGCGTTGCTCACACGTGCGCGCAGGGGTCGCAGACCGGCCAAGCCGGATCCACGGCAGGACGTGCCACGACGAACAAGACGGCCGGAACAAAACAGGATTCTTGACCGTGAGACAAAAACGTGCCTAACGTCTCAGGGATGGGGCAGGGGGCCTTCCGTGAGTCGAGTCGCGATGAAGCGCGGGTGCTGGATGCGACGCGGGCCTGTATCGACGATCTGGGCCTCACGAGGGTGACCATCGACGACATCGTCACCCGATCAGGCCTGTCTAGGGCGACGATCTATCGCCTCTTTCCCGGCGGCCGAGAGGTGCTTTTCGAGGCGATGCGGGTGCGCGAACTCGAGGTGTTCTTCGAAAAGTTGCGTGGTGAAGCCGAGGGGGCGAGCGATCTGGGCGATTTGCTCGCGCGGTGCATCGTCCTTGCGAGCCGTGAACTTGCCCAGGACGACCAACTCGCGATGTTGCTCGCAGCCGAGCGCGGCGAGGTGCTCGGACAACTCACCGTCGACGGGGTTCCGCGCGTGGTGTTGATGGCGACGCAGGTTCTCACGCCACTTGCCGAGCAGTACATCTCGCACGAGGCGGCACAACAGATCGTCGAGGTGCTGTCGCGTCTCGTCATCTCGTATTTCCTCGCACCGAGCATGCAGGTCGACTTCACCGACTACGCCAGTGTGCGTCAATTTCTCGACGCGTTCAATTTTCTCACACATCCATCCGTGCACATCAACGACTGAAAGGCAGACGACAATGTCAATCACCGAAAGAGACAACCAGGACATCATCGGTCGCGGGGGCCTCGACGACATCGAGGCGATCCTCAGCATCACCAACACCGACGTCGACGAGGTGATGCATGCGGTTCGCGACGACTCCGACGCCCTCTTCACGTGGGACTATTCCCTCGCCCGACCGAACCTGCGTCGTCTCTACGAAAAGGCCAAGGTCGGGCAGTGGAACGGCACGACCGACCTGCCCTGGGAGACCGCGGTCGACGTGGAGGCGACGATTGCGGCCGACCAAGCGGCAATCGGTGCCGGCATCGACCCCGCGCAGTACGCGGGGACGCCGCTGGCCAAGTGGGGCGACAAGGAGTGGATCGAGTTCGGCATCGAAGGCCGACGCTGGAGCCTGTCGCAGTTCCTGCACGGCGAGCAGGGGGCGTTGCTGTGCACGGCGAAGATCACCGAAACCGTTCCGTGGTACGACGCGAAGTTGTACGCGAGCACACAGGTCGTCGACGAGGCGCGACACGTCGAGGTCTTCGCGCGCTACCTGGACGAAAAACTGGGCGGTGGCTACCAGGTGAACGCCCATCTGCGGATGTTGCTCGACGACATCATCCAAGACAGCCGCTGGGACATGACCTACCTCGGTATGCAGGTCATGGTTGAGGGGCTCGCACTCGCCGCATTCGGCTTCATGCACCAGTTGACGGGCGAACCGTTGCTCAAGCAGTTGCTGCGCTACGTGATGAGCGACGAGGCCCGCCACGTGGCTTTTGGTGTGTTGTCGCTCCAGGAGGCATACAGCGAGATGACCGATGCAGAGATCAAGGAACGCCAGGAGTTCGCCTACGAGGCGAGCGTGCGCATGCGTGACCGTTTCCTGCAACAAGAAGTGTGGGAGCGCATGGGGGTCAAGCCCAAGGAAATCGTCCCGCTCGTCCTGCAGGATCCGACCCGGACGATTTTCCAGCAGATGTTGTTCGCCAAGATCGTTCCGAACTGCAAGAAGTTGGGCCTCCTCGACCGCAACGAGGGTTGGCTGCGCCACCGCTACGAAGAGATGGGCGTCATCCAATTCGAGAACTGGGAGAACACCGGCGACGAGTACCTGCAGTTCGAACTGGGCAAGGACGCTCCGCCGCCCGTGCCGCACTGACGTTTTCGGTTCCCGAGCCGACTCCTCCACTCACTACGCTGAGCCGCTGATGGCGCATCAATCCGAACCCGCTTTCCGGGCGTTCCATGCCCTGCGCATCAAGGGCTTCGCCAAGCTCGACTCGGTTGCTGGCATCGCCGACCTCTCCGAGGCCGAAGCCGAGTCGCACCTCGGGGCCCTGCTCGATCGCGGGTATGCAATGTTTCGCGAGGCCCGTGCCCTGTGGCAGATCACCCCGGCCGGCAAGGAGGCGCATCGCGACGCGCTCGCCGCGGACTCTCCCGGGTCGGTCACGGCGGCCCTCCACACCCCCTACGAGAGGTTTCTCGGTATCAACACCGCATTCAAGGGACTCTGCGGCGATTGGCAATTGCGTGACGGCCAGCCCAACGACCACCTCGATGCGGCCTACGACAGGGCAGTCATCGAGCGGCTCGTGGCGATGATGGACGAGACGGTTCCGGTGGTGTCGGAGATGGCCGGGGTACTCGGGCGACTCGCGCCCTACGTGCCGCGTCTCGAGTCGGCGGTCAAGTGCGTGGTCGCCGGCGAGCAGAACATGTTCACGGGCGTCATGTGCGACAGCTTCCACGACGTGTGGATGGAACTGCACGAGGACCTCCTTCTCACCCAGGGCATCGACCGCGTAGCCGAGGGTTCCTTCTGATGGCCGCGCGTTTCGGCAGCGTCATCACGGCGATGATCACGGCCTTCGAGGCGAACGGTCGGCTCGACGTCGCCGAGACCGTACGCATGGCGAAGTGGCTACAGGAGCAGGGCAACGAGGGTCTCGTCGTGTCGGGGACCACGGGAGAGGCATCGACTCTCACCGACGCCGAACGCTTGGCCCTCTTCGAGGCGGTCTCGGCCGCCGTCACGGTTCCCGTCATCGCAGGCACCGGTTCGAACGACACCGCGCACTCGGTGCACCTCACCAAAGAGGCATCGAAGTTGGGCATCGCGGGCATCCTCGCGGTCGGGCCGTACTACAACCGTCCCTCGCAGGCGGGAATCGCCGCCCACATCGGGGCGATGGCCGCAGCGACGAACCTGCCGGTCGTCGTCTACGACATTCCCATGCGCACCGGCCGCAAGATCTCGACGGCGAATCTCGTCAAGATGGCCCGCGAGACGAAGAACATCGTCGCGCTCAAGGACGCGGGTGGCAATCCCGGCGAGACGGCCAATGTCATCGCGTTGGCCCCGAAGGAATTCGAGGTCTACAGCGGCGACGACGGCCTCACCCTGCCGCTGCTCGCCGTCGGGGCCGTCGGTGTCATCGGGGTGGCGACGCACTGGTCGGCACCGGAACACCGTCGGATGATGGCGGCCTTCTTCTCGGGCAACGTCGTCGAAGCACAGCGCATCAACGCGGCGCTGCTCGAGAGTTACGCCTATGAAACGGGCGAAGAAGCACCGAACCCGCTGCCTTCGAAAGAGATGATGAAGCTCCACGGTTTCAGGACCGGCGACGCGCGCCTGCCGATGGGTGCCGCGCCCGAATGGGTGGCCGAACGCGCGCGTGTCGTCAAGGCAAACATCGAGTTGTTCAGGTCGAGTTGAGCAAGTCCAGCGTTCGCATCTACTTTCTCGGCGGTCTGGGTGAAATCGGCCGCAACTGCATGGCTGTCGAACAGGACGGGCAGGTCGTCCTCATCGACTGTGGACTCATGTTCCCCGACCCCGACATGCATGGGATCGATCTGGTGCTTCCCGACTTCACCTGGTTGCGCGAGAACGCCGACCGAATCGTGGGTTGCATCGCCACGCACGGACACGAAGACCACGTCGGGGGATTGCAGTTCCTGCTGCGGGAATTGTCGATGCCGATTTTCGGCTCGGCAGTGACGCTGGGTCTGGCCCGACACCGCATCGAAGAGGCGGGTCTTCTGGGTCGCACGGATCTGGTCACCGTCGCAGACGGCGAGACGTGTCGCATCGGTCCCTTCGACGTTGAGTTCATCGCCGTGACCCACTCGGTGCCCCACGCTCATGCCGTTGCTCTCCACACTGCGCAGGGAATCGTGCTGCACTCGGGGGACTTCAAGATCGACCTCACACCTGTCGATGGTCGGCGCACCGACTTGTCGCGACTCGGGGCGCTGGCCCATGGCCCGGGAATCCGGCTGTTGCTGGCCGACAGCACGAACGCCGAGGAGAAGGGCCACGCGCCGAGCGAAAGCGAGGTGGGACACGTCCTGCGGGGCCTTTTTGCCGAACACGTCGGTCGGCGCATCATCACCGCCAGTTTCGCCAGCCACATCCACCGTGTGCAGCAGATCGCCGATGCGGCCGTTGCAAACGGTCGTGTGGTGGCGACGATGGGCAGATCGATGAACAACAACGTGCGTATGGCGCGCGACCTCGGGATTTTGCGGATCCCCGACAGGTCGCTGATCGACATCGATCAGATCGACGACCATGCACCCGAGAACGTATGCATCATTTCGACCGGTTCGCAGGGCGAACCGATGTCGGCGCTCGCTTTGCTGGCTCGCGGTGACAACAAGTGGGTGAAGGTCGGCGAGCGCGACACCGTGATCCTCTCGAGTCACCCGATACCGGGTAACGAGATGTACGTCAGCCGTGTCATCGACGGCTTGTTGCGAGCGGGTGCCGAAGTCGTGCATTCGGGCATCGTCGACGTGCATGCAACGGGACACGCCCAGGCCGACGACCTCAAGACGTATTTCAACGTGACCCAACCCGAGTGGTTCATCCCCATTCACGGTGAGTTCCGCCACATGATGGCGAACGCCCGCCTGGCAGAGACGATGGGAGTCGCTCGCAATCGGATCACGATGTGCGAGGACGGCGACGTGGTCGAATTGAGCGACGACGGGGTGGAGGCCGTCGGGCGCATTCCCGCGGGTTATCTCTACGTCGATGGTGTCGTGGGTGATGTCGGCCACGGCGTGCTGCGCGACCGCCGGGTCTTGGCCGAAGAGGGCGTGGTCGTCGTCGTGGTGACGGTCGATGTCTCGTCGGGGCGGGTCATCACGGGTCCCGAGATCATCACGCGCGGGTGGGTCTACGCCCCTGAAGCGGAGGATCTCCTGGACGAAGCATGTGACACGGTTGCCGCGGCGGTGGAGGGCGCACTCGCCGAGGGCGAGCGAAATGTCGATGCGCTCGAACAGGTCGTGCGCCGCGCAACGGGCAAGTTCGTCAACACGCGTACCAAGCGCCGTCCGATGATCGTGCCCGTCGTCATGGAGACATGAGGCGCCATCTCCAAACGGCGATGATCGCGGCGGCCCTCATGACCGTCCAGGCGGCCTCGGCATGCGGCGGAGACGGGGATGTCACCCTGCTCGTGGACGAGATCGACGATGCGGTTGGTGCGGTCAGCGCGCTGACGGGTCGACCCCCCAACTTCTTCGAAATCAACGCCACGCCCGAGCTCATCAACCTTTTCCTCGATGACGGAAAGGGAAGTGCGATCAACTTCGTGTGGGAGAACGGGTCGCTGCGGGACGAGACCGAAGCAGCGAAGGCCGACGGGCGTGCGTTCGATGCTTCGAAGATGGTGTTCTCGCCCGGGGTGTACGCGCGGGTCGAAGCCGAATTGCCCGACTCGCTGTTGCGCGCCTTTACTCTGACTGCCGACGGCCCCAACGATGAAGTGCAACATCGCGTCGTCGTGCAATCCGAACGCGGCGGGCAGTTCGCGGTCCTTGTTGACCCGCTGGGCAAAATTCTGGGTTCGGATCCCCTTACGGGGCCATGACGACGCGCCGCCACCCGAGGGGTATTCCCGAATCGGTGGGTACCCCGTTGGTACCTTTGGTTCATGTCAAAACAGGCCTCGCGACCACGTCCCGCCGGCAAGGCGCGTGACGCCAAGCCGCGCGAGCATGCGGCCGTGAAGGCTGCCGTGGGGGGCCGCGAGAACGAGTTCCGCGGCATCGCCATCGTGGTTGCGGGTGTCCTGGCAGCCCTTGGTGTCTACCTTCAAATCGCTGGTCCGGTCGGCGACGCGATCGACACCTCTCTGGGCTGGGTTCTGGGTCTTGGACGGTTCTTGTTGCCACCCGCGCTGGTCGCGCTGGGGGTCGTCGTGGTCCGCCGCAGCGAATCAGAACATCGCCTACGTCTTGCGGTCGGGTCGGTCGTGATCGTGCTCGCGATGCTCGGTTTGTTGCACCTTGCGCGTGGCGAGGGTCGAGTGACGGCCTCGGTCGATGCTCTCAAGCCCGCAGGCGGTTGGATCGGAGCGCTCATTGGTGAACCGCTGCGCACCCTCTTGAGCGTCGTCGGGGCGGTCGTGGTCTTGCTCGCCGTCATCCTCGGCGGCGCCCTCATCGTCACCGGGATGTCGTTGCCGTTGCTGTCCAGGCGTCTGCGTGCCTACTTCGCGTCCGCTGCGCAGCCCACCGCACGCGTGGCGAAAAAGGTGTTCAGCGAGATGAAGACGACCGACGACGTTCGCGGTGTCGAGCCGGACGCCCCCATCTTTTTCGACCAGGCCGAACCCGATGTGCCCCCCGGATTCGGGGTGGGCGAGGAACTTGACACGTCCCACGTGCCGGTGTTCGACCCCGGTGCGCCCAAGCCGATGCTCTACGACTTCGAAACCGAAGAGGGAGGGGCCACCAAGCCCGCCAAACCGCGCCGTCAGCCCGCTCATGCATCGGCCGAGGAGCAAGAGTTCCCACCGCGACCCAAGCGCCGCCTCTCCGACCGCGACGCCGCGTCGGTGACGAACGGCGACGAACTCGCCCTCGGACCCGCGGCGCGCAGGGGATCCTGGGCGCTGCCCCCCGCGAATCTGCTCACCGTGAGTCCGACGCAGGCCGTCGACCGTGCTGCGGCCCAAGAGCGCGGACATCTTCTCGAGTCGTCGCTCGCTTCACACGGTGTCGACACCCGGTTGGTCGGCATGACAGTCGGCCCGACCGTTACACGCTACGAACTCGAACTTGGCTCGGGTGTCAAGGTCGCCCGTGTCACGAGCCTCGACCGTGACATCGCCTATGCGATGGCCGCCACCGACGTGCGAATCCTTGCGCCCATCCCGGGCCGCTCGGCTATCGGCGTCGAAGTGCCGAACCCTTCGCGCCAACTCGTTTCGCTCGGGGACCTGATGACGTCGCCCGAGGCGAAGGCCGCGACGCACCCCCTCGACGTCGCCGTCGGCAAGGACATCGCCGGTCGTGCGGTCTTCATGAACCTCGCCACGACGCCGCATCTCCTCATCGCCGGAGCCACCGGCGCGGGTAAGTCGAGCGGACTCAACTGCATCATCACCTCGATCCTGATGCGCACGACGCCCGATCAAGTGCGCCTCATCCTCATCGATCCCAAGCAGGTCGAGATGGGCCAGTATGCACGCCTGCCGCACCTTCTCACCCAACCGGTGACGAACCCGAAGAGGGCGGCGAATGCCCTCGGCTGGGCGGTCAAGGAGATGGAGCGGCGTTACGACCTCCTCGTCGAGGTCGGCTTCCGCGACGTCACGGGCTACAACGCCGCCTACGACCGCGGCGATCTGGTTGCCGAACAGAGCGGCGAACGCGAGCACGAACGCCTGCCGTACATCGTTGTCGTCGTCGACGAATTGAACGACCTCATGATGGTGGCCGCACGCGACGTGGAGGATTCGATCACGCGCATCGCCCAAAAGGCGCGCGCCGTCGGCATACACCTGATCATCGCCACGCAGCGCCCCAGCGTCAACGTCATCACCGGGGTGATCAAGGCCAACATTCCCGCACGTGTTGCCTTTGCGGTCTCGAGCCTCACCGACAGTCGGGTCATTCTCGATCGCCCGGGTGCCGAGAAGTTGGTCGGCAAAGGCGACATGCTGCTGCTGCCCGGCAACACGAATGTGGCGCAGCGCGTTCAGGGATCATGGGTCACCGAGGAAGAGGTGCGCATGGTCGTTGCCCACTGGCGTCGTCAGGCACCCGAGGTGGTGTACGTGGGCGGTATCGAGGGCGAAGGCGCTGCGTCGGGGAGCGGACTCGTCGGCGGATCGACGGGCGACGACGATGACGACGATTTGTTGAAGCAAGCGATCGAATTGGTGGTCACATCGGGTCTCGGCAGTACGTCGATGTTGCAACGCAAGTTGAAGGTCGGCTTTGCGCGTGCAGGTCGTTTGATGGACCTGCTCGAAGAGCGCGGCATCGTCGGCCCGGGTGAAGGCTCCAAGGCGCGTCAGGTGCTGATGACACCCGAAGAGTACGCCTTCCTGCAACAAAGCAACTGACGGATGCCCCGAAGGGACGCTCGGTAGACTCGCACACGTGTCAGATCCGGCGCAGCCGCAGCGCTTCTACGTCGAGACCCTGGGTTGTCCGAAGAACGAGGTCGATTCCGAAAAGATCATCGGTCTTCTCCATGGCGACGGACTTGAGCGCACCGACGACCCGTCGTGTGCCGATGTCGTCGTCGTCAACACGTGTGCGTTCATCGAAGAGGCACGGCAAGAGAGCATCGACACCATCCTGGCGTTGTCCGACCGCAGGAAAGACGGGGCACGGTTGGTCGTCACGGGTTGCATGGCCGAGCGGTACGGCGACGAACTCGCAACAGAACTCCCCGAGGTCGACCAGGTGGCCGGTTTCGGTGTTCCGGTGGCACTCGGACGCAAACCGGCGGGTCTCTCCGTCACGCCGGCGCCGGCCTTCGATCTGCTCAACCTGGCGCGTCCGAAGGCCTCGGCGCCCTGGGCCTACGTCAAGATTGCCGAGGGGTGTGATCGCAACTGCGGCTTTTGTGCCATTCCGTCGTTCCGCGGGCCGCAACGCAGTCGCGACATCGAATCGATTCTCCGCGAAGTCGACCAATTGGGTGCCCGCGAAATCGTGTTGGTCGCACAGGACCTGGCGAGCTACGGCAGGGATCGTCCGGGCGATCTCGGCGCCGGCGCGATCGTGCCGTTGGTGCGACGTGTCACCGAACGCACCGATCGTGTGCGGCTGCTGTACCTCTATCCCAGCGACCTGAGCGACGAACTCATAGAGGCGATTCTCGACACCGGGGTTGCCTATTTCGACCTCTCGTTGCAGCACGTATCGAAGGCCCATCTCCGTCGCATGCGTCGCTGGGGTGACGGTCGACGTTTTCTTTCGCGAATCGACGACATCAGGTCGCGCGAGGCCGACGCGGTGTTTCGCTCCAACTTCATCGTGGGATACCCGGGTGAAACCGAAGCCGACCACGACGAACTGCTCTCTTTCGTCGACGCGGCGCAGCTCGATTGGTGCGGTTTTTTCGCCTTCAGCCCCGAGGAGGGAACCCACGCGTTGAACCTGCCCGACCGCGTCGCCGACGACGTCATGCGTTCGCGCCTCGCGGAGTTGCGTGAATTGCAGGACCACATCACGGCCCGTCGACGCGACGACTGCATCGGGTCGACACAGCGCGTCTTGGTCGACGAGCCGGGGGTGGCGCGGAGCCACCGCGAGGCTCCCGAAATCGACGGAGTGGTGAACGTTCCCGAGAGCCTTGAGGCCGGGCAATTCCACGACGTCGAGATCGTCGATGCGATGGGGCCGGACCTTGTTGGTGTTGGGGTGGGGTGCTGACGTGCCCGTCGACCCGAACGCCGTCGCCACGTGGGCCAACATGGTCACGGTTGGCCGAATTCTCATATCGCCGATCCTCTTCGCGCTGATCCCGAGCGACTCGTACGGCTCGTGGGTTGCGTTCGTCATGTGGTTCTTTCTCTGCGTCAGTGACGGGTTCGACGGGTACCTGGCGCGGCGTCACGGCACCACGAAGTCGGGAGCATTCCTCGACCCGCTTGCCGACAAGGTGCTCGTTCTCGGCGCAATGTTCACGCTTGTCAGCCGTGGACTCTTTCCACTGTTGCCCGTCCTGATCATCGCTGTGCGAGAGGTTGCCATCAGCATCTATCGCGTGCTCGTCGGCTCGAAGGGCATCTCGGTGCCGGCGAGTCGTCTGGCGAAAGTCAAGACGTTCAGTCAACAAATCGCCGTTGGTTTCGCGCTCGCACCACTCACCGTCATCGATGCCGACTGGACGTGGAAGATACTGCTGTGGTTCTCGGTCGTACTCGCCCTGATCAGCGCCGGTCAGTACGCGGTGCGGGCGGTACGTCGGCGCCAGTTCCAGCGGGCTATCGGGGACTGATCGTGCGCTGCGACGTCATTGCCGTGGGGACGGAACTTCTGCTCGGCCAGATCGTCGACACCAATTCCAGCTGGATCGGTGAACAACTCGCGGCACACGGTATCTCGAGTCATGTGCAGGTGAAAGTGGGTGACAACATCGCTCGTATCACCGACCAATTGAGCAGGCGTTTGGACGAGGCCGATGCGGTGATCATGTGCGGCGGCCTCGGGCCGACCCACGATGACCTCACCCGTCAAGCAATCGCGGCAGTGATGGGTGTCGACCTGGTCCACGACGACGACGTTGCCGAAGTGATCCTCGGGATGTTTGCTTCGCGCGGTCGCCGTATGGCGGCCAACAATCTGCGCCAGGCACTCGTGCCGCGCGGCGCGGTGGTGATTCCCCAGAAGCGGGGAACGGCACCCGGACTCATCTGTCCCGTCGGTGAAAAAGTGATCTACGCGGTTCCGGGTGTGTCACACGAGATGTACGAGATGATGACGCGGGCGATACTTCCCGATCTCGTTCGTCGCAGTGGCCGTACCTCGGTGATCCGCAGTCGCGTCTTGCGGACCTGGGGTGAGAGCGAAAGCGGCCTCAACGAGCGTCTCGATGCCGTCATTGCCGAACTCGACGAACCCGGTGATGGCAAGCCCACCCTTGCATTTCTCGCCAGCGGCTGGGAAGGGATCAAGGTGCGGCTGACCGCCGCTGCCGCGAGCGCCGCCGATGCTGATGCAATTCTCGATGCGTGGGAAGGGCGCCTGCGGGCGATCATCCACGACGTGGTTTTCGGGGTCGATGACGACACCATGGAGTCGGTCGTCATCGCCCTGCTCGCGGCGCGTGGTCAGACACTGGCCGTTGCCGAATCGGTGACCGGGGGTCTCGTGACCGGACGGTTGACCGCGGTTCCGGGTGCGAGTCGTGTTCTGCGTGGTGGAGTCGTCAGTTATGCGTCCGAGGTGAAATTCGACGTCCTCGGCGTGACTTCGGGTCCCGTTGTGACACAGCAGGCAGCGATCGAAATGGCGCACGGGGTGCGCATGCGTCTGGGCGCCACGGTGGGTTTGTCCCTCACCGGCGTGGCCGGCCCCGATGAACAGGATGGGGTCGCGGTCGGCACGCTCCACGTGGGATTGGTAACTGCTGATGGTGCCGAGCACGTCATGACCTACCGACTGCCCGCGACCCGCGATCAGATGCGCCAGATGAGCGTGATCTCGGCACTCAACTTCTTGCGCTTAGAGCTCGCAGCAAACTGATCAGGGTCGAGGAAAAGGGGTGGAAGTTCAGGTCGTCGAGATCGGTTTCGTACGACTCGACCAGCGACAATCCGAGGGGAATCGACTGCCCGCCGCGCGCCACGAGTCGAACCATTTCGCCACTCATCTTCGACTGCTCGTCGAGCATGTCGTGGTAGCGAACGATGCCGGCCGCATGCACCCTCCGGAGCGCGGCGCGCGGCTCTTTGCGTGTGCGCGCAGCGACGTAGGTCTCGAGCCTGAACTGGCGCCACGGCCGTCGCACGGGTGCGACCCCCAGGGAGTAAATCTTGCCGACCGATTCACCAAGGTCGCCCCCGGTGACCCCGTGTGCGGTCAATTCATTCGTGCCAGATATCGCGCCACCCAGGAGTGTGTCGAGTGTGTCGATGATGAGGTCGTCCTTCGAGTCGTAGCGCGTGTAGACGGCACCACCCGTCAACTTCGCACGTCGACCGATGCGTGACACCGTGGCCCGTTCGTAACCTGTTCGTCCGATGACGTTCGCTGTGGCGGTGATCAGCGCATCGCGCAGCGGCTCGCCGGTTCCCGGCGTCACCTCGACGTTGGGAAGTTCCTCACCGATTGTGGGCGGCTTGGCGAAGGTCGTCCCGGGGGTCTCGCGGATCGCCGTCGACATGATCCCAAAGACCCGGTTCCAGTCCGCCAACTTCGGCTCGGCGAATCCGTAGACGAAGGCTCCGAGGATCGTCGAGAGTGCCACCACGTTGAGGGCCCGCGCGGCGTGGTCGGCCTTCGCATCGAGACCCCATTTTTCGCACCATGTGGCAAAGTCGTCACCCACCTCTTCGCCCAGGGCGTCGTTGCGGCGTCCGACGACGAGGGCCTCGAGGGCGACAGCGAGGTGTTTCGGCGGGTTGGCCACCGTGGCAGCCACAGGTCCGACGCCCGGCGCACCTTCGACGCCGAGCATCGCGCCCATCGCATTCGACAGGAAGTCAAAGAGGGGAGTGCACAAACGCTCGGACCAAATCGACGCAAGGAAGTCGTCGGTGTCTTCGTAGCGCCCGTAGATCGCGCCGCTGGTCAGGTCGCAGCGGCGGACGACGGCACGCAACGCGATCCGATCGAGGCCAACCGCATGGGCCTCGGCGATGCCCGCGTCGAGAATCCGTGCGTCGTTTTCCCTTGTCGCCTTTGACTTGGCGCGCGGCTGGAGTGGCACCCCAATGTTTTAGCAGCGTCTCGGTACGATGGGAGTAGGCCCCCGTAGCTCAGCCCGGATAGAGCAACGGCCTTCTAATCCGTTTGGCGCAGGTTCAAATCCTGCCGGGGGCACAAGTGATGCGAACAACTTCACTCTGCGCCTTTGCCTGAGTAAAGACGACTCCCTGCGTCTAGCCTCACCTGTGTGAATTTCAAGAAGGGTGACACAGTCATCTACCCCCAACACGGTGCCTGCATCATCCACGGAATCAAGAAGATGAAGGCCTTCGGGGCGAACCAGGAATACCTCATCTTGAAGACCGTCATCAACGAGATGACCTTGTCGGTACCCACCTCAAAGGCCGCCGAAGTCGGTGTACGGCCTCCGGTGTCACAAGACGAGCTCGAGGACCTGGTGTCGCACCTCTCCAAGGCCGACCCTCGGGTGCCGTCGAACTGGTCCCGTCGATTCAAGAACCACCAGGAGAAGTTGAAGAGCGGCGACGTCTACCAAGTGGCCGAGGTCGTGCGCAACCTTGCGGCCCGCAATCGCGATGCGTCGCTGTCGGCAGCAGAACGCACGATGTACGACCGGGCACGCATCAACCTGATCTCTGAAATTGCACCCGCGCTGAAGGTCTCGACCGAGGAAGCCGAGGCGTTCCTCGATGATGCCCTGGCGAAGGGAGTCCTCAAACCCACGAGGGCGAAGAAGACCGCGGCCCCTGCCCCCGTGAACAAGGCCGGTGCCGCATCGGCCGGGGCTGATGCCACGGGGAGCCACGGCAAGCCCCAAGCCCCAGCCAAGAAGACAGTTGCTGCAAAGCCGAAGGCGCCGACACAGACAAAGGTGGCTGCCACGAAGCCGAAGGCACCAGCGAAGTCCAAGACACCACCAAAGCCCAAGACGCGAGCGAGGCCGCAGGCCTCGGCGAAATCGGGCGGCAGGAAGGCCTGAGTCGGCTGTCGTACGGTGCGACGCGGCGGGGAGGGGTCATGGCGTCAGGTAAGGCACTCGACAGGGCGGCGCTCACGAAACTGATCGAGGCGGGTGACATCGACACCGTCGTGATGGCGTTCCCCGACCTCTTTGGCAGGCTCGTGGGCAAGCGCACCACCGGTCGGTTTTTCGTCGAGCACGTCGCCGAGCACGGCACCGAGAACTGCGACTATCTCATCGCATGCGACATCGAGAACAATCCCGTGCCGGGGTACCGGTTCGCCAGTTACGACCAGGGCTACGGCGACATGGTGGCGCGCGCCGATTGGACTGCGGCGTGGCGCGTGCCGTGGGTGGAGGCGACCGCGCTCGTCATCTGTGATGTCTTCGACGTCGAATCGGGTGCTCTCGTCAACGAAGCGCCCCGATCGATCCTGCGCGCGCAGGTCGATGCCGCGGCACGGTCGGGATATCGCCCGATGATCGGCAGCGAGATCGAGTTCTTTCTTTTCGACACCACCTATTCCGAGGCCCACGCCTCGGGCTACGGCTCGCTCACACCCTCAGGGGACTGGGTGCAGGACTACCACGTGGTTCAGACAACGCGAGACGAGCCTGTGATCGGGGCGATCCGCCGGGGTCTCGAGGCGGCAGGAGTACCCGTCGAATTCACGAAAGGCGAGGCGGGGCGCGGTCAACACGAGATCAACCTCGACTACACCGACGCGTTGGCGATGGCCGATCGCAACGTTCTCTACAAGACAGCTGCAAAAGAAATAGCAGCACAACACGGAAAGTCCGCGACGTTCATGGCCAAGTACGACTTCGCCGAAACGGGCTCGTCGTGTCACGTGCACAGCAGTCTGTGGTCCTCCGACGGGTCGCGCGCACTCTTTCATGACGAATCCGCACACGGTACGAGTGATCTCTTTCGTCACTATCTCGCGGGATTGCTAGCCACGGCTCGCGAGTTTTCGTTGTTGTGGGCGCCGACGATCAACAGTTACAAACGCTTCCAGCCCGGCTCGTGGGCTCCGACGGGCGTCGCGTGGGGCATCGACAATCGCACCCTGGGTTTCCGGCAGGTTGGCCACGGCGCGTCATTGCGTGTCGAGAACCGGGTGCCGGGTGCCGACGCGAACAGTTATCTCGCCTTTGCCGGAGTGCTCGGAGGGGGTCTCTACGGCATCCGTCACGAATTACCCCTCGCTGGTCCATTCGTCGGCAACGGCTACGAGGCCGACCTGCCGCGTGTTCCCTCCAGCCTCGTCGAAGCGATCGAATTGTGGCGTGGCAGTTCGATCGCTCGCGAAGTATTCGGCGACGACGTCCACCACCACATCCTGGTGATGGCCGAGGCCGAGTGGCGGGCATTCAACAAGACGGTCACCGACTGGGAACGCCGCCGATACTTCGAACTCATCTAGCGACCACCGAAAGCAGACATTCATGGAACGACTCACCGGCAAGGTAGTGCTCATCACTGGTGCGGCCTCGGGTCTCGGCAGGGTCGCCGCGGAACTTTTTGCTGGCGAGGGGGCTCGCGTCGTGGTCGCCGACGTCGTCGACGGATCGGACGCCGTCGATGCGATCACCACTGCGGGCGGTACCGCCTCCTACACGTACTGTGACGTCACGAACGAGGACAGCGTCGTCTCGGCCGTGCGCCACGCCGTTGACACCCACGGTCTGCTCGACGTCATGTACAACAACGCCGGAGTCATGTTGTCCGATGACGACGACCCCGTGTCGACGCCGATGGCGACCTACGAACGCACGATGGATATCAACGTGAAGGGCGTGTTGCTCGGGTGTCGCGCGGCGATTCCCGTGATGCAGGCACAGGGACGCGGTTCGATCATCAACGTCTCCTCGTTCGTGGCGCACATGGGCGCGGCCACGGCCCAGATCGCCTACACCGCCTCCAAGGGGGCGGTACTCGCAATGACCCGCGAGATCGCCGTCATCTACGCCCGTCAAGGCATCCGGGCCAATGCGCTGTGTCCCGGGCCGGTCATGACTCCGCTCCTGGCGAAGTTTCTCTCCGATGACGCGAAGCGTGAACGGCGGCTCGTGCACATTCCGATGGGACGTTTCGGTGCACCCGAGGAGATCGCGAGGGGGGCATTGTTTCTGGCGTCGGATGACTCGTCGTGGATGACCGGTCAATCACTGATCATCGATGGCGGTATCACGGCGGCCTACGTCACCGCGGAAGGTTGAGCCTCAGCGTCGTGTGATGTCCCGCACAGGGTCGCTGCCGTCCCAGGTTTCGTGCGCCGAACGAACCATGGCATAGAAGCCCAACAGGCCGGGGCTCGATTCGTACAGCTCCCAATAGTGCCCATGGCGTGCCACATCGTCGACGAAGACGAATGTCGTCGCACCGGCTTTCGCGCTCTGTGCCACCTCGAGTCCGATACGCGCCGCCGCATCGAGTGCCCGGTCGAGATTCGGAACGATGCACGCCATGTGGTGCAGGCCCTCGTCGCCCACCGCGAAACGCTCGCGCACGGCGGTCATGTCCAAATTGTGCTGGCAGAACAACTCGACCATGATCGACCCCCACCAGCCGTAGGCAGACGTGTGGTCGAACACCGAAGGCCGACCGCGGTGCACCACGTCGGTGACGGGGATGTGGCGGTTCAAGAAGAACGGACCGGCCCCGAAGTTCCGCGCCCAGGCGTGTGCGGCCTGCTGCGGGTCGTCGACCACGTAGGCGATCTGGACCGCGGGACCAAAGATCATCGGATTTTCGCGACGAACAGGCTGAGGAGACCGACGAAGGCCCCGCCGAACGAGGTGACGGCGGTCGAGCGCTTCGTGACCAGGGCGTCGGGTCGGGTGTCGATGTGAAGAACGCAGGCGACACCGGCCCACCCGCTCGGCGGGCGGTGTTCCATCAAAGCACCGCACACGTCGTCACTCTAGACCCCTTGCTCATCGCCGCACAGGTGGTCGTCGTGTCGGGTCCGGGTGTGCGTTGCGGAAGGTCTGACAGACTGACGTCATGACGCGTGTGGGGTTCGTGGGTCTCGGTGTGATGGGCTATCCGATGGCGGGACATCTGGTCAACGCGGGCCACGACGTGAGCGTGTTCAACAGGTCGCCCGACAAGGCCGGGAAGTGGGCGCAGCACCACGTTGGTCGTGCGTTGCCCACACCGCGTGAGGTCGCCGCGGTGAGCGACGTGGTGATGGTGTGCGTGGGCAACGACGATGACGTGCGCAGTGTCGTCAACGGCCCGGATGGTGTGCTCGCCGGACTAAACAAGGGTGGGATCCTCGTCGACCACACCACGACGTCTGCGACCCTGGCCCGCGAACTAGCCGTCGTCGCGGCGGCTGCGGGGGTGGGTTTCGTCGATGCTCCTGTGTCGGGCGGGCAGGCGGGGGCCGAGAACGGCTCGTTGACGGTGATGTGCGGTGCCAACGACGAAGGTGTCTACGGCCGGGCGCGTGAAGTCGTCATGTCGTATGCGCGGGCCTGTGAACGTCTGGGCGGGGCGGGTAGTGGTCAACTCGCCAAGATGGTCAACCAGATCTGCATCGCGGGTATCGTCGAGGGCCTGTCCGAGGGGATCAATTTTGCGCAGCGCGCGGGACTCGACATCGAGCAGTTGATCGGCGTGATCTCCCAGGGCGCGGCTGGATCGTGGCAGATGGTGAACCGTTCGTCGACAATGGCGCGCAACGAATTCGATTTCGGGTTCGCGGTCGAGTGGATGCGCAAGGATCTCGGCTTCTGCCTCGACGAGGCACGCCGCAACGACACCCGTCTGCCCCTCATCGAACTCGTCGACGGGTTCTACGCCGAGGTCGAGGCGATGGGTGGCCGACGCTGGGACACCAGCAGCCTCATCGCGCGACTGCGCTGAGGTTCAACCCAGCGTCGGCTCGGGCAGACGAGTGGTGGGCTGGCCGGGAAACACGACCCAGTGGGCACCCGGGGTGGGTTCTGCGATCGCCAGCTGCGCGGCCTCGACAACGCGGTCGACCGTGAGAACCTCGAAGCCGGTCTCACGTATCTGCGCCTGCTGTTCTTTGGGTACGAGCGGCGTGTCGACGAAGAACGGGCAGATCGCCGAGAGGCACACACCGCGTTCGTGAAGTGCGGGCGCAAGGGACTTCACGAAACCGCTGACCGCGTGCTTGGAGAGCCCGTAGATGGGGTCCGGGGGAATGGGGTAGATGCTCGCCATCGACGCCGTGACGAGGATGTCCCCCGAGCCGCGGGCGACCATTGCCGGAGCAAGGTGAGCTATGCCGAAAACGACACCGTCGACGTTGACGCCGAGTGTTCGGCGGTAGGCGGCGAGATCAAACGACGAGAAGGGCGAGGTATCGGGGGCGCCGAAGACGAGGTCGCCCGTCGCGACGCCGGCATTCAAAAAGACGACGTCAAAGGCGTCGTTGGCCACCGCGAACCTTCGCCATTCCGTTTCGTCGCGCACATCGAGACGAAAATAGGCGCAGCCGAGTTCGGTGGCGAGTGTCTTGCCGTCGAAGTCGTTCACGTCGGTGATGGTGACGTCGTGACCGAGGTTCGACCAGTGTCTGGCGATGGCGGCTCCGATACCGCTGGCACCGCCCGTCACGAGGATGCGCGAAGTGCTCACTTGCCGGCCTCTGCGACCATCGTGGCCGTCGTGGTTGCAAAGACGTCGATCAGGCGGTCGAGTTCGCCGTCGGTGATGACGAGCGGGGGACAAAACGAGTTCGTATCGGTGTTCAGACCACGTGTGATCGCCCCGGCCGTGAGCATGCGGTCACGAACAACGAACGGGTCGACACCCGCTTTGTGGGCGGCCGCCCACACCGCCACACAACCGCGGGCATGGTCGATCGTCCCGTCGTCGGCGAGTGCGCCGAGGCCCGAAGCGAGTCGACAGCCGATGTGCACCGCGCGTTCGAGCAGCCCTTCGCGTTCGATGATGTCGAGGTTCGTGATTGCGGCGGCGCACGCGGTGGCGTGGCCCGAATAGGTGTAGCCGTGGCGCAGGAGGAAACCGGGGTCGGACTCGATGGGGTCGCACACGCTCCGCGAGAGGATGACTCCACCCAGTGGTTGGTAGCCCGACGTGACGGCCTTTGCAAACGTCAGCAGGTCCGGCGTGACACCGAAGTGCTGGGCACCGAACCACGTACCGAGGCGACCGAAGGCGGTGATCACCTCGTCGAAGATGAGGTAGGCGCCGTGCTGGTCGCAGAGACGACGCAGTTGCATGAGGTAGCCGTCGGCCGGTGGGAACACACCACCGGCACCCTGTACGGGTTCGCTGATGACGGCAGCGAGCCGTTGGGAGTTCTCGGACATCAGTTTCGCGAGTCCTTCGATGTCGTCGGGCTCGACGTGCAGCACATCGCCGACCAATGGTCCATAACCGGCACGGTTCGGTGGAATTCCCTGTGCGCTGGTTCCGCCGTAGTTCGTGCCGTGATAGCCGCGTCCGCGCGAAATGATGAGCGTACGTTCGGGCCGGCCTGACTGCACGTGGGCCAGACGCGCCAACTTCATCGCCGAGTCGACGGCCTCTGATCCGCTGTTGCACAGGAACACACGTGCCTGTTCGATGGGTGACAAATCGGCGAGGCGTTCACAGAGCTCGTCGGCAACGCGGGTGGTGAACGGGTCGAATGCCGAGTATGCCTCGATCGTTGCGACCTGCTGCGCGATCGCGTCGGCCATCTCGCGCCGTCCATGGCCGATCGCGCAGTACCAGAGGCTTGCCATACCGTCGATGTACTCGTTGCCGTCGATGTCGTAGATGCGCGCACCATCACCGCGCGCGACCGTGATGAATCGCTCCCGGGTGGGCTTGGCGAACGGGTGCAGGAAGCGGGGCAGGCCAAGCGGCTGGGGCATGTTCTGATGGTAGGTCGCCTAGGATGTCGGGCGATGAAGGGGCTCATTCTTTCGGGTGGCGCGGGCACGCGACTGCGGCCCATCACCCACACCAGCGCCAAGCAACTGGTGCCCATCGCCAACAAGCCGATTCTCTTCTACGGCATCGAGGCGATGGTCGGGGCGGGTATCGGTGAGATCGGCATCATCGTCGGTGACACGGGCGACGAAATCCGCGCCGCCGTCGGCGACGGCTCCCGCTTCGGCGTCAAGGTGACCTACATTCCCCAGGACGCCCCGCTCGGACTGGCCCACTGCGTGCTCATCGCCCAAGACTTCCTCGGTGACGACGATTTCGTCATGTACCTCGGGGACAACATGCTCCAGCAGGGTCTCACCGACTTCGTGAAGCGTTTCGAGGCGGCACGCGCGGCCGGGGGTGCCGCGGCGCCGAATGCTCAGATTCTCCTCTGCGAGGTCGACGACCCGCGATCGTTCGGTGTGGCCGAAGTCGACGCGCGGGGAGAAGTCGTGCGACTCGTCGAGAAGCCCAAGGATCCCCCGTCGAACCTCGCACTCGTGGGCGTCTATCTCTTCGACAAGACCGTGAACACGGCGGTGCGCGCGATCAAGCCGTCGGCACGCGGCGAGTTGGAGATCACCGACGCCATTCAGTGGTTGGTCGACAACAAGCACCGTGTCCGTCACGAGGTGTTGCACGGTTGGTGGATCGACACCGGCAAGAAGGACCCGCTGCTCGAATGCAATCGCCTCGTCCTGGAGGTTCTCGAGTCACGCAACGACGGCAGCGTCGATGCCGGCTCGCAGATCGAGGGTCGCGTCGTCATCGAATCGGGCGCCAAGATCGAAAACTCGCGCATCCGTGGACCGGTTGTCATCGGCTCGGGCAGCGTCGTGCGTAACAGCTACATCGGCCCCTACACATCGGTTGGCAACAACTCCACCGTCACAGGCTCCGAAATCGAGCATTCGGTTCTCCTCGACGGAAGTTCGATCAGCGACATCAACCGCATGTCCGACTCGTTGGTCGGTCGCAACGTCACGGTCAAGCGTTCGGCACGGCGTCCGTCGGCCCTGCGCCTGATGCTCGGCGACGACAGCACCGTGGAAGTCGAATAGTCCCCCATCAATCGAAGAGGATCACATGGCAGTCATCACTCCGTCAGACGTCATCGAGGGCGTGCACATCGTCGAACCTGCGATGCACGGCGACGAGCGCGGTTTTTTCATCGAGACGTATCGTCGTGAGTGGTTCCCGCAGGGACGTGAAATGATCCAGGCAAACCGCGGTGACCGTCAGCAGGGCTGTCTGGTTGGTCTCCACTACCACCTGCACCAGGCCGATTACTGGTACGTGCCGTTCGGCAAATGTCGAGTGGTGCTGCACGACCTCCGCCAGGGTTCGCCGACCGACGGAGCCACCCAGATCATCGACCTCGGCGCACGCGACGACGCCACGCACGACCACCGCGGTGTCTTCATTCCACCGGGTGTCGCCCACGGGTTTGCAGCGCTGACGAAAATGACGATCACGTACCTCGTCGACGGCTACTACAACCCCTCCGACGAATTGGGCGTCGCCTGGAACGATCCCCAGGTGGGTGCGGATTGGGGGGTTGCGGAACCGCTGTTGTCGAACCGTGACCAAAACAACCCGCTGCGTCGTGACATCTCAGCCCAGTGGCAGCCGCACTTCAACCTTCGTCCCTGAACGCATTCACCGACACGGAGCACCCCTCATGAAGCAGTTCGTCACCGGTGCTGCCGGATTCATCGGGTCCAACTACCTTCGCTACGTCCTGGACAACACCGACGACGAAGTGACCGTCTTCGACTCGCTGACCTACGCGGGCAACCTCTCCACCTTGAAAGACGTCGACGACAACCCGCGCTTCAGGTTCGTGAAGGGCAACATCTGTGATCCCACCGCAGTTGCCGAGTCGATGAAGGGCCACGACGCCGTGGTCCATTTCGCCGCCGAAAGCCACGTCGACCGCTCGATCGACGGGTCCGAGGACTTCATCCTGACGAACTGTTTCGGCACCAACGTCGTCGTCGACACAGCCCGCAAACTCAACATCGGTCGCGTGCTGCATATCGGCACCGACGAGGTGTACGGGTCCGTCGAGGTCGGGTCTTCGCTCGAAACCGACCCCCTCGAACCGCGCTCGCCCTATTCGGCCTCGAAGGCCGGCTCCGACCTCATCGCCCTTGCCTACCACCACACGCACGGAACGCCGGTGTTGGTGACCCGCTGCACCAACAACTTCGGTCCGTATCAGTATCCGGAGAAGGCGATACCGCTGTTCACGACCAACTTGATCGACGGCAAAAAGATTCCTCTCTACGGTGACGGTCTCAATGAGCGCGACTGGTTGTTCGTCGACGATCACTGCTCGGGCGTCCATTTGGTGTTGACGAAGGGGAACGTCGGCGAGATCTACAACATCGGTGCGGGCAACGAAACCCCCAACCGCGTGTTGGTCGACAAACTGCTCGGCATCTTCGGTGTGGGCGAAGAGATGGTGCACTACGTCGAGGATCGCAAGGGCCATGACCGGCGCTATTCGGTGAACATCGACAAGATCACCGCCCTGGGCTGGAGGAAGAAGCGAACGCTGGACGAGGCTCTGGCCGAAACCGTTGGGTGGTACCGCGACAACCGCTGGTGGTGGGAGCCGCTCAAGGCAAGATCGTGAGGGTTCTCGTCACCGGCGCGGCCGGTCAGCTGGGAAACGAACTGGTCGGTGTGTTCTCGCGCGCAGATCATGAGGTCGTCGCCACGACGCACCAGTCCCTCGACATCTGCGACGTCACGGCGGTTGCGGCGATGCTCGACGCCGTGCGCCCCGACTGGGTCCTGCATGGTGCGGCTTGGACTGCGGTCGACGCCTGCGAGTCCGACCCCGACCGTGCAGATGCGGTGAACGGCGGGGGCACGCGCAACATCGTCGCGGCCGCCGAGCGCGTCGGAGCACGCGTTCTCTACGTCAGCACCGACTACGTCTTCGACGGATCGAAGAGCGGCCCGTACCTCGAATCGGATCTGCCCAACCCACAGTCGGCGTATGGTTCGTCGAAGCTTGCGGGTGAGCGCGCCATGCGACCGAACGACTTGATCGTGCGCATCTCCTGGGTGTGCGGCTACCACGGCAACAACATGGTCAAGACGATCCTGCGCATTGCCGGCGCACAACCTTCTCTCAGTTTCGTCGACGACCAGGTTGGCCACCCCACGTTCGCCGATGATGCGGCGGGGGGAATGCTGGCTCTCGTCGAGGCAGGCGCATCGGGACTCTTTCATCTCACGAACCAAGGTGCGGTCAGCTGGTGTGGTTTTGCCCGCGCCGTGCTGGAGGCCGCGGGCGACGACCCGGCGCGTGTCTCTGCCATCCGAACCGCCGACCTCCAGCCGCCACGACCCGCCAAGCGACCGGCCAACTCCGTTCTCGACAATGCGGCGATGCGCAACGCAGGCTTTGAACTCCTCGATGATTTCCGCGTGCCCCTGTCTCGGTTGGTTGGGCGACTGCTGGCAGACTGACCCGATGCGCGGCATCGGCACGATTACGAACTTTCTCACCATCATCGGTGGAACCGTCGTTGGTCTGGCGGTCGGTCGCTTCATCGCCGATCAGATGCGTACGACGATCGAACAAGCCGTCGGCATGGTCACCATCGTGCTCGGTGTTGCGACGGCGGCGCAGTCCGACAACATCGTTTTCCCCCTCGTCAGCGTGGTGCTGGGTGGTATCGCCGGCGAAGTGATGCGCATCGAGCACGGTTTTTCGGTTCTTGGTCATTGGGTGAAGGCGAAAGCCGAGTCGGCGCTTGCGGGTCGGTCGCGGGAGGCGTCCTTCCATCCTCGGTTCGTGGAAGGCTTCGTCACGGCGACCTTGTTGTTCTCGATCGGCCCGATGTCGATTCTCGGGTCGATCGATGATGGCCTCGGTCGTGGAGCCCAGATCCTCATCGTGAAGTCTGCACTCGACGGTTTGGTCTCGATTCTCTTCGCCGCGACGATGGGTTGGGGCGTCGCGCTCAGCGCCTTCGTCGTGGCCGCCTATCAGGCTGTGATGACGCTGAGCGCCTCGGGCCTCGACGCGATTCTCGACGACCGAATGGTCCACGAAATGAGCGCAACCGGAGGCCTCATGGTGTTCGGCATCGGTCTTCGGTTCATGGACGTGAAGCCGATCAGGGTCGGCAGTCTGTTACCGGGGCTTGCGATCGCCCCGGTACTTGTTGCGCTGTTTGCCCGCTGACGCGCCGCCCTTTCGGTGACCGCCCGGCTTGGCGTACCTGTGGCCCGAACCCGCGGGTTTGCCCGAGCCCCCGGATCGGCGCGGGCCCTTGGGCTTGCGCGGGGGCGAGGGGTGCAGGTCGATCGAGGCCGTCTCGACGAACACGCGGTCACCGGGGGCGAGCTGGTTGAGGAACGGATGGTTCGGGGCAACCTTGGTCGTGGTGGGAAGGATCCCCGCCTGCTTCGCGAGGGCGCGTACCGAACGGCGCTGCTTGTCGGTCATCAGCGTGACGACGGTGCCCGAAGCGCCGGCTCGGGCGGTGCGACCGGAGCGGTGCAGGTACGCCTTGTGCTCCTCGGGCGGGTCGGCGTGAATAACGAGGCTGACGTCGTCGACGTGAATGCCTCGGGCGGCGATGTCGGTGGCCACCAATGTCTCGGCCCGTCCCGCTGCGAACGCCGCGAGATTTCGCGCACGAGCCGACTGTGACAGGTTGCCGTGCAGTTCGACTGAGGGAACACCGGCCTTCACCAGCTGTTCGGTGAGGCGCGCAGCGCCGTGCTTGGTGCGTGTAAAGACGAGGGTCTTGCCCGGTGCGGCACAGAGGTCTCTCAGGATGCCGACGCGGTCGGCGTTGTCGATGTGCAACACATGGTGCGTCATTGCCTCGACCGGTGAATCGGCGGGGTCGACCTCGTGGGTGACGGGATTGGCCAGGTAACGCTCGACGAGGCGGTCGATGCCGCGGTCGAGCGTTGCTGAGAACAGCAGGCGCTGCGTGCCGCGCGGGGTGGCCGCAAGAATCTGCTCGACGTGCTGGAGGAACCCGAGTTCAGCCATGTGGTCGGCCTCGTCGAGGACGGTGATCTCGACCGCGGACAAGTCGACGTTGCGCGACTCCATGTGGTCGACGAGACGACCCGGACACGCGACGACGATGTCGACACCCTTGCGAAGGGCGTTGAGCTGACCGCCGTACCCGACGCCGCCATAGATGGTCGTGGTGAACATGCGCAGGCTGCGGGCGAGGGGCATGATGACCTCGTTGACCTGGTTCGCAAGTTCGCGCGTCGGCACGAGAATCAGCGCACGCGGCTTGTTGGCCCTGCGCGGTTTGTTCGATTCGGCCAAGCGGGTGAGGAGCGGCAAGGAGAATGCGAGCGTCTTGCCCGAGCCGGTGCGACCGCGACCAAGAACGTCACGTCCGGCCAGTGCATCGGGGATTGTCGCGGCCTGAATGGGGAACGGTTGCCTGAGGCCCTGTTCGGCGAGGTGGCTCTTCAACGACTTGTGGATCTCCAGGTCGTCGAAAGACGAAACGGGACAAGACGCAACAATTGACATGGCGGGGGCTCCGGGCGGGGGAATCAGCCACGGACGCCGGTGTGCACCCATGGGGACTCGCAGACGACCTGCGAGACCAATGACCCTAGCGCCGATTCCCGCCAGAAATGGCGATCTTGGCAAGTTTCTAGTTCGATTCTCCCCATGGCTTCGTTTCTCGACCGCGCAATGGACACGTTGGTGGTGCCCGGCTTCAGCCGCGTTGGCTACGCGGTGCGCTCGCGGTCCTTTACTCCACTGTCAGAAATGTCACTTGAAGGCAAGACCGTCGTTGTCACGGGACACACCTCCGGACTCGGTCTCGCCGCCGCGAAGCAGTTGCGCGCCACGGGCGCAGACCTTGTTCTTGTCGGTCGCGACGCGACGCGCAGCACCAGTGCGGGCGAGGTCGTGGGTAGAGAGCCGGGTAGCGGGTCGGTGGAGGTGATGGTGGCCGACATGGGTGACCTCCAAGCCGTTGCAAAACTCGCATCGACCATCACCGCGACGCATTCACGTGTCGACGTCGTCGTGCACAACGCGGGTGCACTCTTGAAGGTGCGCGAGCGAACCGCCGCCGCCCACGACATGACCCTCGCCGTTCATGTTTTCGGTCCGTTCCTCCTCACACACATGTTGCTCCCTTTGCTTGCGGCGTCGAATGGCCGGGTCGTGACCGTGGCGTCGGGCGGCATGTACGCGGTGCCGCTGCCCGACTTCTCGCGGGGACACTCCTTGGAGCTGCCCGACGACAAGTTCGACGGCACGCGGCAGTACGCGATTGCCAAGCGCGCCCAGGTGACGTTGAACGAAATATGGGCAAGCGAACCGTCGGCGCACGGAGTTTCCTTCCACGCGATGCACCCGGGCTGGGCCGATACTCCCGGTGTGGCATCGTCGATTCCGGTGTTTCGCGCCGTGACCCGACCGATCCTGCGCAACGCGGCGCAGGGCGCCGACACCATCTCATGGCTTGCAGGAGTCGAAGCATCGACGCTGGGTTCGGGCGGGTTCTGGTGCGACCGTGAACGGCGGGCAATTCATCGCTTGGCTTCGACGCGACGGGCCGATACGGCTGCATCGCGCCGTGCGTTGTGGGACCAGGTGCGGGCAGCTGCGCTAGGGTCGAGTGCGTGAAAGTGCAGTTGGTCGAAGGTCGTTGCCAGGGCCATCAGATGTGTGCAATCGCCGCACCCGAGGTGTTCGGGAGTGACGACATCGGTAATGCGACGATTCTGGTCGGGGGCGAACTGCCCGCCGATCTGGAGGCAAAGGCGCGGCGCGCCGAGGGCAACTGCCCCGAGCGGGCGATCGAGATCGTCGAATGAGGCGATCCCGGCTGCTGATGGGGGGATCATGAAGCAGGACGTCGACTACGACATCTTCAACCATGATTTCATCTGGAACCCGTTCCCGATGTTCGAGGCGGTGCGCGAGTCGGAGTCCCCGATCGTGCACTCCGACAAGTGGGGAGGGTCGTGGATGCCGACCCGCTACGAGGACATCGTCGCACTCGCCCAGGAACACGACGTTTTCACATCGCGTGAGATCAGCGTGGTGCCACCGCCGCCCGGCCAACTCGAGGGTCCATACGGCGGGGTCAAAGCACCGCCGATCACCTCTGATCCACCGGATCATCACTGGCACCGTCGCGCCATTCTTCCCGTGTTCTCTCCGCAATCGGCGGCCACCTACGAGACCGCCATGCGCGAGTTCTGCAACGTACTCATCGACGGCTTCATCGACGCCGGCCGCGCCGACGCCGCCGCCGACTACGCGCAACGGATTCCCGTCAACGTGATCGCACGCATCCTCGGCGTTCCCGTCGAGATGTCTGAGACGTTCACGGAGTGGGTGCGCGGTGTGCTCGAGATCGGTCTCACGAACCCGGAAGTGCGTCGCGAGAACCGTATGAAGATCATCGAGTTCTTCGTCGGCCAGATCAACGAGCGCAAGGCCAATCCGCGTGAGAATGATCTCATCACCGATTTGCTGCGTCTCGAAGTCGACGGTCAGCCCGCTCCGCTCGAATACGTCATCGGTGCGTGCAATCTGATGCTCGTCGCGGGTATCGACACCACGTGGTCGGCCATCGGTTCGTCGCTGTGGCACCTCGCGGGACACGCAGACCACCGCAAGCAGTTGCGTGAAAAGCCCGACCTGTGGCCGACCGCAGTCGAAGAGTTCCTTCGCGCCTATGCGCCGGTGACGATGGCACGCATCGTCGACCGCGACATCGAATTCCAGGGTTGTCCGATGAAGGCCGGGGACCGCGTCTTGATGACCTTCCCCGCGGCGAACCGCGACCCGCGACAGTTCGATCGCCCCGACGAGGTCGTCCTTGACCGCCAGAACAACCGCCACGTGGCCTTCGGCGCCGGTATCCACCGGTGTGCGGGTTCCAACCTGGCACGTCTGGAGTTGAAGGTCGCGTTGCAAACCTGGATGGAGCGCATCCCCGAGTTCACCCTCGTCGACCCGACGGCGGTCACCTGGGCGGGGGGCCAGGTGCGCGGACCGCGTCAATGTCTCGTGTCGTTCTGATCGTTCGTGTGAGATAGGAGACCCACAACATGGTGCACGTTCCCACCCGCGGCTCTCTGCCCGCCCGTGTCGGCCCGCAAATCGACAACATGCCGCACTACGGTCCGACGAAGATGAGCCGCCAGCCCTACACCGATCCGGTGCAGTACGAACTCGAACGCGAGCACGTGTTGGCAAAGCACTGGATTCTCGGAGGCCATGCGTCGAGCGTCGAAAATCCGGGCGATTGGATGACCTTCGAGGGCCACGGCGAAACGGTCGTCATCACCCGTCAACCCGACGGGTCGCTCTCTGCTTTTCAGAACGTGTGTCAGCACCGCGGTTCGGCATTCGTCTCGGAGATGACGGGCTGCAAGGCGCGACGCTTCACCTGCCCCTACCACGGTTGGGTGTACGACACCACGGGCAAGTTGGTCGGCGTTCCTGAGCGCGAGGATTTCTCCGAAGAGCACCTGCGCGACGTGCGTGCCCCGAAAGTCGCCGTGGGCGAGTGGGGTGGCTGGGTGTGGATCAATCTCGCCGGTGACGATGCCGTTCCGCTCGAAGAGGGTCTCGGTGCCGAGATCATGGCCGACCTCGGTGCCTACAAGATGGAGGACATGGTTCTCCACGAGGTCGTCGAATTCGACGTGCCCGTGTCCTACAAGGCGGTCGTCGACGGTTTCAACGAGATTTACCACGTGACCGAACTGCACCACGTTGCACCCGAGTTCACCAAGGCATGCCGCAAGGCAGCCTTCCACGTGGTCGGCGACAACTACATGTGTTTCGTCCCGAAACCCGAGAACATGGACAAGTGGGACGAGAACTACGACCACCACAAATGGGCGATCTGTCACTACGTCGTATTCCCGAACACGGTGTTCAACTGCAACCCCGAGCACATCCAGGTCTTCAACCCGATTCCCATCGGTGTCGACCACACCCGCTTCCTGTGCTGGCAGATCATCTACCCGGGTGACAAGTCCGATCCTGAGTACGCGGCGTATTTTGCCAAGACCGAGCGGCTGTGGGCCGGGCTCAAGGTGGTCGTGGGCGAGGACATCGCCATCTACGAGCAACTGAAACGCACGAAGAACTCTTCGGGCTACAGGGAGCACATCCTCTCCGAGCGTGAGTGCAAGATTCACCGCTACCACGAGACCATTGCACTCAAGATCCGCGGCCTCGGCTAGGCCGCACCAAACCCCAAACTCCAACCTGCGTGGCCCGTGGGGCGTGTGGCAAACTGACAGGGCAGTCGATCCCTTCGGAGGGTTTCCATGGTTCACGTCCCCACTCGCGGCACTTTGCCTGCCCGCGTCGGTCCGCAGATCCGAACCATGCCCGAGTACGGGCCGAGCAAGATGAGCCGCCAGTCCTACACCGACCCGGTGCAGTACGAGCTTGAGCGTGAACACGTGCTCAACAAGCATTGGCTGCTCGGCGGCCGATCGGAGGACTTCCCGAACCCGGGTGACTGGATCACCTTCGAGGGCCACGGCGAAACGATCGTCATCACGAGGCAGCCCGATGGCGGTGTCGCCGCGTTTCACAACGTGTGTCAGCATCGTGGACCGGCAATCGTGGGCGAGTTGAAGGGGTGCAGGGCGCGCCGTTTCACCTGCCCCTACCACGGTTGGGTGTACGACACGACGGGCAAGTTGGTTGGCGTTCCCGAGCGTGAGGACTTCTCCGAGGAGCACCTGCGTGACGTGCGTGCCCCGAAGGTCGCCGCTGATGAGTGGGGTGGCTTCGTGTGGATCAACCTCCTTGGTGACAAGGCGCCCTCACTCGAAGAAGGTCTCGGGGCCGACCTCATGGCCGACCTCGGTGCGTTCGGAATGGATGGGATGACCGTCTACGAGGTCGTCGAGTGGGACGTGCCCGTGTCGTACAAGGCCATTGTCGACGGTTTCAACGAGATCTACCACGTCACCGAACTGCACCACTCGCCACCCGAGTTCACGAAGGCCTGCCGCAAGGCCGCGTTCCATATTTCTGGTGACAACTACATGTGCTTCGTGCCGCGGCCCCAGCACCTCGACAAGTGGGACGAAAATTTCGACCATCACAAGTGGGCGATTTGCCACTACGTGGTGTTTCCGAACACGGTGTTCAACTGCAACCCCGAGCACATCCAGGTCTTCAACCCCATCCCGCTCGGTGTCGACCGCACCCGGTTTCTGTGCTGGCAACTCATCTATCCCGGTGACATGGCTGACCCCGAGTACGCCGAGTATTTCGCGCGAATGTCCGAACACTGGATGACGCTAAAGGGTGTCGTGGGCGAGGACATCGCCATCTACGAGCAGTTGAAGCGCACCAAGCAATCATCGGGCTACCGGGAGCACATCCTCTCCGATCACGAGTGCAAGATCCATCGTTACCACGAGACGATCGCGCTCAAGATCCGCGGCAAGAACTGGGACGACGTCAAATAGCGAGCATTTCACGGGCCTCGGCGATCGCCCTGGAGTGGTCGTCGACGCACACGGTCGCAAACCCAAGAGCCCCGGCTGCTGCGACCATGTCGGGGGAGTCGTCAAGGAACAGCACTTCGTTCGCGGTCACACCGCAACGCCCGAGGGCGAGATCAAAGATCGCGCGGTTCGGCTTGCGAACGCCCTCGACGCAAGAGTAGATCACGACGTCAAAGCGCCCGGTGTGATTCGTGATTTCGTCCCATCGCTCGACGTACTCGTTGAAGATGTTCGACACGATGCCCGTCTTGTAGCCGGCGGCGCGGGCGTCGTCGACGAGGCCGTGCATGCCGTGGTGAGCGGTCATGTGCACGAAGAGAGAGTGGGGCGAGTCAGGGTGCATCAGACGCCACAGGGCATCACGGGCCTCACCGAAGCTGTCGAGAAACTCCATGATCCCGACCTCACCCCGCTCGAGGCGGTGGGAGGGAGCATCGCCGTCTTGGCCACCAAAGAAAGTGTCGCGAAACTGCGACCCGACCGTGGAAACATCCATCATTCCGTCGGCTGCGATTTTTGTCAGCGTCTCTCGGAGCGGAATGGTCAGGACGCCACCGACGTCGAAGAAGACGGCCTTGATCGCTGCGTTGGGGGGCACCCCCCGAGTGTGGCACATGCCGCCGGGTCGTGACCTCAGGCGGGGCGAACCCGCGCAATAGAATTGCGGTTGTGGTTGAGCATTTCGACGTCATCGTCGTTGGGGCCGGACTGTCGGGAATCGGTGCTGCCTACCACCTGACAACACGCTGTCCCGACAGGTCCTTCGTGATTCTCGAAGGCCGCAGCGACATCGGTGGCACATGGGATCTCTTTCGGTACCCCGGTGTGCGATCCGACAGCGACATGCACACCCTGGGCTTTTCCTTCAAGCCCTGGACACACGAGAAGTCGATCGCTGACGGGCCTGCAATCATGGATTACCTGCGCGAGACCGTCCACGAGCACCACATCGACGAAAAGATCCGCTTCAACAACCTCGTCTCGTCCGCATCATGGTCAACGGCAGACGAGCGATGGACGCTCGTCTCGCATGACGCCGCGACGGGCACCGAAACGTCGTACACGTGCAATTTTCTCTTCATGTGCTCGGGCTACTACTCGTACAAGGGCGGTCATGAACCCGAATTTCTCGGACGCGAGCGGTTCCGTGGCACCGTGGTGCACCCGCAGAAGTGGCCCGAGGATCTCGATTATGCGGGCAAACGCGTGGTCGTCATCGGTTCGGGCGCAACCGCAGTCACCCTCGTGCCCGCGATGGCCGATCGCGCGGCAAAGGTCACGATGCTGCAGCGCACGCCGACGTGGATGGTGTCGCGGCCCGACACTGATGCGGTGGCAAACAGATTGGGCAGGCTCTTACCCAAGCGTGTCGCATACGCGATCACGAGGCTCCGCAACACCACGTTCCAGCAGATCGCCTACAAGCGTACGCGCACCAAACCCGACCGGGTCCGTGCGTTTCTCCTCGATCAAGTACGCAAGGAACTTCCCGATGGTTTCGATGTCGACAAACACTTCACACCGCCGTACAACCCGTGGGACCAGCGGCTGTGCCTGGTGCCGAACAGCGACCTCTTCCGCGCTATCAAGGCCGGCAAGGTCGATGTCGTCACCGACAAGATTCTCAACTGGACCGAATCGGGAATCGACCTGGTTTCGGGTGAACACCTCTACGCCGACATCATTGTCACCGCGACAGGTCTCGAATTGGTCACGTTGGGTGAGATGGATTTCGTCGTCGACGGTGCACCGGTCGATTTTGCAAAGACATGGACGTACAAGGGCCTTGCATATTCGGGTGTGCCGAACCTTGTTTCGACCTTCGGGTACATCAACGCCTCCTGGACGCTTCGTGCCGATCTCATCTCCGAGTACGTCTGCCGCCTGCTCAACCACATGCGCGCGACGGGAACGCGGATCTGTCGGCCCACCCTGCGTCCCGGCGATGCCGCGATGCCCGAACGCCGGTGGATCGAGAACTTCAGTGCGGGCTACATGGAGCGCGTCATGTATCTGTTTCCCCGGCAGGGTGATCGCGAACCGTGGATCAATCCGCAGAACTTCGCCCGCGACAAGAAGATGTTCCGCAAGTCGCCGGTCGACGACGGGGTGATGATCTTTGGATGACAACGACCGCGTCGAGCTGCTCGAGGGCCTCCGCACCACGCGTGCGATCCGACGGTACCGACCAGAGCCCGTGCCCGACGGGGTCCTGCGCGACATCCTCTTTGCCGCGACGCGTGCGCCGAGCGGATCGAATCGCCAACCTTTTCGCTTCATGGTGTTCACCGACTCGGAACGATCACGCGAAGTCAAGGAACTCATTGCGCGCGGCGCGCGCGAGATCTGGGGCGGCAAGCGCACGAACGAGGGTTACGACGAGGGGAGTGGGCGGGTAGCCGACTCCCCAAAGGCGCGTATGGCGGCCACGATGCAGCACTACGTCGAGAATTTCGCCGATGTTCCCGTGCTCGTGCTGGCCATCAACCTGCGCTACCGCGGCAAAGTGCAGATCGAGGGTGCGTCCATTTATCCGGCCTGCCAGAACCTGTTGCTCGCTGCGCGCGGGCTTGGCTACGGAGGGGCGCTCACGGGATTTCACGGCCCCGTCGAGGCTGAACTGACCACGCTGCTCGGCCTGCCCGACCACGCCCAGATTGCCGCCACGATCACTCTCGGCAAGCCCGCGGGTGGCCACGGGCCGGTACGTCGCGCGCCGATCGCCGAACTTGTCTTTGGCGACACCTGGGGTGAGGCACCGATTTGGGCAGTGGACCCGGAGGGCACCCGCTTTACCGCCAAGATGCCCTTGTAGTGGAGCGGGTGACGGGAATCGAACCCGCATAGCCAGCTTGGAAGGCTGGAACTCTAACCATTGAGCTACACCCGCGTGACGCGAAGTCCGCGCCGCAAGGATAGCGGCGAAGAGTCTTGTCGCTCAGCCGCGGGAGGCTCTGGCGTGCCGGTTGTTTCGACGTGCTCGGACGACAATGACGGCGAGGCCACCGATGACGACGGCAACGACCCCGTACTGCAGGTAGTCGCCCCACTTGCCGGCTCTTTCCCATTGGTCGCCGAGGCCCCAACCAATCGCCACCCACACGGTGTTCCATGCCAGCGAACCCGCCGCAGTGAGAAGCGTGAACCGAGATAGAGGCATCTTTTCTGCGCCCGCGGGAATTGAGACCACGGAACGCACGACGGGGATCAGCCGACCGAAAAGGACGACCGCCCTGCCGTGACGTTCGAACCACCGGAAGCCCTTGTGAACGTCGGTCTTCTTCAGCCCGAGGTATTTGCCTACACCGGCGAGCAGCGTCTCGAGTCGATCCTCGTGAACGAGTCGGCCGAGCGCGTAGAGAAAGTAGGCGCCCACGACCGAGCCGATGGTCGCCGCAATCACACCGCTGACGAAGTCGAACCGACCCTCGCTGACATTGAAGCCGGTGAGAAGAAGGATCAGTTCGGAGGGGATGGGCGGAAAGACGTTTTCGAGCGCGACGAGAACCGCAACTCCGACCAAACCGACCGCGTCGATGATGTCGGCAGCCCAATCAATCACCCCTCAATTGTAGATGCGCGCGCAGTGTGGGGTCGTAAACTGATCGCATGTCGCGTTGCGGGTCTCTGGTGGGCATCTGACGTGTTGTCCCGTCCCGTGGAGCGTTTACGTGAGGGCTTCGATGTCGTCGTCGTCGGTGGTGGTGTAACGGGCGTGTGGGTGGCTCGCGAGGCAGCGGCCCGCGGCCTGAAGGTGGCGCTGGTCGACCGGGGCGACTTTGGAGCCGAGACGAGTGCGGCCACGACCAAGTACATCCACGGGGGTATTCGCTACCTCGAGCAGTACGACTTTGCGGTGGTGCGTGAGAGTCTGCGTGAGCGGCGCATTCTGGCCCTGGGTGCGCCGCACCTGGTGGAGCAGACGAAGTTCATCATGCCGGCGTGGCGATGGAGCAAGCCGAGCGCACCGCTGTTGGGCGCGGGCATGGCGCTGTACGACCTGTTGTCGTTCGACCGCAACCGCGAGGCTCCGGCGTCGCTGCGCATTCCGCATCCACGATGGATGTCGAAGAAGAAACTTCTGCGGTCGGTGCCTTGGCTCGAGCCGTCGGGTTTGGTCGGAGCGTTTGCGTACCACGACACGCTGAACGTGCACCCAGAGCGGCTGTTGTTGGCGTACGTGAAGTCGGCCGAGGCGGCAGGCGCGGTGATGGTCAATCACTGCAGTGCCGACGGTTTCCTCGTCGACAACGTGGGAGACCGATTGGTCGTCGAGGGGGTGTGTGCGACCGACGTGCTGACGGGCGAGTCGCTCGAGGTGCGCGCGAAAGTGGTTGTGAACGCAGCCGGGCCGTGGATCGACAGGGTCCTTGCGACGCTCGGCCGTGACGCAGGTGTGGGTGTCGACCGATCGAAGGGTGTGCACATCCTCACCCGGGCGTTGGGTGGGGGTGTGGTGCGCGACGCCGTGTTCGCCCGGGCCAAGTCGGGACGTCATGTCATCGTCTCTCCCTGGATGGGCAAATCGTTCATCGGGCCGACCGACACTCTGATGGGTGGTGAAGAGATTCGTGCCGACCGCGATGACGTGCAGTCGATCATCGACACGGTGAACTCGACGATGGGCCGTGCCGAGCGTCCACTCGAAGAAGCCGATGTCGAATTGACCACGGTGGGTGTGCGCCCCTTGATCAAGGCGCCGGGCACCGAGGGCACCTACACGGCCAGTCGTCGGCACGAGCTGTACCACCATGTCGATCAGGGCATCGACAACGTGTGGACGATCGGCGGTGGCAAATGGACCACTGCCCGCGCAACGGCCGAGGAAATGGTCGATGAACTCTTCAAGCACGAGCTCAAACGTGTGCGCGAAGTAAAGGGCAACTCGCGGCGGGGGGCCGCATTCGGCGCGTTTGCTTGGGCGCGTGACGCGGGTCCGTATCTTGCTGATGCCGGCAGGGAACTGGTCGAGGCGGGTCTGTCGACGAAGTCGGCCGAGTTGATCGCACGCCTCTACGGCACCGAGTACATCGAGATTCTGCGTCTCGTGTTGGAGGACCGCCGTCTTGCCGAGGTCTTTCCGTCGGGAGATGTTGCCGCACAGGTCGTGTTTGCGGTGTCACGTGAAGGTGCCCGCACTTTGTCCGACATCGTCGACCGTCGTTTGGTTGCCGGGACGGTGGGCCGTGTCGACGGGGCGGTTCTGGACCGAATCGCGCATTTCGCTGCGCCGCTGTTGGGATGGGACGCAGTACGCGCCGAGGCTGAAGTGGCGCGCGAGGATGCCCGCCGCAAGACTTGCGAATTCAGTCGAACAGTGTGATCGACACCACGACGCGACGCTCTGCGTCGGGGCCCGTCTTGGTGGTCGGCGGGTGTCGATGCGGGGTTTCGGCTCTGCGAGGATGGGTCCGTGGTCGGTCCAAGAGTCGTTTTCGTCGGGGCAGGGAGCACCGTCTTTGCTCGCAATTTGATGGGCGACATTTTCAGCCGTCCGACGCTTGCGGGGGTGACGGTGGTGCTCCACGACATCGACCCAGGGCGGCTGGCGACCTCGGAAGTGGTGGGACACAAGGTTCTCGCGACTTTGGGGGTGCCGGGCCGGGTTGAGGCGACGACCGACCTGCGGGCGGCCCTGGCGGGTGCCTCGTACGTAATCACGATGTTCCAGGTGGGCGGCTACCGGCCGTCGACCGTGGTGGACTTCGAGATCCCGAAGCGTTTCGGGCTCGAGCAAACCATCGCCGACACCCTGGGAGCGGGTGGCATCATGCGCGGTTTGCGGACGATTCCGGTGCTGCTGGATGTGTGTCGCGTGATGGAGGAGGTTTGCCCGAACGCGGTGTTGTTGAACTACGTGAACCCGATGTCGATGTTGTGTTGGGCGGTGTCGCGCGCATCGTCGATTCGCACCATCGGCTTGTGCCACAGCGTGCAGCACACGGCATCGCAGTTGGCGGGCGACATCGGGGTGCCGGTGGACGAGATCTCGTATCTGTGCGCGGGCATCAACCACATGGCGTTCTACTTGCGCTTCGAACGCAATGGCGCCGACTTGTATCCGTTGATTGCCAAGCGTGCGGGTGAGTTTCCGCTGCCATCGCGCGGAGATGTCGAGCGATCCGACGGCGGCTTCGAAGGGTTGTCGGATGCGGTGCGCTACGAGATGTTCCGTCGTCTGGGCTATTTCGTCACCGAGTCGAGCGAGCACTTCGCCGAATACGTGCCGTGGTTCATCAAGCGCGACCGGCCCGACTTGTTGGATCGTTTCGGTGTTCCACTGGACGAGTACCCGCGGCGGTGCGAACGCCAGATTGCCGGTTGGGAGAAGTTGCGGTCGCGGTTGGAAGATCCTTCGGCACAGTTGCGGGTCGTCCCGAGCGAGGAATACGGGTCTTTGGTCATCAATGCGATGGAAACCGGCGAGTCGGTGACGGTGTACGGCAACGTGCCGAATACCGGATTGATATCGAACCTTCCCGACGGGTGCTGCGTGGAGGTTCCCGTGGTCGTTGATTCTGCTGGTTTGCATCCGCAGGTGATCGGTGCGTTACCGCCGCAATTGGCGGCGTTGATGCAGACGAACGTGAACGTGCAGTCTTTGACGGTCGAGGCGTCGTTGACGGGCAAACGTGAGCACGTGTACCACGCCGCAATGCTCGACCCACACACCGCGGCCGAGCTTGACCTCGACCAAATTTGGGCGTTGGTGGATGAGATGATGGAAGCCCACCGCGGCTGGATTCCCGAAGCGCTGTATGCCTGAGACGTTTCGCGCGATTGCGCCGGGGCGCGTGAACCTGATTGGCGACCACACCGACTACACGGGGGGCCTGGTCTTCCCGATGGCGATCGACCGTTCGACGGTGATCGAGTTCTCCGAATCCAACGTTGTCGACTTGGTATCCGGTGATGTCGAAGGTGACGGGTGGTTGCGGTACGTCGAAGCAGTGCGTCGGTTGGTTCCGGGTGCGCGCGGGGTGTCGGGTCGGGTGTCAACCTCGATTCCAATCGGCGCGGGGCTCAGTTCCAGTGCGGCGCTGGAGGTGGCTTCGGCGCTGGCCTTTGGATATGCGGGTTCGGCCGTCGACTTGGCGGTGCTGTGCCGTCAGGCGGAACACGACGCGACGGGTGTGCCGTGCGGAATCATGGACCAGTTGTGCATCGCGGCCGGTCAGGCGGGCCGGGCGACAATGATCGACTGTCGAACGCTCGACGTGACGCACGTGCCGGTGCCGGATTCGGTGAGGGTGGTGGTGCGTTTCGTCGCATCGCGCACACTCGAGGGCTCGGAGTACGCGACGCGAGTGGCTGAATGCGCCGCAGCGGAGGCGGCCGTCGGTCCGTTGCGGGATGCGTCATTGCGCGATGTTGCCGGAATCGGTGATGAACGGGTGCGGCGGCGTGCGGTGCACGTGGTGTCGGAGAACGCAAGGGTACGGTCATTCGCCTCGGCATTGGCCTCGTACGACTTTGGCTTGGCTGGTGAGATCATGCTCGAGGGGCACCGCAGCTTGGTGGAGAACTTCGAGGTCTCGACTTCAGCGATGGATCGTGTGGTGCGAGAGATGGCAGAGACGCCCGGTGTGTACGGAGCGCGGATGACGGGCGGTGGCTTCGGCGGCTGCGTCGTGGCGCTGTGTGACCCCGAGGCGCGCGTTGACGGTTGGGTCGTGACCGCTGCAGATGGGGCCCGGTTGGAGCGTTGTTGATGGGTATCCCCGCTCCGTTCGGGCCTCGCGGGGCGAAGTAGTCTCGTTTCGTAAGCACACGTCAGGGGGGAATTTCATGGGTGCATTGGGTACTCCATATCCGCTTTTCCAGCAGGCTTGGTTGGTCAACGACCTCGACGCCTCGATGAAGTATTGGCACGACACGTTCGGTGCGGGTCCGTTTTCGGTCACCGAACACCACAAGTGCGACGAGTTCTGGTACCGCGGCACGAATCAGGAAGCCGATGTTTCGTACGCGTTCGGCTACCTCGGTGACACGATGATCCAGTTCATCGTGCAGCACGACGACACACCGTCGATCTACCGCGACATGTACAAGGCCGGCCAAGAGGGTTACCATCACCTCGCGTATCTCGTGACCGATTTCCAGGCCGAGCGTCAGCGCCTCATCGACCTGGGCATCGAGCCGGCGTGCGAATTGTTCGCCGACGGGGTGCATGCGTCGTACTTCGACACGCGCCACATCAACGGTGGCTTCACCGAGATCCACGGCGACCCGCCGCACATTCTGCAGATCTTCGCCCAGTGGCGTCGCGCACATGAGATTCATCGTCCCGGTGACTCGCTGATCTGGCGCCGCAAGCAGGGCCAACGCACCAGCTGAGGGTTTTCGGCGTACTCAGGTGCAGTTTTCGTCAAGATGCGCCCCGAGAAAGGTAAGACATGGCTCGTGATGTGAAGGTTCTGGCCGAAGGGATCTACTTCGGTGAGGGGCCGCGATGGAGAGATGGTCGGCTGTGGTTCAGTGACTTCTATGCGCATGCGGTGAAGTCGGTGTCGCTCGCCGGTGACCTGCGAACCGAGTTCGAAATCGATGATCAACCGTCGGGGCTCGGGTGGATGCCCGACGGCTCGATGCTGATCGTCGGGATGACGAAGCGCCAGGTCCTGCGCAGAACCACGGATGGCAAGGTATCGGTACATGCCGATTTGTCGGATATCGCGACCTTCCATTGCAACGACATGGTGGTCGATGCCCAAGGGCGGGCATTCGTCGGAAACTTCGGGTTCAACCTCGACGAAGAAGTCGCCACACGACCCGTCGAAGACGTGATCGCCAATCACAAGACCGCCAAGTTGGCCTGTATCTCACCGTCGGGCAAAGTGAGAGTGGCGGCCGACGACATGCACTTCCCGAACGGATCGGTGATCACCCCGGATGGCAAGACCCTGATCGTCGGCGAAACCGTTGGGTTCTGTCTGACCGCGTTCGACATCGCGGATGACGGTTCGCTGAGCAATCGTCGAACGTGGGCGCCGACGCTGCCGCGCATTCCTGACGGTATTTGCCTCGATACCGAGGGTGCGGTGTGGTTCGCGAACCCGATGGGCACGGAATGTATTCGCGTCGCCGAGGGCGGTGAAGTGCTCGAGGTCGTCGAGACGGGTCAACTGTGCTTTGCGTGCATGCTGGGTGGAGATGACGGCAAGACGCTGTTCATGCTGACGGCCGACTCGGCCGACGCCCACTCAGCTGCGGCGAAACCAACGGGACGCATCGTGACCTGCACCGTTGACGCCGCGCGCGCGGGGCTGCCGTGATGTGACGGTGCGCCGAGAACCCTCAGCGGGGGTGGTGGCAGGCGACGAAGTGGCCCGGTGCGACTTCGGTGAGTTGCGGCTCTTCGACCGCGCACTTGTCCGTAGCGGCGGGGCAACGCGTGCGGAAACGACAACCCGAGGGTGGGTTGGCCGGTGACGGCGGCTCGCCTTCGATCGCGGTCCGGACCCGCGGAGCGTTGGGGTCGGGGAGAGGAATCGAACTGACGAGCGCATGCGTGTAGTGGTGCCGTGGTTGCGCATAAATCGTGTCGGGGCCCGCTACTTCGCACACTTTGCCCAGGTACATCACCATGATGCGCGTGCTGACAGCCTTGACGACGGCGAGGTCGTGCGAAATGAAGACCATTGTGAGCCCGTAGCGCTCTTTCATGTCCTGCAGGAGATTGAGAATCTGTGCCTGGACGCTCACATCGAGAGCCGACACGGGTTCATCACAAACGAGAAGCATCGGTTCGAGTGCAAGTGAGCGGGCGATACTGATGCGCTGGCACTGCCCACCAGAGAACTCGTAGGGCTTGCGGTCGCGCACCAAATGGGCGTCGAGGCCGACGGCTTCGAGCAGTTCGTCGACACGCTTGCTGCGCTCCTCCACGGTGCCACGGGCCCAGATGGCGAGAGGTTCTTCGACGAGACGCGCAACGCTGAACCGGGGATCGAGTGACGACACCGGGTCTTGGAAGATCATCTGCATTGCCGGGCGCATCTGGCGTAGTTCGTCGTCGGGCAGGGCGAGCAGGTCACGGCCCTCGAAGGACACCGAGCCACCCGAACTCGGGATGAGCCGGAGAATCGCCTTGCCGAGAGTGGACTTGCCGCACCCCGACTCACCGACGACGGCGAGGGTTTCGCCGCGGATGAGGTCGAACGAAATGCCGGAGACCGCCTTGATCGATTCGCGGCCAGCCGCCTTGAACTCGACTACGAGATCCTCGACGCTGAGAATCGGGTCGGAGGAGGGGCGCAAGTGCGCCTTGCCGCTGCCGGCCATCAGCCGTGTCCTCCGATTGGGTAGAAGCACCGATAGACGTGACCGTCGGCTGCCGTTGTGAGGGGTGGTACTTCGGAACGGCAACGGTCCTGCACGTACGGGCATCGCGGCGCGAAGGGGCAACCCGGTTCGGGATTCGTGGGGTCGGGCAGGCGGCCGCCGATCATCGGCATGCGTCCACCTGACGGCTGGTCGAGTCGGGGAATCGACTTCAGCAACGCCTCGGTGTATGGCATCCGCATCGATGTGAAGAGCTTGGTGGTCGGTGCCTGCTCGACGACTAGTCCGGCGTAGAGAACCGTGACGTAGTCGGTGTGATTCGCCACGACACCGAGGTCGTGGGTGACCAGAGCCATCGCCATGTTCAGGTCGCGACGAAGGTCGGATAGCAACTCGAGAATCTGGGCCTGGACGGTGACATCGAGCGCGGTGGTGGGCTCATCGGCAAAGAGCAACTTGGGTTTGCAGGCGATGGCAGTCGCAATGACGACACGTTGGCGCATGCCGCCCGACAACTGTCCGGGAAACTTGCGCAATGTCGCTTCGGGGTCGGGGATGCGGACCAAGGCCAGCAGCTCCGCGGCCCGGTCACGCGCGGCCTTTTTGTTCATGCCGAGCCGAATCACAAGGCTTTCCGCGAGTTGCGCGCCGATACGGCGCACGGGGTTCAACGCCGTCATAGGGTCCTGAAAGATCATCGCCATGCCCGTACCGAAGTACTTCCGGACGTCGGCACTTGGGAGATTGCCGATCTCGTCGCCATCGAAGACGACCGAACCGCTGCTGCGCACGTTGCCTCCCCGAAGCAATCCCATGGCAGCACGGCACATGACGGTCTTGCCCGACCCCGATTCGCCGACGATACCCATGCTGGAGGCCGCTTGCACGTCGATATCGACCCCGCGCACCGCCTGGAGCAACCCGCGGGGCGTGTCGAACCCAACCTCGAGGTTCTTGATGGAGAGGAGCGAGTTCAGATCTTGCCCTCCCGCTCGTCGAGTTGCGCGCGCAGATAGTCACCGATCTGGTTGCAGGCGATCACTGTGAGGGCGAGAACGGCGACCGGCATGTACATAGAGTGCGGCGCGTAGGTGAAGTCACCCGAGACACGCGCGATTGCGGCACCCCAACTGACACCGTCGGTGATGCCAACCCCGAGGAGTGAAAGAGCCCCTTCGGCGACGATCACAACGCCGATGGCCAAGAAACCGATTGCATAGATGGAGGGCAACACGTTCGGGACAACGTGTTTGAGAACGATCTGATGGTTCTTGAGTCCCATCGATCGCGCGGCTGTGATGAACTCGCGGTTGATCCAAGTGAGGGTGGCTCCTCGGGCGATTCGGCCAAGAATCGGAATGATGACGATCGTCAGCGAGAGCATCACGACAACGACACGTCGATTACTCGACACCGCTTGTGTCGGGTCGGGGCTCGTGGCCAACACCGCGACCAACGCAAGACCCAGAACGAGGTTGGGGATCGACAACATGATGTTGAAGGACAGGCTGACGACGTAGTCGAACTTTCCGCGCACGAAGGCGGAAACGATGCCAAGGGCGGCACCGAGAAACCCCCCGAGACCAACCGATACGACGGCGATGAGGAGCGAAAGGCGAGATCCGTCGACAATGTTCGCCAAGACGTCGTAGCCGTTGGTGTCGGTACCAAAGACGTGACCCGAGGAGAACAAGCCGACCCCCATCGACTCGACGTCTGCCTCGCGAGGGTTGACAAGAGGGAGGAGGGGGCCGAGGACCGCCATCAAAATCATGATCGTCAACCACGACGAGCAGAGTTTGGTGAACAGGTCGAGGGAACGGAATCTTTCAAGCACCACGACGCTCCCTCGTGCGTGGGTCGACGATGCCGACGATGACGTCGATGACGGAGTTGAAGACGACGTAGCCGACGGCTACGAGGGCAACATAGGCCTGAAGGGCGAAATATTGTCGGCCAAAGATTGCAAACCCGATTTCGGTGCCGAGTCCCGGGATAGAGAAAACCCGCTCGATCACGAGTGAGCCGCCGATCAGTGCGCCCATGTTGAGTGCCGCCGCGGTGAGCAGAGTGACCGACGAGGGGCGCAGCACGTGCGTAAAGAGAATGCGTCGGTCGCTGAGACCCTTGGCGACCGCCATCGTGACGAAGTCCTCGCGCAGCGTGGCGATGACGTCGGTGCGCAGCAGGCGCGTGTAGGAAGCGATGAGGGGAATGCCCAGGGACAGAACGGGGAGCACCATGCCGCGTATGTGATCGACGAAGCTCTCAGAGATCGGTACGTACCCGAGTGGGGGCAACCACTCGAGCTTCGCACCGACGATGAGCGCCAGAAGGAGCCCGAGAACGAAGTTCGGAACTGATGCTGCCGTGAAGAGTCCGTACGACACGAAGCGGTCGGTGCGTCTTCCCGCTCGGTAGGCGCTGAGAATTCCCAGCGGAATCGCCACGGCGAGCGCGAAGATCTGCGTGTAGAACACGAGCTGCAACGTCTTTGGAAGCGCTCGACCCACGTGGCTCGCGACACTCTCACCTCCACCACCGGGCAGGACGATGCGACCAAAATCGCCGCGGACAAAGTCCCAAAGCCAGTGCAGGTAGTAAGAGAACGCGTTGCGGTCGAGGCCAAGTTCCTTGATTTGGCGTTGACGATCCTCTTCGAAGAGACCGGTGACATACAACTCTTTGAGACCGACGGGCAGCAGACGCAGGAGAAGCGATAGCAGAAACGTTGCACCGATGACGACGAGGAGAAGCTGTGCCAGACGCTTCAGTACATCGACAATGCTCGTGGTTTTGGCTTTCATACGGTGACAATTCCCCCCTCAAAATCTACCCGCAGGGACCCCATCGGTCGGAGAAAACGAAAGTGGGCGGGTCGCTTTCGCGACCCGCCCACTGTGTCATTCGGTTTAGTTCGCGGTCTTCACTTAGCGACCCAGATGCCGGTCCAGTTGATACCGGCGTTGGTCATTGGTATGCCGGTTTTGCCGGCCGCGAGTTCGAAAGTGTCGTAACCGCGGAGTTTCTTTCCGAAGCCGAAGGAGTACATGAGGGTCGGTGTCGGGATGACCACCGCGTTCTCTTGCACGTACTTGGTGAGGGCCTTCAGCTTGGTCGTGCGGGCCTTCGTGATGTCCTGCTTGGCAGCGTAGACGAGGCCGGTCAGGACGGAATCCGTCTGCCGCGTGAGGTTCAGGGCGGTTCCCGCGATGGGAAGCAGCGGACTGCGCTCTGTCACGGCATTGTTGCCGGGCTCTTTGAAAACGTTTTGCTGGAGGAACGGCAGGATGAATCCGGTTCCCTCACCTTCGAACAGGAGCACTGCGTACGCTTGATATGGGTTCAAATTACCCGCCGCAGCGGCGGCGAGGCCGGGGAACGCCTTGCTGACCTGTGTTGCGCCGTCTTCCTGGTTGATGGTGGTTGTGATACCCGACTTGGCAAAGATTTGCTGTGCTGCCTTTGCATTGTTCAGCGATTCGTCGCTGAGCGTGGCGTTGAGCGAGAAGGTCAGCTTCTTGCCGGTCTCTTTTTCGTAAGCGTCCTGATACTCCTTGGACTTTGCGGCGCTGTACTTGATGAAGCCCTTGGTGTTGTACATCACGTTGCCTGGGCCAACGATCGACGTTGGGATGTTGCCGAGGCACTTGCCCTTGAAGCAGTTACGCAACTTGTAGTAGGTCTCGTTGTCCCAGGCCGCCGCCATTGCCAGACGTGCGTTCTTGTTGTTGAACGGTTCGATCGCTTGGTTCGGCCACCAAGTTGGATAAAAGGTGTCTTTGCTGTCGACCGAGCCGAGTTTTTTCGAACTCTTGACCGACAAGATCTGCTTCACTTCACCGGCGCTGGAGAACTGCGCCGCATCGTATGTGCCCGAATTCAGAGCGGTGAGGCGCTGCGTGGGCTGTTGCTGGACGTCGAAAGTGATCGAATCGAGGTAAGGCAACTTCACGCCGGCCTTGTCCTTTCGCCAGTAGTTGGGGTTTCGCTTCACCTTGACGTTGGTCGCGGTAACCGTCTCGAACATAAAGGGACCGGTACCGACACCCTTGGTGGCGCACTCGTTCTTGTCCTTGATGGTCGACGGGGCGCGCATGAAGAATCGACCCGACGCGTAGAGCGTGTCGAGCCAATCAAACTGCGGCGTCCACAGCGTCATGACCACGGTGTCGGCGCCCGAGGCCTCGATCTTGCGCAGGTTTGCTGTGAATGGAATACCCGACCCTGCCGTGTGCCCGGCTGTCGCCATGTTTTTCAGGTAGTAGTCACCATTGATCGCCTGGAGGTTGAGCACGACGGCAGCGGCATCCAATGCCTCGCCGTTGCTGAACTGGATGTTGGGACGCAGGGTGAGCGTCCAGGTCTTGTAGTCGGCACTCGCCGTGATGGACTTGGCCAGGAAGGGAACGAACTTGCCGTCACTGCTCTTTTCGACGAGACCTTCGTAAACGGTCTTCAACACGCCAAGCGCCGAGTTGGGAACGTTAGGCGTGTAGCAGGTGGTGAGCACCTGGTCGAAGATGCCGACGGTGATGTTCCCACCTCGGACCGGCTTTTCTGCAGTTGCGGAACTGGCGGACACTTGTGTTGCAACTGGAATTACCGACGCCGCGACCGCGATGCTCGTGTAGAGGGCCAGACGCCGCGCCCGCCCCGATCTCTTCGTCCCCTTGATCGACATTGTTTCCCCTCTTTTGACTGTGGGCACCCTCGTCCGGTGTGCCGCTGCTCACGATACTGCCACGCCCGATAGGTGACAAAGGCATGAGAGGTCAGTCGCCCACCATCGTTGCCACATGCAACCAAAAGACCTGATTGATGGTGTCCGTGTGTTGTGCCCTGACCGCGAATCTGAGCAAGAAACAGACCTCAGTGCGGCGCGCCGAACTGGCGGTCGCCGGCGTCACCGAGCCCCGGGACGATGAAGGCGTGTTCGTTCAGGCGTTCGTCCACCGATGCGGTATAAATGAGGAGGTCAAGGCCAACTGATTCGAGGTAGGCGATTCCCTCCGGGGCGGCCAGGGCACACACCACCGTGATGGGGCCCCCGGCGCCGCGTTCGAGGAGGAGACGACAGGTGTGGGAGAGGGATCCGCCTGTGGCAAGCATCGGATCGAGCACGATGCAGGGGCGGCCCGCGAGTGTCTCGGGCAACTTGTTGACGTAGGGCTTTGGTTGGAAGGTTTCTTCATCACGGCTGATGCCGATGAAGCCGACGTCGGCGTTGGGCATCAGATCCTGCGCAGCCTGCACGAAGCCGAGTCCCGCCCGCAGCACCGGGATGACGACAGGCTGGGTCGCGAGCATTTTGCCCGCGGCCACCGTGAGGGGTGTTTCCACGGTGATGTCGGTGGTGCCGAAGCGACGGGTCGCCTCGACGAGAAGAAGCAAGCCGATGCGTTCGAGTTCCTGGCGGAAGAGGGCGTTGGGCGTCGATTTGTCGCGCACCCGTGCGAGCGAATCCTGAACCAGGGGATGGGATACGACTTCGACGCGAACCGGCATGGCACCAGTCTTGCCGAAACCGCCTCAGGCAAAAATTTTGGTCGGGGAAGGGGGACTTGAACCCCCGGCCTCCTGCTCCCAAAGCAGGCGCGCTACCAAGCTGCGCCATTCCCCGGCGTAGACACGTCTCGTAGGCTAGCGGTGCAAACGGTGGGGGGTATTGCCGTTTCGCTATCCCCGCTTTGCGATGCGCGCCAGACGCTTGGCGGTGCGACCGGTGGCGGCGATCTGCCGTGCATCGAGGTCGCCAATTTCGGCGCCGTTGGCGAAGAGCACGCGGTAGCGCTGCCAGTTGAAGCCGTTGGCGAGGATCACCTTGCCGGCGGTGCCGGCGGGCACGCCGTCAAGGTCGGCCGTGGCGACCACTTGATCGCCGATGCGCAGGTTGATCTGGTCGGCGTGCGGTGTGGCGAGGGCGTGTGGCTTCCAGAACGGCATGCCTTCATCTTTGCCGATCGCTGCGCCCAAAGCCCACTTTCGATGCAGGTGGATACACTCCTGAGCCTGTGAAAACGACCCTTGAACCCCTCGATGGCAACAAAGTCAAGCTCACGGTCGAGCTCGACCAGTCGGAGTTCGATGCCAGTATCGATCTTGCGTTCAAGAAGATCGCCCACGAGGTGCGCCTGCCCGGCTTTCGCGCCGGCAAGGCGCCCCGCAAACTGCTCGAGGCCCGCATCGGCCTCGACGCGGCTCGCCGCCAGGCCATCGAGGACTCGGTGCCGTTGTACTTGTCAAAGGCGGTCCGCGAACACGACATCGACCTCATCGCAACACCCGATGTCAAGTTGGTGTCGGGTGAAGAAGAAGGTGCGGTTTCCTTCGACGCAACCTGCGAGGTGCGTCCCGTCATCACCGTGCCCGGCTACCAGGGTCTGCGCATCGAACTCGCACCCATCGAGGCCGGCGAGGCGGAAATCGAGGAGGTTGTCTCAGCCGAGCGTCGCCGTCACGGCAGTCTCGTCGATGTCGACCGGCCGTCGGAGACGGGCGACTTCGTGACACTCGATCTGCGGGGTCTGCGCGACGGAGAACCCGTTCCCGGTTTGAACACCGACGATTGGGTGTACGAGCTCGGGCGCGGCTGGGTGGCGCCGACCTTTGATGAAGAGGTCACCGGTGCCGAAAAGGGGGCGGAGCTCAAGTTCAGCGCCACGCCGAACGGAACGGAGCAGCCCGCCGATTTCGAGGTCACGGTTCAGCGTGTCCAGACTCTCGAGCTCGCCGACCTCACCGACGACTGGGTGGCCGAGCACGTCACAGAACACGACACGATCACCGCTTGGCGCGAGGCAGTTGCCGCGCGTATTGCGGAGATGAAGTTGAACCAGGCACGCAATGCCGTCATCGACAAGGTCACCGAGGCGCTCGCCGCGCTCGTCGACATCGACGCACCCGAGGCAATGGTGAACAGCGACCTGCAGGCCCGTGTGCAGAACACGGTGCAACAGTTCCAGTCCCAGGGCATCGCCCTGGACCAGTGGTTGTCGGCCACCGGTCAGGACACCAACCAATTCGTCGACGCGTTGAAAGAGCAGTCGGTGAAAGCCGTCAAGGTGGACCTCGCGCTGCGGGCCATCGTCGTTGCCGAGGGTCTCGGTGCCACCGAGGACGAGATCGACCTCGAGTATGGGCGCATCGCCGTGCGGGTAAAAAAGGAGCCCGGGGAGGTGCGCAAGGTCTACGAAAAGAAGGACGCGGTTGGCGACCTTGCGTCGCAAATCGCCAAGTCAAAGGCCCTCGACTGGTTGTTGCTCAATGTCACAATGGTCGACACGAACGGCAAGGAACTCGACCGCGAGCACGTTCTGGGCCGTGACCGTGTCGATGATGGTGATCAAGATCTTGCGCACAATGGCGATGCGGGTCACTCCCAAGGGGCAGAATGATCAGCGTGCCGAACCAGTACCGCAACTATTACGTTCCGAACGTCACCGAGCAGACCAGCCGTGGCGAGCGGGTCTACGACCTCTACAGCCGTCTGCTGAAAGAGAACATCATCTTCCTCGGTACGCCGATCGACGACACGATCGCGAACCTCATCTGTGCGCAGTTGATCCACCTCGAGAGTGAAAATCCCGACAAGGACATCAACATCTACATCAACAGTCCCGGTGGTGACATCACCGCACTGTTCGCGATCTACGACACGATGCAGTTCATCAAAAACGACATCGCAACGATCTGCCTCGGCCAGGCCGCTTCTGCTGCGGCCGTCCTGCTGGCAGCCGGCACCAAGGGCAAGCGCCTCGCCCTGCCGCACTCGCGTGTCCTGCTCCACCAGCCCTACGGACAGGTCGGTTACGCCCAGGTCACCGATCTGGAAATCGCTGCCCGCGAAATCCTGCGGATGCGCGACCTTCTCGAGGAAATCCTTGCAAATCACACCGGCCAGCCGATCGACCGCATCCATGCCGACACCGACCGGGATTTCGTAATGGAAGCTCCCGAGGCCCTCGGGTATGGCATCATCGATGACATCATTTCGAGTCGTCAGTTGACCGACCGCTCAGGGGCGATCCGCTGACACCTTTCAGAGGAGGGCCGCGTGGCCAAATTCGGTGATTCGGGAGAATTGCTGAAGTGCTCGTTCTGCGGCAAGTCGCAGAAGCAGGTGAAAAAGCTCATCGCCGGTCCGGGCGTGTACATCTGCGACGAGTGCATCGAGCTCTGCAACGAAATCATTGAGGAGGAGTTCGCCGACCCCGGTGACGTCCGCTTCGAGGAGTTGCCGACTCCCCGCGAGATCCGTGCGTTCCTCGACGAGTACGTGGTCGGCCAGGAACAGGCGAAGAAAGTGCTCGCGGTGGCCGTGTTCAACCACTACCGCCGCATCCAGTACCAGTTGAATCAGGGCGCCGCCCGGCGTGAAGATGTCGAACTGCAAAAGAGCAACATTCTCCTGCTCGGCCCGACGGGTTGCGGCAAGACCCACCTCGCCCAGACCCTTGCGCGCATGCTCAACGTGCCCTTCGCCATCGCCGATGCCACCGCACTCACCGAGGCCGGCTACGTGGGTGAGGACGTCGAGAACATCCTCCTCAAGTTGCTGCAGGCCGCTGACTTCGACGTGAAGAAGGCCGAGACGGGCATCATCTACATCGACGAAATCGACAAGGTCGCACGCAAGAGCGAAAACCCGTCGATCACCCGTGACGTTTCGGGCGAGGGTGTGCAGCAGGCGCTGTTGAAGATTCTCGAGGGAACCGTGGCCTCCGTGCCGCCCCAGGGTGGACGCAAGCACCCCCACCAAGAGTTCATCCAGATCGACACCACCAATGTTCTCTTCATCTGTGGTGGTGCGTTCGCCGGCCTCGATTCCATCATCGAGTCGCGCATCGGCCACAAGGGCGTGGGCTTCCATGCGACCGTGCGCTCCAAGACCGAGAAAGATCTGGGCAAGTTGTTCGCCCAGGTGCTGCCCGAAGACCTGCTGAAGTTCGGCATGATCCCCGAGTTCGTCGGTCGTCTCCCGATGGTCGGCGCGGTGCACAGCCTCGACCGCGAGGCATTGACGAGCATTCTCACCGAACCGAAGAACGCCCTCATCAAGCAGTACGCCAAGTTCTTCGAATTCGAAGATGTCGAACTCGAAGTCGATGCCATGGCACTCGGTGCGATCGCGGATCTTGCACTCGAGCGTGGCACGGGTGCGCGTGGTCTGCGTGCCATCCTCGAAGAGGTGTTGCTGACCACGATGTTCGACATTCCGGGCAAGGGTGACGTCGCCAAGGTTGTCGTAACCGAGCAGTCGGTCAAGGAAAGGGCCGCACCGCTCGTCGTGATGCGCGGAAATTCGCGTGCCCCGCGCCAGCGGCGCGCTGCTTCGTAGCAACGGGCAGATTTTGTGAACTACGCCGAGGCATTGGCGTTCCTCGACGAGCACACGAGTTATGAACGCACGGGTCGGGTCGCAGAGCCTTCGCTGCGCAACATCACAGCCTTGACGACCGTCATGGGGGACCCTCACCTGGACTATCGGGTGGTCCACGTGACCGGCACCAACGGGAAGGGCTCGACCTCGCAGATCATCACGAAACTGCTGATGGCCCACGGTTTGCGCGTCGGCACCTATGCGAGTCCACACTTGCAGCGAATCAACGAGAGAATTCTCGTCGACGGTGCGCCGATCGACGACGAAACCTTCGCCGAAAACATCGCGGCGGTCGCCGACGCCGAGGTTCTGGCGGGGGTGAGACCGTCGTTCTTCGAGATCCTGACGGCCGCGGCATTCCGCTGCTTTTCGGACACGCCCGTCGATGTTGCGGTGATCGAGGTCGGCATGCTCGGGCGATGGGACGCGACGAATGTCGTGGAATCCGACGTCGCCGTGATCACCAACATCGCCCTTGACCACACCGAATACGCGGGACCAACGGTCCTCGACATCGCGCGCGAAAAAGTGGGTATCGCCAAGGAGGCTTCGGTGGTCGTGATCGGTGACGTCACACCCGAACTCGCCGATTTTTTCACCGACGCCGTGTCCGAGGGAGTCCGACGCGGAGAGCACTTCGAGTGCGTCGACAACCATCTCGCTCTGGGCGGCCGGATGATCGAGGTGCGCACAGCGCACGGCAGGTACGTCGATGTCTTCGTACCACTCCACGGTCGACACCAGGGTGACAACGCGAGTGCCGCCATCGCAGCAGTCGAGGCGTTCTTCGGCCATGCGCTGGACAGGAACATTCTCGAAGAGGGGTTGAATTCGGTGGTGATGCCGGGGCGTTTCGAAGTGGTGCACCATCAACCGCTCGTCATCATCGATGGTGCACACAACCCCGCGGGTGCCGATGTTTGTGCGGAGGTTTTCTTCTCCGATTTCGATCCCGTCGGTTCGCATCGGCTCGTCGTGGGTACGTTGCGCAGTCGGGACCCGCTCGCATTGTTGTCGGCGTTGCGTGCGGACGAATTCGACCAGGTCATCTGCTGCACGGCACCGAGTCCACGCGGCCTGCCCGCAACCGACCTGGCAGAGGTGGCTCGCGCAATGGGCTGTGACGACGTCGTCGTTCGTGAGTCCGTGGGGGCGGCCATCGACCGTGCGCTCACCGATGCAAACGCCGACGATGCAGTTCTCGTCACTGGATCGCTTTACGTGGTTGGCGAGGCGAGGGGTCATCTTTCCCGCGTCTTGCCGTAGGCTTCTCGGAATGTCGAACCGTACCCTTGTCTTGTTGAAGCCCGATGCGGTCGAACGCGGACTCGTCGGGAACATCCTGTCGCGTCTCGAGACGCGGGGCCTCAGGATCGTGGCGATGGAACTTCGCAGGCTCGACTCGGCGATCCTCGCCCGTCACTACGAGGAACACCAGGGAAAGGGTTTCTACAACGACCTCGTGGCATTCATGTCGCGCAACCCCGTCGTCGCGATGGTCGTCGAAGGCCCGGAAGACACCTGGGAGATCGTGCGCAACATGATGGGTGCCACCAACCCGCGAACCGCGGCGCCGGGAACGATCCGCGGCGACCTGGGAACGATTTTCACCGAGAACCTCGTGCACGGCAGCGACTCGGCGGAGTCGGCGGCGCGAGAGATCAAAATCTTCTTTCCGTCTCTGTAACGTCAGACTCGACGAAGCTGCAACGCAGGAGGTCACCACTTGGCTGGAGGAAACCCACTCAGCCTCGGCCGCGACATCGCGATCGATCTCGGCACCGCGAACACCCTCGTGTACGTGCGCGGGCAGGGCGTGGTGCTCAACGAGCCGTCGATCGTCGCCGTCGACATGCGTGACGGAAAACCGGTCGCGGTCGGTTGGGAAGCCAAGCGGATGCTTGGTCGCACACCGTCGCACATCACGTCGGTTCGACCGCTCAAGGACGGTGTGATTGCCGACTTCGAAGTCTGCGAAAAGATGCTCCGGTACTTCATTCAACAGGTCAATGCCAGCCGATGGAGCCGGCCCCGCATGGTCATCTGTGTCCCGTCGGGCATCACCGGTGTCGAGCAACGAGCCGTGCAGGACGCGGCCGAGTATGCCGGTGCGCGCAAGCCGGTCCACATCATCGAAGAACCCATGGCGGCTGCCATCGGTGCGGGTATCGCGGTGCACGAACCCGCGGGCAACATGATCGTCGACATCGGTGGCGGAACCACCGAGGTGGCCGTCATCTCGCTCGGTGGCATCGTGGTTGCCCAGTCGGTGCGCGTCGCGGGCGACGAGATCACCGAGGCGATCGGCGACTATGTCAAGAAGGAATTCGGCCTCGACATCGGCGAGAACACCTGCGAGGAAATCAAGATCCAGATGGGTTCGGCTTGGCGGCTGGAGGAGGAATTCACCGCAGACATCGGTGGGCGGGATTCGCTCTCGGGTCTGCCGCGGCGCGTCGAGTTGACCACTGAACACGTGCGCAAGGCGATCGCCGAGCCGATCGCGGCCATCGTCGACGCGATCAAGGCGACACTCGATCGCACGCCACCAGAACTCGCCGCCGACATCATGGAGAACGGCATCGTGTTGTCGGGCGGTGGCGCACTGCTTGCGGGTCTCACCCAGCGAGTCACGCATGAGACGGGCATGCGTGCCGTCGTGGCGCCCGACCCGCTGTACGCCGTGGTGCTGGGGTCCGGCCAGGCGCTCGAGAACATCGAGGCGATGCGCGGTCTGCTCACCCAAACGGGAATCGACTAAGGAGTAGTTCCTCTCCGTGCAGTCCTTCACACGTCGGCGCATGATCGTCGTGCTGTTGCTCACGTCGATTCTGCTCGTGACACTCGACCTGCGTGACAGCGGGTTCGTCGCGGGGGTACGCGACACGTTCGGCACGGTCTTTCGTCCCGTCGAACGCTTGACGAACGTCGTCACCAAACCGGTCTCGAATGCCTGGCGGGGGGTTCTCGACTACGGAGATCTGCGCAAGGAGAACCTCGCCCTGAAGGATTTGTTGGTGAAGCAAGAAGGAACGGCCATCGCCGCTGCGGCGAGCGTGCGCGAAGCGCAGGAACTACTTGCCTTGAACGGATTGCCCACTCTGGCGGGCATCGACAGCGTGACTGCCCAGATCGTGGGCCAATCGCCGTCGAACTTTTCGCAGACTTTCGAATTGAACCGCGGCAAGTCGAGTGGAATCCGCGTCGGGATGACGGTCACCAACGGAGCGGGGCTCGTCGGCAAAATCACCGATGCGACACTCGAGCGCTCCGTGGTGATGCTCACGACCGACCCCGAATATGTGATCGCGGTCAAGGTCGGCAACTGCCCGACTCCCGCGACGACGGCTCCCGAGCCGCCGCCGACAACCGTCGCCGAGACCACCACCTCCACGGTCCTGGTGCCGCCAACGAACACCGATGGAGTTACGACAACGACCCTGCCCGGCGAGACAACAACCACCACCTCGACCGTGCCGCCGACGACCACGACGACCACGACCACGACGACCACGACCACGACCACGACGACCCTGCCGAGGCCCACGACGACAACGATCAAGGGGTTCACACCGTTCCCCACGACGCTGCCGCCGCGACCGGGTGGTGCGGGCTCGCAGATCACCATTCCCGACACGGGTGGCCTCGTCCCGCGCGAGACGGGTGCCCTCGAAGGCAGGGGTATCGGCAGGACGCCCATCGTGCGGTTCGTGCAGGTCTCGGAACGATTGGGTGCGCTGTGCGAAGGGGTCCCCGTGGTCACCGCGGGTGGATCGCAAAGCCTCGCGCCACCCGATCTCGTGGTGGGAATCGTGGCGCGCGTGGTGAACCGCAAAGGCACCGCGGGGCCGTTGCTCGAAGTTGATCTCGCGGCCAATCTCGAGAGTCTCAACTTCGTGCGCGTCTTGCTGTACCAGCCCGCGACGGAGATCCCGCGATGAAACGATTCTTCGCGATCATCGAATCACCGATCACGCGCACGTTCCTGCTCGGTCTCGTCGTGTTGAGTTTTCAGACGACGCTCTTCAACACGTTGCGTCCCTTGGGTGTGGTGCTTCAGGTCATGCTGCTCTTTGCCTGCGCGAGTGGCATCGCCGCAGGAAGCGAAGCAGGTGCGGTGACGGGATTCATCTTCGGACTCATGTACGACATGGTGCTCACGGCGCCGATGGGCTTGTCGGCGGTCGTGTTCGGTTTCGCCGGCTACATGGCGGGGGGAGTCAACGCATTCGTCCACGAGGCGCGGTGGTGGGCGAAGATCATCGCCGTCGCACTGTCGACGGCAACGGCAGTTTTGTTGTATCCGGCAGCGAGTCTCGTCGTTGGCATCGACGGTTTGCTCGGCTCACGGATCCTGACGGTGGCTCTCACCTGTGCTGCTTTCAACGCTTTGCTTGCCGTTCCTGCAGCGCGTATCGCCAAGTGGGCGCTGGTGAAGCCTGTTCGCCAGGCCATCTGGGCAGAATAGGGGAATGCCGGCGACGATTTCGGGAAAGCGACCGGGCGTACTCGGTGGCCTCGCGCTCATCCTGCTCGGTCTCGTGTGCACCCGTACCTGGTTCCTTCAGGTCGTCGACGCCGAGGGCTTGGAGTCGCGCGTCGCCGAGGTGCGTTCCCGAACGGTCTCGCTGCTACCCGAACGGGGGCGCATCTTCGACGTCGACGGTCGCGTGCTCGCCGACAACGAGCGCGTGCTCATCGCCACCATCGATCGCGCCGTGGTGCGCAAACCCGCAGAGAGGGCGGAGTTGTTCCTGCGCCTCTCGGGCGCCCTCCAGACACCCGTCACCGAACTTGAGCGTCGCTACCAGAGCAAGTTGTACGACCCGCTGCGTCCCTTGCCGTTGCGTGAGGGCATTTCCGAGCAGACCGCGTTGTTCCTGCGCGAGCGCTCGGAGGACTACCCGGGTGTCGACGTCGAAGAAGGCTGGAGGCGCGAGTACCCCTACGCCCCAATCGGGTCGCACGTGGTCGGGTTCATGGGCGCGATTCTCGAGCGACAGTTGCCGTATTACAAGTCGTTCAAGTACTCACCGAACGAACGCGTCGGCCAGTACGGGGTCGAACAGACCTACGAGAGTGTGCTGCGCGGCAAACCGGGTTACGTGCGCTTCGAGGTGAACGCCCTCGGCCAGATCATCCGAGAGATCGAGCGGGTCGAACCGATTCCCGGTGACGATGTGCAACTGTCGATCGACCTCGACTACCAGCAGTTTGTCGAGCAGGCACTGGAGACGATGTTGGGCCTGCGTCGTCAGGTCGACGCAGGGACGGTGAAGTTGGAGAATGGCGAGCCGGACCCGCAATACGCGGAGGTCAACTTCTACAAGGCCCCGGCCGGATCCGCGCTGTTGATGAACTACGAAACCGGTGAAGTCGTCGCAATGGCGAGCTACCCGAACTTCGACAATCGATGGTTCAACGCGGGGATTTCCTCGTCGAAGTTCAAACAGTTGTTCCCCGAGACCAAGGACCCCGACAAGGCGATCATCGTGAACCGCGCGGTGAGCGGCCGTTACAACCTGGGTTCCACCTTCAAGCCGTTCACTGCGTTCGCGGCGCTCGATTCGGGGCAGATTGCCGAGCCAAAAAAGTTCAAATACCGCGACGAGGGCACGTACAAGTTGGAGTCCATTCCCAACGGCAGGTGTCAAGAAGGTGTCAAGTGCGTGTTCAAAAACGCCTTCTGTTCCGCGACGAATTCGCCCTGCCGCTACGGACCGGTCACGGTCGAAGACGCACTCGCCGTTTCCTCGGACGCGTTTTTCTACAAGATCGGCGAGCAGATTCTCACCCAGCGTGGTTACCGCCCAATTCTTGAAGAGGAGGTGCGCAAGTTCGGGTTCGGCGCACCGACGGGCGTCGACCTTCCGTTCGAATACGGCGGGGCACTACCGAGCAAAGAGCTGAAAAAGTCGCTCGCCGATGCGGGTGCGATCCCCAAGGAGGAGGGTCGTGCGTACTACGTCGGTGACAACGTGCAGTTCGCGATCGGTCAGGGTCTCCTTGCGGCCACGCCGCTACAAATGGGCGTCTCGTACTCGGTGTTGGCGAACAACGGGCGTGTCGTCACCCCTCACGTCATCAAACGCATCCTCGAATCCGGAACGCCCGACGGGAACGCCGGATTTGCAGACCTGTCCGGGGCGATTGTTGTCGAAGACCGCACCCGGGGCAAGGTCGTCCGCAATGTCGAGATGTCACCCGACGTGCACGACCCGATCGTGCGCGGCCTCACACGTGTCGTCAACGGGCCGGGAGTGGACTGGGATTTCTACCACAAGGCCACGGGCGAGTTTCTCTTCAAGAACTACCCGAAGAAACTGTTGCCGATCGCCGGCAAGACGGGCACCGCGCAGGGCTTCAAGAATCTCCCGTGGAACGACTCCTCCGCGTTCACGGCCTTTAGCCTCGACCCCACGCGGCCCTTCACCGCCGTCGCCTATCTCGAGAAGTCGGGCTACGGATCACAGGCCGCGGCCCCCGTCGTCAAGTGCGTGTTTTCGGCGCTCGCCGGTGTCGTCGACACCCAGGAAGTGATCCCGAGCAATCCACTCGACATCAACAGCACCGCAGTGGCGCGTCCGCAGCGCCTGGTGAGTCCGTTGTGCCTTTCGGGCTACGGCGGAGGGGTGCGCGACTGATGGCGGTGCTCGATGCGATGCGTCGCCGACCGTCGTTGTCGGGGATGGGGAACATCCGGCGCAGCATGGCCGACCCCAGTCGGAACATCGATTGGCTGCTGGTCTTGGCTGTCTCGGCCCTGTCGACAATCGGGGCGTTCGCGGTGTATTCGACGACGCGGCCGCGGTTGCTTGCCCGTGGTGTCGACCCGTACTACCTCTTGCAGCGACAGATCATCTACATCATCGCGGCCGCGGTGGTGATGGCACTCGTGATGGCCTTCGATTACGAATGGCTGCGGGGGAGGGCGGAGTTCCTCTACGGTGCGTCGCTCGTTGCGCTGATGCTCGTGCTCGTCGCGGGTGCGGTGCGTGGAGGCGCACGCCTATCGTTCGACCTCGGCATCGTGTCACTACAGCCGGCCGAGTTGACGAAATTCGCGTTGTTGTTGCTACTGGCGGGCTATCTGTCCGAAGAAGAGAGCGAACAGTTGCCGTATCACCGGTTCGTGACGAGCCTCGTCATCGTCGGTGCATCAGTGGCTCTCATTTTGTTGCAGCCCGACCTCGGCTCGGCGACGGTGTTGCTTGCCTGCATGCTGGGTCTCCTGCTCGTTGCCGGCAGCAAAATCCGCTACATCCTGTCCTTCGCGTCGCTCGTGATCCTCTCGGTGACTGTTGCCGTGTGGAGCGGGCTCGTGCGTGGGTACCAGTTCCGTCGCATCGAGGCATTTCTCAACCAGAACTCGACGGAGTCGGCGCTCAAAGACGTGGTGCTCCAGGTGCGCTTCGCCAAGCGTGCGGTCGCCACCGGGGGCGTCACGGGCAAGGGCTTCCTGCAGGGTCCGCTCACCAATGGGGCCTTCATCCCGGTGCAGTCGACCGACTTCATCTTCTCCGCGATCGCCGAACAGTTCGGCCTGATCGGAGCGGGCGTGACCCTGTCGATCTTCACACTGCTGTTGTGGCGAATCTGGCGGGTCGGTCGCCTCTCGCGCACCCGTCTCGGACAGTTCATCGCCCTCGGAGCTTTTTCCATGATCCTGTGGCAGACGTTCCAGAACATCGGCATGACCCTTGGCATCATGCCGGTGTCGGGCCTGCCCCTGCCCTTCGTCTCCTACGGGGGCTCGCACATGGTGGCGTTCGCCGCCATCGTGGGCCTGGTTCAAAGCGTCCACATGCGCCGTTTGCGTTGACGCCCCGGGCGCGCACAGGTCACGGTTTGGGTGGAAACCAGGCGATAGCCTGAGGCGAGAGTGGCTTGTAGCCGCACAGGATCGAGACATCATGAACCAACCTTCCGAGGGCGCGAATCAGTCCGCCAGCCCCGGGCCGAACAAGAAACGGCGCCGTGGGTCGCGCGGTGGGCGCAACCGCAACAAAACAAGCCAAAACGGGCAAAACGCACGCCCCGCCGCCGAGGCTCCGGCAGCGGGTGGCGCCGTTGTCGAATCGAGCGCGGCCAACCCCGCCCCGCCCCGCCGACCGCAAATCGGCGACACCCGGCCTGCGCCGGCGCGTCAAAGTGCACCACCAAGTGCTCCGGCGACACCCAAGGCAGGAGGCGGCAAACGCCGCCGCGGAGGTCGCGGTCGTAGTCGCGGGGGGTCGGGGAAAAAAGGTGACCAGGCGGGTCGCCAGCGCCAAAGCCAGGCCGCAGTCGAGGCCGAGATCGTCGAGCGTCGCCGCGGTCGCACCCGCGATGGCCGGCCCGTCGGGCGTTACCTCATGTGCGTGCAGGTTCGCGAGGGGCTCACCCAGGTGGCCGTTCTCGAGGGTCGCAAACTGATCGAGCATTACGTCAGCCGTCCGGCCGACGACATCTCTCAAATCCACGGCAACATCTACCTGGGTCGGGTGCAGAACGTGTTGCCGGGCATGGAAGCCGCGTTCGTCGACATCGCAACACCGAAGAACGCCGTGCTGTACCGGGGTGACGTGCAATACGACGCCGAGGACATCGTCGAGAAGTCCGCGGATCGCCGCATCGAGGACATCTTGAGGGCGCGGCAGTTGATCCTCTGCCAGGTGACCAAGAACCCCATCGGGGCCAAAGGTGCCCGACTCACCCAGGAAGTGTCCCTACCCGGTCGGTTCGTCGTCCTGATCCCGAATTCAAAGACGTACGGCATCTCAAAGCGCCTGCCCGACGACGAACGTCGTCGTCTCCGTTCGGTTCTCGATCGGGTCAAACCGGCAGAACACGGGCTCATCGTGCGCACGGCGGCCGAACATGCCACCGAAAACGAATTGCGCGCCGACATGGCACGTCTACTCGACGAGTGGGCGCGCATCGATGAAGCGGCCAAGGGCGCCAACGGACCGAAGTTGCTGTACCGCGAGCCCAGCCTTGCCGTGCGCGTCATCCGCGAAGAGTTCAACGCCGAATACCGCGGTGTCGTCATCGACGACCCGCAGTTGTACGAGGACCTGAAGGATTACGTCCGCGATTTCAACCCCGAACTCGCCGATCGCGTCGAGTTGTATGCGTCGGGTGGAGCCGATGCGTCGGGTGAGGAGGACGGCGACTCACCATCGGCAACGGGTCTGCCGATCTTCGAGCAGTACCGCGTGCACGAGCAGATCCACAAGGCGCTCGACCGCAAGGTCTGGCTGCCGTCCGGTGGGTCGCTCATCATCGAACACACCGAGGCGCTCACGGTCATTGACGTCAACACCGGCAAGAACGTCGGCAAATCGAACCTCGAGGAAACGGTGTTCCACAACAACCTCGAGGCCGCCGAGGAAATCGCCCTGCAACTGCGTTTGCGCGACATCGGGGGCATCATCGTGATCGACTTCATCGACATGGAAATAAAAGAGAACCGTCGCAAGGTGGTCGACGCTTTCCGTGCTGCCTTGGCTCGCGACAAGACGCGGACCCAGGTGCTCGACGTGTCCGACCTCGGCCTCGTCGAGATGACCCGCAAGCGCATCGGAGAGGGACTCCTCACCAGTTTCGCCGGTCAGTGCCCCGACTGCGAGGGTCGCGGCATCAAGGTCGACTATTCGCTGATTGGCTGATCCCTCGGGTTGGGGTCGCGGGGCCAGCCTTGTAGGCTCGGGAGCCGTTATGTACGCAGTCATCGCCTCCGGTGGGAAGCAGGAAAAGGTCGCCCAGGGCGAGACCGTCAAGGTTGACCTACTCGGTGTCGACCACGGTGCCGAAGTGAAGTTCACCCCGGTTCTCGTCGTCGACGGCGTCACCGTGCTCTCCACCCCCGAGCAGTTGAAGAACGCCTCGGTCACCGGCCGCGTCATCGCCACGGCCAAGGGACCAAAGATCGACGGTTTCATCTACAAGCGCCGCACCAACCAGCGTCGTCGCTACGGTCACCGTCAGCAGTATTCCGTAGTCGAAATCACGTCCATCGCGAAAGGCTGACCCATGTCGAAAACCAAAGGTGGCGGCTCCACACGCAACGGCCGCGATTCGAACGCGCAGCGCCTTGGTGTCAAGGCATTCGACGGAACACAGATCACCGCCGGGGCAATACTCGTGCGTCAGCGCGGGACGCGGGTGCACCCGGGCAAGAACGTGGGTATCGGCAAGGACGACACCTTGTTTGCGCTCGTCGGTGGCAGCGTGAAGTTCGGAGAGCGCCGCGGCCGTAGGGTCGTTGACGTTCTGCCCGCCGGCAACTAGGGCGCCTCAGCGGAAGTCAATGCCGACCGGAAGGTCGGATTCGCTCCAGTTCAGCAGGCTGATCGCCTGCTGGAAGGCGTAACGGTCGGTCATGCCGCCGACGTATTCGACGATCGCCTTGAGCATGTCGGGCGACTTTGCGGCTGCGTCGAGGTGACGTGTGGCGGGACACGCCGCCGGCCGGGCCGCGTAGTACTCGACGAGGGCCTGCAAGACGCGGACGACCGATGCAGCCTGGGCCCGTGATTCGGGTCGCAGGTACACGGCTTCGTAGTTGAACTGTCGGAAGGCGCCGAGTGCCTCGGCCATGTCGGTGGTCATCGCGACGCGCCCGGTGCTCTGCGTGGCGTCGAGCATTCCAGCGATGAAAGACGCAAGTTGCTTGGCGCGCGACGTGCCGCAGCGTTCGCTCACCATCGAGGGCAGGTCCACGGACGACACGACGCGCGCATCGACTGCATCCTCGAAGTCATGGCACACGTAGGCGATGCGATCGGCCCACGAGACGACCTCGCCCTCGGGCGTCATCGGCGCCGGTCGCGACCAAGAATGGTTGCGGATGCCGTCGAGTGTTTCGCGGCACAGATTCAACGGGGCGAGGGTGACGTCTGCTCCCCACAGGGCGTGGTCGTAGCCGCCCTCGACGAAAGGACTGAGCGCATCTTCGCTGGCGTGCCCGCCCGGTCCGTGCCCGCAGTCGTGACCGAGTGCGATGGCCTCGGTGAGAGCGACGTTGAGGCCAAGAGCCCGTGAAATGGACGTGGCGACCTGGGCGACCTCGAGTGCGTGGGTGAGGCGTGTGCGTTGATGATCATCGGGGAAGACGAACACCTGTGTCTTGCCGGCGAGGCGACGGAAGGCGGCTGCGTGCAGAATGCGGTCCCGGTCGCGCTCGAAACACGTGCGCAATGCATCGGGTTCCTCGGGTCGACTGCGGGCGCCCGCACCGATCGAGCGCGTGGCATTCGGGGCAAGAAGATTGTTTTCGTGGTCCTCGCGTTCGTCGCGCGACACCAGCCGTTGTGCGCCCGTGGACGCGTGCGAGTCGGAGTGTGCGAAGCGAACACTCGTCGGCGAGTGGGAGAGCGCATGTCCCGCCATGGTGGAGGCCCACACCTCGGCGCGGCGCGCGGCGTCGGAGGGGGATGGCGAACCGCTCACAAAAGAGACGATAGGTGACAGGTGTGCGCCATTAGCCTGATCCACACCATGAGTGCCTTCGTCGACGAGTGCCAACTGAACGTGCGCGCCGGCGATGGCGGGGCCGGATGCGTGAGTTTTCGCCGCGAGGGCCCGGTCGCATTCGGAGGCCCGAACGGCGGTGACGGCGGCAACGGAGGCGACGTCTGGCTCGTCGCCGACCACAACGTGGCATCGCTGCTGGCTTTCCGGGACCATCCGCACCGACGCGCCCAGGACGGCGTGAACGGAATGGGCAAGGACCTTCACGGGAAGTCCGGCCGCGACCTCGAAATCAGGGTTCCGGAGGGGACCGTCGTGCGCGACATGTACACCGACGAGGTGCTGGCCGACCTTGTCGCCCACGGCGACCGTTGGAGGGCCGTCGAGGGAGGGCGCGGCGGTCGCGGCAATGCGAGATTCCTCTCCAACCGCAGACGCGCCCCGAAGTTCGCCGAGCAGGGCGAGTACGGCTCCGAACGTTGGCTGAAACTGGAACTGAAGTTGATGGCCGACGTCGCTCTCGTGGGATTTCCCAATGCCGGAAAGAGCACCTTCATCAGTTCCATCTCCGCCGCCAAACCGAAGATCGCCAACTATCCCTTCACGACCCTCGAACCGCACCTCGGGGTCGTGCGCATCGACGAGTCGACCGAATTCGTCGTCGCCGACATCCCGGGAATCATCGAGGGCGCAAGCGAGGGTCGGGGTCTCGGCCACCAGTTCCTGCGTCACATCGAACGGGCCCGGGCACTGTGCATCCTCGTGGATCTCGCGTCGGTGGACGGCCTGGCGCCCGACGCGCAGGAGAAAATTCTCCTGCGCGAGCTCGAGGCCTACGACGAGGCCCTCGTCGGTCGTCCGCGCATCGTGGTCGGCAGCAAGGTCGACGTTGCCGACCCGGCGGTGCTCTCGGATTGGTCGGGCCTGACCATGTCGGCCGTCACGCGCCAGGGTGTTCGCGCCGTGGTCGGCAGACTCGCACAGTTGGTGTCGCAGGCACGCGAGGCGATTCCGCCACGCCAGGCGACGGTCATTTTGCGTCCCGAACCCGAGGGAACGTGTGTCGAACGCGTCGGGGACAACGAGTTCCGCGTCCTTGGCCGCAATGCGGTGCGATCGGTTGCGCTCAACGACATCACATCGCCTGAGGCCTTGAACTACATCGACGAACGTCTCAAGAAGATGGGCGTCGGTCGCCTGCTGTCGCGTGCCGGTGCGCGCGACGGCGACGTCGTCCACATCGGTGCCTTCTCCTTCGAATACACGGCGGAGGTCTGAGTTGCGCGTCGTCGTCAAGGTTGGAACCAGCTCGGTCACGCACGCAGATGGCGTGCTCAACGCCGACATGTTCACCTCGTTGGCAGCCCAGATCGTGCAGCTGCGGGGCGAGGCTCACGAGGTGCTGCTCGTCACCAGCGGTGCGGTGTCCGCCGGGGTTGCGGCCCTGGGAATGGCTCAGCGTCCCGCAGACGTCGGCACGCTCCAGGCACTCGCCGCGATCGGCCAAAGTCGCCTGATGGAGCGTTACAACGCGGTCTTCGCAGCCCACGGGGTGGTGACGGGTCAGGTGTTGCTCGTGCCGCACGACTTCGGTGACCGTCGGCAGTACCTGCACGCGCGCCAAACCATGCTGCGCCTGCTCGAACTTGGGGTGCTGCCGGTCATCAACGAGAACGATGCAATTGCCAACGACGAGATTCGTTTCGGTGACAACGACCGCATCGCAGCGTTGGTGGCACACGGTGTCGCCGCCGATGTCCTCGTTCTGCTCACCGATCAAGAGGGTCTCTACACCAAGGATCCCCGTTCCAACCTGGATGCGACCCTCATCGATGTGGTGACGACCGACGACGACCTGCTCAGCGTCGCCGCCGGCAGCGCGGGGAGTGCTCGTGGCAGTGGCGGGATGGCCTCGAAACTCTCGGCCGCGCGCATCGCGTCATGGTCGGGTGTGCGGACGGTGATCGCCCGTGCCTCGCGCGACAACGTCCTGGTCGACGCCGTCGACCCTGCCAGGGTGGTTGGCACGACGTTCCTCGGTCGTGACCGTCAATTGTCGGCCAGACGACTGTGGATCGCCTTTGCGGCGCAGTCCGAGGGTCGCGTCGTCATCGACGCCGGAGCAGTGGCCGCCCTCGAATCGCGCGGAACCTCACTGTTGTCCCCGGGGGTGACGGCGGTCGAGGGTGACTTCGCGGCCGGTGACGTGATCGACGTGGTCGACGGCTCGGGTGGTCTGGTGGCGCGCGGAGCGAGCGCCATGTCGCATGCCGAAGTTGCCGCCCTGCGGGGAAGGCGCGCTTCGGATTTGGCCGAGGGTGTGTCGACGCTCGTCGTGCACCGCGACGAGATGGTTGTTCTCAGCGCCCTGCGTTGAGGCCGCGGAGCCGGTCGGCCAACGCAGTCGTTTCGCGCACGCGCAACAGTCGCAAGAACCCGACGTACACGACGACGCCAACCGCGTACGACGCCGCCGTGCGGGCCACGGCGCCGAGGCCCTCGGTGTCGCCGAGTGCACGACCGATCGCCCAGGCAGCGAGGCTTGCGGGTGCTGTCGCGGCCAACATCGGGCACAGCGACCGCATCAAGGCGAGCGACGCAAACTCGGGGTGGCGGCGTTCGATGACGACTAGGGCGACGATTGCACTCACGAGGTAGGCGATACCGAACGCGAGCCCGAGACCGAGCACGCCGTGGCGGTCGACGAGGATGATCGCGAGCACGACATTGACTACGTTCTCGAAACAGTTGATGACGAAGGGCGTGCGGGTGTCCTCGCGGGCGTAGAAACCTCGGAGCACGAACAAGTAAACAGAAAAGCCCACGAGACCAACGGAGAAACCCATCAGCGCTCGAGCGGTGTTGTGGGCGGCTTCGGCGGTGAAATTCCCGTGTTGCAGCAGGGCGCCGATCATGGGCCGCGATGTGACGAAGAAAAGTGACGCAGCGGGGAGTGTGAGGAGGGTGATCAGGCGAACACCCAGCGACAGACGCCCGACGAAAGCCTGGCGGTCGGCGGACGCAGCAGCGCGGGCGAGGTCGGGTGCGAAGGTCGTGGTGATCGACGCGGCGAGGAGCGCGTGCGGCAACTGGAAGAACGTGAAGGCCTTCGTGTAGGCATCCGGTCCGCCGCTTCCGGGTTCCGCCAGGTTGCGCACGACCACGAGGGCGACCTGGTTGGTCAGGACATAACCAAAGGTCCACAGGGACAGACGTGCGAGGCGCCTCACCGCGGGGTGGCGGAAGTCGGCACGCAAGCCGAACGACGCCCCCGAGGCCCTCGCCACGGCCAGCACGATGACAGCCGTGGTTGCGATGCCGAGCGTCGCCCCGCCGCCCAGGAGCCACCGCACCGTGGAATTGTCGGCGATGGTGTCGAGGCCGGGACGGCCGTCGATCGAGAGAGGGATGAGGGCGAGGAGAACCACGATGACGACGTTGGCCGCGACCGGGGCCCACGCGGCTGCGACGAATTTACGGCGGGCATTGAGTGCGGCAGTGGCGAGTGCGGTCAATCCGTAGAAGAAGATCTGCAGCAAAAAGACCCGTGCAAGCATCGTGCCCAGGTTGCGGTAGGCGACCACATCGATGCCGGCGGCCGGGTTCAGGGAAAAGAGTCTGAAGATCAACGGGGCGCAGGCGACGGCAACGGCGGTGAGTGCGGCAAGTGAAACGAGTGCAGTCGCAACGACCGCACGTTGGGCTTCGTCGTCATCGTCGTGGAACAACCGTGTGAAGACCGGAACCAGTGCCGCGGAAAAAACACCGCCCATCAGAAGTTCGTAGATCGAGTTCGGTGAATTGTTCGCGCCGTCGTAGGCGTCGGCCACTGCGGTCTGGCCGATGACCATGCCGAAGACCACGATTCGGGCGAGGCCTGTGACGCGCGACACCGCGGTTCCCGCAGCGACGGCAACGTTGGTTCGCAGCAGATCGCGCGGCGCATCCATTCGTGACCCAAGCCTACCGAACGGTAGGGTGCGGGCATGGGGAACCGCTTCGATTCGGTGCAGGCCGTGCGTGATGGCCTAAAGAGGGTCAACTATCTCGCCGACGACGGCATTGCAAGCGTGGCGTTCCTCGCCGACCGCTTGGGCAAGCCCGTCCTGGTCGAGGGTCCCGCCGGAACCGGCAAGACGCAGCTCGCCAAGAGCATCGCCGATATCACCGGTGCGCGTCTCATCCGCCTGCAGTGTTACGAGGGTCTCGACGAGTCCAAAGCCCTCTACGAATGGAACTACAAGAAGCAGTTGCTGCGTATCCAGGTCGACAAGAACAACGACACCTGGTCCGAGGTGCACGACGACATCTTCAGCGAGGAGTTTCTCCTCACGCGGCCTCTCCTCGAGGCCATCCGCGCCGACCAGCCGGTCGTCTTGCTGATCGACGAAGTCGACCGCGTGGAAGTCGAAACCGAGGCGCTGCTGCTCGAGATCCTGAGCGAATACCAGGTGTCGATTCCCGAGCTCGGCACCATCACCGCCACGCAGATTCCCCTGGTGTTCCTCACGTCCAACAACACACGGGAACTATCCGAGGCGTTGAAGCGGCGCTGTCTGTACCTGCACGTCGACTACCCCGACATGGACCGCGAAAAGGAGATCGTTCTCGCCAAGGTCGAGGGGATCACCGACCACCTGGCCGACCAGATCGCCCGCATCGTGCGCAGCATCCGTCAGCTCGATCTCAAAAAGGCGCCGTCGGTCAGTGAAACCATCGACTGGGCGCGGACCCTGATGCTCCTTGGAATCGAGCACATCGACGCGGAACAGGCCAAAGAGACCCTGCACATTCTCCTCAAATACCAGACCGACATCGCCAAGGCGGCGAAGGAACTGTCGTCGGACAAGTAGTCGGAAGCGCACGATGCTCGACCTGATGTCCGGCTTCGTTGCCGAACTGCGCAATGCGGGGTTGCCGGTCAGTTTGACCGAGAACCTCGACGCCATGGAGGCGATCAAACAGATCCCACTCGAAGACCGCGAGGCCTTCAAGTGGGCCCTGGGTGCGACGCTCGTGAAGAACGCCGCCCACTGGCGCGCATTCGAAACCGTCTTCGAGGTCTACTTCAGTCTGCGCGGGCCCGAATACGCCCTGAAGGACGACGAAGACGCCGGCGACTTCTGGCGCGAGATGCAGGAACAAATGCGCCAGGGCGAGGGCAAGGGCGGGGCCGGAGGGATGGACTCACTCACTCAGGAAGAGTTGATGAACCTGCTGATGCGGGCCCTCATGGACGGTGACCAGGCGATGATGCGCGCGCTTGCCAAGCAGGCGGTGCAAAGGTTCGCGGGAATGGAGCCCGGGCGGCCCGTTGGTGGCACCTACTACCTTTACCGCACGCTGAGAAACCTCGACCTCGACAACATGATGAGCAAGATCGAGCAGGCCAAGTCGAACGATGGCCAGGAGCCGCTCGAGGATCTGGAACGTCGTCTCGAGAACGACGAGATGCAACACCGCATCGAGAAGTTCAAGCAGGAAATCGAGGCCGAAATTCGCCGTCGTCTGGTCGCCGATCGTGGCGCGGAGGCAATGGCAAAGACGCTACGCAAGCCGTTGCCCGAGGACGTCGAGTTCATGCACGCGTCGCGCGACGAAATGCAGAGCCTGAAAAAAGCGCTCTATCCACTGACACGAAAGCTGGCCGCCCGTTTGGCCCGCAAGCGCCGTCACGGGCGCAAGGGACCCCTTGACTTCCGCAACACGGTGCGTCACTCGCTGAACTACGGCGGCGTGCCCGCCGAACCGAAGTTCAAGTATCCGCGACCGGCCAAGCCCGAACTCATGGTCGTCGCCGACATCTCGGGCAGCGTCGCGGCGTTCGCGCGGTTCACGCTGATGCTGGTGTACGCAATCCAGGGTCAATTCTCGAAGGTGCGTTCTTTTGTCTTCATCGACGGTCTCGACGAAGTCACCGAGTACTTCAAGGCGACCGAGGACATCACCGAGGCGATCCACCGGGTCAACACCGAGGCTGACGTCGTGTGGGTGGATGGACACAGCGACTACGGGCACGCCTTTGAGGTGTTTTGGGAGCGCTACGGCAAGGACGTCGGCCCGAAAACCACCGTGCTGCTGCTCGGTGACGCGCGCAACAACTACCACGCGGCCCAGAGTTGGGTCGTGCGTGAGATGAGGCACCGCGCACGACACGTGTACTGGTTGAATCCCGAGCCCCGCTCGTACTGGAACACGGGTGACTCGATCGTAGGTGAGTACGGCTCGCACACAGATGGTGTCCATGAGTGTCGCAATCTGCGCCAGCTCGAGGCGTTCGTGGAGAAGCTGGCGTGACAGGAACCCGCATCATCCTCGTGCGCCACGGCGAGTCCCAGGTGGCCGTCGACAAGATGATCGGCGGGCCACGGAAATGTTCGGGTCTCTCGGCGCTCGGCCGCAAACAAGCCGAAGCCCTCAACGCGCGTTGGCAGGCCGAGGGCATCGAAGCGCCGACGGCTTTCCTGGCGAGCAACTACAAGCGCGCGATCGAGACCGCGAACCTCATCGCACCGTCGCTCGGACACCCCGAACTCCTCACCGACGCCGACTGGGGTGAACATGACCCGGGCGAGGTGTGCGACGGCATGACGTATGCCGACTTCGCCGAGAAGTTCGGGCACCGTGATTGGTCGATCGACCCCTACGACGAGACCTATCCGGGCGGGGAAACGGTGGCCGCTTTCCAGTTTCGCGTGGGCGGCGCCCTGCGTCGCGCCGTCGACACCTGGGCCGGGGGCACCGTCGTCGTCGCCTGCCACGCCGGCGTCATCGACACCTGTCTTCGCTACGCCCTGCGCAGTGCGCCCGTGGGTGAGTTCGAGGTGCATACGCTCAACACCTCGGTGACCGAACTCGTGCACGTGCGTCCCGGCCGTTGGCAGATCGCTCGTTACAACGACGCCGGGCACCTTGCGGGCCTGCCAAGAAGCACCAATTAACGGAGAGTCGGCCGCGAGGCGATCGGGGGAAACATGGGTCAGTTGGATCAAAGGGTCGCCGTTGTCATCGGCGGACACAGTGGTTTCGGTGAGGCAATCGTGCGGCGCTTCGCCGCGGAGGGGGCACGCGTGGCGATCGCGGCACGCCGGACGGATTTGGTGAATCTCGCGGCAAACGAGGTTGGCGGCAGGGGTTACACGTGCGACATCACGCTCGACGACGACGTCGCGGCGTTGGTGTCGGCGGTCGAGGCCGATTTCGGCCGCATCGACATCGCGGTCAACTGTGCGGGTTACGAACAGAGCACGCCGATAGCCGACCTCACACCCGAGAAGTTGACGGCGATGCAGGCCGTGCAGTTCACCGGTGCGATCTACTGCATGCGACGTTTCGGCAACTCGATGGCTGCAAGCGGGGGTGGGTCGTTCCTTTCGATCTCCTCCCAGACGGCCCACAGTCCGGCGGTCGGTCTTGCGGCTTACGGCAGTTCGAAAGCCGGCGTCGAGTACGCAACGAAGATCGCGGCCGTCGAGTACGGCCCGATGAACGTCAGGTTCAACTGCGTCGCCTCGGGTCTCATCGAAACCCCCATGACTGCGCGCATATTCCAGGTCAAGCCCGCGATTCAGGCCTTGCAGGAGCTCACCCCCCTGCGACGCATGGGTTCGTCGCACGACATCGCAAAGGCGGCCTTCTTCTTCTGCAGTGACGAGGGCGCCTTCGTCACCGGCCAGACGTTGTGCGTCGACGGTGGTGCGACCCTCCACGGCTTACCAACCGCATTTCACTACGCAGATGCCGCCCGCAGGTACGCGGAGTCGGCGGACAACGACGCGGGGGGCGCCTCCTGACCCGCCGCGTCGTGGTCGTCGGTGCGGGCGCCGGGGGCTGCGTGGCTGCAGCGTGCCTTTTCGATGCGGGTTACGAGGTTCATCTCTTCGAGGCCGGTGAGGCGTCGGCTGCGAACACCTCAACGCACCTTGCCGTGTCGACTTCGCGGACCGACCTCTTGGATCCGGGCGTCTTTGCCTCGACCTACACCGGCGGCCCGCGGTACCCGTACCTGCGTGGACGTGCCCGCGGCGGCACGACTGCGATCAACGCGTTGGTGCAGATGTCGGGTACGAAAGACGACTGGGACTCCTGGTCGACCGTGCACGGTTGCGCCGGCTGGAATTGGCGTTCGGTGAGTGCGGCCATTGCGTCGCTCGATTTTCCCTCGCACTTCGCCTCGCCCGCCCAGACGGGTCCGCTGACGGGTGCCGTACTGGCCGCGGCTCGCGGAATGGGTGCCGGCGAATGTCGCCATGTCGGCGAAACCTACGACGGTGCGGGACCGGTTGCCCTGTCGCTGCGCCGGGGTCGCCGTGCCGACGTGTTCAGCGTGTTCATCACCCCGCGAGTGCTCCAGGACGCCGCGCGCATGGTTGTCCATGCTGGGCGGATGGTCGCAGAAATCGCCGTCGAAGCCGATCGGGCACGGGGTGTGGTGGTCGACGATGAAGAGTTCGTTGCCGACGGCGTGGTACTCGCCGCGGGAACGGTGTGGAGTCCGATCCTCCTGCGTCGCAGCGGTGTGTCACGGGCGGGGATCGGCCGGAACCTCAAGGATCATCCGGCGATCTCGTTGTGGCTCCGACTTCGCGACGGTGTGGGTGCCACCGCCGACACCCTCGACGTGACGGGTCTCGTCGTAGCGTCTTCGCTCGACGACTCAGACATCAACCTCCTGCCCGTCGAACCCGACCAATTGGTCGTGGCGGTGACCAAGGTGTCCTCCGTCGGCCATGTCGCCGAGGTCGATGGAAACGCCGAGGTGGTTCTCGGAACGATCGAAACCCACGACGATGCGACACGGATGCTCGCCGCGCTGCGACTGGCCGCGGATCTGTGTGCGACGAAGGAGTTCGGGGACGTCGTCGAATCGGTGTCGATCGATGCCTCGGGCACACCCCTCGACGCTTTGCTTGCCCATGACGACGACACGATCATCTCCTACGTGCGTCGCGTGCCCGGCGCCTATTCGCACGCCGTCGGCACTTGTCGCATGGGTGTGGAACGTGACAGCGAAGCGGTCGTGGACAACACGGGCGCGGTCTTTGGCGTCGATGACCTGTGGGTGGCCGATGCATCGGTCTTCCCCGACATCCCACGGGCCGCCACGCAACTCCCGGTCATGGCTGTGGCCGGCCGGATTGCCTCGGGCGTCGCCGAACGACTGCGTTGAACGCGTGTCAGACTTGCCGGCATGGCCTACCAAGGGGTTCCGTTTGCGCTCGGCCTGCACGAGGTTGCCGAGGGTTGCCATGCCTACCTGCAGCCCGACGGCGGCTGGGGTTTGAGCAACGCAGGTCTCGTCGTGGGTGACGGGGTTTCGTTGCTCGTCGACACCCTCTTTGACCTCGACCTGACCGCGGCGATGCTCTCTGCGATGGCCGATGCAACGAGCACCGCGCCGATCGGCACCGTGGTGAACACGCACGCAAACGGCGATCACTGCTACGGCAACCAGCTCGTCGCGGATCGCGAGATCATCGCGTCACGGGCCGCCGCGGAAGAAATGAAGCTCGTGCCTCCGGCAATGATGGCGAAATTGAACGCGGCGCCGGGTGAAGTTGGCGAGCTTTTCCGTTCTTTCTTCGGGGACTTCCGCTTCGACGACATAGAGCCGACCGCCCCAACGCGGACATTCGAGGGTCGGCTCGAGGTCGATGTCGGTGGTCGGGCGATCGAATTGATCGAAGTGGGCCCCGCGCACACGAACGGTGACACCATCGTCGTGGTGCCCGACACGAGAACTGTGTTCACGGGGGACATCCTCTTCAACGGGGGAGCCCCCATCGTGTGGGCGGGTCCGCTCGAGAACTGGATCGCTGCATGCGATCTGATGCTCGGGATGGATGTCGAGACGGTGGTGCCGGGTCACGGTCCGGTGACCGACAAGGCAGGCGTCGTGGCCGTGCGCGACTATCTCACGACCGTTCTCGGGGCGGCGCGGGAGCACCACGCCAACGGGGTCGACGCCTTCGATGCGGCCAGGCAGATTTTGCGCGAGATGCAGGGCAATGCGGCGACGCGTGATCTGCGCGAATTCGGTCGCATCGCGGTGAACGTCGACGCGGTCTACCGCTGCACCGATACCGGTTACGAAACACCGAACGTGATCGAGCAGTTCAGGCGGATGGCCGAGATCGAGTCGCGCGCCGCACGAGGATGAACCACGCGACGATTGCGCAGGCCGAGAAGATGATCCACTGGATCGCATAGGACAGATGTGAACCCTCGGTGAGCTCCGGGTTGGCCACCGTGGCGATGCCGTCGATGACGCCGTCGCCCGCCGACGTCAACTGCAGAAAGTCGACATAGAAGGGCACGAGCGTTTGATCGTCGGTCGCCCTCATCTGGTCCGCGAGACGCTCCACGTCGACGCGCTGGACCTCGCGCAGCACACCCTGCGAGGGGTCGCTGAGACCGCCGAGGCGACGTTGTTGGGATTTGCGCGCCCGGGCAAGAAACTCCACCCCGCCATCGGGGGGCGGTGGAATCTCGCCGGACAGGGGTACGAAGCCGCGGTCGACGAGAACGACGTATTGCCGTCCGTCGATCGTGAAGTCGAGCGGGGTCAGTGCGTCGACGCCCGCGGTGAGGTTCTGGCTGCGATTGAGAACGATCACTTCGTCTTTTGGGCGGAACGTTCCCCCCACCACCACCGGGCGCCACTCAACTTCCTCGGGTGAGAGCCCGACGAGGTCGGCGATGGGGGCGGGTGGCAGGCTCGCGCGGCTGCGCACCTGCTCGTTGAACGCGCGACGGTCCCCGAGGCGTCCGAACTGCCATGCGGAGAGGTTCGCCATGACGACGACAAGCACGATCACCAGGGCATGGAGGGCGATCATGCGCGGTCGCAGGAGGGGTTTCACACGGTTCATCGCCACCACCCCCGACGCTAGTTTGTGCCGGTGCGTGATCTCTCGTCGCTGACGCGTGCTTTCTGGGAGCAAGTATTCGGCCCGGGTGTGTCGACCGGCGAACCCGACCGCATCGGTGAGGGAATGATTGGCGCCAACTACCGCATCACCATCGAGTCGCACAGATCCGACGTACCGAGGTCGGTCGTGGTCAAACTGCCGTCCCCTGGTGAGGAGAGCCGCGCGGCGGGTGTTGCACACCGTACATACGAACGCGAGGCGAAGTTCTACATGCACCTCGCCGGTACGCTCGACGTCCGCCGCCCACATTGCCACTGGGTCGAGTTCGACGAGTCGAGTCACGATTTCGTGCTTGTACTCGAAGACCTTGCGCCTGCCGTGCCGGGGAACCAGATCACCGGCTGCACGGTCGATGAGGCTGCACGGGCAGTCCTGGAGTTGGCGAAGCTGCACGGCCCGCGCTGGGGTGACCCGACGCTGTACGACGTCGACTGGTTGCAGCGCCGCACGGCCCGAGCCGACATCGAGATGCTCCAGGCCGTCTACCAGCAGCTCATGACGCCGTTTCTCGCCACCTATGCGAAGTATTTCACCCCGCGCCAGCACGACCTCGCGGTTGCCTTCGGGCCTCGTCTTGCCGATTGGATCGACGGTCGCGGCACCACGCTGACGCTCGGCCACGGCGACTACCGGCTCGACAACCTTCTCTTTGGATCCGCCCAGGGTGGTCCACCCGTCGCGGTGGTGGACTGGCAGACGCCGAACCACGGACCGGGTTCGGTTGACGTGTCGTACTTCATGGGTGCGGCCGTGATGCCCGACGTGCGACGTTCGATCGAGGATGGTCTCATCGACGAGTACATCGCGGCGATTCGTGTCTATGGGGTCGAAGTGGACCGTGCGGCGTTCCACGGCGAATACGCCCATGCCAGTTTCGCCGGCTTGGTGATGGCGGTCATTGCTTCGACGGTCGTCACCAAGACCGAACGCGGTGAGGCAATGTTCGCGGCCATGGCCACCCGCGCTGCGCAGCACGCCCTCGACCTGCACGCGTTCGACGTGCTGTGAAACAGGAGTTGACGTGACCGCCGATCTGCCCGACTTTCACATCCCTCACGACGAGAAGATCGCATGGATGGTGGAGACGAACGGCTGGGCGATCGAGTCGGTGCCGCCCGGTGCCTCGACGACGGCGGATGGCGTGCCGATGCCGACGTATTCCTACACCGTGAATTTCCCCACGGCTTTTTCCATGCCCGAAGTCGTCATTGTCGGCCTGACGCCGGTGGCCTGCCGCGGGTTGTTCGATCTGGTTGCCGACGTCTGCGGGTCCGGTCAGTCGATCGAGCTCGATTCCGAGATCGTCGGTCTCTTCGACGGGGAACAGCGGGCCAGGTTCGTGCTCGTCAACCGATCCGCGTACGGCCATCTCTTCCCGAGCGCGGCCTCGTGGCACAAGGGCCGGGCATTCGACGTGGTCCAGATGCTGTGGCCTGACCGCAACGGTTTCCTTCCGGGCGAGGCGGGCTTCGACCAACGCCTGCGCTTCACCCAACCGTTGTTCGGCTGAGTCGGCCTACGACCCGGCGAAACCCCTCGCCTCGTTGAGCAGTGCCGCGAGTCGATCGATCGCGTCGACCCGTCCGGCGAGCAGGCCCGTTCGCCACGCCGGGTCGAGCGGCGCAAGTCGCACGAGGGTTTCCAAGCAAGCCCGTGGGCGGCCGAGGGCGATTCGCATTGCGACGGTCAGTGCGCCGTGCGGATCGTCGTCGATCGTGGTCATCAGCGTTTCGACGTCATGTTTCGAGAGTCGGCGGGCGAAATGCCGCGCCGCGATTCGGCGCGTCAGGTACGGCGTGAAGTACCCGGCGTATCGATCCTGCAGGTCGTCGCGTTTCCAGTCGTCCCCGCTGATGCGTGACCGACACTTCGTAGTTCCACATACACAGTCGAACTCGTCGTAGTTGCTGCCGTCGGACATTGCGTAGTCGAAGGTGAGTGCCTCGCCGACGGCGATGTCACGCATCGCAACCACTTGTGCCGCCCCGCACATGCCGCAGTTCGGCTCGCAGGAGTGGTTCACGGCATCCCCGGGTTCGCGCACGACGGGTCCCAACAGGAAGGTGTCGTCGTCGATCTGTATGGACCGTGATCGACGTTCGGGGTCCTGGCGGTCGAAGGTGGCCCTGTCCATCGGCGTCCCCCCGAAGGCCGCAACAATGGTTCCCGCGGGGATCGGGGCAATGGCGTACGACCCGAATCCCGCCCCTTTGGCCGGCCGCACCTGGGCAAGCGGTGTGAGGAAGTTGACGGGCACCGGGCGCAAGATAACGGGTCGAGGCACCCGCCAGAAAAGTTCCGTTGCCGTCCGGGCCGCCGCGGCTAACATGAGAGTGCTTTTGCATCACGAGTGACCGGGAAACCGGTCCGGCAACCGGGGTCGGTCCACGGTGCCAACCCAACCCGCAACGGTTGGGGATGTGGCGGGAAACCGCAACGGGCCCTGTCCCTCGTTCTGCAGAGCACAGCGCGGAAACCTCAGCGCTCGAGCAGAAAGGAAAGGGACAGTGGCGGGACACGGACGTGACTACCCGGCCTCGGGCGCATGGCGCGCCGGCGACGCCGCGGGCGGGCGCAGGTTCTTCTCGCTGGCCGTCAATCGGGCGGTCGCCCTCGACGTTGGTGCGACGCTGACGGGTGTCACGGTCGCCTACGAGACGTGGGGCTCGTTGGCCGCCGATGCAAGCAACGCGATCCTGCTGTGTCATGCCTGGACGGGCGACTCACATGCCGCGGGTTCCGCCGCCGACGGACACCCGACACCGGGCTGGTGGGAGGGACTCATCGGCCCCGGTCTGGCCATCGACACGAACGAGTTCTTCGTCGTGTGCGCGAACGTGCTGGGTGGTTGCCAGGGCAGCACCGGACCCGCGTCCCTGCATCCCGACGATGGTCGACCGTACGGCTCGCGCTTTCCCGTCATCACGATCCGTGACATGGTGCGCGCCCAGGCCCGACTCGCCGACCATCTCGGGGTCCGTACGTGGCACAGCGTCATCGGTGGGTCGATGGGGGGCATGCAGGTACTCGAGTGGGCGGTCATGTTCCCGGATCGTGTGCGGTCGATCATCCCCATTGCCACCTGCCTGCAGGCCAGCGCACAGCAGATCGCCTGGGGTGCGATCGGCCGTCGCGCCATTCGTCTCGACCCGCAGTGGCGGGGTGGCGACTACTACGGGGCTGCGCCCGGTGAGGGTCCCTGGGAGGGGCTCGCCATCGCCCGAATGGTCGCACAGGTGACGTTCCGCAGTGACAACGTGTTCAGTGAGAAGTTCGGACGTGAACTCGCCGACGGCAATGCCGACAAGAGTGGCATTGACATGTGGGATCGCTTCGAAGTCGAGCGTTACCTCGACCATCACGGTGACAAGTTGGTGCGTCGGTTCGACACGAACAGCTATCTCGTCATCGGCAAGGCGATGGACCTCCACGACATCGGTCGTGGACGCGGGGGGGTGGTTGCGGCGACCCGTCGCATCACCGTTCCGGTGCTTTCGCTCGGGATTTGGAGCGACATCCTGTATCCCAATTATCAGCAGCGCGAGATCGTGCGTCTCGTGCGAGAAAACGGCGGTCGTGCCGAGTACCTGGAGATCGACTCACCTCATGGCCACGACTCGTTTCTCATCGAACTCGACCAGGTTGGCCGAGCCGTGAGGTCCCATCTCACTAGGGTGTGAGCATGTTCGCCGAAGTTGGTGTCGTGACCCTCATCTCGGCCCTCCTGATTCTCGGTGGGCTCGCCCTCTTCGGGTTGACGATTTGGTTTTGGAGGACCTCGCGGCCCGAGCCGCGGGCGCTGGCCCGTCTCGAAGTGATGAGCGAGCGTGCCTACCGCAAGAGCAGGGGTGTCGACCGCCAGTTTCTGCTGAAGATGGCAGAGCGTGAGGCCCGCGAGTCGATGGCCGAGTCAGCCACGCCCGATGCGACCGCCTCGTCTGGGGTGGCAGAGCCGAAGTAAATTTCACCCGTGGCTACTTTCAATCCCGAGGAAATGATCGTCCGGTTTCGTGAGCGTGCTGCCTCCGTGAAGCGGCGTCCGTTGCCCCCGGTGGCCGGAGAAGAGCGTCAGTTGTTCTTGCAGCAGGCGCAGGTCGACTTCCAGGACTTCGCAATCATCGGTGACGCGACTGCGACGGTCGAAGACGGTGTGCTCGTCCTGCGCGTCGACATGCGCGGCGACGGCGCGTGACCGAAGCGCACGGTCATTCCCACGACTGGGCGCTGGCCGCCTGCTTTGTTGGTGTCATCGCTTGGAGTTGTGGCCCGCTGATGGTCCGGGGCATCACGGCCCCGGTTGCGGCATTCACTTTCGTGCGGCTGGTCGTCTCGGTCCCCGTCATGGGCGGGTCCGCCGCCATCGCGGGGCACCGTCTGACATTGTCGGTCTTTCGCGGCAGTTTGGTGCCCGGGATCTTTTTCTTCCTGTCGATGGCGACCGGTTTCACTTCGTTCCAGCACACGTCGATCGCGAACGCGACGCTCATCTCGTCGATGCAGCCCGTACTCATGCTTCTGGTTGCGCCGCGACTCTTTGGTGAGAAGCCCACTGCACTGCGGGTTCTGCTTTCGGCCGTGGCCCTGGGCGGAGTCTCGATGGTTGTTCTCGGCGCGGCATCGGACGGTGAGGCGTCGTTGGACGGTGACTTGTTCGCTGTCGCGAACCTGGTCACCTGGAGTGCCTACTTCGTCTTTGCCAAGCAAGCCCGCGACAAGGGTGTTCACCCCTCGGCCTTCCTTGCGGGAACATTCACGACGGCGGCGATTCTGGGTTTGCCGTGGGTGCTGATCGCATGGCCCGACTTCGGCGCGATCGGAGAAAAGGACCTGTTGCTGATCGCAGGGCAGGTTTTTGTTTCGGGCTTGTTCGGTCACACGCTCATGACCTGGTGCGCCCGCTTTCTCGACATCACGCTGGTGTCCTTGATCAATCTCTTGAGTCCCGCCATCTCGATGGCGGGGGCGTGGCTGATCTACGACCAGTCGATGCGGGCGGTGCAAGTCGTCGGGGCAACCGTCATGCTGGGGTCGATTGCATTCGTGGTTGCAACGCGTTCTACGACGGTGGTTCGCGCTGACGAGGGACTGCTGGCCGATTGAAAGAGGCAGTCGACAAGCCGTCACATCCGCTCGCGTTGTGGGCCGTGTTCGCCGGGGTCTTGTGCTGGGGCTGGGGCGCCGTCATCGTCCGCGGCATTTCCGCGCCGTTCATGGCATTTACGCCCGTTCGCATGTTGATCGGGCTTCCCATCATGGCGACCATTGCCTATGCGTCGGGCGGTCCCCTGACGCGCGCGGTGTGGCGCGTGTCCCTGGTGCCGTCGCTCTTCTACACGGCCTCCATGTTGTGCGCGTTCGCCTCGTTCCAGAAGACATCGATTGCGACGGCGACCCTGATCGTGTCGCTGAACCCCATTGCACTGCTCGTCATCGCGCCGTTTGTCCTCAAGGAACGGGTGACGAAACAGAAGGTCCTGTGGTGTCTGGTCGCCGTGGGCGGTGTGTCGCTGGTGGTCGTGGGCAAAATGAGCGGGGGCGCAAACACCCTCGAAGGAGACCTCTACGCAGTTGGGAACCTCATTTTTTGGACCGCCTACGCAGTTGGCACGAAGCGTGTTCGCGACACGGGCGTCCACCCCTTCGCTTTCCTCACCGTTGCCAGCGCCGTCTCGGTCGTGTTGCTGTTTCCACTCGCATTCGCCACGGGTGCCGACTTCCATGAGATCGGCGGCAACGATTGGTGGCTGATGCTGTTGCAACTTGTGGTGGCCGGTGTGATGGGTATGGGCTCCATCGCGTGGGCAAATCGCTACATGGATGCGACCCTCGTGGCGCTCTTGGGCCTCGGGAGTCCCGTGCTCTCGAGCATCTTTGCCTGGTGGATTTTCGAGCAGTCGATGACCGCGGTGCAGATCCTCGGGGCCGGCGTGATGCTCGGCGCCGTCGGTGTTGTGGTGACCCGCAAGATCTGACCCCCGACAGGCCCATGGGCACAGGGCTCCGCAGGGTACCGACCCGGCGGCCATGCGGGGAGTGCGGTCCGACGCCCGCGTCTCCCGCTTTCCCTTGCGGGGAGGGGTCTGCGTGACTGTCGTCACGGAAATCCACCACTTTCCCGGGAGGCCGGCGTACAGTCGGTTTCAGGCGGAGCTTCCCCAACCGGCAGAGCCGGGAGGGTGTCTAAGGAGGTAACGCCCATGTACACGATGGCACTCGTCATCCTGATCGGTCTCGTCGCTCAGACGGTTGTTTCCGTCGCCACGGACCACATTCCCTTCCTCAAGAAGATTCCGATCATCAACAAGGGTGAAGGTTGGCTCATCGCCGCCTGCATCCTGCTCGTATGGCTGATGGACGTTTCGGTGCTCGGCACATTCATGGGCGCTGAGGGTGCCCGTCTCGAGGCATGGGTCGACATCGTCGGCTCGGGTCTTGCGGTTGCGGGCTTCACGCACGTGACGACGAACTTCCAGAGTTTCCTCGCGCGCCTGCGCTACTGATCCACACACAAACACGCACCTGACCAAGGGGCGGTGTCGCGCGGGTTCCCCCCTCCGCGCGGCACCGCCCCGAGGGTTTTGTGGGCTTCGATCGGGGTGGCGGCGCGGCGTTTCGGGGCTACCATTTGCGCCGTTACGCGGACGTGGCTCAGTTGGTAGAGCATCACCTTGCCAAGGTGAGGGTCGCGGGTTCGAATCCCGTCGTCCGCTCCAGGTCGGAAGTGGGAATATTGGCGGGTGCGGCCGAACGTTTTGCTGATCACCCTCGACCAGTTCCGAGGTGACTGTCTGTCGGTGGCGGGGCATCCGCTGGTCAAGACACCGAATCTCGACGCGCTGGCGGGACACGGTGTGCGACTCTCACGCCACTACAGCCAGGCGGCACCCTGCGCGCCCGGCCGTGCATCGTTGTACACGGGCATGTACCAGATGAATCACCGGGTGCTCGGCAACGGGTCACCCCTCGATGGATCATTCGACAACGTGGCGCTGATGGCCCGCCGCGCAGGGTTTTCACCGGCCCTCTTCGGCTACACCGACCAGGCCGTGGATCCGCGCGACACGACGGGCCCCGACGATCCGCGGTTGTCGACCTACGAAGGGGTTTTGCCGGGCTTTGACGTTGCACTAGATCTCACGGGGCCGCACGCACCCTGGACACGGTGGCTGGGGGAACGCGGTCACGATGTCACGGTTGGTCACGTGAAGTTGTTGTCGACGGAGAACGAGCGTGCCGCCGAGCACAGCGTCTCGAGCTTCCTCACCGATTCGTTCGGCGAGTGGCTCGATGAGCAGGGTGCGGGCTGGTTCGCTCACCTCAGTTATCTGCGTCCACACCCGCCGTACCGCGCGGCCGGCGAGTTTGCGACCATGTACGACCCCGACGAGGTTGGCGACCCGATCGAACCCGCGTCCCAGCGCCACGAACTGCACGACTTGATGTTGACGGTCAAGGAGACGGCTGCACCGGCCGAACAGTTCCGTGTGCGACGCATGCGCGCTCAGTACTACGGAATGATTTCAGAAGTTGACTCCCAACTGGGTCGTGTGTGGCAGATGCTGCGTGCGCGGGGGGACTGGGATTCGACGATCATCCTTGTCACATCCGACCACGCTGAACTCTTGGGCGACCATGGTCTGCGCAACAAGGGAGGTTTCTTCGAGCAGTCGCAACACATTCTCGGCATCCTGAGCGCACCGGGGTGCGCTTCAGCGGGTCACGTGGTTGAGTCATTCAGCGAGAACGTGGACCTGTTTCCCACGCTGTGCGACCTGTTGGGTCAGGAAATTCCCCTGCAGTGCGATGGGCGCAGTCTGGTCCCGCTGCTGGCGGGTGAGGAACCCCCGTATTGGCGTGATGCGGCGCACTGGGAATACGACTGGAGCCCGATCGTGCTGCCCCTCGGGGATTTTCCCTGGCCACATGACCGGCGGTTGTCGACGTACTCGCTCGCCGTGCGTCGTGATGCGACGCACGCATACGTGCAGTTCGGCGACGGGACATATTTGTGTTTTGACATCGCAACCGACCCCACGTGGCGAACGGTGGAGACGAGTCCTTCTGTGGTGTTGGAAAAAGCACGGGCGATGCTGCAGTGGCGAATGAACCATGCTCGACGGGATCTTGCGCACATGTTGGTCGGTGAGAACGGCGGCGGACGGTGGCCCGCGGGTGTCGCCTGGCGCGACTGAGACGAATCACATGGCGATGGAGGTCGCCGGCACCCAGCTGCCGTGCGCACCGTACGGCACGCGTTGGGGCAGGTGCACGGTGGCCAGCGGTGGTGCCGAGAAGTTCTGCGCGTCGATGATCACGAGACGGGACCGCTCGGTTGCCGTGTCGTGCACGATGGTGATGACGTACCCCTCGTCTTCGGCGCCACCTGCGCGTGACGGCGCGAAGACGGGTTCGCTGCCGCGGGTGGTGGCACCGAGGTGGTGCTCCCAGCACTGGCCGGTGGTGAGGTCGTACTTCCACAACGAAGAGCCGTAGACGGGCTCTTCGGCATTGCCCTCGCCGGCCAGCGACATGAGGTACCCGTAGCGCGCCGCGAGGCCCACGTACGCGTCGTTGACACGACCGAAGTCCCCCGGACGGTCGTCGACCATCTCTTCGGTGACCTTGCCGGCTTTGGTGTCGATCGTCCACTTCCACAGGCGACCGACCTGTGCGTAGTCATCGGAACTGCTGCCAAAGGCCTCGGGCTGACGCGAGACGTGGAGCACGACGTTGTCGCCTTCGTCGTGTGCATTGACGGGATGGAAGACAAAGCACGGGTCGATGTCGAACCACTTGATATCGGAACCCTTTCCTTGGCGGTCCATGACGCCGAGCCGTGCGCCGTTGTCGCGCTTGAACTTGAACGGCACACCCGAATCGACTTGGCTGAGGTCGAACACGAGGGGCAGGTCCATGAAGATGACCCTGGTCCGCGTCACGTTGAAGTCGTGCATCATCACCATGGCGGGAACGTCGACACCTTCGATCTGTTGCAACTTCCCGTCGGGGCTGATTCGCACGTAGTGGACGTAGGGTGGCTCGAAGGCCATGTAACTAAACGCGAGGAGCTCACCCGTCTGGGGGCAGATCTTCGGGTGCGCGGTCATCGAACAGGTGAGTGCACCGCCGTAGTTCTCGTATCCGATGGTGTCCAATTGGCCGTCGACGAGCCAGGGCCAATGTGCCTCCTCGAGGGCCATCAACTTGCCGTTGTGGGCAAGCACATGCGTGTTGCCCTTGCCACGGGTCATGTCGCCCATCCCGTCGAATTCGCCGGCCAGTGGCTGCGTGATGTTCGGGGTCTTCACGAAACGATTGCGGTACCACTCGGCACGACCGTTGCGCAGCCGCACACCGTGGAGCATGCCGTCACCAAAGAACCAGTGAACCGAGGCGCCCGAGGCCGGGTTCGGCCCGGTGCGGACGTAGAGCCCGTCGAGGGCGCTCGGGATGGTTCCCTCGACGCGGAGTTCGTGGGAGGTGATCTCGTCGAGGACGGGCGCCCAGTTGCCCCGCAGGTGCCAGGGAAGTGTCGACTCGGGCGGATTCAGTGTCTGGCTCATGTTGTTCAATCGTAATCCATGCCGCCGTTCTGAATTACCGTGATCCCATGGCCATCGCGAATCTGAACGGCACAGAGATCTACTTCCAGGACAACGGTGGCAAGGGTCCGGCCGTGATTCTCAGTCACGGTTTCCTCATGGACCACTCGATGTTCGATGCGCAGGTGGCGGCTCTCGGCGACAGGTACCGCGTCGTGACGTGGGACGAGCGTGGTTTTGGCCGAACAAAGGCCACCGGTCCGTTCAACTATTGGGACTCGGCCAACGACGTGTTGGGACTCATGGACCACCTCGGCATCGGTGGCGCCTACATCGGCGGGATGTCGCAGGGTGGCTTCATCAGTCTTCGCGTCGCGTTGTTGTCACCGGCGCGTGTGCAGGGTCTCATTCTCATCGATACGCAGGCCGGTACCGAAGACCCGGGAACCGTCGACGGCTACCAGCAGTTGCACGACGTGTTCGTGGCGCACGGACCCGCACCGGTGCAAGAGACGATCGCATCGATCATTCTCGGCCCCGGCGAGTGGTCCGAGTGGTACGCGAAGTGGGAGCAACTCGACCGCGGCGGGTTCAGCCACGCGTTCGACTGCCTCATGCATCGCGACGACGTGACCGGCGACCTCGGGTCGATCACGGCACGTGCGTTGATTGTGCACGGCGATGCCGATGTCGCGATACCACTTGCCAAGGCCGAGACTTTGCGGGCCGGTTTGGGCGGACCGGTGACGATGTGCGTCGTGCCCGGAGCACCCCATGCGGCGAACATGACCCATCCCGAGATCGTGAACCGGGCGATCGTCGACTTCCTCGCCAATGTCGAGCCACGAGCCGCTGTCCACCCGACGTACGAGAAAAAGTAGGTCGAAACGGCCGTGCATCTCGAGACCGTCCTCTACGAAGTCGACAACGGGGTTGCTCTCGTCACTCTCAACCGTCCCGAGGCGATGAACTCCTGGACACCACAGTTGAGCGATGAGTTGATGTTGGTGTGCGGGGCGGCCGATGCAGATGATGAGGTGCGCTCACTGGTCGTCACGGCCAAGGGGCGCGCATTTTGTGCCGGAGCCGACCTGAGCGGCGGTGAATCGGGTTTTCTGGGCGGTGGACCAACCACCCAGCAGGGACCGCGCCTCTGGCCGCACCAGGTCCGCAAGCCGGTCATTGCGGCGATCAACGGCCATGCGGTGGGCGTCGGTATCACGTACCCGATGCTGTGCGACATTCGCATCGTGTCCGAGACTGCGAAGATCCAATACGCGATGGTCCGTCGCGGCGTCATTCCCGAACTTGGATCCCATGCGCTGTTGCCACGGGTCGTCGGATTCGCCAAAGCAGCCGAGTTGATGCTGACCGGGCGACAGTTCCTGGGTACAGAGGCCGTCGAGCTGGGTTTGGCGTCGCGCGCAGTACCGGCGGACCAGGTCCTGTCGGTTGCGATGGGGATCGCCCGCGACATCGCAGTGAATGTCGCCCCGGTGTCGGCCGCGCTTGCAAAAAAACTGATGTGGGAGGGCTTGAACACCCCAATCGACACGATGCTCGCCCTCGAATCGTCGTTGCTCCCCAGGCTGGCCGCGATGCCCGATTCGGGGGAAGGCGTGCGCGCGTTTTTCGAGAAGCGCGAACCACGCTGGCAGGGTCGGGTGTCTAGCGACGTGCCGGATGTATGTTGGGGAGTCGAAGAGGGGAAAACATGGCGGGAGACACGAGGAACGTCGGGCTGACCTCTCGTGAGGTTCAAGATGATCCGTTTCCCTACTACCGGGAGCGCATGTCGAAGTGCCCCGTGTGGCACGAGGAAGACATCAACCTCTACGTCATCGGCGGCCACGAAGAGGCCCGTGCTGCTCTCGGCGACCTGAGGACGTTCTCGAGCAAGCCCGCAGCGGGCAACCGGGCCGTTAGGCCCGAGGTTGTCTTGGCGTACATGGGTGTTCTGGAGGAAAAGGGGTGGGTGCACACTCCGATACTCCAGCGTGTCGACCCGCCCGAGCACGCCCGCGCCCGCAAGATTCTCAACCGAGTGTTCACCCCGGCGCAGGTGAGGGCCTACGTGCCGGAAATCGAAGAGATCACGAATCGACTGGTCGATTCGATGCTGCGGCGTGGCGGGTGCGAGTTCGTCAAAGATTTCGCCCTGCCGTTGCCCGGTCGTTTCATCGCACGGCATCTCGGATTGGACGATGACGAATACCCGCGCTTCCGACGCTGGGCCGAGGCGATGCTGTCGCTCGCGCAACGCAACGACATGACGGTGGAAGAAGCCGTCGGCGAGGCGAACATCGAGGTCGAAGAGCAGCACTTCGTCGTGGCCGAGTTCGAAAAACGCCGACGTAACCCCGGTGGGAACGACCTCATCTCGCTGATCGTCCATGCACACGGCGAAGACGAGGAGGCCTTCACCACCACTGAGTTGATCACCCTGATGCACCAACTCATCACTGGCGGCTTCGAGACCACCACTGGCGCATTGTCTGCCGCGATGCTCCTGCTGTTGCGTCATCCCGACCAGTTGCAGTTGTTGCGCGACGACCGGTCGCTGATGCCGAACTTCATCGAAGAAGTGCTGCGTTTCGACGCCCCCGTGCAGGGGCTGTGGCGGTCGGTGCAGTGCCCGGTGAACGTCGGGGGAGTCGACATTCCCGAGAAGTCTGCGGCGATGGTTCGTTACGGCGCCGCCAACCGCGACCCACGGGTGTTCGAGAATCCCGACGTCTTTGACATCCGCCGGCCGAACGCCAAGAACCACATTTCCTTCGGGTTCGGCGTGCACTTCTGTCTGGGGGCGGCCCTGGCCCGTCAACAGATGTCATCGGCCTTCAACATCCTTCTCGACAAGGTGAGCGAGTTCGAACTGGCTCGGCCACTCGAGTTTCCCGTCTATGACCGCAGCTTCTTCCTCCGACCCATGAGGGAGTTGCACCTGACGGTACGGTAAGGAAGGGACAAACGGAGGATCAAGATGGCGGACAGCCGAGACGAACTCATTCGCATGGCCAAGCGCACGATGCAGGGTCTCGCAGAGAACAAGGGCGAACTCGTCGATGCCCAGTACCGGGTGCCCGTCGAGTACTACTTCGATCAGGACCGCTGGCAGCTGGAAGTCGACCGCATATTCAAGCGTCTGCCGTTGGTGCTCGGATTCTCGTGCCAGGTACGCGAGGTCGGGTCGTACCTGGCCGTCACGGTGCTCGGCGTTCCCGTCCTCATGGCGCGTGGCAGTGACGGTGAGATGCGCGCATTCCTCAACGTCTGCCGTCATCGCGGTGCGCAAGTTGTCGAAGAGGGTTGTGGCAAGGCCCGCCGCTTCAGTTGCCCGTACCACGCGTGGAGCTACAACACCCAGGGCGACCTCGTGGGTATTTTCGAAGCCGCGGCATTCGGCGATGTCGACCGCAACACCCACGGCCTGACCACCCTTCCCGTCACCGAGCGCGCAGGCATCATCTGGGTGACCCTGACGCCGAACTCACGCCTCGACCACGACGCCTTTTTCAGGGGCTACGACAAGATGCTCGAGCACCACCACTTCGCCGACTGTCATTATGCGGGTGGCCAGACGATCACCGGTGCGAACTGGAAGATCGCCTACGACGGTTATCTCGACTTCTACCACCTGCCGATTCTTCACAGGAACACTTTTGGCCCCGACACGTCGCCGAAGGCGTTGTTCGAAGCGTGGGGTCCGCATCAGCGTCTGATGGCGCCCGACAAGCGCACGTCGGTGAACACCCTGGAGGGAACACCCGAGTCGGAGTGGCCGGAAGAGAAGTTGGTCTTCGGTGTGTGGACGATCTTCCCGCACGTGTCGATCGCCGCCTTCGATGCCGAGGGCAAGGTGTACATGATCTCGCAGTTGTTCCCCGGTGAGGGCCCCGATGAATCAGTGACGACACAGCATTTCCTGCACACCCAGCCCCTCACCGACGCGGTGAAAGAGTCGATGGTCAGCCGCATGGCGTTCATGGTCAAGGTCGTCGAGGACGAGGACTACAAGACCGGCAAGGAAATCCAGCGCGGTATGCGCTCGGGTGCCATGTCGCACGTGACGTTCGGGAAGAACGAGGGTGGTACGCAGGCGTTCCACAAGTGGGTGCAGGCCATCATCCAGGCCGACGACGATCAGTTGTCGGACATGTTCTCGACGGGCATCGGAACGAAGTCGAACTGACGCCTGCGATGTCCGACGCCACATTCAACTTCCAGGACCTCTACCACGTTGGTGTTCGTACAGCGAACATCGACAGGGCGATGTCAGAACTCGGCAAGAGCCTGCGCCTGACATGGGCCGAGGTGCAGGTGCGCGAGCAGCCCTGCTATCTGCCGGGCACGGGCATGACCTCGTTCCCGTTGAAGTTCACGTACTCCTGCGAGGGACCGCAACACGTCGAACTCTTGGAGAGCGTGCCCGGCGCACCCTGGTACGGCAACGACGCACCGGGCGTGCACCACATGGGCATGTGGGTCGACGACGTGAAAGCAACCACCGACCGATTCCTCGCCGAGGGCTGGACTCTCGAGGTGTGCGGTGCCGCCCCCGAGGACGGCTACGGGGCGTTCAGTTACGTGCGTGCGCCCTCGGGTTTCCTACTCGAGCCCGTCACCAGCGCGGCCAAGGCGATGTTCGAACAGTGGTGGGCGGGCGGCCCGCTGGCGCCGGTCAAGAAGTAGGCCGGCCGGGCGAGTTCAGTCGCGCGGTCCGCGAGGCTTGTCGCCGCGCACGGTGATGCGGTGCATGAGGCGTGGCTCGACGTAGTCGGCTGCCGCATAGTGCGACGTCGAGCGGTTGTCCCACATTGCAACGTCACCTTCCTGCCACGCCCATCGCACCACGCGTTCGGGTTGGACCGTGTGCTCATAGAGCATGTGCAACAGTGCGCGACTCAGGTCGATACCGAAGCCGTCGATGTAGGCGGTGAATGTCGGGTTCACAAAGAGGCCCTTTTCGCCCGACTCGGGGTGCACGCGCACCACGGGGTGCCGCACGGGCCGGAGGTTGGAGAGTTTCTGGCGGTTCTCACCGGTTTTGTCTTCCTCGCGGAAACGACCGAAGGTGCCGCTCGAGTCGTGCACGGCGTGCAGCCCATCGAGCATGTCGCGAAGTTGCTCGGGCAAGGTGTTGTAGGCATCGATGAGGTCGGCCCACAGCGTGTCACCGCCGAAGGAGGGGATTTTCTTGGCTGAGAGGATCGACGCAAGCGGGGGAGTCTCGGAAAATGTGACGTCGGTGTGCCAGCGGTTGTTGTAACTGGTGCTCTTGCCGTTCGATGTGCCACGATCTCCGACGCCCAACTTGTAGTCGAGGCTGTCGAGGACGAGCACTTCGGGGTGCGCCTCGTCGAGGCCGCCGACCAACGGGTGTGCGGGGGTGAGTTCGCCGAACATCCGCCCAAAGGCCACCTGTTGGGTGGGTGAGAGGTGCTGGTCACGGAAGAAGATGACACGGTGGCGCACCAGGGCGGCGCGCACATCGGCAACCGTGGCAGGGGGCAGATCGGCCTTCAGGTCGACTCCGTCGATGCGAGCACCGATCGTGCCGGTGAGTCGAACCACATCCATGGATCGAAGGCTACTGTCGGAGCATCGGACGGACTTTCCTACGTCGTTTTGTCTCGATCACGGGTCTCACCGTGCTCGGCCTGCTCATGCTCGGCGCGTGGCCGCTGTGGGCTGTCGGCTCGGCACTCTTTGATGCCGTTCGTCGCAAGTGGCGTTTGCCGACTCTCCGACTTCTCGCCTTCGCCCTGGCATGGGCATGGATCGAACTCGCGGGTCTGGTCGCCGCATCGGTGTTCTTTCTCTCGGGACAGGGCAAGAACCTGCGGGTCCACTTCGCGCTTCAACGGTCGTGGACGAGGGCCCTCATGTCGGCGTTGCGAGCAACGGTCGGAATCCGGATCGAGGTCGAGAACCCCGGGGTGCTTCTACCCGCACCGATTCTCGTGTTCTCGCGGCACGCCAGCCTCGCGGACTCACTGGTCTCGGCCTACGCGATGGGCAACGTTGCGGGCTTGCAGCCGCGCTACGTACTCAAGCGCGAGCTGATGGCGGACCCGTGCCTCGACATCGTCGGCCATCGGCTGCCGAACTACTTCCTGGATCGCGGGTCGAACAACCAAAGCGAGGAACTGCGCGGCATCGCAGCGTTGGGTCACGACCTGGGACCGAACGACGTCGCGGTCATCTTCCCCGAGGGAACGCGTGCCAACCCGAAGAAGCGGGCCAAGGTCCTCGAATCGATGGCGGAACGCAGCCCCGAACGCGCGGCGCGTCTGGCGGTCATCGAGCATCTCTTGCCACCCAAACCGGCGGGTGCGCTGGCCTTGCTCGAGGCGGCACCCCAAGCCGATGTCGTGATCGCGGGTCACACGGGTTTCGACGGCCTCGACACGTTCGGGGGCATGCTCAAGCGTCTCGAGTCCGGCGCGGGTGTGGCGCGCATGTGGTTCGTGCGCATACCCCGTGCGGAGGTGCCGACCGACGGTGTGATCGAATGGCTCGATGAACAGTGGCTGGCGCTCGATCGTGCCGTTGCTGACCACCTGGGTCAGGGGCTCAACGACGAGCGAAAGGTGGGGCCATGAGTAGCAGTGCCGACGTGATGGTGGCGGGTGCCGTGGCGATTGCAATCCTGATGTTCTCCACGTGGGTGATCAGCGTGATCGTGAAGAACGCGTCGATCGTGGACATCGTGTGGGGTCTTGGCTTCGTCGTGACGGGTTGGGTGTCGTTCGCGGTCGGTGACGGTGACGAGACCCGCAGTTGGGTGCTCGTGATCCTGGTGTCGTTGTGGGGCTTGCGACTCGCCGGCTATCTCGCGCGGCGCAACCTCGGCCACGGCGAGGACTATCGCTACAGGGCGATGCGCAAACGCTGGGGCCCGAGGTTTCCGATCATCAGCCTCGTCACCGTGTTCGCCCTCCAGGGTGTGTTGATGTGGATCGTTTCGCTTTCGTTGCAACTGGGCCAGGTGGAAGAGTCCCCGGGCTTCGGGCCCATCGGCACCATGGGAGTGCTCGTGTGGGCGGTCGGTCTTTTCTTCGAGTCGGTGGGCGACGCTCAGTTGCGTCGCTTCAAAGCCGACCCGGCGAACGAAGGCAGGGTGATGTCGTCGGGACTGTGGCGCTACACGCGGCATCCCAACTATTTCGGTGACGCAGTGGCGTGGTGGGGGACTGCGCTCGTGGCGGCCGAGGCCGGTGTCGGGGTTTTCGGTCTCATTGGTGCGGCCGTGATGACGTTCCTTTTGGTGCGTGTATCGGGAGTCGCGCTGCTGGAGAGGAGTTTGCGTAAGCGCAAACCCGAATACGAGGACTACGTGCGACGGACGAGTTCGTTCGTACCAAGACCACCAAAGGTGGGCTAGCCAAAGAAGACAGACTCCACCTCGTCGTAGAGCGACAGGTCGATCGTGCGGGTGTTGCCCTGCGTGAGGGCCATCGGAACCCGTTCGATGGTGGCTCCGCGCAGCACCACCATCTTTCCGAAATCGCGCGCGGCCACTGCGTCGACCGCCGCAAGGCCGAATCGAGTCGCGAGCACACGGTCGTAGGCGGTGGGTGTGCCGCCGCGTTGAATGTGCCCGATCTGCACGACGCGGACGTCGTAGCCCGTGCGCTCTTCGATCAGCGGCGCGATGGCGGCGCTGATGCCACCAAGCCGATCCCGGCCGAACTGGTCCTTGGCGTAGTCCATGTCGGGCGGCGTACCCGGAAGGGGCCGTGCACCTTCGGCAACGACCACGATCGACGCGAACCGACCACGAGCGTGCCGCCGCTCGATGTGCTCACACACGCGCCCGAGGTCAAAGGGGCGCTCGGGAACCAGGATGACCGTCGCGCCACCCGCGGTACCCGCCATCAACGCGATCCATCCGGCATCACGGCCCATCACCTCGACCACCATCACCCGGTCGTGGCTTTCGGCCGTGGTGTGCAGCCTGTCGATCGCGTCGGTGGCCACCTGGACGGCGGTCTGAAAGCCGAATGACACGTCAGTGCCGACGATGTCGTTGTCGATCGTCTTGGGCACGCCGACGATGGGCAGGCCGGCTTCTGCGTACAAGCGGGAGCCGACGGTCAGTGAACCATTGCCGCCGATCACGACGAGTGCGCCGAGATTCAGGTTGGCGAACTGCCGGCGAGTGCGCTCGATGCCGTCACCCACGTCGTAGGGACTTCCGCGTGTGGTACCGAGAATCGTGCCGCCCCTGGGTAGCAGCCCGCGCACGTTGTCGGTGGTCAACTGCACGTAGTCGTTGCCGAGGAAACCCTTCCATGCGTCGCGGAACCCGAGCACGCGGTCGCCCCCCTTTTCCGCCTTGCGTACGACCGCACGAATGACGGCATTCAAACCGGGGCAGTCCCCACCACCAGTGAGAACGCCGATGTTCACGACTGGCTTTTCGTCAGAGCACGCTCAAAATCGGCGATGAGGTCGGCCGGGTTCTCGAGTCCGACCGAGATACGCAGCAGTCCGTCACCCGCGGCCGATGCCGACAGCGATTCAGGGTCCAGACCGTGATGTGTGCTCGATGCCGGATGGCAAACGAGCGTTTCCGGACCGCCGAGCGACGTTGCGGGCCGTACCAATTCGACGGCCTGCAGAAAACGCGCGCAGGCCGCGGAGCCGCCGTTGATCTCAAAGGACAGGACCGAGCCGAAACCTGTCATCTGGCGGGAGGCGAGCGCATGCTGCGGATGTGTCGCCAGACCGGGGTAGTGAACCGCCGTGCAGACATCCCGTGTTGCGAACCAAGATGCAAGCATCGCCGCAGTCGTGCATTGGCGTTGCTGTCGCACCGCGAGAGTGCGGATTCCGCGCAGTGCGTTGTGCGCGTCGTAGGGGGATGCCGCCGCTCCGTGGAGAACCGAGTGGGCCCATACGGCATCGATGATGTCGGTGTCGGCGGCGATGACACCGACAAGTGCGTCGTTGTGACCCCCGATGGCTTTGGTGGCCGAGTGCAGCGAGATGTTGACGCCATGGCGCAGTGGCTGCTGACACAGGGGCGTGGCGAGCGTGGAATCGACCAGCGTGAAAGGTGCGCCGATGGCGCCAACTTCAGCGAGGTCGGCCACGGCGAGAGCGGGGTTCGCCGGCGTTTCGGCGATGACGAGCATCGTGCGCGGTTTGTTTGCGGCTCCTGCGAACGCCCCCGGCATCGTGGCGTCGACGAACGTTACTTCGATGCCCATGCGTCGCACAGGCCCCGCAAGCAAGGCGAGTGTTCCTCCGTACAGCTGCTGTTGGGCGACGATGTGATCACCCGGGGAGCAGAGCGCGAAGATAACGGTCGCGATCGCACCCATGCCCGAGGCGAATGCGAGGGCATCTTGCGCACCTTCCAACTCCGCCACCGCCTCTTCAAACTGGCGGACGGTGGGATTCGTGTACCGGCTGTAGGCCTTGCCGCGACGACCCCGAACGATCTCTTCGTGCGTGCTCGACAGCCCGTCGCTCGACCAGACCGTCGAAGTGGAAATTTCCGCCGACAAACCACGCGCACCCCGACGACCCGCGGTGATCGCCGTGGTGTCGAGATGTTGGTTGTCAGACATTGTCGCATTCTACCGAGAAAAACCCGACCGATTTGGTCGCATTTAGGGTAACGTGGTCATTCATGCGGTCCGGCATCACCGGTCTCCAAGACGAGGCCATCACGATCATCCGCGAGGTCGCCGCATGTTTCGAGCGTCCGGTGATCCTCTTTTCGGGCGGCAAGGACTCGGTCGTCGTGCTCCACGTGGCCGCCCGGGCTTTTGCGCCGGCGCGGCTGCCCTTCGCGGTCATGCACGTCGACACCGGCCACAATTTCCCCGAGGTCATCGATTTTCGTGACCGCTGCCTGGCGGGCCTCGGCTTGAACCTCACTGTCGCCTCGGTGCAGGCGGCCATCGACGCCGGCAAAGTGGCCGACGCTGCGTCGCGCAACCCCCTCCAGACAGTGGCCCTCCTCGATGCCATCGCCGAGAACAAGTTCGACGCGGTTCTAGGTGGCGCCCGCCGCGACGAGGAGCGGGCCCGTGCCAAGGAGCGGGTGTTCTCGCACCGGGACACCTTTGGTCAATGGGACCCGAAGCACCAGCGGCCCGAACTGTGGAACATCTACAACACCAGCCACAAGCAGGGCGAGCACTTCCGTGTGTTCCCGCTGTCGAACTGGACCGAGCTCGACATCTGGACCTTCATCAAGGAATACGACATCGAACTTCCCAGCATCTATTTCGCCCACAAGCGTCGCGTCTTCAAGCGTGGGGGAATGCTGATGGCCGACACCGAGTTCCTGCGACCCGACGCAAACGAAGAGGTGTACGAGGAAACCGTGCGCTTCCGCACCGTTGGTGACGCCACCTGTACCGCGGCCGTGCCGTCGACTGCGGCGGGCATCGACGACGTTCTCGCCGAGACCGCCGTCGCCCGCATCACTGAGCGTGGTGCGACCCGCGCCGACGACAAGATCTCCGAGGCCGGCATGGAAGACCGCAAGCGGCACGGGTACTTCTGATGCGTCAACTGCGCTTCGCCACCGTGGGTTCCGTCGACGACGGCAAGTCGACACTCATCGGGCGCCTCCTCTACGACTCAAAGAGCATCTTCGAGGATCAACTCGAGCACGTCGAGGCAGTCAGCAAGCGCCGCGGCGACGACTACGTGGACTTGTCGCTGCTCACCGACGGTCTGCGCGCCGAACGCGAGCAGGGCATCACCATTGACGTCGCACACCGCTACTTCGCCACCCCCAAGCGCTCCTTCGTCATCATGGACTGCCCGGGCCACGTGCAGTACACACGCAACATGGTCACCGGGACCTCGACGGCCGACCTTGCGATCATCCTCATCGATGCCCGCAACGGTGTCGTTGAACAGACGCGTCGCCACAGCATCCTCACGTCGCTTCTCGGTGTGCCGCACCTCGTCGTGTGCGTGAACAAGATGGACCTCGTTGGCTACAGCGAGGAACGGTTCAACGAAATCCGCGACGACTTCGAGGACTTCGCTTCACGCTTGCAGTTGCGCGATGTGACCTTCCTTCCCATCAGCGCACTCAAAGGCGACAACGTCGTTGAGCGGTCCGACGACCTGAAGTGGTTCGAAGGACCGACTCTCCTGCACCACCTCGAGAATGTCTACACCGCCAGCGACGACAACAGGATCGATGTGCGTTTCCCCGTGCAGTACGTCATCCGTCCACGTACCGCCGAGCACCACGACTACCGTGGCTACGCGGGCACGGTGGCCGGTGGCGTCCTGCGTGTCGGTGACGAAATCGTCGTTTTGCCCAGCGGTCTGTCATCGAGGATTACAGGCATCGACTCGGCCGACGGACCCCTCGACGAGGCCGTTCCCGGCTCGGCCGTGACCATTCTCCTTGCCGAGGATCTCTCGATCACCCGCGGCGACATGTTCTGCCGACCCAACAACCGCCCCCGAGTGTTGCAAGACCACGACGCAATGCTGTGCTGGCTCGACTCGGACGCCCATTTGAACCCGGCCAAGCTGTACACACTCAAGCACACGACCCGCTCCACGCGTGCGAAGATCGGGGACGTGCGCTACGTGCTCGACATCTCCGATTTGCACCGCAAGGTTCCCGAGGGGCCGCTGTCGATGAACGACATCGCCCGCGTCACGGTGCACACGGCCGAGCCGCTGCTGCGCGACGATTACGAGCACAACCGCGTCACCGGCTCGTTCATCCTCGTCGACGACTCCACGGGTGCGACCGCCGCGGCCGGAATGTTGTTGCCGCCCCGCGAGTGAGCGACATTCGCTGGCACCCCCAGTCCGTCGCCCGCGGCGAACGGGCCGAGCGTGTCGGCCATGTCGGTGCAACCATCTGGATGACCGGGCTGTCGGGCTCGGGCAAGTCGACCATCGCCAACGAAGCCGCACGCATACTCTTCGCCGCGGGAGCCAACGCGTACGTGCTGGACGGCGACAACCTGCGTCACGGGCTCAACTCTGACCTTGGTTTCTCCGACGCCGATCGTGCCGAGAACGTGCGCAGGTGCGGTGAAGTTGCGCTCACTCTCGCCGACGCAGGGCTCGTCGTTCTTGCACCCCTCATCAGTCCCTTTGCCGCGGGTCGCAACGCCGTGCGCCGACGCCACCACGATGCGGGCGTTCCCTTCGCCGAGGTATTCGTCGCGACGCCGTTGAGAGAATGCGCCGAACGCGACCCGAAGGGTTTGTACGCAAAGCAGCAGAAAGGTGAACTCACGGGTCTCACCGGGGTTGATGCTCCCTACGAGGCCCCCGAATCGCCCGAACTGCTCTTGGTAACATCGAACCGCAGTGTCGGCGACTGCGCCGCAGAACTGGTCTCGGCTCTGTCCCGGCTGTGGAAAACCGACATCCGATGACTCAGCGGCGCCCCTTCAGCTACACGCAAAGAGCTCATTTCGTCGGCCATACACTCGTGGCCCCGCGGGTCAAGGTTGCCTACGTGCCCACGACAAAGGCGGCATGCAGTTCGATCAAGTTGATGCTGGCCGAGGCGAACGACTCATACCACCCCGAGAACGCCCGTTATCTCCACAGTCCGAACATCTCGATCGCGCAGGCAATTCACCAGGTGGAGGTGAGTGGTCTCACCTACTTCCGTTACCTTCCCGCAAGCGAACAGGACGAAATCTGGGAGTCGCCCGACTGGTGGCGTGTTGGGGCGCTACGACACCCCTATGCCCGCACGTACTCGGCTTTCGAGAACCGCATTCTCATGCGGGCACCGAGCGGGCTCCCCGACGAAGTGTGGGATCTCTGTGCCGACGACCGGGTCGATGGAAACATCGACGTCGCTTCGACCTTTCGCCGATTCGTTCATACCCTGCGCGGCAAGCCCGAACTGTTCTTCGTCGACGATCACTTCACCGCCCAGTGGGGTGCTGTCCGCGACGATCACGTGCGCTACACACACTTCTTCCGGGTTGACAAGCCGGGGGAGATCGACCGTTTCGCGTCAGAAATCAGCGAAAGGGCCGGCATGGACATCCGCCCCAAAAGACTCAATGAAGGTCTCGGAATCAAGTTCCGTGATGTCATGGATGCCCACACCGCGGCGGTCATCGAAGAGGTCTACGCCGAAGATTTCGCGCGCTACGGTTTTGAGAAGGAATCGTTTCCCGTCGAGCCGGTCAAGTTGGTGACCACGACCCGCGAGACGCGTGCGATCGACTACGCACGCGACATCACGCAGCGGCTGCGCCAGATGTCCCGCCTAGCTCGGTTTCGGCGCGGGTGGCGATACGGTGCGGGCCAAGTATTGCTCGACCTTCGCCTTCGCCCTCTGCCGCCACGTGGCTCGACGAACCTCGACGAACCACCCGGCCACTAGTCACGTGCACGGCCCAAGACCAAAAGTGCGGGTAGACCGATAGCCTTCGAGGCGCGTGGCCTTCGGGCTCGCGCTGGCGACGTGGCGGAATGGCTTACGCAGCGGCCTGCAAAGCCGTTTATCCGGGTTCGATTCCCGGCGTCGCCTCCAGAAAGCGGGGGGTCTTCGGTCAGGTGCATTCCGCAGTCGACTTTTGAGTTAATGAAATCTGGGCCCGCCTGCCGTTACCGTCTGTGTGTGCGTTCTCGGGGTGTTTTCCGGCGGTCTTGTGCGTCCACAAGACGGCAGCTCGGTGTGTGCGGCGTTGGAATCAGTCTCGCAATGGCTCTTCTTGCCTGCGGGGGCGGCGCGTCGTCAACGGTTTCCCGCGAGGTCGACACGATGCTCGATGCCCCCGACATTGACTTCGAGACTTCGTGCGGGGGGGCGAGTCTGGCCGATCTCGGATCTGAACCCCTATGCGCCGACTCCGGCCTCCGGGCCGAGCAGTCGCTGTCGATATCCAATTGGGGGGGTTACATCTATCCCGACGACGACTTCGGTGTTGACGAAATGGTTGCCCTGTTCGGAAGCGATGCCGTCTGTGTGACGTACGAGAACGGTCAGTGTGACGAACGGGCCGACGCAGCACTGCGGAGGGAGGAACTGAATTCGATGATCAGTGGCGGCAGATGCGAGGGCCTCACGACGCTCGCCTCACGTCTCGATCTAACGCTGTCAACCCCGAGCGCGGTCGGGGGTGTACAGGCGGTGGCAAACCTGGCACCGACAATCACCGGTGTAGTCGACGTCATCGACTATTGGTGGGCAACCCAGTTCAACGAGACGGTGATTGAGCAGACCGCAGAAACGCGAGAAGATGACCTCGAGTCATTGGTGAAGCTGCTCATCCAAGGTCTCCGCAAGGGTGCCGGCTTTACGATGGGGATCTATTTCGAGATGATGGGACATTCAATTCTTCCGGTTGCGGTGACTTCACCGTCCGAGCGCAAATACACCGTCTGGGTGTGGGATTCGAATGACCCGTCGCGGTTACTGCCCTTGACCATAGATGTCGAGGTGGGAAAGTGGTCCTACGAGAACGCATCCGCGAATCCCCAAATCCCCGGTGTGGAGTGGTCGGGGGAGAAGGGCACGATCGATCTGACACCCATGGCATCACGAGACGTAGCAGACAAGGTCAGATTCAAAGGGGAGGGAAGTGGAAAGGTGCGCGTCAGCGTGGTGCCGATCGGCAAGGGAACTGCCGACTTGTTGGTCTCCGTACCCGACGGCAGGTCTGCCGGGACTGCAGACGGCGTCGTAGTGGCCGACATCCCCGGGGCGATCGTGCAACTTCACCGCGACGGTCTGTCGAACGGACTGACGGTGCTGCTACCCAAGGGAGTGGTCAACTTTGGCGTCGATGTGAAGACTTCGAGTGTCGAGGAGGGCGGCGACGCAATCATCACCGTTGCTAAAAGTGGGGGTCGCACCACGCGGGTGAAGGCGAAGGCGAAAGCGGGATCGACGTCTTCGCGGGTGGTCCTCGAGTTCGAGGAGTCGCTGGGCGAGGTCACGGTGACGCCGTCGGACGAGAGTTCAGCGGTCGTCACGGTTGGCGAGAAAAGGCTCTCCGTTGAGATACCGATCGAGCAGGGCGAGAGTCTGCAAACCTCTGCACAGCCCCGTGGTGAGGAAGGCGTGGATATCAACCTGAGGCGTGGCGAGGAGTCGATTCTCGAGGAGTCTGTTGCGCCAGCCCCGACGGCAACCGAGAAGGTAAGTTTTGTACCGAGAACCCTCACCAAGACGGTTGAGGTCGTGTCACCAAAGCAGGTAGCCGACGCGTCTGCAATTGCTGAGAAGGTTGCAAAACTGTCAACTAACTTTGCCGGCACCACTACGAGCATCGCCCCGACCTCGGCCAAGACCGCTTCATCGACTGAGCCGAAGTTGACCACCACAACGGTGGCATCGGTCTTGGCTCCGGCCACGACGGTCAAGTCGACGGTCACAACGGTCACGACAATTCAGTCGACGGTCAAGCCGACGGTCAAGCCGACGGTGACGACTGTGAAGAGCACATTGACGACTGTGAAGCCGACGGTGTCCTCAACGAGTGTCGGACTGCCCTCGACATCGATGGTCAAGTCGCCGTCGACGACTCTCAAGGTGACGTCGACGACGTTGTCGAAGTCGACGACCACCACCGCGATGTCGATCGTTGCTCCGTCGACGACTGTGAAGCCGAGGGTGACGACTGTGAAGAGCACGTCGACGACGGTGAAGCCGCCGGTGACCTCAACGAGTGTCGGAATGCCCTCGACATCGATAGTCAAGTCGCCCTCGACGACTCTCAAGGTGACGTCGACGACGTTGTCGAAGTCGACGACCACCACCGCGATGTCGATCGTTGCTCCGTCGACGACTGTGAAGCCGACGGTGACGACTGTGAAGCCGACACTTGTGCCCGTGACAACCATCAAATCGCCAACCACGACAACAAAACCTGTTGCGGCAACGTCGACCACGACCATCGCGACAGAATCAGCGCCCGTAGCAACGAGCGCTCCGACCTCGACCACCTCTCAAGTTGCAGTGCCGGCGCAGACCACCATCGCTCCAACGACGAGCGTGAAATCTTCTACGACGACCACTCCAAAGACGACGACAACCATCAAGAAGTAGCGAATTGCGCTCTTGGCGTCAATGGAACGTCAAGAAG